>WNFL01414704.1_pt1 | contig 13653 bp, 12 predicted proteins | sample 5400361 | NCBI WGS metagenome assembly WNFL01 (sample SAMN13153351, study PRJNA577476) | soil metagenome | isolation source: 40 cm soil on Douglas fir-dominated hillslope | place: USA:California | collected 2013-09-17
GTGGTGGCAGATGGCCCGGTACATGGGCCACTGGCAGCTCCGCGGCTACGGGCTGTGGGCGGTGATCGAGCGGGCGACGGACCGCCTCGTCGGGCATCTTGGCTTCCTCGATCCGGAGGGCGGGCACGGCTTCGAGCTCGGCTGGGTGCTGGCGCGCGAGGCGTGGGGGAAGGGTTACGCGCTCGAAGGGACGCGCGCGGCGGTCGAGCACGCGTTCACGGCGCTCGGGCGCGAACGCATCGTCTGCCTCATACAACCGGAGAACGCGCGCTCGATCCGCGTCGCGGAGCGCCTCGGCGCGAGGCCGCGAGGCGAGACGGAGGAGTCGGGCAGGCGCCTCCTCGTGTTCGAGATCGTCAGGCCGGCCGCGGTCGGGCCGCTGCCGTCGTAAAGAGCGACGCCCGACACTGTTCGGCGCCCCCCGCTTCGGCGATGATGGGCGATCGTTCCGGCCGGGAGGTGTGTCGTGGAAGACCAGACGAGAGAGCCGTCGACTGCCGACGAAGCGTGCCGCTCGAGCCGGCGCAGGTTTCTGCGCGACGCCGGCGGGCTCGGCGTGGCGTCTCTCGCCTCGGGCTCGCTCGCGATGCCGCTGCTCGCGGGCCAGCACGAACGCTCGTCGATGGCGGACGAGAGCCTGCATGCCGAGCAGGTCTACCAGCTCCGGCTCGACGCCGCCCGGGCGCAGCGCCAGCGGCCCCGCGTCGAGCACCCGACGAACGGCGACGAGGCGCGCTACCCGAACCGGATCGGCAGCTATTCGAAGGGGCTGCCGCACGACACGCACGGCGAGGTCGAGTCCGCCGCGTACGACTCGCTGCTCCGCGCGATCGCGAGCGGCCGCCCGCCCGACTTCGAGGCGATCGTGCTCGGAGGACAGAACAAGCTCACGAATCCGCAGGCCGGGCTCGCGTTCGAGATGGTCTCGCCCGACTCGCACACGCTCGCGATTAGGGCCGCGCCGGCGTTCGCGAGCGCGGCTGGCGCGCGACGTCGCGTTCTCGGACTACGGCTCCGACGCGACGGCCGGCGCGGCCGCGGCGGACCTCTCGGCGATGTCGGACTTCCGCGGGCCGAAGGCGGGCGGCGCCGTCACGCCCGCGACGCTCTTCCGCGGGCGTGCGGCCGGCTGCCTGACGGGCCCGTACCTCTCGCAGTTCATGTGGCTCGACACGCCGTACGGCGCCGAGATCGTCGACCGGCGCATGAAGACGGCGTTCCCCGGCAGCGACCACCTCACGAGCGTCTCCGACTGGCTCGCGGTGCAGAACGGACACGTGCCGGCGTCCGCGCCCTTCGACCCGGTCCGCCGATATGTCCGGAACGGACGCGACCTGGGCGAGTGGGTGCACAGGGACGTCCTCTTCCAGGCGTACTTCAATGCGCTCCTCATCCTCTTCGATCTCGGCGTGCCGTTCGACGCCGGCAACCCGTACGCGGCCTCGTCGAAGCAGGCGGGCTTCGGGACGTTCGGGCCGCCGCACTTCGCGAGCGTCCTCGCCGCCATCGCGAAGCCGGCGCTCGAAGCGATCTGGTATCAGAAGTGGTTCGTCCACCGCCGGCTCCGGCCCGAGGCATTCGCGGGCGCGGTCCACTTCCGGGTGACGGGCGCGGCGACGTATCCGGTGCACGCCGACATCCTGAATTCGTCGGCCGTGACGCGCTTGCAGTCGCAGTTCGGGACGGCCCTCCTGCCGATGGCCTTCCCCGAAGGCTCCCCGACACACCCGGCTTACGGAGCCGGGCACGCGACGGTGGCGGGGGCGTGCGTGACGCTCCTGAAGGCGTTCTTCGACGAGTCGTTCGTCCTGCCCAATTCGGTCCAGGCCGCGCCCGACGGGCTGTCCCTCGTCCCGTACTCCGGGCCCGGCCTGACCGTCGGCGGCGAGCTGAACAAGCTGGCCGCGAACGTGGCGCTCGGCCGCAACATCGCGGGCGTCCACTGGAGGTCCGACGGAGAGGAGTCGATGCTCCTCGGCGAGGAGATCGCGATCCGCTACCTCGCGGAGGCGAAGGCCTGCTTCAACGAGGACTTCGGCGGCTTCTCGCTGACGAAATTCGACGGGACGACGGTTACGGTCTAGTGAACGCGAATGGAACGCGGTCTCCTCTACCTGGAGCGCATAGGCATCTTCCAGGCGTTCGTCAGAGGAGGTTGTAGCCGCGCCCGCCTCAGAATCTCGGAAATCGGGATCTGCTCGTGGTCGCTCACGGGGAGAGGATCGCGATCAAAATAGCCCTGCTGATGCGCTTCGAGAAACACGTCGCCGTCGGGGTTCAAGACCAACGGCTCACGATCGCCGCAGGCGGCGCCGATATGATCGCTGTCGAGGCTGACATAGAGAACGCAGTCGTCCGGAACGTACTTTGGCGCGTAAGTATCACCCTCGACCAATACATGGACATGCCTGCTGTGGCGCCACAAGAACGGATGGTGACCGCCCGCTTCGGGTATCGGCGACGTCACCCATACCAGCTCCCATGCGCCACCGATGGGGACCGTGTCCTTCTGCGTGCAGGATGGGCTCAGTAATGCGAGCACGAGAAGCGTGAGCATGCGGACAGCCACATTCAGGAGCCGCGATGACTGGGCGCTGCGTGCGACGCTCATGGCCTCGGCGCGACCTCTACGCGGGCTCCCGTCTAGTCCTTCGGCATCCCCGTGCCCCAGTAGTTCGCCTCGAAGAACGGTCCGTAGTCCTTCTTCGTGAGGAAGCCGAGGAGGCCGGCCACGTTCTTCGTCGTGCCGAACTTCCAGCGGAACGACTTCTGGTACGACTTGAGGAACGTCAGGAACATCTCGTCGCCGAGCTCCTTGTGGAGGTACTTCAGCAGCAGGGGCCCCTTGCCGTAGAGGAGCCCGGTCCGGTACTCGAACGCCGTCTCGCGGTCGTTCGGCATGTCGATGCGGTTCGCGAGCGGGATCGGCGCGACGTCGTTCGCGCGACTCGCGTTCGTCTTCCAGCGCGCGACGATGCCGTCGAAGTCGGCCTTGCTCTTGGCGTCGCGGATGAAGAGCGCGCTGCAGTACTCAGCGAACGCCTCCTCGAGCCACTGCTCCTCCCAGCTCGCCCGCTTCACGGCCGTGCCCCAGTACTGGTGCGCGATTTCGTGGGCGAAGCGGTGGTTCACGCCGCCGTAGAAGAGCCCCTCGGCGGAGCTCTGGCCGCCCAGGATCGGGTTGAACGCCTCACTCGTGATGAAGAGCGTTCCCGGCGGCGCCTGCCCGAAGCCGTATGAGTTGATCTCGATGACATCGAACTCCGAAACAGGGAAGGGCCCGAGGAACGGCTCGTAGTACTTCACGATCAGGAACGCGAGGTTCGCGAGCTTCTTGAACGCGTTCGGCCGGTCGAGCGCGTACGAGGAGACGCGGATGGTGAGACCGCCTCGCGTCTCCTCGGCCGTGTGGTATTTGCCCGCGAGGACCACGGGGAAGTCGATCGGCTTGTCGACCTCGGTTTGCAGGACGTTCTCGTCGCCTTCCTCGCGGCGGCTCTTCGTCACGCCGGGCGCGAACGGCACGAACGGCTTGGCGACGCGGATGTCGGCGTGCACGGTGAAGAGGCGGACGGACGAGGAAATCGCCGTCGATCTCGAAGCGGATCTTCAGCGGCTTCTCCGGCGCGGCGGGCGCCGGAAGGCCGACGAGGAGCGAACCGTGATCGTGGAGGAACGAGAGCGGCGTTCCGTCCTCCAAGGTCGCCGACCGGAGGTTCACGGAGCGCACGGTGATGTGTCCGCTCCCCGAGGCGTCCCACACCGCGTTGTGGAGCCCGAAGCCGAAGACCGAGCGCGGCCGCCCGAGGGGCACGACGGTCTCGGTGACGGAGAGCTTCGCCTCGCGTCCGTTCGAGGCCTTCAGCGCGTACGCGATGTCGGTGACGACGAACGGCGGAGGCGGCGGATCGCGCCGGTCGCGAAGACCCTGGCTCGAGATCGTCGTCGGCCAGAGGTGCTTCCTCACCTCCTGCGACGCGCGGATGTCCTCCTTGCGGATCACGTCGAGGCTCTCGTCCGTTTCGTCGATCGAGTCCCACCGGTAGGTCCATGTGTCCGCGCCTCCGGACGCCTCGACACGCAGGGCACCCGCCGACGGAGCGTCGAGCCTCTGCTGGACGAAGGCCGAGGAGGGGGGAGCCTCCTCGATGCGCGCGAACGTCTCGCGGTGCGCCTTGAACGCGGCGTCGAGCGCCGTGCCCCCGCCCGCCTCCGTCTTCGGCAGCTCCACGTTCGCGGCGAGGACCAGGATCTCCGTGAAGCCGTCCTTCAGGACGAGCGATTTCTCGGCCTTCTCCGCCTTCACCGAGGTCGCCTTCTTGACGAGGAACTGGACGAGCGGCAGCTCGATAGGGTCGACCGCCCGGTACTCGAAGGAGCCCTTGCCGACGAAGAAGAACCCGAGCTTCCGATCGCCCGCGACGACGGGGACGTGCGAGCCGCTCGCGAACGTGAGCGTCATGTGGCCGGCCGTCAGCTTCGCGTTCTCCACGCGCGACGGCGCGCCGGAGAGCGAGAGCCCGTCGTAGTCGCGCGCGAGGCTCGCGACGGTCGGCCCGGCCGCCCGCGCGGCCGTGGAGAGAGCGAGGGCGAGGGCTCCCGCAGGGAGAAGGTGTCTCATGCTCGGGTCTCCTGCGGAAGAAGGATAGCGTCAGCGCGGGGGCAGCGGAACGGACGCCAACCCGGTCGGGTCGTTCGTGGCGTTGTCGATCCGCGCGCCCGCCGCCACGATCCGGCCCCCGGCGCCCGGCGTGACGACGAGCGTCGCGGCGTCCGTCGGGCCGCCGGGGAAGAGCGCGGCGACGGAGTCGAGCTGGCGGAACTCGCCCGAGGCGAGCGGCACGGTGATCGTGCCGCGCTCGCCGTCTTCGGCGACGAGGCGGAGCGTCACGATGGTCGCGCTCCCGACGTCGACGAGCGTGACGTTCGAGCGCGCACGCGGAGACTCGGCGAGGCCCACGAGCGCCACGGAAGCGGTCGAAGTCGCCTCGTCTCCGCCGCGCACGCAGGACACGTCCTGGGACGCGGGGCCGGAAGGAGACGCGGCCCGCGTCACGTCGAACGCGAGGAGCGGCGCGGTCGCCTGGATCGCGATCGCGCCGTAGCCTGGGACGAAGCCGGGGAAGAGCGTCGAGACGACGTCGGACAGGAGGCGCGTCCGGCCTTCGAGCGCGACGCTCGCGGTGGCCGTTCCGCCGTCGTGCGAGACGAAGGTCAGCGTCGCCTCGAGCGGCGGACCCGAAGGGGCCGAGAGCGCGAGGTCGCTCGTGAAGCGAGCGCCGTTCCGGCCGGACGCCGACGCGACCGCGGGCACGGTCCAGGACGCCGCCGCGCGCGCGAGCGGGAGCGCGGGCGAGCGGAAGGGGTCGTTCGTCGGCGAGTTCGAGACGACCGTCGCGTACGTCTGGACGCGGCCCGACGAGACTGAGACGTCGAGCGCGGAGGAGCCGGGGAAGCCGGACAGGACTCCGTCGAGCTGGATCCTCTCGAGCGGCGCGAGGGAGAAAGGAAGAGGCGCCGATCCCTCCACGGTGACCGTCCCGGCCGCGGCCTCGAACGGCGCGAAGAGGGAGAGGTTCGTCCTTTCGGCATGCGGGTCAGGACCTGCCACGACGCGCGCGCTTTCGCCCGCGGCGAGGATCGACTCTCCCGCGCTCGCCACGGGGAACGACAGGCCGTACGTGCCGCCGCCGGCGAGCGCGTTGAAGACGCGCGCCGAGGCGAGCGGCGGCGTGCCGGAGAGCGTGCGGAGGCGAAGCGGAGCCGCGCCTCCGCCGGGCGCACCGAGCGCGGCGAAGAGGGACGCCGACGTGAAGAGGCGCGTCGTCGCCGGCGGCAGAATGACGCGCGCCGCGCGACCGGAGCCGTCGAGGAAGAGAGCCTCGAGCTCCGCGCTCTCGTTCCCGAGATTCGCGAGCACGAGCTCCGTCTCGAAGCGCGCACCGTTCAGGCCGTTCGCCGCGACGAGCGCCGGGACCAGGAGATCGCTTTCCGAGACCGGGGCCTGCGCCGTGGAGATCGCGATCGTCGCGGGGGACGTCGTGCCGTAGTCGGCGAGCGGGATCGACAGCGTGCCGTCCACGAGCGTCGCTCCGCCGACCGGGTTCCCGTCGCGGAGGACGCGCGCCGCCTGCGGAACGCCTAGGACGCGGATCGCGACAGATCCCGCGAGGACGAGCGTGAACGGCCGGGCGGAGTCGAGGCCCGCGCGCGCGAGGTCGATCGTCACGAGCGGGGGCGCCTCGCCCGCGGCCGACGCGCCGGCGACGTGGATCGAAGCCTGCTCCGCGAGGAGCTCCGCCGAGAACGGCGCGGGACGCCCGTCGGCGGCCGTCGCGCGCGCCAGCAGCGCCCAGTAGAACGAATGCTCCTTCGGCTCGTAGGCCACGCCGGCGACGCGCGCCGGCCGCGCGGGAACGCTCTTCCCCGCGACGAACGCGAAGAGGCTCGTCGGATCCAGGACTCCGAGCTCGTCGTGCCCCACGCCCGCGGGGTAGCGCGCGACGAACGGATAGCCCTCCGGGTACGCCGCGTGGAGCTGGGAGAGCGTCGGTGTCGTGCCGTGCTCGTCCGAGAAGCCCGGCGTGTCGGCGACGTGGTGCGTGTTGCGGTACGGGAAAGACAAAAGCGAATCCGGCACGACGACGTCGAGCGTCCCGTGCGCGAGCGCGACGGGCAGGTTGCGCGCGGCGCGGAGATAGAAGCGCGGGGACTGCGCGAACCAGCGCGAGAGGACGGCGCCTCCCGCGGACGGGTCGCCGCCCGCCGCGTCGCGGAAGTCGGGGAAGGTCGGCGACCACTTCTGGCCCTCGAAGGCGTCCGTCGGCCCCGCGCCATCCGTGACCGACGCGAACCGGTCCGGGTTCTTCAGGCCGACGAGGAGCGCGCCCTTCGCGCCCTGCGAGAAGCCGACGAGGTGCACGCGGGCCGGGTCGATCGCGAGGTGAGAGAGCGCGTCGTCGAGGCACGCGATCACGCCGGTCTCGTCCGGGATGCCGTTCGCGCCGTCGACGTAGTACGACGAGAGGAGCCCGCTCGCGTCGAGGCGCCCCTGCCAGAAGAGGAGGACGTAGCCGTTCGCGTCGGCCGCGTCGAAGTACTGCTGGTACTGGAACGAGAGCGCCGACCCGCCGCGCCCGTGGAGGAAGAGCACGGCCGGCAGCCTAGACGTCCCGTCGTAGCCCGCGGGCGTCCGGATCGTGTAGCTGCGCGACGAGCCGTCGGCGGGGGAGATGTACGAGCGGAAGGACTTGATGCCGGCTGTCGCCGACGCCGCGCCGCCGGGGCGAACGAGGAACGAGAGCGCCAGGAGCACCAGAAGCCGGGACCGGATCACCGCGGGGGAGTGTAGGCGAAATCAGGAATAGGCCAGGAAAGGCGGAGGAAGCGCGCCGAGCGGCGCCGCACCTTGGAGGCATCGCTCGAAAGAAAGAAGGAGGCCGCCATGAAGGGGTCGCTCGCCGTTCTCCTCGCCGCCCTCACCGCCACGTTCGGCTCGTCGGGCTGCGCCACCGTATCGACCGACGTCGCCCGCTCGCGGACCGGACCCGGGGCCGAGTCCGGCACCGTGCGCGTGTCCGTGTTCGACCGCAAGTCGCAGGTCGCGGGCGGCATTCCTTCGGCGCGCCGCGTCGAATCGAGGCTGTCGCGGCTCGAAGGCAAGCGGCTCGTGACGGTCCACGAGTCGACCGAGTCGAGCTGGTCGCTTCCCGACGTCCCGCCCGGGAAGTACGTCTTCGCCGTGACGAAGTGGGTCGACGAGAAGGGCCAGGCGCACAAGGCCGAGGCGGAAGAGGGCTTTCACCTCTCGCCGGGCGAGAGCGCGAAGATCCACGCGGTTCTCGAGGATCGCACCCGCAACACCGCCGTGACGGCCGTGGCCGTCGGCGGCGGTGCGGTGGTGCTGGCAGTGGTCATCTACACGCTGTCGCACATCTTCGATTTCGGCAGCGGGAAGACGACACGTTGAGCGCCGCTCAGAACTCCCTGGTGAGCGAGAAGAGGAAGCCCGTCCTCCCCTTCTCGACGCGGCCGTCACGCACGACCTCGAGGCCGAAGTCGTACGAGACGGCGAGCTCGAGGGCGAGCTTCCACGGCAGCCCCGTCGTGACGCCCGCGGTCACGGTCACCTGGAGGTACAGGAAGAAGAGCACCTCGTACCGGTACTCGAGATCCGCGATCGCGTAGCGTGACGTCGCGATCTCGTCGAGGCCCGCCGCGGGCACGGTCGCGCGCGAGAGGGTCTCGAAGTCTCCCCACGTCGAGCCGCTGCCGAGACGGAACGACGAGAACCGGTCGAGGTCGCCGCCCACGCCCGCGTGGAGCGAGGCGATCAGGCGGTGCCGCTCGGAGAGGCCGGGCGGGCCGAGCGCGGCGAACGCGAATCCGCTGATCGCCTCCCAGCTCCTCCCTCCGGTCTCCAGGCTCTCGGGCGCGCCCCACGAGCGCCAGCGCGCGCGCCGCGCCGCGACGGCGTCGAGGCCGAGAGACCAGCCGCGATGCGGCAGCTCGAGGAGGTTCCGCTCGAGCGCGTCGGCGCGGACGCGGAGGTGGAGGCGCGCCTCCGCGGTGCTCGTGGGCGCGACGTAGTCCGCCCGCGTCCTGGCGCCGCGCGCGAACCAGAGCCCGCCGCCCTCCAACGTGAGCGCGGCGTCGAACGCGTTTTCGACGGCGCCGGGGGCGAGCGCGCGATGCCACGCCGCGCCGAGGCCGAGCCGCGCCTGGTGCCACTCGAGCTCCTCCGAACGGAGGCGCTCGCCCTGCACGTATTCGGAGCGCGCCCACGGAAGCGTCAGGGTGTCGAGGCCCACGACGGCCGACAGCGGCCGCCGGTCCGCGGTCCCATCGGAGCTCGTTGAAGATACCGGCCAGGACGCCGCGGAGGCGGCTCCCTCCTTCCGGCCGCGCGCGCCAGACGTACAGGCCACCCGACGGCGCGAACGAGAGGCCGTCGGGGCCCGGCGTCACGAACGCGGCGCCGACGCCGAGGTACGTGATGCGGCTCCGGTCGCGCGCCTCCGCGACGACGGTCTTTCCGAAGAGCGTCGCCGTGACGCGCTCGCCGGCGCGCGGCGTCCGATGCTCGGGCGCGTCCTCGGCGAACGCCGCCGGCGCGAGCGAAAGCACCACGGCCGCGAGGACGGAACGGACAATCATGAGCTTCTGTCCGCGAAGCCTACCTCGAAATCAGAAAACGTCCAGGAACGGCGCAGGAATCGGGGTACGCGGGGGCGCACCTTTCGAAGCATGAACAAAGCACTGCTTCTCCCAGCCGCTCTCGCCCTCTCTCTTCCGCTCCTCGCCGGCCCTCCGTCCCGACCGATCACCGTGATGACACGCAACGTCTATCCGGGCCTGAACGACGCGTCGGGCGTCATCGCCGCGGTGTTCGGCGGGGACCCGATCGAGATCATGACGCAGGTGGAGCTCGTGTGGCGGCAGGTCGTCGCGACCGACATCCCGGCGCGCTCGAGCGCGCTTCGTCGGTCTCCAGGAGGCCGCGCTCTGGCGCTCGCAGTACCCCGCCGACTTCTCGCCGGTCCCGAACGCGCACCACGTGGAGTACGACTTCGTGAAGACGATCCTCGCGGACCTTCGCACGCGCGGCCTCCACTACGAGGTCGTCGCGGAGGTCCGTGACATCGACATCGAGCTGCCACGCCTGAACCCGGACGCGGACGGCAACCCGGATCCGCAGGACATCCGGTGGACCGACCGCGACGTGCTCCTAGCGTGCACCGACGCCGCCTCCGACGTGACGGTGCTCGGCGCGCGCTCCGGCCGCTTCTCCTCGTTCCTCGACTACGGCGGCGGCATCGCGATCCCGCGCGGATGGGTCTCGGGGGACTTCAAGGTGCGCGGCGTCCCTTTCCGCGTCGTGTCTTCGCACCTCGAGGACGGGGACGCGTCCGTCCAGATGGCGCAGGCCGAGGAGCTCCTCGCGGTCGGCGGCGACTCGGGCCTCCCGACGCTCTTCATCGGCGACTACAACTCGAACGCGAACCCCGACGCGACGTCCGCGCCGTACGACTTCCTGATCGCCTCCGGGCTGACCGACGCGTGGAGCGCGGCGCACCCGCACGACCCCGGCTTCACGTGCTGCCAGGCGCCCGACCTCCTGAACGCGACCTCGCTCCTCGACCAGCGGATCGACCTCGTCCTCTTCCGCGGCCCGGTCCAGGTCCTCGACGTGGCGCGCGTCGGGGCGAGCGTCTCCGACAAGGTCGCCGGACTCTGGCCGTCCGACCACGCCGGCGTCGCCGCGACGCTCCGGATCGCCAGGTGACCCTCGCGGTCAGGGCTCCCGCATCGTCATCGTCGACGGGCGGCTGGGAGCCTTGAAGACGAGCGCGACGGCGCCGACCTTGACGACGGCGCCGTCGCGCAGCGCCGCGGGAGCGGTCACCCTGGTCCCGTCCACCCACGTCCCGTTCTTGCTGCCGAGGTCCTCCAGCGTCGCGCCGGCGGCCGAGACCACGACGCGCGCGTGCCGGCGCGAGACGGTGGAGCGGTCGACGCGCACCTCCGCGTCCTCGTCGCGGCCGATCAGGTTCTCGCCGTCCACGAGCGGGAGCGCGCGCCCCTCGAGCTCCAGGCGAAAGAGCGTCACCCTCTCGCCGCGCCTCGCGGGCGCGTCTTTCACATCGGCCGGGAACGCGTAGCCGAAGCCGTGCACCGTCCGGATGAACGCCGCGCCCTTCCGCGTGTCGCCGAGCGCGCGCCTCAGCTCGCTCACGAGGCTCATCAGGCTGCCTTCCGCCACGACCACGTCCGGCCAGAGCGCCTCCGAGAGCTCCTCCTTCGAGAGAGCGCGCGGGCGCTCGCGGGCGAGGAGCTCGAGGAGGGCGAGCGCCTTCGTCGAGACGTCGACGCGCCGTCCGTCGCGCACGAGCTCGCGCGACTCGGAGTCGAAGACGGCCGTCCCGAGGAGGAGGCGCAACTCTGGAAGTCCGGTGTCCATTCTGAACGGCCGCGGCCCGGGGAACTAGAATGAAGACACGTCTTGAGCTTGGAGGCGGGTACCCGACTCGGGCCTTATGAAGTCCTCGGGCTCCTCGGCGCCGGAGGGATGGGCGAGGTCTACCGCGCGCTCGACACCCGGCTCGGGCGCGAGGTCGCCGTCAAGATCCCGCCGCCCTTCCTCGCGCTCGACCCTCATTCGTACGCCCGGTTCGACCGCGAGGCGCGCGCGGCGGCGGCGCTCGCGCACCCGAACATCCTCGACGTCCACGACGTCGGCGACGCCGGCGGCACACCCTTCGTCGTCACCGAGCTCCTCCTCGGCGAGACGCTGAGGGAGCGCCTGGCTCGCGGCCGTCTTCCGTGGCAGCGCGCGGCCGAGATCGGCGTCGCGATCGCGGAGGGGCTCGGGGCGGCGCACGCCGCAGGCCTCGTCCACCGCGACATCAAGCCCGACAACGTCTTCCTGACGGCGGACGGGCGCGTGAAGATCCTCGACTTCGGCCTCGCGCGCGACGACCCGACCTCCGGGGCCGGCCGGCCGGCCTCCGCGACGCTCACGGAGGAAGGCGTCGTGGCCGGCACGGCCGCCTACATGGCGCCCGAGCGGCTGCGCGGGATTCCGGCCGACGCGCGGAGCGACCTCTTCTCGCTCGGCTGCGTGCTCTACGAGATGCTCTCGGGCGGGCGCGCGTTCGAGGGCGAATCGCTGGCCGAGCTCTGGAGCGCGATCCTCCGCTCGGAACCGCGCGACCTCGACGAGGCCGCGCCCGACGCTCCGGAGGACCTGCGGCGCGTCGTCAGGCGCTGCCTCGAGAAGAGTCCCGCGATGCGCTTCCAGTCGGCGATGGACCTGACCTTCGCTTTGAGGATGGCGGGTCAGGGCGAGGCGACGCTCCCGCGGCGCGAGCGGTCGGCGCCGCGAGCCTGGCCGGGTCTCGCCGCGGCCGCGGCGGCGGTCGTCGCGGCGCTTGCCGTCGCGCTCGTCCTTCGCGGACGAACGCCTCCGCCCCGCGGCTCCGTCGCGGTGCTGCCGTTCGCGGGGAGCGGGCGGGGCGCGGATTATCTCGGCGAGGGTCTCGCGGAGAACCTGATCAACGAGCTCGCTCGGCTCCCCGGGGTGCGCGTCGTCGCGCGCACGACCGCGTTCCGCTTCGGGGCCGGGAGCGACGCGCGGAAGGCGGGGCGGGAGCTCGGCGTCGACGCGGTCGTGACGGGCCGCGTGGCGCGCGAGGGCGATCGCCTCGTCGTCCACGTAGACCTCGTCGACGTCGCGCGCGGGACGCAGCTCTGGGGCGAGCGGTACGGAAGGCCGTTCGCCGACATCGCGGTGGTGGAGGACCAGATCGCGAAGGAGATCGCCCGCGCCCTCGGCACGCGGCTCGGGGGCGGCGAGGCCGCCGAGCCGCGCCGAGCCGAGACGGCGAGCGCCGAGGCGTACGACCTCACGCTGCGCGGCCGCTTCCACGCGAACCGGCGGGACGCGGAGGGGATCGAGGAGGGCCTCCGGCTCTACGGCGAGGCCCTGCGGAAGGACCCCCTCTACGCGCGCGCCTGGTGCGGCATCGCAGATGGCTACAACCTCGTCGCGTTCTACGGCGAGGCGCCCCCGCTGACGGTCGTGCCGAAGGCGCGCGAGGCGGCCCTGAAGGCGCTGGCGATCGACGAGCGGTCGCCCGAGGCGCACGTCTCGCTCGCGGACATCCTCTACCAGTTCGACTTCGACTGGGCCGCAGCCGAGCGGGAGTTCAAGCGCGCGATCGAGCTCGCGCCGGGCTCCGCGGCCGCGCACCACTGGTATTCCAACTTCCTCTCGGTCTCCTCCCGCTTCGAGGAATCGATGGCCGAGATCGAGAAGGCGCGCACGCTCGATCCCCTCAATCCCCTGATCGGGACCGACCTCGCGCTCGCGTACTACTGGTCGGGAAAGCTGGACGAGGCGGGGACGCGCCTCTCCGACGTCGCGGGGGCGGAGCCCGGCTTCCCGCTCGTCCATCTCTACCTCGCGGTCGTGCGCGCGCACCAGCGCCGCTTCGGCGAGGCGAGGGATTCGCTCGGGAAGCTCGAGAGCGCGTCGGGCGGCCCGAGCCCCGACTCGATCGCGCTCGACGGCTGGATCGCGGCGCGCGCCGGAGAGCCGGAGAAGGCGCGCCGCAGCCTCGCCGCGCTCGCGGCGCTGGCCGAGAAGCGCTTCGTCTCGGCGTTCCCCGTCGCGTTCGTCCACGTCGGCCTCGGCGAGAACGCGGCCGCGCTGACGTGGCTCGAGAAATCGCTCGAGGAGAACGCCGGCCGCCTCGTCTACCTGAACGTCGAGCGCGCGTTCGACCCGCTGCGGAAGGAGCCCAGGTTCCGGGAGATCGTGCGGCGCGTGCGGATCCCGGGCGCGAGCTGAGCGCGCCCGGTCCCTCGTCGTTTCTTCCTACTTCTTCTTTCGCTCGATCTCGGCGCGCAGGCGCTCTTCCTGCGCGCGCGCCTCGGGCGTGAATTCCTTGCCGAAGTCCTCGGCCTCGAAGACGCGGCGGATCTCGACCTCGGTTCCACCGTCGAACGGGGCCCGCTTCAGCCACTCGACCGCCTCGTCCATCGACTTCACCTGCCAGAGCCAGAAGCCGGCGATCAGCTCCTTCGTCTCGGTGAAAGGCCCGTCCGTCACCGTGCGGCGAGCGCCGTCGAACTTGACCCGCTTCCCCTTCG
>WNFL01193102.1_pt1 | contig 13649 bp, 12 predicted proteins | sample 5400361 | NCBI WGS metagenome assembly WNFL01 (sample SAMN13153351, study PRJNA577476) | soil metagenome | isolation source: 40 cm soil on Douglas fir-dominated hillslope | place: USA:California | collected 2013-09-17
CGACCCCGTACGCCGCCCAGAGCGCACCGTGCGAGAGGCGCCGCTCGCCGCCCGTGGCTCCGGAGGAGACCTCCGGCTCGCCCACTTTTCGCGAGACGAATGCGACGCCGAGACCGACGAGAGGGAGGAAGAGGAACAACGTCTTGACGATCGTCTTCAGGTCCGCCCCGAACGCGGTCGGCTGCATCGCCGCCTCGACCGCGAGAGCCGACGCGCCGAAGTCCGTCGCGAGCTCGGTCCGGAACGCCTCGGGCGCGACCGCCGCCGTGAGCGCGAGATGCGAGCCGCCGACGAGGACGAACGCCCCGAGCAGCGCCACGAGCGACCTCTTCGTCCGGCCGAGGCCGAGGACGCTCGGCCGCGCGAAAAGCGCCGCCAGGAGCGGCGCGAGGAAGAGCCCGACTGCGTAGCCCTTCGCGAGGAACCCGAGGCCGAAGAGCGCGCCGGCCGCGCCCGCCTCCCAGACGACGTCCTCCTCGAACGCGCGGAGGCCGAAGATGATCCCGCCGAGCCCGAGCGCCACGAGCGTCGGCTCGACGGTCGCGGCGCGCGAGCCCATGACCAGCGGCGGGAACGCGAACGCGCCCGCGATGTGGCCGGCCGGCTGCCCATATCCGCGTCTCACGATCCGCTCGAGGACGAACGCGCCGGCGAGCCCCGCGAAGGCGGACGGCAGCCTCAGGCACCACTCGACCGGCCCGAAGATCCGGATCATCAGCGAGAGGAGCCAGGGAAACAGGACCGGGACGCCCGCCGGCGGGCCGAACGGCGTCCGCGCGAGCGCGATCGCCTGCTTGAAGCCGTCCTCCGCGAGGTTGCGCGCGCCGACCGCCCAGACGCCCTCGTCCGCACCGAAGAGGTCGGGCGCGCCGAGGAGGACGAGGCGCAAGAGCGCGCCGAAGAGGAGCGCGGCGACGAAGAGAAGGCGCCCCGACGCCTCGGGGTCGTCAAGCGGGCGGCCCACGTCGGTCACGGCGCGCGCAGTATAGAGAGTGTGAGAACCCCCTGGAGCCTCACGCCTCGGCCGCGAGCGCCGCGGCGCGCGCGCGGAGCGTCTCCTTCGGCGCGTCGTCCGGGAGGTCGAGGAGGACGGGCGCCACCGGGAGGTCGTGCGGGTCCCAGTCGAGGAGCGCGCCGAGCGCCGGCGCGCCGCGCTCCGCTGCGGTCCACCTCTTGACCTCGCGGCGCGTCGGCAGCGCATCCTCGTCCGCCCCGAAGAGAGCGGCCGACCTCGCGACGCGCGAGGCCAGGGCGCGCGCGTGCGCGCTCCAGCTACCGAGCTCGCGCCCGAGGCGCTCCTCCTCGGAGAGCCGCAGGACCTCGAGCCACCGGTCCGCCGCGCGCGCGAGCCTCTGCCGCAGCTCTCCGAGCGGAGGCACCTCCGCCGCGTGGAGCCGCGAGCGCAGCGCGGCGCGGTGCGCCTCGACGAGGTCGTGGAAGCGCGTCCACGTCATCTTCGTCTGAAAGCCGCGCGGCGCGTCGTCTCCTCCGGCGCCGAGCGCGCGCAGCGCGTCCCCGCGCGCCTCCTCGCTCGGCGCGAATCGCCGCGCCGAGACGAGGACCGCGGCCCCGCACGAGAGGTCGGCGGTCTCGACCGCGAGGAGCGCTCTCTCCGCCGCGCGCGAGCCCGGGTGCTTCTCGAGCGCCATCTCCGCCGCGAGGAGACGCCCTCCGCTCCTCACGAGGAGGCGGAGAGCCTCCATCGCGCCCGGCGCCTCGTCCGCCGTCCGCCCGGGGGCGAGGAGGTCCGGCGGCCCGTCGACGACGCGCGCGGCCGCCAGGAGCTCGAGGTTCTCGACCGTCGCCGGGAGGAGCGGGAGCGAGGCGCGGGCGAGCGCGCGGACGTTCGCCTCGACTCGCCTCGACCGCGCGGTCCTCTCGAGCGCGCGCGAGAGCCGCCGGTCGACGCCGGCGAGCTCGCGGAGCGGGACGTCGACGACGGCCGCGATCTCGAGAGGGTCCGTCGCGCCGAGCGGGTCCTCCGGGCGCGCCGGCGTGAAGCCTTCGCCGCGCGCGAGCGCGCCCCCGAGCGCGGCTCCCGTCCAGGCGTCTGCGGCGGCGTCCTTCAACGACGAGAGCAGGGCTGCGAGCGCGCTCTCGATCCGCTCCTCGAAGAGGAGAGCGCGCGCGGGTGTGAAGGAGCGGGGCACCGCGTGCGAGGATAGCGGAGTGAGGGAAGGTCCCGGCGCCGTGCTCCGCGCGCGCCTGGAGTACGACGGCACGCGCTACCGCGGCTGGCAGTCGCAGGTGAACGCGCGCACCGTGCAGGGGGTCCTCTTCGAGGCGGTCCGCGGGGTGCTCGGCGACGGGACGCGGATCTTCGGCGCGGGGCGCACCGACGCCGGCGTCCACGCATTCGGGCAGGTCGCCTCGCTCCATGTCCCGCGCGCGCTTCCCGGGTCGCTCGGAAACGTGCGGCGCGCGATCAACGACAAGCTCCCGTTCGACGTCAACGTCCTCGAGCTCCAAGAGGCGCCGCGCGGCTTCCACGCCCGGCACGACGCGCTGCTCCGCATCTACCGCTACCGCATCGCCCGGCGGCGCACCGCGTTCGGCAAGCCGTTCGTCTTCTGGGTGAAGGACCGGCTCGACGCCGCCGCGATGGAGCGGGTCGCGCAGCGCTTCGTGGGGCGCCGCGACTTCGCGAGCTTCTGCGACAACGCCGAGGGCCACGACTCCACTCTCGTCGAGGTCTCCTACGCGCGCGTCGCGGTCGCGGAAGGGGCCCCCGACCTCCTCCTCTTCCGCATCGCCGCGTCGCACTTCCTCTGGAAGATGGTGCGGCGCCTCGTGGGCGTCCTGGTCGAGGCCGGGGCGGGGCGCCTCTCCGAGGACGACGTCGAGCGCCTCTTCACGGAGCGCTCGCCGAGGGTCGCGGAGTGGACGGCTCCGCCGTCCGGCCTCTTCCTCGAGACCGTCGTCTACCCCGGTGATCCTCCTCCGCCCGAGATCGACGCGCTGCGCCCCGCGTTCTGATTTCCCGAATCCGGCGTCTCGAAGCGACAATCGACCACGTGGAAGGACCGCGCCCGATCCGAGTCTTCGGAGAGGCCTCCGACGAGGCGACGGGGAACACGAACCCGTTGGTCGCCGCCGTGGAGCGCCTCAACCCGTCGCAGAACGAGTTCGTCCTCGACCTGGAGGAGTTCGAGGTGGACGACGGCTACCCGCTCACGCAGTGCGTCAACGCGGTCCGCGAGCTCCTCGTCCGCGGCGCGAGGCTCACGATCCGACGCCCGCCCCACGTCCTCGTCGACGGCCTGACGCGCGCCGGGCTCCTCCTGCCGCCCTCGCACGTCCTCCTCGAGGAGGTCCGCTCGCGGTCTTCGTGAGCCTGGTTTGACCGAGCCTGGTCCGCGTGCTCTCATGGCCTCGTGATGGTTTTCCTCGCCCTGGCGGCGCTCGCGCTCGCCGTTCCCGCCCCCGCCGCGCCGCCCGCCTCGAGCCCGCCGGCCGTCCACATCCCCTTCGTCGAAGGCAAGCCGTTCGCGGACGTCCTGAAGCGCGCGCGCGCCGAGAAGAAGCCGGTCCTGATCGACGTCGTCGCCGAATGGTGCGGCCCGTGCAAGCTGATGGACAGGACCACGTTCGCCGACCCGGCCGTCGTCGAGTGGGCGAAGAAGGTGGTCCCCACGCGGTTCGACGCCGAGAAGGGAGAGGGCCGCAAGATCGCCGCCCGGTACGCGGTGAGGAGCTTCCCGACGGTCATCTTCGTCGACGCGGAGGGGAACGAGATCGACCGGCTCCTCGGCGCCTTCGGGCCGCCCGAGTTCAAGGTGCACGGCGAGAACATCGTCACGGGGAAGAACCGCCTCGGCGAGGCGCTCGCCAAGCTGAAGCAGGGCTTCTCGTACGACGAGGCGTACGGCCTCGTCCGCTCCCTCGCCGACCGGAACGACCTCGCGCGCGCGCGGCCGCTCGCGATCCGGATCGTGACCGAGGACCCGGACTTCGGACGGCCCGAGACGCTCGACACGCTGGTGCTCCTCGCCGCCCTCGAGGACATCGCCGAGAAGGTGACGCCCGAGACCGAGGACCTGATCTCGACGTACCTGCCGCGCCTCGGTCAGGACTCCCGCCGCGGCGTCCTCTCCGTCATCCTCACGCGCGAGCAGGCGCGGCGCGGCGACGCCGCGGGCGCGAAGGCGACCGTGACGCAAGCCCTCAAGGCCCTCGGCGAGTCGAGCGCCTACGCGGCGGACCTCCTGATCGCGCTCGGCAACGCGCAGAAGAACGCGGGACAGCTCGACGCCGCGGTCGCGACGTACAAGCGCGCCACCGCCGCCTCCCAGAACGCGCCGCGGTCGCTCCAGGCCTTCGTCGAGATGAACATGGCCGAGGCTCTCGCGGCGGCGGGAAAGGCGCAGGAGGCGCGCGCCGCGGTGGACTCCGCGCTCCAGAAGTCGGGCGAGGAGCCGGTCGCTCTCGCGCGCGCCGCGAAAGTGGCGATTCTCTTGAAGGACCCGAAGGACGCCGTCGCCAAGGCGCGGCGCGCCGTCGGGCTCTCCCAGGGAGAGGACGCCGAGGCGCAGGCCGCGCTCGCGCAGGCGCTCGCCGCCTCCGGCGACACCAGCGGCGCCGCGGAGGCGTGGAAGCGCGCCGGCGAGATCGACCCGCAGAACGCCGAGGTCCAGAAGCACCTCAAGACGAAGAAGGGCGGCCCGGCGAAGACCTCGTGACGCGCCGGGGCGCGCCTCGGTTCTCATGAAGCTCTCCGATATCCTCCTTTCCCCGAAGGGGCTCGCGCCGTGCGACGCGTCGCCCGAGGCGTTCCTCGAATGCGTCCGCGAGGCTGCGGGGGCGCGCGGCCTCGTCGCGGAGCTCGAGGGGAACGGCGACCCGCGCGAGCCGGCGAGGATCCACGCGGTCTTCGCGTCGCCCGGGGCGCCGGCGTCGCGGGCCACGCTCCTCTTCCTCCACGGGAAGGGGGGATGCGGGGCGGAGTGGCGACGCGACGCGGAGCGCGCGCTCGGGCTCGGGTACAACGTCCTCGTGCCCGACCTGCGCGGACACGCGCCGTCGACGGGCACACGGATCACTTACGGGATCCTCGAGAGCGTCGACATGGCGCTCCTCGTCGCCGACGCGGCGCGGCGGTTTCGGCTCGACCCCGCGCGCGTCGGAGTCGACGCCTGCTCCGCCGGATGCCTCACCGCGCTCCAGTACGCGGCACGCTCGGGGGCCGCGGCTCTCTGGCTCCAGGCGCCGTTCGCGGCGCTGCCGGAGATGGCGCTGAGGTACGGGAGCCGGGTGACGGGTCTCCCGCCCGCCGTCCTCGCGCTGCCGATGCGCGTCGCTCTCTTCTGCATCGAGCGGGGCGACGGGCTCCTCCTTCCCGACGACCTCGACCCGATCGCCGCTGCGAGAAGGATCACGTGTCCCACGACGGTCGTCCACGGCGAGAGCGACACGCTGGTGCCGGCCGCGTTCTCGGACCCGCTCCTCGCCGCGCTCACGGGCGAGAAGGAGCTGTGGCGCGTGCCGCGCTGCGGCCATTGCCATCATCCCGACGAGCCGCAGGCGATCCTGAAGCGGGAGTACGTCGCGCGCTGGACCGCGTTCTTCGGCCGGCACCTTCCTCCCCGCGTCGGCTACCATCGCGCGCCGTGACCCGGGTCATCGACGCGCACATCCACATCCAGCCGCACGAGGAGCTTCGCCCCGAGGCGCGCGGCGCGATCACGGCGGGGCGCGCCGACCTCGCGCGCGTCCAGAGCGCGCTCGCCTCCCCCGACGCGCTCCTCTCCCTGATGGACGAGGAGGAGGTCGAGCGCGCGGTCCTCGTCAACTACGTCGCGCCCGACGTGATGGGGCTGACGCCCCGGGTCAACCCGTGGATCGCGCGCTACGTCGAGGGGCATCGCGACCGCCTCGTGCCGGTCGGCGGCGTCCACCCGCGCCACTCGAAGGACGTGGCGGCGGACGTCCACGAGCTCCTCGAGGTCCACCGCATGGGCGCCCTCAAGATCCATCCGCCCCACATGGAGCTCGCGGCGAACGCCTACCGGTTCGACGTGCCGGAGCTCGCCGAGGTCTACCGCCTCGCGGGCGAGGCGGGGCGCCCGGTCCTGATCCACACGGGCACGTCGGTCTTCCCGGGCGCCCGGAACGTCTACGCGGACCCGATGGCGTGCGACGACGTGGCCGTCGACTTCCCGGGGACGAAGCTCGTCCTCTGCCACGCGGGGCGCCCGCTCTGGTACGAGACGGCCTTCTTCCTCGCGCGGCGGCACGCGAACGTCTTCCTCGACGTGTCCGGCATCCCGCCGAAGAAGCTCCTCTCGGCTCTGCCGCGCCTGCCCGAGATCGCCTCGAAGGTCCTGTGGGGAACCGACTGGCCGTCGATGGGTGTCGCGTCGATGCGCGCGAACGTCGAGGCGTTCCTCGCGCTCCCGCTCCCGGAGGAGGTGCGCCGGCGCGTCCTCTTCGAGAACGCCGCGGCCCTCTTCCCGACGCCATGAAGGACATCTCCACGGTCGCCGTCCTCGGCGCGGGCACGATGGGGCGCGGCATCGCGCAGGTCGCCGCGCAGTCGGGGCTCGGCGTGCGCCTCTTCGACGTCGCGCCCGAGGTCCTGGCCGCCGGGCACGCCGCGGCGCTCGCCGGTATCGCGCGCTTCGAGGCGAAGGGCACGCTCGCGCCCGAGGCCGCCGCCGCCTCGCGCGTCCGCCTCGCGATCGTCCCGGAGCTCGCCGACGCCGTGCGCGGGGCGGACCTCGTCCTCGAGGCGGTCCCCGAGTCGCTCGAGCTGAAGCGCGAGCTCTTCGCGCGCGTGGAGCCGGAGCTCGCCGAAGACGCGGTCCTGGCGTCGAACACGTCGTCGATCCCGATCGCGCTCCTCGCGGATCGGCTCGCGCGGCCCGGCCGGTTCCTGGGCCTCCATTTCTTCAACCCCGTGCCGCTCATGAAGCTCCTCGAGATCGTGGCCGGCCCGCGCACGGAGCCCGAGGTCGTCGAGGCGGCGCGAGCGCTCGCGGCGCGCCTCGGGAAGGAGCCGGTCGTCGTCCAGGACGCGCCCGGGTTCGCGACCTCGCGGCTCGGCGTCGCGATCGGCCTCGAGGCGATCCGGATGCTCGAGGCGGGCGTCGCGTCGGCCGCGGACATCGACCGCGCGATGGAGCTCGGGTACGGCCACCCGATGGGTCCCCTCCGCCTCACGGACCTCGTCGGGCTCGACGTGCGCCTGGCGATCGCGAGGACGCTCGAGCGCGAGCTCGGCCCGCGCTTCGCGCCGCCGCGCCTCCTCGTCGCGAAGGTGGAGGCGGGCGAGCTCGGCAAGAAGACGGGGCGCGGCTTCTACGAGTGGGAAGGCGGGGCCGCGAAGAAAGGCTGAGGCCTCGACGCGCGGAGCCCGAGCCAGAAGATTCCGGCGGCGCACCCGATCCGCACGAGGAGCGCGAGGGCGGAGATCGCGTGGAGCCGGCCGAAGTCGCGAAGGACCGGGTCGGTCCGCGGCAGCGCGTCGAGCGCCGCCCCGGCGCGTTCCTTCAGCGACACCATCTCCGGCGTGACGAGGAGGTGCGAGACGATCGTCGCCGCCGCCGCGACGACGAGGAGGCGGAGGGTGAGCGCGCGCGGGAGCCTGGGGAACGGGCTCCCCCGCTCGACGGCGAAGAAGAGGACGAAGAGGAGCGCGAGCGCGGCGTACGAGGACTCGTCGAGGGCGTCGAGGAGCGCGCGGTTCACGACACCCGCAGCCGCGCGCGTCGGGGACGTCTCGAGGACGAGGCCCGCGCCGCCCGCGAACGCCAGGAGCAGGCCGCACCAGAGCGCGGCGAGGAAGAGGTAGAGCCCCTGGAGGGCGGGGCCGGCGCGTCTCAGGCGGCCCACTCCGGCTCGACGCGCGCCTCGAGCGCGCCCGCCTCGTATCCGCGCGCCAGGAAGAGGCGCACCGCCTCTCTCCCCTTCGGTCCGTACGCGCGCGTCCAGTCGTTGACGTACATCCCGACGAACCGGTCCGCCTTCTCGCGCGAGAGCCCGCGCGCGAAGCGGAGCGCGTCGGTGAGCGCCTCCTCGCGGTGGTCGAGCGCGTAGAGGATGGAGGCACCGAGCGCGCGGGACACCTTCGCGATCCGCTCCTCTCCGAGGTCTTTCCTCACGACGTTGCCGCCGAGCGGGAGCGGAAGGCCGGTCTCCTCCTTCCAGAGCGCGCCGAGGTCCGCGAGAAGCCGGAAGCCCTCGTCCCTCCAGGTGAGCTGCCCCTCGTGGATCAGGACGCCGGCGTCGAATTCGCCGGCGAGGACCGCGGCGCCGATTTCGTCGAACGGGACGACGGCGGTCGCGGCGTCGGCCGCGTAGAGGCGGAGCGCGAGCGCGGCGGACGTCAGCTTCCCCGGGATCGCGACGCGAGCGCCGGCCAGGTCGGCGAGCAAGCGGGGCGCGCCTCGCTGGTCGCGCGCGACCACGCACGGGCCGTAGCCGTCTCCGAAGGAAGCGCCGTGCGGCAGGAGGAGGTAGCGATCGGCGAGATACGCGTACGCGTGGAACGAGACCGCGGTGATCGCGAGCTCGCCAGCGAGCGCGCGGCTGTTCAGCGTCTCGATGTCGGCGAGCTCGTGGACGTACGAGATCCCTTCGGTGTCGACGGCGTTCGCGCGGAGGCCGTAGAACATGAACGCGTCGTCGGAGTCGGGTGAGTGCGCGAGGACGATCGTCTCCATCGGTGTTCCTTCCGCGAGATCGTAGCCTCTCGCGCCGCGCTCCTCGCGATCGCCCGCGCGGCCCGCGCGCGACCCCTCCGAGGGTCGGGTGAAAAAAAGTTCGCGCGTCAAGAAAAAAATTCTTGATTCGTAAAGGAAACCATCTACAATTTGCTGCGGGCAAAAAAAAACGGCGAAGTGATCGAGAGTCACCTCACCGTTTCCACGGAAGCCCGGCTGATCCTTGAAATCGTCGACGGAATCGGGAAAACCGGGAAAACCGAAAGACCAAGGGGATCCAAGGCAGTCGACAGATCGAAGAGAGCGAGGCCCCCGTCCTACGAGGGATGGTCACGCTAGCACGCGCTCTTCGGCCCTGTCAATCGAATCTGCCAAGAGGAGGTGACAGAGCACATGGCAACGAAGAAGGCCAAGAAGGCGACGAAGAAGGCCGCCAAGAAGCCGGCCAAGGCGAAGAAGTAGGCGCTGACGAAAAGCGCGACGAGAGCCCCGTAAGGCTCTCTACAATTTATATTTCCGGGATACGGGGGGTTTTTTTAAACCCCCTTTCTTTTTTTGTCCCTCCCCGGCGCGATGGCGTACGAGTCAAGCGGCGAGCGGAAGCGAGTCCGCTTCAACGAGCGAGCCAGTCGCGCTCCTTTCCTCCGGAATTGCACAGCAATTCCGGAGGGAATCCAACGCGGTATATAAGTTTCTATATACTCTCTTCGTGTCGCTCCCGCACGTCCTCCTCGGCCTCCTGACACGCGGTCCCGGCAGCGGATGGGACCTGAAGGCCCGTCTCGCGCGCGACCCTTCGATCTCCTGGGACGCGGAGCTCGCGCAGATCTACCCGGCGCTGAAGACGCTCCTCCGCGGCGGCTACGTCGCGATGAAGAGACGGCGCTCGACGAAGGGCCCGGCGCGGCGCGAGTACCGCATCACGCCGTCGGGCCGCCGCGAGCTCCTCGAGTGGCTCGCGGAGCCACCCCGCCTCCCGCATCCGAAGGACGCCGCGCTCGCGCGCCTCGCGTTCCTCGAGCGCGCGCGTCCCGAGGAGCGCGCCGCGCACCTCGACGCCTATCGCTCCCTCCTCGCCGACGCTCTGAAGCGCGCGGGCCCCGGCTCTTCCGCCGCGCGCCGCCGCCGCCGCGCGCTCCTCGAGACCGAGCTCGCGTGGGCCGACTCGGAGATCGCCGTGCAAAGAGAAACCGTTGGGAAAGGCGACGAGGGGGGCCGCACGCGGACCTGAGGGCGTTACTGCGCCGTCAGATTCGCGAAGCGCGCGACGAACTTCCTCCGTCCCGCCCTGTCGAAGTAGACCGTGACCTTCTCCGCGTCGCCCGATCCCTCGATCGTCAGCACGATGCCCGAGCCGTACTCGGGATGGCTCACGCGCGAGCCGCGCCGGAAGCCGGAGGCGGTCGGCGGGGCCGGCGTGCGCTTCATCGCGGGGGGCTTCCACGCGGGCCGCGCGGAGCGCCCGCTCGCCGGCCGAGCGAAGACGGGCTCTTGCGATTCGTTCTCGTAGTCGGGGAAGAGGGACGATCGCCGGCGGTCCGCGCCCTCGCCGCGCCCGAAGAGACCGCCGCTCCGGCGCGTCGCGAAGTCCTCGACCTGGAGGACCGAAGACGGGAGGGCGTCGAGGAAGGGCGACGGCTCGCGGTCCTTCCACTCTCCGTGGACCATGCGGCGGAGCACGCGGGAGAGGGTGAGACGCGACTTCGCCCGGGTCATGCCGACGTACGCGAGCCGGCGCTCCTCCTCGAGCTCCTCCGGCTCGTCCTTAGAGGAGAAGTGCGGGAGGCTGCCGTTCTCCATCCCGGTGAGGAAGACGTCGTCGAACTCGAGCCCCTTCGCCGAATGGAGCGTCATCAGGAGCACGCCGCGCCTCTCGTCGATCTCGTCGGCGTCCGAGCGGAGCGTCACCGCGTCGAGGAAGCCCGCGAGGCCCGGCTCGCCCTCCCCCTCCGCGGTCGCCCGGTCGTGCTCCTTCGCGGAGGCGAGGAGCTCGTCGAGGTTCTGCTTGCGGCTCTCGTCCTCGAGCTCGGTCGACTGCTCGTACAGGGCGTAGAGGCCGCTGGAGTCGAGGACCGCCTGCACCGCCGCGGCCGCCGTCGCGCCGGCCGTCGCGTCGCGGAGGCCGAGGACGAGCGTCCGGAACTCGAGGAGCGCCTTTTTCGCGCGCTCGGTGAGGCTCGGGGGAGGAGCCTCTGTCGCCGCGAAGAGCGAGCCACCCTTCTCGTCGGCCTCGGCCGCGAGCCCCTCGATCGTGACGGCCCCGACGCCGCGCGCGGGCACGTTGACGACGCGGCGGAACGAGAGGTCGTCGTCCGGGTTCCGCGAGAGGCGGAGGTACGCGAGCGCGTCCTTCACCTCCGCCCGCTCGTAGAAGCGCGTCCCGCCCACGAGGACATACCCGATCTTCGACCGGAGGAGCTCGTCCTCGAACGGGCGCGACTGCGCGTTCGTGCGGAAGAGGACGGCGATCTCCGCGCTCGGGCGCTCGCGGCGCGCCGCCGAGATGCGCGAGACGACCTCGCGCGCCTCCTCCCGCTCCTCGTCGAAGATCGCGAGGCGCACCTTCTCGCCCCCGCTCCGCGTCGCCTTGAGAGTCTTGCCGAGGCGCCGGACGTTCTCGGCGACGACGGCGCCCGCGGCCTGGAGGATCGGAGCGGTCGAGCGGTAGTTCCGCTCGAGCCGGACGACCCGCGCGGAAGGGAATTCCTTCTGGAACTCGAGGATGTTCGAGACGTCGGCGCCGCGCCAGCGGTAGATCGACTGGTCCTCGTCCCCGACGGCGAAGACGTTCCCCTTCTCGCCCGCGATGCGCTTCACGAGGTCGGCCTGGATCCGGTTCGTGTCCTGGAACTCGTCGACGAGGAGGTGCGTGACGCTCCGCCGCATCAGGTCGAGGACCTCGGGCCTCCTCTCGAGGAGGCGCGCCGAGAGGACGAGGAGGTCGTCGAAGTCGAGCGCGGAGGCCGCCGCGAGGGCGCGCTCGTAGAGCCGGTGGACGGCGGCGACCTGCGGGCCGAGGACGTCGCCGAAGACCGACGCGTACTCATGCGCCGCGATGCCGCCGTTCTTCGCCTGCGAGATCCTGGCGAGCATCGCGCGCGGCGTGACGAGGCGCTCCGGGACCGCCTGCTCCTTCATGGCGCGTTTGACGAGCGTGAGCTGGTCGTCGCCGTCGAGAACGACGAACGACTTCGGGACGCCGGCCTCCTCGTGGAAGCGCCGGAGGAGGCGTACGCCGTACGCGTGGAACGTCCCGACGAAGGAGCGCGGGCGTCGGGGGGTTCCCCCGCCGCGATCGTCAGCTCCGACGAGGGCCGCGGCCCGCTCGCGCATCTCGCCCGCCGCCTTGTTCGTGAACGTGAGGGCGACGACCGCCTGCTCGGGCACGCCCTGCGCGACGAGCCACGCGAGGCGGTGCGTCAGGACGCGGGTCTTCCCCGACCCCGCGCCCGCCAGGACGAGGAGCGGCCCCGAGCCGTGCGAGACGGCCGCGGCCTGCTCGGGGTTCAAGCCCGACAGAAGATCCTCGGGTTTCTGCATCGCGCCGCCGGCGCCGCCGTCGCGGCGGACGGCCCTACTCGACCGTCACCGACTTGGCGAGGTTGCGAGGCTGGTCGACGTCGCAGCCGCGCCGGCGCGCGACATGGTACGCGAGGAGCTGGAGGGGCAGGACGGAGACGATCGGCTGGAGGTCGGGGTGGACGACCGGGAGCTCGAGCGCCTCGTCGGCGAAGTCCTTCACCTCGGCGTCGCCCGCCGAGACGAACGCGATCAGGAAGCCGTCGCGCGCCTTCACCTCGCGGAGGTTCGAGGCCACCTTCTCGTAGAGCGCGTCGGACGGGGCGAGGCCGACGATCGGAAGCTTCTCGTCGATGAGCGCGATCGGGCCGTGCTTCATCTCGCCGGCCGGATAGCCCTCGGCGTGGATGTAGGAGATCTCCTTCAGCTTCAGCGCTCCCTCGAGCGCGATCGGGTAATGCGCCCCGCGCCCGAGGAAGAGCGCGTCGTGCACGTCGTCGAAGCGCTTCGCGAGCCTCTCGATCTCCGGCTCGAGCGCGAGCGTCCTTCCCATCGCGGCCGGGAGCTGCGCGAGGGACACGAGGAACGGGTCGCTCGGAGAGAGACGCGCGCCCGTCCGCGCCACCTTCACGTAGTGCGCGAAGAGCGCGAGGGCGACGAGCTGCGTGGAGAACGCCTTCGTGGAGGCGACGCCGATCTCGGGCCCGGCGTGCGTCGCGAGGACGCCGTCGACGAGGCGGGCGATGGCCACCGTGTCCGCCGTCTCGCCCGATTGCGAGATGCCGAGGACGAGCGTCTTCTCGGAGAGGATCGGCGCGCGGTAGCGGAACTCCGACGCGTAGTCGATCTCCGTCGGCACGCGCGCGATGCCCTCGAGGAGGAACTTCGCCACGAGCCCGGAGTGCCAGCTCGTCCCGCACGCCACGATCTCGATCCGGTCGATCTCGCGGAGGAGGTCCATCGGGACGCCCATCGCCTCCTCGCTGAAGTCGCCGGTCTCCATCGAGATCTTGTTGCCGATCGTCTCGACGACGACGGTCGGCTGGTCGGCGATCTCCTTCGCCATGAAGTGCTGGTAGCCGCCGCGCTCGGCGGAGACCGCGTCCCACGTGGCGTGCCGCACCGGGCGGTCGACGGGGTCGCCGTCGAGATCCGTCACCTCGACCTCGTCGACCGTCACCCGCGCCACGTCGCCGTCCTCGAGGAAGACGAGCTCGCGCGTGTAGGGGAGGAGCGCGGTCGGGTCCGATGCGACGAAGTTCTCGCCCTCCCCCTTCCCGAGCACGATCGGCGGCCCGCACTTCGCGGCGTAGAGGACGCCCGGCTCGTCGGCCGAGAAGAGGACGAGCGCGTACATGCCTCGGAGGCGTGCGAGGACCGAGCGCACGACGTCCTCGAACGGCTCGTCGGGGCGCTCGCGCCGCGCCTCGCCGATCGCCTGCGCGACGACCTCGGTGTCGGTCTCGGATC
>WNFL01071667.1_pt1 | contig 13643 bp, 20 predicted proteins | sample 5400361 | NCBI WGS metagenome assembly WNFL01 (sample SAMN13153351, study PRJNA577476) | soil metagenome | isolation source: 40 cm soil on Douglas fir-dominated hillslope | place: USA:California | collected 2013-09-17
CTTGCCGCAACCGTCGTTTTCAGAACTTAACCTGTACGATGCTCTGATCGACACGCTGACGCGGATGCAGGGTGTGGACGGGCGCAGGGCTCTCATTTTGATCGGGTGCGGCCTCGACACCTTCAGTAAGGCGAATTTTGGCGATGCACTTCGGGCGGTCCGTCGAGCGGGCATCCCTGTCTATGCAATCAATCTCGGCCACACCGTTTCTGAAGTCGCCGCTGCCCCTTCGGGCATGAGTCCTTACGCACGGATCAATTGGAAGCGAGCTGAGCGGGCACTGGAGCAGTTCGCAAACGAATCCGGCGGGAGGATGTATTCCCCGCAGTCTATTTATAATCTTCCCGAAATCTACGATGACCTGATGGAAAACCTGCGGGTGCGCTATGTGATCACCTACAGGTCCGCCGGTGACGGCCACATGAGTGACGCGAGGACGGTGCGGATTGAACTCATTGATCCAACGACAGGCGGACCCCTGGAAATAGTGGACGCCAACGGAATGCCGGTGCGCTGGACGGTCACTGTGAAGGACAGCTACGTCCCCCGGGCCGCCGCCGAGCGCTGAGGCGAGGCGCGCGTCGCCGGGAGAACTACGTTTTCCGGCCCACGGGACGGAGCGCCATCGCTCCGTCACCGAGCAGATACAAGACGGCGAGGCAGACAGCCACGAAGCTACGCGCGAATGCGCCGTAAACCCTTTCGATGCGGATTGCGTTTTCGCCCTTGTCTTCGCGTTCCAATTTGCGTTCGCCGCTGATGGTGATGATGCCGTCCGCGACGAAATCAGCTGCCGTATCGGAGACATCGACGCCGGGCGACGCCAAGACCTAGACCTGCACCATCACCGTCACCTGCCTGCGGCCGCATATGCATTGTGGGCAATTCGTTGGCGCAAGACTGCTTCCAACGATGGCTCGTCCAGGATGCCGTCGTAACGCATGCGGTCGACGAAGAATGTCGGAGTACCGTTCACTCCGCTACGCACACCCCCCATGAAGTCGCGCTTCACGTGGTCGCGAAACCGACCCGAAACGAGATCGTCCTCGAAACGTGACGTGTCAAGACGCAGCCGCTTTGCCAGGGTCGCCACTAGATCTGGTCCGAACTCGTCCTGATGTTCGTACAGTGCATCGTGCATCTCCCAGAATTTCCCCTGTGCCGCAGCGGCTTCCGCTGCCTCTGCCGCGAGTTCCGCGTAGGGATGAATTTCGCTCAGCGGCATGTTGCGAAACACGAAGCGCAGTTTCGCGCCGAGACGCTTCAGAATGACCTTGACCATCGGATGGGCTGCCGCGCACGCGGGACACTGGTAGTCACCGTACTCGACCAACGTGACCGGCGCGTCCGCGGGACCCAATACATGGTCGTCCTTACCGACCGGAATAGCGAGGCTCATGATGCCCTACCGGGTTAATGCTTCCAAGGCGGTCAAAATGCCGTCGGCTCCTGGATTGATCCCTACCGGAGACACGTAGCTCCAGCGGATGACACCCTCCTTGTCCAACACGAACAAGGCACGCTCAGCAAATCCATCTTTGTCCCGATAAACGCCGAAGCGGCGCGCCACTTCGCCCTTGGGCTCGAAATCGGCAAGCAGGGAAAAGTGCAAATGGCGGTCTTTCGCGTATGCGGCATGACACCAGGCACCATCGACCGAAAGTCCCAGCAATACTGCATTGGATTTGGCAAATTCTTGCCGCAACTCGTTATAGAGCGCGAGTTGATCGCCGCACACCGGGCTCCAATCGGCCGGATAGAAGACTAGCACGACCGGCCTACCGCGAAGCTCGGCGAGCGAGAGGCGTTGGTCAGGGGTGGAGTGCAGGGTGAAATCGGGAGCGATTGTTCCGGTCGCTAGCGCAGTCATGGTGTTGCCCCACTTGTATGCCAACTACTTCCTCGCGGAAGACGCGAGTAGTATTGTCTGCTCCTGCGCTGTTATAGCCACTGCGGCCGTCGGCGCGTTGATCGACGTCAAGTCGCTACCGCGCACTTTCGAGCCGCAATTGATGCGCGTCAAGGCGATGCATCGTGCACCCCGTACGATCCCATTGTCGCGGTAGAGCCATCGACGATCACCGGGTTGTCGGTTCTTGTTTCCATTGCAGGAGGATTCCCGCATGGCCATGTTGCGTTGGGAACCATTTCGGAGAATGCCATGAGAACCAACAGTGAAATCAAGAAACACGTGGAAGACCAATTGCGCCGGGATCCGCACATCGACGCCACCGACGTCGCGGTTGCGGTGCACTATGGTGTCGTAGCGCTGACAGGCTTCGTGCGTAGCTACGTGCAGAAGACTCAGGCGGAGCGCGACGCAAAGCGGGTCGCCGGGACCTTGGGCGTGGCCAACGACATCGAGGTACGCTTGCCTTACATCAACAAGCGGCCCGATCCTGAGATCGCGCGCGATGCGGTCCAGAACCTTCAGAATGAACTTCCCTATTCATCGCAATTCATCAAAGTGACGGTCAATGGCGGCTCGCTGACGCTCGAAGGGGCGCTGGAGTGGAATTATCAGCGTGAGCGGGCGGAAAAGGCCGTACGTGCGGTGCGGGGCGTCATCGGAGTCACGGACGACATCATGCTCAAGCCGCGGGTGGCCACAAGCGACGTCAAGCGCAAGATCGAAGACGCGTTGCAGCGAAGCGCGGAACTCGACGCGAGTCGCATTACGGTCGAGACGGTCGGCCCCAAAGTGACGCTAAGAGGCAGCGTGCGGTCCTGGGCGGAGCGCACGGAAGCAGAGCGCGCGGCTTGATAGGCACCCGGCGTTACGACGGTGGAGAATCAGATCGCGATCAATCCTGGATTCTCAGTGCGCCGGGAGTCTGTGGGCCCATGATTGAATGAGCAAATGCGCTGTACAGCAGTGCAAACTCCAGTGCCCCACCTTGGCGCCGACGGTTGGGCAGCCCATAGTAACTCCGTCGCAGCTTTCACCGATTCCCTCTCATGACGGGGCCGATGACCGCGTCGTCCAAATAGAATGAGCTCGAATGTCAGAACGTCACGAAGCGCGCCCTAAGTGACGGCCGTCGCGTAACGTCTATTTCGAAGCTCAGCGACTTGCGGGTGAATTCGACGCGTCGTCGTCCGGCAGCGCCTGAAGGACCTGACGAATGTTAGTCTCGGCGTCGCGCAACTCTGTTACGGCTAGGATTATCTCGTGCGAGTCGGGAGCAGCGTGCTGCGCGCGTAGAAGAGCCCCTGAGGCACTCTCTATCGCAGTCAGCGCATTCTTGAGTATGCGATTTGGATCCGTCACTGAAGTCTCCTTTTAATCGATGGCCTTCGGACTTTGAGATGTCGCTTTCACAGCAGCAGATCGAACAACCTGAAAGTGGTCTCCCAGTGCTGCGTCTGGGGATATTTGAGATGCGGATCGACGATTTTGAAGCCCCGCGCGAGCGCGACGCTCCGTCCACCATACACCGACGGTAGCCTCAAACGAGTCTCTTCTCCGTACTCGAGATCGAGCGGCGGCAGCTGCGTGCGGCCTTCCAATATCGGTTCAAGCTCGATCTGCTCGTCGAGTTTCGTGAATCCGTGAATGCTTTCCTGCAGACCCTTGGTGATCGGCAGGTCCCAAAACTCGATTACATCGCGCAGGTTGAACCTGGCCGCCGGCTGCGACATCAGCGGCCGGTCGTAGGCTTTGCGGTGCACGAAGTCGCTGCAGCGCTTGAGGTCAGTCTTGTCCACGTCGAGGCCGCCGGCCACGCGGAAGAAGCGTTCGAACTTTGAGACGTTCATGACAAGCACATTCAATTCTACTGGTAGGCCCGGAGAGGGGGTCAGGCGATATCATCCTCCCGCGACGACCTCCCTGCCTTGACATGGATCATTCCGCCGATGCTCGCATCCCCTTGAACCATCCCTGCGCGACTCGGGCGTACGAGTGAAGCGTTCCAAGGACGGTCCACGTAAAGTCAATTTGTGAATTTTCTACTCGATACCAATGTCGTGTCAGAATGGATTCTCCCATATCCGAAACCGGGAGTTGTCGCTTGGTTGGCTGATGCCGATGAGGATCGTGTCTTTATCAGCGTTGTAACACTTGCCGAACTGAGACACGGCATTGAACGTCTACACGCTGGACGGCGGCGAAAACGATTGAATGATTGGCTGCAGGACGAGCTGTTGCTGAGATTCGACGACCGAATATTGCGAATTGACGATGCCGTTGCCGACGCGTGGGGCCGGATAGTTGCGCACCGTGAGACGTTGGGTCGGCCCATCGGCGTGATGGATGCGTTCATCGCCGCGACGGCCCAAGTTCGCAAAGCGCCGAGGCAGCAGTCCCGGGCAGCCAGGACGACAAACCAGCCACCGAGCGATAGGTTTTGCTCAGGGGCTCCCGGATTTGCCGGCAGCCAATTTGATGTCAGTCATTGCGCCGGGCGCGAGACAGGCCATGATGCAGCATGTCACTGTCGAGCGCGGCTGATGAGAACATCGAAGACGATCGCCGGACTGATCGGCCCCACCCTTGTTGCGATCTCCGTCGCCGTGGTGCTCAACCTTGGCTCTTTCCCTGCCTTGGCGCAGCAGGTCTCGCGCGACCCCGCGCTCATCTTTTTGTGTGGCATCCTCTTGTTTGTTGCGGGTCTCGCCATTGTGTGCGCTCACAATATCTGGGCGGGCGGTTGGCCCGTGCTGGTGACGGTTCTCGGGTGGCTCATTCTCCTCGGTGGCCTTGCACGAATGCTTTTCCCGACCCAAATCGCCGCAATCGCGGCCGAGGTTGGCCGAAGCACCGGCCTGATCGTTGCATCGGCGATCGTCCTTCTGGTGCTGGGCGCCATCCTCTCGTTCAAGGGCTACAGCCGCGAGTGAGCGAATATGGCTGAGCAAGCACCCATAGCCGACAATGCGATCGAGTTGAGGATCGAAGAGATCTCCCAGCTCTTTCACACCCTGGACCCCTTTCCGTTCCGCGAAAAGGACCTGGACGCGGATGCAGAGGAATTCATCGTCAGTTGGGCGAGAGAGCTGCCTTCGAACCAACCCCTTAGAATCGTCCTGCATCTGCCAGACACACAGGCATCCAGACCTGAGGCCCGTGAGCTCAATGCGGCTCTCACTCGGTACTTCAACTATCGCGCCCGAGTCAGTTCGCGCGAACTCAAGGAATTGTTTCGCATTGGACGCCGAGCGCTGGCGATTGGACTTACCGTGCTATCCCTGTGTGTCATCGCGAGCCAGACGGTCGCAGCAAGAATGACATCGCATCCACTTGGCCGTTTCCTCGATGAAAGTTTGACTATTTTTGGCTGGGTCGCGAATTGGAGGCCAATTGAAATATTTCTCTACGATTGGTGGCCGATTGTTCGTCGACGCAATCTCTACCTGCGGCTTTCAGCGGCGCGAGTGGAGCTAAAGCCGCACAAGGATCAGACGCGCTAGCAGGGGAACCATGTTCACCATCCTCGGAGCGGGAGGGGCAATCGGCAACGAGCTCGTCAAAGAGCTCGCCCCTCGTAACGAGGCTATTCGGCTGGTTAGCCGGAATCCGACACTGATTCCGGGTGCAGCAGAAGCAATCGCCGCGGATCTCTCAAACCGGGACGATACTCTGAAGGTGGTTTCCGGCTCCAGGATTGTGTTTCTGGTTATCGGCCTAAGGTATGAAATCAAGGTATGGCGGGAGCTGTGGCCGCGCATCATGCACAATGTCATCGAGGCCACCAAGCGATCTGGTGCCAGGCTGATTTTTTTCGACAACGTTTATATGTACGGGAAGGTGGGTGGTCCGATGACGGAAGAAACGCCCTTCCGGCCTTGCAGCAAAAAGGGCGAAATCCGTGCGCGGATCGCCACTGTGCTTCTAAACGAGATGAAAGCGGGCAGCCTCACGGCGCTTATCGCGCGCTCGGCGGACTTCTATGGTCCGCGCGCCCGCACCGGCATCCCCAATGTTCTGGTGTTCGACAAATTGGCCAAAGGCGCGAAAGGGAGTTGGCTTGTCAACGATTCCGCGAAGCACTCGTTCACCCTCACGTCGGATGCCGCGCGGAGTCTCGTTCTGCTGGCGGATAGCGAAAGCGCCTGGAATCAAACATGGCACGTTCCTACGGCCGCTGATCCGCCGACCGGAAAGCAGTTCATTGAACTCGTCGCCAAGGAGTTCGACACGCAGCCGAAGTATCGAGTCCTCACGCGGCCCATGCTCCGGTTGGCGGGATGGTTTGATACGACTGTCCGTGAATTGTACGAGATGCTCTACCAGTACGAATTCGACTACATCTTCGATTCGACGAAATTCACGGCGACATTCCGCGTCCAGCCGACTTCTTACGCCGAAGGCGTCCGCAGAACAGCCCAATCCTACCGACAATAGGGGCTCCGTTCGCCGCGGTCGTGTAGATCATGACGTTGTCGGACGGCGTGTAGGAGACCCGAATCAAAGGCGTCTAGACTCGCGCGATCAGTTCCCAACCAGTCTTACCGGCGTCCACGATTCGTAGAGTGCTTCGGGATTGGCGATCTTCGCGCCACTGGTAGCGTCAATTGCAATCAGCCGGCGTTTCCCGCCTTTCAGCAGTTCGATGTTGTACGCGAGTACTTGGTTCGCGCCCGAAAGAGGCTTGGCAAGGCCGGCACCGATCGCGGGCGCTCCCGCCATCGCTTCCGCCTTCGTGATCGCCTTGGCAAGAGGCACGGTTGCTTTCTCAATACTCGACACATACTCCGTCAATTTCCAATTGAGCATCCACGCCGGCAATTCCTTGATGGCGATCTTGGTAACGTTCTCAGTCACTGGGTCGACGCCCATGTAGATGACCTGATCCGGCTTAGCCACGACGCTTTCGAAGCGCTCATGTCCCTTTTCGTCCACGAAGCGGATTTCCAGTACCTTCCCGCCGGTCGCCGCCTCCAGAGCGTCCACTGCTTTGGATAACGACGCCGCGGTCATATCCGCCGCGTCGGTCAATGCCGGCCCAATTCCCGCCGCAAGGGCGATCGCAACAACCATGAGGAATACCCGAGGTGCCTTCATGATGACTCTCCCAGAGTGAAATTCGCTCAATCATCCAGCGCCTTGACGTCCCAGCGCCTTGACGCCCGTCAAGGCGGCCTCTCGCCGCACCTTGCATGCTATGCACGCATGGTGCTCGTACCTGGACGGACGATTGAGGAGCGGAACATGGCGACGACAACTGAACCTCTGGAGTCGGAAATGGCGGCGACGGCGCTCGGACATCGGTGGGGATGGCTGCTCGCTCTGGGCATCGTGCAGATCATTGCGGGATGGATCGCCATCGCAATTCCCGTGGTCGCGTCCTTTGCGGCCGTAGCCATCTTTGGCGCGGTGCTCTTGGTGACGGCGATCTTTCAGTTGATTCATGCGTTCAGGGTTAGAGCGTGGCCCCGCTCTGCGTGGTACGGGCTCGGCGGGGTGTTCTACGCAATCGCCGGCCTTCTCGTGGCGATAAATCCAATCAGCGGTGCACTGACACTCGCCGTGATCATCGCAATCCTGTTCATTGCGGACGGCGTACTGCGAGTAGCATTTGGGACGAGCGTCAGGCCCATCGCCGGCTGGGGTTGGCTCGTCGCCGCAGGTCTCTGCAGCATCGTTGTCGGAGTCTTTCTATTGATCGGTTGGCCCGCCACCGCCCTATGGGCTACGGGTCTACTGCTCGGCGTCAACCTCGTCTTTGCCGGTTCGATGAACGTCGTTCTCGCACTCGTTTCCAGGACCAGCACCTCTGCGAATTCGTTCTACGGATCGCTACGCTCGCGCATGAGCCGGTAAGTTGCGCCGAGTGCCAACGTGATTGCCGCCAGTCCCAGCAAATATCCGGTGGTCGCGTCACGTATATCGAGAATGATGAACTTGCGCGCCACCGCCAGCAGTGCTATCAGGACCACGACCTTCGTCTGGATGATGCTCTGATGCTTGGTTACCACATACCTTAGCGTGTGATTGAATTCGAGTGCAATCAGCAGCGTCATGATCTCGCCGAAGATTGATTGGAACGCGGCGTGTTCCAGCGGATTGACGGCTCCGAACAGGAGCGCGGTCACGACCCCGACGCACAATCGGTACAGCGCCACCAGGACGATGAGCCCAATCACCAGGGTCAGAACGAACGCGACCGCACTCTCGAATCGCTGGTAGTAGGTCAGAATATTCCACTGCTTCCGGGTGCGATTCCAACGTTCGGACAATGGCATTCTCACTCCCGATCGCCGAGGCTCTCCGAATCCGGTTTGGGTGTAAAAACCGCCGGCGGTGGGGACTGTGGCGCCCAAGGCACACGTCCCGACCGCCGGCTGCGAGTTGTCAATAGGTGATAGTGATGCGGTTTTCTACTTTCGTGACGCCGGGAGCCATCCAAGCGGCCCGCTCCGCCTCATCGCGCTCCGCCCAGGACCGAACGCTGCCTTTCAGCACCACCTCACCGCCGTTGGCATCGACGGTGATGCGATTCGCGTCGATCTGTGCGATGCGCTTCAACGCGTTTTCAATCTTGGCCTTGACCTCCATCGGCTTCACGTGCGGCGCGAGTTTGATGTGGTTGCTGACGCCGAGCACACCCTTGACGCGCAGAGCCGTATTCTCCGCCCTCGTACGTTGGTAGTTCCATTCCAAGTCGCCCTCGAGAGTGACCCATCCATTCTTGACGACGCTCTTGATGCTCTCGTGGGAATAAGGCAATTCGAACTTGAGTTGCGTGACCAGATCGCGCGCGATCTCGGGATCCGGTCTCGAATCTGCGGAGGCAAGGCGAACTTCGAGGTCATTCGCCACGGCCATGACGCCACTGATGCGTTTCGCGTCCATTTCTGCCTGCAGCTTCTGGCTGTAGCTGCGAGCGAATCCCGTGAGGGATACGACACCGTTCTTGACCGCTACACCGATATCGGTCGAATCTACCCCCGCGTCATACTTGAGCTCGTCTTCTACATCGCGTTTTATCTCGCTGTCAGTCCTGATCATGATGAAACTCCTCTGCTAACGTGAACGTGAGTGGGAACAAACGAGACCCGCGCCGAACGCAGCCGATTCAGGCGTGATACTTGAATTCCGGCAGATTCTTGAGCGCCTCTTTTGAGGCACCCGGCAGCACGATCTTGGTGGGCGCCTCGTCTATTTGGAGAGATTGGTACGGGACGGCCACGAAATGGCTGCCGATTCCGAGGAATCCGCCGACCTGCAGAATCCCGAAAAGTACCCGATCTTTGCCGATGATCAAGTCGTCGATCGTGCCGATCCGCTCATTCTTTTCGTTCAGAACAGGCTTGCCCTTGAGATCCCCGGTCCGAAGCCCCTGTGCGACTGCCACGACATCCACGACGACCACGTCCGATTTCACGATTTGCGGAACAAGTCCGATCGCGCTGCACGCCGTGATGGCGACGGCCAGCACGCCGACGCGACGGCGTTGGCATCTCAGCCACTCGACCGCGAGACGGTCTGCATTCATGATCGGGCCCTTTGGTTTCTCAATCTGGTTTGTGTTGCGACTCATGACACTACCTCCGTTGTAACGTAAATTCTGTAGAGTCAACTTTGCGTGCCCATCAATCGGCGCGAACCGCTGTGGGGAACAATGATGTCGTTTGAGCACCACTGCCTTGATCCGCATCAATTTGACCTGGCGTGTGCTTCGCTTCGCGGGCTCTGCATGACCGTCTCGAGGACACCGTGACCCATTGACGAAGCGACAGCCCGCCAGAAATGCGCGAGCGGTCAGTTGACCCCTGTCAAGGCGTCCCGCGTCGGCCATCCTTAGTATCTTCCAGCATCGAACCCGGCCATTCGACAGTTCCCATATGGGACGAGGAAGGTCTATGCGTGCGCTGAAAATCAACACCTGGAGCCCGCTGGTATTCGCGCTACTCATCGTTGCGATGGTTGGTTGCAAGAGCACCGGCAGCGGTATGGGTGAGTCAGCAACCGGCGACGTGAAAGCTCATTTCACATGGCAGCAATCGGACCCCGCTTCAGGCACCCTCACGGCAATGGTGTCCAAGCAGAATGGTTCGGAAGAGACCTACGAGGGTAAGTTTTATCAAATCACGAACAATTCTCAGATAGACACGCTGGGTCCGCTCTGGCATCCCTGGCATCCCGCATGGACTGGATGGACTTACTGGGATTCCGCGCCTGATTACGCCTTGATCACGCACTATACCGGGCACGTTCTGGCAAATCTCGCCGGGCCCGACGGAAAACGCATGCGCTGTGAATTTCAGTTGATACGGGCAGCCGAAGGCATGAAAGGCGGCGGCGAAGGGCAGTGCCAGCTGCCTTCTGGAAAGACCATCAAGGCTGATTTTCCCCCATCCTGAAAGAGTATCAATGAAAGCCGCGATCGGGCTATCATCGGGTGACCGGCCATCGGATGCCAGTTGGGCCGGCATTGCACACACGGACACCGGGAACTTTGAGCAGAGATTGGAGATGAGATGAGCGCGTTGCCACGCGTCGCAGAGTCTACTCGGGAGCAAATCACCCGCGAGTTCGATGACGTGGGTCCCGATGCATGCGTTGCCGAGATTTCGGCGCATCTACGTGAGAACAACCCCGAATGGCTGTACATGGCCGCCAAATGCGCCGGCGACGTCGGCGATCCACGGCGGATCATGGGCGGGTTCTGCATGTTTTATCGATTATTGATTGCGCAGGCCGCGCCGAGTCATCCGATGACGATGGAGTCCGGCGCGCCTGCCGAGCTCAATCCACTGCCGCGTGTCACGGTTGCGACACGTGCCGCGATCGTGGCTGATATCGACAAAAGCGGTGCCGAAGCGTTCATCAAGGATGCGCTCCAAAAGCTCGATGGCGGCAATCCGGAATTGTTGCAGATGGCGCACTACTTTGCGTCCGCGCAAGACAATTACCTCGGTGTCATGCAGGGGTTTGCGCTGCTGTACACCGCACTGCTCATGCAATCAGAGGCCGACAGCCTATCGGTACACTGAGAATCCCTCGTGACATTCGAAGGCACGCCTGATATCCACGGCGCTGTCTCTTCCCTCTTGGAACATTCGGATGGGAGCGATCGGCCACGCCAAGCGCTCCTATCCGAGACCATCCATGAGCCGCGACGATATTCCCTCGGCGAGCCGGATGTCGGTGCTTCTCAAGGACTGATCGCGATTTGATTCTCCACCGCCGTAACACCGGGCGCCTGCCAGGCCGCGCGCTCTGCTTCCGTGCGTTCCGCCCAGGACCGTACGCTGCCTCGTAGCGTCACTTTGGAGCCGACAGTCTCGACCGTGATGCGATTCGCGTCGAGCTCGGCGCTACGCTTCAACGCGTTTTCGATCTTCTGCTTGACGTCGCTCGCCGACACCCGCGGTTTGAGCGTGATGTCGTTGGTAACTCCCACGACGCCCCGCACCGAACGCACGGCCTTTTCCGTCCGGTCACGCTGATAATTCCACTCCAGGGCTCCTTCGAGCGTCAGCCAACCGTCCTTGGCCGTCACCTTGATGAATTGCGACGAATAAGGAAGTTCATTCTGAATTGCCTGGACCGCATCGCGCGCGATCTCGGGATCGGGCCGCTTGTTGATGTAAGGCAATCGGACCTCGATGTCGTTCGCGACGGCCATGACCCCCGCGACTCGCTTGACGTCGCGCTCCGCCTGCGTCTTCTGCATATAGCTGCGCACGAAGCCTGTCAGCGCGACGACGCCGTTGTGTACCGCGACCCCGACGTCGGTGGCATCGATGTCTGGGTCCCAGCGCAATTCATCTTCCACGTCTTTCTTGATCTCACTGTCGGTTCTCATGGCTTCCTCCGATGTTGGGCCTATGCTCATCGTAGTCCTTGAGGGCGGCCCGCCGCATTGACATGGATCAAGTGATCGCCGCCGGACGCGGCAGCATCAAGGGATCGCGCAACAGCACGATCTGCCATGCATTGTCCTTGTCGAGAATGCCGAGACTTTGAACGCCGCCGAACCCGAGATCGAGATACATCTCCAACGGTTGAAACACCAAGTGATCGACGCCGTCCAGCATGATTTTCAGCTCGTCCTTGGCCGGATCGTAAGCAATCCCGATTACCGGCAGCCAATGCGCTCCAATCAGAATCCCGTCGATCGGGGAAACGACCTCGATCTCGGCACGCTTACCCAGCAACACGATAGAGACGGCGGCGCACACATCGATCCATTTCGACTTGTCGAATTTTTGTATTCCCATGGACGGACCCTCGACATCATTTGGAGAAGTGACCACTGACTTCAGCGACAGCAATGCGCCTCGAGAGCCCGGCGATCGATGATGCGGAAATGTCGCGCATCGAAGAAGGTAATCACCCGCTCGGACCTGAGGGTCGTCAACGATCGACTCACCGTTTCGACTGCGATGGCGAGGTAGTCCGCGATGTCGTAGCGCGACATCGGCAAGGCGACCGTTCCCTCAGCCTCGACCTGCACCCGATGGGCCAACTCCAGCAGGAATCCGCATACTCGCTCCAAGGCACGGCTGCGCCCCAACAGAATCATTCGCGCTTGCAGTCGATCGATCGAGCCAAACGCGATCTCGCGCATCCGACGCGCCAGCGGCGGATCCGACTCCATGAGTGATTCAATTTGCTGCCTTTGGTAACGCGCCACGGTGGTATTTGACGCAACGCATTCCACCGAGCATTCGTGTCTGGTACTTGCGTCGAATCCGAACAAATCGCCGGGCAGCAGAAAGTCCATGATCTGGCGACGGCCATCCGAGATCTGCGTACATTGACGAGCAGCTCCGTCGACGATCCGATACCAGTAATCAGCCGCCCCGCCTTGGCAATAGACCGTCTCATCGGCGTCATACCTGCGAAAGGTGCCGAGCGAATCCATTTCAATTTGCAGATGGCCATTCGCCGACGTGCACGGCCGACGATAGGCACTTGCGGTCGTGAGTTGCATGAAATTTCTCTCCTCGGTTGGTGTTACAACGCGCACCGCCGTAGGGGTCCCCGTGCCTCCTACGGTTAGCTGACTGGTGTCCCCTCCTTGCCGCTCCGTCGTGAAACATAATGCGATGCATTCACCGTGCCAAAAGATCCTGGAGTGCATCAGCCGCGTACGCGATGGGGGAAAGAAAGGGCCATTCTATCGGGATGCGCGCGCGCCACCGGTGCTCCGATGAGTCAATGCCACAGTCAGATGCCCAATTGTTGGCAACGCTGCCGAAAGACCGGCAGGAATCAGGACGGACGACGGATGCCCAACTTCCGCATCTTGTATTGCAGCGAGGTTCGTTTTACGCCGAGTGTCGCTGCGGCACCGCTCGGCCCGGCGATCACCCAGCGTGCGTCGTGGAGCGCCCTCAATATGCATTCGCGCTGCGCGCTCTCGAGCGTTTTGGCGGCCGGTGTGCGTGCTTCGAGCGGCGCCGTGGAAGCTTGCGACGTCAATTCGGCCAGCGGGACTTCGAGCGTGGAACCTTGCGACAAGATCACGCTTCGTTCAATGACGTTCTCCAGTTCGCGCACGTTTCCCGGCCAGGAATATCGGCACAGCGCCGCAACCGTTTTCGGGGCGACGTTGGTGATCGACTTGTTGCACAACTGCGCGTGATGCCGTGTGAAGTGCCGCAGCAACAACGGTATATCGTCGACGCGGTCGCGAAGAGGCGGCATCGTGATTGGGAAGACATTCAGGCGATAGTAGAGATCATTG
>WNFL01355686.1_pt1 | contig 13643 bp, 12 predicted proteins | sample 5400361 | NCBI WGS metagenome assembly WNFL01 (sample SAMN13153351, study PRJNA577476) | soil metagenome | isolation source: 40 cm soil on Douglas fir-dominated hillslope | place: USA:California | collected 2013-09-17
GTCATGGCGGCGCGCGCGGTTGTAGGTTTGCAGACTATCGTGGCGCGCGAGACCGATCCATTCTCGCCCGTTGTGGTCACCGTAGGATCCATTCATGGCGGGAGCGCAGCCAACATCATTCCTGACGAAGTCAAGATGTTGCTCAGCGTCCGCAGCTTCGACCCGAAATCCCGGGAGCGCACGCTCGCTGCGATTCGACGTCACTTGGATGGAGAGGCTGCGGCGGCAGGCGCACCCGAGCCACCCACGATCACGGTCCGGCCCGGTACCGACCCGGTGTACAACGACCCAGCCACCACGGCACGGCTGGCCGAGGCGATCCGTCGCGCCCTTGGCGCAGAACACGTGGTCGAAATGCCGGCAAAAATGACATCCGAGGATTTCTCGGCCTATGGCCGCGACGGCGTGAAGGCAGTTCTCCTGCACATCGGTGCCTCGGATCCCGAGCAACTTCGCGACCACGGTGTCGTGGCCGACCTGCATTCGCCACGCTGGCTTCCGAAGCTCCATCCCACCATGGATGCGATGGTGGATGGCGAGGTTGCGGCATTGCGCGAACTTCTCGCAAGCCACTCATCCAGTCAGTAAGTTCCCAAGCCGCCGTGCCCCCACGTCGTCCGTCACCACGCACTTCCGGGCAGTGATGAGACAAAAGCAAAGTTCTCCATACCGGACAGTCGTGATCGTCTGCAGAGGGGTCGGAGTCCGGCCACCGGCAATCGCGATCGCCGCGACGCAGAGACTGTGGGAATCACACAAATTATTTTTGTGAACTGCTGCGTGTGACGGTACGTGTGAATCTCGGCGCAAAACGGGGATACGTGAGGCCATGAGACCGTCGCCCCCTCGGCGTCCGTTCCCGACAGTTTCCCACAGGATCAACGTGCTGACCCCAATCTGATATCCCCACGTGACCTGGCCTATCCCGGAAGTGAAGCGGGCGATGGGAATCGAACCCACGGGGAACGCGCTTCCGAGCCTTTAAAACAAGCGGTTTGGCGAGAATGCTGACGCCAAGTGTGATTAGCGTGTGAATTTTGGCGGTATGTGGGGCAACGCAGGGATACGTGAGACAACTGTCGTGACTTCTGATGCGCCAGACGGCGCTGTCTACCGCCGCGCGGTTTTACATGTCAATCAGACAGCTCTCGACAACGCTTCGGCCATCCGTGTTTGCCAGCCCGGGCCCGTCGCCTTCCAACGCGCCAATGTTTCCGGTGGCAATCGGATAGAGATCGATGTACGCGCCCTGCCCGACTTCGGTCGTCCACGTGGTTTCAACATCTTGGCAGCAGACGCGGCGCCGAAGATTTCCGGCAACACGTCACGCGCCTTGCGAGCACGCGCAAAAGTTTCCTTCGTCCACACCGGGTTCTCACGATCCGCCTTCTGGGGATTAGGCTTGCGCTTCATATCGTTTCACCTCGCGTTTGTTGGCCTTGCGCAGACTGATCACATGCGCCTTGTTGGCGCGCGGCGTGAAAACCATCATATGCAATCGATCTCCGATCAGACCTAACGCCTGAAATCGCCGCTCACCGTAGTCCTTTCGAAGATCCTCGACTATGAGCGCGCCGTCCCAGGCAAATTCCGCCGCCAATTCAAACGGGACGCCCCGCACGAGTACATTTTTCTCGCTCTTGGCTGAGTCGAAGCTGATATCCACCATTTATTGTATATACGTATATACCGTAATGCAAATGCATTTCTAGAGCCGTGCGTTCAGCGGCAACCGCGTTCCTAAGCGCGCTCGCGTTCGGTTACTCATCAGAGGAGGTTGCGAATGCCCTAGCCTGGGGACGTGGCGCTTTCGGCCAACTGCGGCCGGTGACGGAGCCGGCCGCAGGCTGTCGTGGGCGATAATTCTTGTCGAGTTGCTCGGAGGATTGGCTGTGATTGTCGGAGCATTTATCCCTCTCGCCAGTATCCCGATGACAATTGTGCTGCTTCTCGCCATCTTCACCGTACACCTGCCGAATGGCTTCAGCTCCATCAAGCTCCAGTCGGTGGTCGCGGCCGGAGCTCACTTCGGACAGCCGGGATACGAGACGGACCTGCTGTACCTTGCAGGCTTGGCCGCGCTGGTATTGGGTGGGTTGGGGACCCTTCGCGCTTAATCGGCTGCGACGTGACAGCCGCCATTGATTTCGAGTTCCCCTGCAACAGTATGGTTACCAATGCGCGGTTGACGTCATCGCTTCAGACCCAGCCCTCTCTTTCGAGAGATCTCTATTGCATGGACTACATAATAAAGGGAGAGAACGTCGGCTAATAAGCACCTTCTATTTTTTCGCGGCTTCGGTCATCCGCGAGACAGCCCAGGATTGCAGCGCTTTGAGTGCCGGGCGAAGGGCCGTCCCAACCTTTGTCAACCTGTATTCCACTCTCGGTGGCACCTCCGGATAAACTTTGCGCTCTACGATTCCGTCCTTCTCCAGTTCGCGCAGTTGCTGGATAAGCATCTTCTGCGAGACACCGGCGATCGCTCGGCGCAATTCAGAGAATCGCAGGACCGGTGCTCCGAAGAGATGAAACAAGATCAATATCTTCCATCGACCTTCGATAGTTTTTATGGCCTCTTCGAGTTGCACCGTCGAGCATGACCGTGGCAGGGACTGTTTGTTCATTTTGTCCATAGGTGGTCACTAAAAGGTAAGTATTGCACTTTTTGGTGCGTTCTTGCGATTTCGCCAGCTGAGACTTAGCCTTAGCAAAGTGGATTGACAATAAAGGAGTAAAACTTGATCGCAGTAGTGACCGGAGCAAGTCGCGGCGCAGGGCGAGGCATAGCAATCGCTTTGGGTGCGGTAGGGGCGACCGTCTATGTGACTGGGCGCAGTGTGGCGGATGGCGACTCGCCGCATGGTGGCACGATCCACGAGACCGCCGATCTTGTCACATCGTCCGGAGGGAGAGGAGTTGCTGTCGCTGTGGATCACGAAGACGACGGAGCTGTGGCCGCACTGTTCGAGCGCGTGAAAGCACAGCACGGCCGCATGGATGTCCTGGTGAATAATGCTGCGAAGCTGGTAAGTGACCCAGCGCCGGGCGGCTTCTGGGAGAAGCCAGTCGAGGCTGCCGAGGTAATTACCGTCGGGCTGCGCTCGCATTTTATATCCGCTTATTACGCCGCTCCCCTACTCATAACAAACGGTCATGGCCTGATCGTGAACACCGGCTACTATGGAGCTGTTTCCTATCACTTCGGCCCAGCCTACGGCGCGCAGAAGGCCGGTGCCGACAAGATGGCTGCCGATATGGCGAAAGAACTAAGGCCCTTCAATGTTGCAGCGATTTCTATCTGGATGGGGCCTCTTGATACAGAACGCGCACGTGCCTATCTTGCAAAGTTGCCGGAGGACGCAAGACCAAAGCTGCGAAGAGAATCACCAGAATTTACAGGCAGACTGATCGCCGCCCTCTATGGGTCCGACCAAAGGATGAAGCTTTCGGGGCGCGCCTTGATCGGCGCGGAATTGGGAACCAGACTCGGCGTTACAGATATCGACGGCACTGTTCCTCTATCCTATCGTTACGAAATGGGTGGACCTCCAGAGCTGCATATGAGTCTCGTTTCCTGATTGATTTCGACGCGCGCTGCACCATGAACCGTGTGAATGCGGTGGCTTCGTGGGGACACCTCAGGACACGATGCCGCCGCCAAATCGACGTCCGTTCCCAACGCTTTCTCAACAGATCAACGTGTTGACGCCAATCTCGCGTCCTTACGAGTCCCGAGGCTGGCCTGGATGTCGCGCGGGCGATGGGGATCGAACCCACACGGACGGTCCTTCAAAGTCTACAAAATGTGGCGTTTCGTGAACCGCTGCTTGGTGCGTGCGATTGCCGTGCGAATTTTCACGTTATGAGGGGCAACGTAGGACTAGAGACAACTTTGCTCCGTTTGCCATCGAGTTTCCGCTGTCGACCCGTGGACGGAGGCGCCCTACCCACGCAGGACGCCTCGTCGAGCCCTCACGTACTCAACGCTGCACGAGGGCATTTCGCAAAAACGTGTTCGCTTGCACGATAGCGGCGCGTGCCGCTGGCGTGTCGGCAAGGGCGTTGAGCATGACGAAGTCATGGATCGTGCCATTGTATCGGGTGGAGGTGACTGTGACGCCCGCGACGGTGAGCTTGTTAGCATAGGCCTCGCCTTCATCGCGCAGCACATCGTTCTCGGCCGTGATGACGAGTGCGGGTGGCAGACCCTTCAGCTGTTCCGGCATCGCATTCAGCGGCGACACATGCACGTTCTTGCGCGCTTCTACATCCGGCAAATAGGCATCCCAGAACCACACCATCGCTGGCTTCGTGAGCCAAGGGCCGTTGGCGAACGTCTGGTACGAGCCGTCGGTCATCCCGGCATCCGTGACGGGGTAAAAAAGTAGTTGAGCCTTGATCAGCGGACCCTTGCGCTCTTTGGCGAGCAGGCTCACCACAGCCGCCATGTTGCCGCCCACACTGTCGCCTGCGATCGCGAGCCGCGAGGCATCCACATTGAACTCCTTGGGGTGCTTGGCGACGTAGTCGGTCACGGCATAGTCCTGCTCGATAGCGACCGGATACCGATTCTCGGGCGAACGCTCGTAATCCACGAAAACGACTGTAGCCATTGCGCCGGTGGCGAGTTCGCGGACTAGGCGATCGTGGGTCTTCGTATCACCCATGACCCAGCCGGCACCGTGGAAGTAAAGAATCACCGGAAGGGTGTCGGTGATGTGTTCCGGGCGGATCACACGGATGCGGGTCTGTCCCGTGGGGCCCACGGGAAGGAGGCGATCCTCCATGGAGACCGCCGCCAGTTCGATGGGGCCAGACTGGGCGCGTAGCAGAACCTCGCGCGCTGATTGCGGACTTAGCGTGTAGATGGGCTTGGCGCCGGCGAGGCCATCGATGAATTTCTGAGTGGTGGGCTCGAGAACCGGTGCTGCAAGGGCTCCGGTTGCCGTGGTCATCGTCAGAGCAGCGGTAGCTAAAGTAGAAATTCAATGAGGTTCATGGGGGAATTATATTGCACGATTTAATCGTGCACGACCTATAATAGGCCAGCGATGGCCGATGTCAAGCGCTTGCGATAAGATCGCGTGCAATGAAATTTCCTACGACTAGAGGTAAGTCATGTCCAGACAGGCCCGAAAGCACGATAAATCTCTGAAGCTCGACAGCTTTCTATGTTTCGCGGTTTATTCAACGGGCCATGCGTTCAACCGCGTCTACAAACCCTTGCTGGGTAAGCTGGGTCTGACCTACCCGCAGTACCTGCTCATGGTCGCACTGTGGGAGCAGGACGATCAAACGGTGGGCGCGCTGGGTGAGAAAATGTTCCTCGAATCGAGCACGCTGACTCCGCTTATAAAACGCCTCGAGTCCCTAGGGCTGCTCGCGCGCACGCGCGATCCGCTGGATGAGCGTCAAGTTCGGGTACGGCTGACGGCGCGGGGGAAAGCGCTGCGGGAAGGAGCTCTCGAGGTTCCGCCTTGTATCCTCAATGCCTCCGGTCTCAAGTCCGAAGATCTGCGCCGGCTCACCTCGGAGATCTCTGCGCTTCGGAGCGCCCTTGAAAGCTACAAGTCGGGTACGACAACCACCTGAATCTCAGGAACTCTCTGCGATATCGAGTTGGCCGCCACGTCTCACGCGGCTAATATCCGGTTTGCACCAAGCATTTCAGAGCCCCCCACTCCCCGGCGTTGCCCGCCTGCCAAAACAATAGCGAGCGGCGAGGCGAACACCGAAATCTCAGGCACGTTTTCAAAGCGCATCTTCCCAAGCATTGATCGATTTTGGCTTGGGCGAGTTGTCCAGGATTGTCTGAGGTAGTCCTAGAGTGGAGCGGGCGATGGGAATCGAACCCACGGCTCAAGCTTGGGAAGCTTGGGTATTACCATTATACGACGCCCGCGCCGGTGTTCGATTCTAGTCGCCTTTCGGAAGATCAGGCAACTTCTGCCGATCGAGGCAACGGATCCGGCGCCATGGGCGCCCCCGGGGCGGGGGTCCGCCTGAGATTCCCGTTATGACTCATATACCCACCGCCCGCCGAGCATCGTCCGCTCGACCTTGCTGTCGAGCCAATGTTCCGCGGGAGCGCTAAATGGATCGTCCTCGAGCACCACGAGATCCGCCAGCTTCCCGGGTTCAATCGTGCCCTTGTCGTGCTCTTCGAACGAGGCATAGGCGCCATCGAGGGTCGCGGATCGTACTGCTTCGGGTAGGGTGATGCGTTGTGTTGCGCCCCAGGTGTGGCCGGTCGGATCGCGGCGCGTCGTCATGGAGTACAACCAGAGCATGGGCGAGGGAGGGCTGGCGGTATAGTCCGAGGCGGTCGGCGGACGCAGCCCGGCATCGATGAACGAGCGATAGGCGAACATGCGCTGCAGCCGCTCGTCGCCGTAGAAGTGCATGACGTCGCCGTGAAAATTAACGTAGCCCGCGAACGGGATGGGGATGGCTCCCAGTGCGCGCATCCGCGCAACCAGCTCGGGTGTGACCACAGTGCAATGTTCGAGCCGGAAGCGCGGGTCGCGGCGCGGCGCCTCGCTCTGCAGCTGTTCATACACTCCGAGCATGCGATCGATCGCGCGCTCGCCGTTGGCGTGCGTGCATAGCTGAAAGCCCGCCTGCCACGCTTTGCGCGAATTCTCGTAGAGGCTTTCCCGGGTGCCGCTTTCGACCCCGAAATAATTGTCTATTCCGATGTAGGGCTCGGCCAGCCACGCGGTTCGCTCTGAAATCGAACCATCGGCATACTGTTTGATTCCGCCGATTCGGACCATGGAATCGCCGAAACCCGTGTGCAATCCCGCAGCGATGTAGCGATCCAAGTACGACACATCCATGTGGCAATACGCGCGATAGAGCAGTTCGCCCGACTCGCGTGCATCTTGGTAGCCCTGCAGGCCGTCGGGCGTGGTGTCGGCTTCGCAGGCCGAGGTGACGCCGTAACTCGCATATAGTTTTGAAATCAGAGCAATGCCGCGCCGATGATCCTCGCGGGTCAATTCGTCGGGAATCTTCTCCATCACCGCTTCCATCGCCTTGTCGGCCACGCGGCCGTTGAGCTGTCCATCGGCGCCATGCTCGAAACGGCCTCCGGCAGGGTTGGGGGTCGTCGCGGTGGCGCCGACAATCGCCAAGGCACGCGAGTTGACGTACGCGGTGTGGCCGCCGCGGTGTGCAACGATCACCGGACGGTCCGGAACCGCAGCGTCAAGATCGGCACGCGTCAGGGGACGCGGCGTCTTGCCGTCATCATAGAGAAAGCCCTGTATCCATTGACCCTGCGGCGTCGCGGCTGCGCGGGCGCGCAGCGCCGCGAGAATCTCGTCGATCGAGGTCTTGTCGCAGGCGACCTTCTTCAGTTGGTCGAGGCCTCCGGCCCAAGGATGGGCGTGCGCGTCGTTGAAACCCGGGAGGACACGGCGGCGTGCAAGATCCATACGCCGCGAGTTCCGGCCGGCCATCGCCAGAATTTGCCGGTCGGTTCCGACGGCCAAGATTCGGCCGTCGCGGATCGCGATCGCCGTGGCCTCGGCACCGCCCGGGCGCACGGTATACACCAGACCGTTGTACAAGATGAGCTCGGGATCGGCGCCGGCAAAACGCACCAGCGGCAGCGCCGCGAGAGTCTTGATCATGTCGCGGCGAGTAGTGCTCATCGGGGTTTCCTCAGGTTTCGGACAGTTGAGCGATGCCACATCCTTCTATGGGTATGCCGGCCGGTTGTAGCGAAAATACCGCAACGGCTTGTATTGATTGCTTGACGGCCGTTCATTGTCTATTCTGCACGCGACAGAAGGGAAAAGCTCCAGGGGCGTGCGATTTCGCAACACAGCCCCGAAGAGATCCGACCAACGCTGACGTGGCCGTAAGTCGATCTAAAAATTTTAAAGGGGATACCATGTTGAGCACACTCATCCGCACATCGCGCTATACGCTTGCCGCCATTGTGGCGGCAACCAGTATTTCGGTTCACGCCCAAACGTCTTCGGGAACGCTCGAGGAAATCGTGGTGACTGCCCAGAAGCGCGAACAGAATTCGCAGGACATCGGTATCTCGCTGTCGGCGATCACCGGGAACGATCTGAACGCGGTCGGTGCCGCCGCCGCCACCGATATCACCAAGTCCATGCCCGCGGTGGTCCTGACTCAGCCGAACGGTCCCTCGTCATTCAGTCTGGCGATTCGCGGCGTGACGCAGAACGACTTTGCCGATCACCAGGAGAGTCCGGCCGCCATCTACGTCGACGACGTCTATGTCAGCCAAATGGCGGGACTCGCGTTTTCTCTGTTCGACGTCGATCGCGTCGAGGTGCTGCGCGGTCCGCAGGGCACTCTGTTCGGCCGCAACGCCACCGGCGGCCTCGCGAATTTCATCACCAATAGACCCACCGATCAGCCCGGCGGATATGTGAATACCACCTTCGGTCAGCGCAACTTGTTGCGCGTGGAAGGCGCCTTGAACGTGCCGCTGTCGGACAGCGTCGACAGCCGCATGGCATTCGAGACCAATCATTACGATCCTTTGTTCACGAACGTCGCCGGGGGCGCCGCCGACGCCGAGAACGGCAACGACTACGCGCTGCGCGGTCAGCTGCTGTTCAAACTGCCGGACGCCGCGCAGCTGTTGTTGATCGCGCGCGCCAGCCGCGAGAACGTGAATGCTGGATCCTGGGAGGAGTATGCAGTCAAGCCCGTGGGCAACGGAGTCGACGTCTTCATCGGTCCGAATGACACGTTTTGGGGAGGATGCCCCGGCTGCAATGCCACGGGTATACCGAACAGCGGTCCGTTCACCACTCGCGACAACATCAGCGGCTTTGCCAAGCTATCGACCAGCGGTTTTACCGGCAAATACACCCAGAACTTCGGCAGCACCACCCTCACCGTCATCGGTGATTACTCGCATCTCCAAAAGGACTATCAAGAAGACTCCGACGCCTCGCCGTTCACCCTGTTCGAATTCTTCAACGGCAGCAAGGTCAATCAGCAGTCGATCGAGGCCCGCCTCAACGGCGGCGACGACAAAATCAATTGGACAGCAGGCCTCTACGGCTTGCGGATTGCCGGCAAGTATTACGAAGGCTGGATCGGTCCCTCATTTTTGACCTCGAAAGAATTTCAAAATGCCTCGAATCCGAACAACGGCTACCTTGGGCCGGGGTCCAGTCTAGGCTTTTGGCCCTACGGTCAGGCGCCCTATTGGACCACCGGCGGTGTTCCCGGGCCCGATGGCGGCATTCCAGAAACGAAATCGCCCTACGATCTTTTGACCAAGTCCTATGCGGTGTTCGGTCAGCTCGAATATCGCGCTACCGACCTCATTGGCTTCACGGTGGGCGCGCGCTTCACCGGCGATAAGAAGGACTACAACTTCACCTGGTATCCGTACGAGTACTTCCCCACCAACGTGACCAATCAGATCCGATTGCTGACCCAACCCGACGGCGCCACCCTGACCAGCTATCAAGGAAACCGGTCGGATAATCTCTGGAGCGGCAAGGCTCAAATGGACCTGCACCTGTCGAAGGATATGCTCGCCTATGTGAGCTACAACCGCGGCGTCAAGGGCGGCGGCTTCAACGCCCCCTTGTTTCCGATCTTCATCAACGATTTGAGCACGCTTTCCTTCAAGCCGGAGACGCTCACTTCCTACGAAGTGGGTTTCAAGTCGGAATTCCTCGAGCACACCGTGCGCTTCAATGCGGCCGCCTACTACTACAACTATCAAAACTACCAGGCGCTGATCTACACCCTGGGTCTGGAACAGCTGATCGTCAACGCCGGTGCCAAGCACAAGGGCGCGGAAGCGGAACTCGATTGGGCGCCGAATGCGGCGTGGCGCTTCGGCGCCGGCGTAGCCTATGTGGATGCCGTGGTGGAGGGCGTGGCTGCGAGATGCTGCGGCGATCCCGGCACGCAGTATGCAAGCGTAGCCATCCCCGGCAATTACACGCCCGGCAACGCACCGCGCTGGACCGGCAATCTCATGGCGCGTTACACGATGCCGGTCGGCGCGGGCCATCTTGCATTGCAGGTCGACGGCAACTATCTATCGCGCTTCTGGTTCAACCTCACGGACGTTCCGGCGGTGGAACAACCGGGATTCGGCGTGGCCAATGCGCGCATCAACTACTCGCCGCAAGGGGAGAAGTTGGAAGTGGGCGCATCGGTCGAAAATCTCGCCAACAAGCACTACGGGGTGATGGGCTTCGACAACACCTCGATCAACGGGCTTGGGCAGGTTTACCCCGGCATGCCGCGCTGGTTCAAGATGCACGTGAACTACAAGTTCTAACTCATGAAAATCTTAATTTGGGCGGTCTTGCTATTGCTCGCAGCGCCGCTGTGGGCACAGGTAACCGCAATTCGCGCCGGGACGGTGATTGACCCGGCGCACGGCACCAGCGCCAAAGATCAGATCATCCTGGTGGAGAGCGGCAAGATAAAGGCGATCGGCGCGGGCGTCGCGATCCCTGCCGGTGCGGAAGTCATCGATCTCTCGCACGAATGGGTCGCGCCCGGTCTCATCGATGCACACACGCACATGACCTTGACGGAAATCGCCGGCGACGCGCCGTTCGAGTCGTTCTACCTGAATCAAAGTTCGACCTTGCGCGGGCTTCGGGGTCTGCACAATGCCATGCAGGTGCTGCAGGCTGGTTTTACCACGCTGCGCGACGTGGGCAATAGCGCAGAATGGGCGATGAGCGATGTGCGCCGCGCCATCGACTCCGGATGGTTCGTAGGTCCGACCATCATCGATTCGGGGAAAATCATTGCGCCATTCGGCGGCCAATCGCGGGACATCCCGCCCCGTCAGGGTCCGTTCTGGCAATTCGAGTACATCGATGCCGACGGTCCGGATGAAATTCGCAAGGCCGTGCGCACCGATATTTATTACGGCGCGGGGGTCATCAAGCTGGTGGCAGACAACAATCCCTACCACTATTCCGTCGATGAATTTCGCGCCGCGGTCAACGAGGCGCACCGCGCCGGCATCCCCGTGGCTGTCCACGTGTACGCCGGCGATGCGCTCGAGAACGCCATCGAGGCCGGGGTCGACTCCATCGAACACGGCTTTGATCTCACCGACGCGCAATTGAAGCGCATGAAGGATAAGGGCATCTTCTTGGTCGGCACCGACTTTCCGCGCGCACACCTCGACATCGTGGGCACCTCGGGCGGAATCCTGCCCGAACCTGAGGTACTCGCCCCCAAAATCATCGATCGGCTCAGACGCGCGCATCGGATCGGCGTGCGCATGGCTTTCGGCAGCGATACGGTGATCGACATGCCCGGGCGCACGCGGGCCGACCTCATGTTCGACTATCTTGCAGTGTGGCGAACGGCCGGCGTGCCGCCCGCCGATATTCTGCGCGCCATGACCAGCGATGCGGCGGAGCTGCTGCGGGTCAACAAAGTGCGCGGCAGCGTCGCCGAACACCTGAGCGCTGACTTGGTGGCAATGCCCGCCAACCCGTTCGATGACATCGAAAACCTGCGCAAGATCGATTTCGTCATGAAGGACGGCAAGATCATTCGCCGGCCCTCCCCGCCGCAGCGATAGCGGCATTACGCCGCCGACGGCATCACCGCGCTATCGGTATCACAGCGCTATCGGCATCACTTCGCGCGTCCAGCCGAACGGGTCGGGTGCGCGCCGCTCTTGAATGGCCAGCAGGGCCTCGCGCAGCTGCGCCGCGACCGTATCGATTCGAACCGGAACGTACTCCCGCCGATCACGGTCGATGAGCAGGCCGACGGGGCTCACGATGGCGGCGGTGCCGCAGGCAAATACTTCGGTGCACTCGCCGCTCACGATCTGCGCCAGTAATTCATCGAGCGCCATGCTCCGTTCGTGCACGGCAAATCCAAGATGGCGGCCGAGCGTGATCAGTGAATCCCGAGTAACGCCGGGAAGAATTGCGCCGTCGAGTGCCGGCGTATGCAATTCGCCGCCGATCACGGCAAACAGATTCATCCCGGAGAGCTCCTGGATGAAACGCCGCTCGCGGGCATCGAGCCACAGAGCCACAGTGAGGCCGCGCGCCACCGCGGCGTTCGAGGCGCGCAGCGACGCCGCATAGTTTGCGGCGGTCTTGGCGGCGCCCACGCCGCCGACCGCGGCCCGCACGTCGTCGCGCTCGATCGCCACCCGCATCGGGCCCGATGAATAGATCTCCACCGGATTGGCGATGACCATGAAGCGAAAGGTGGTGGAATTGCGCAGCAAATATCCGGACTCGGTGCCGAACAGAAAAGGACGCAGATACAAGGATCGCCCCGGCTCGCGCGGAATGATCCGGTGGCAGGCGCCCACCATCGCCTCGATGGCCTCGAAGAACAGTGATTCCGGAACCGGCGGCATCGAGAGACGCTCGGCCGAACGCGCCAGGCGCCGCCAATTTTCGCGCGGGCGGAACAGGCTCGGGTTGACCTCGCCGGTCTTGTACGCTTTCAGACCCTCGAACACGAGTTCGCCATACTGCAGCGCGCGCGCGCCGGGCAGGATCTGGATCGCTCCGTACGGAACCAGTTCGCCGCGGCCCCAGGCGCCGTTCGCCCACTCGGCCGAGAACATGATCGGCGCGGCCACGGAGCCGAAGCCGAGCTTGTCCGGAAGCTTGAAATTCCGCAGCGCCGCGCTCAACTCCGGCGCCACGCCGTAATTCGGCCTGTCAGCCGCGCAAGTAAGCATCGGTGCCTGCGAGCCAATCCTGCCGCGGCGGATTGAATACATCGACGTCGAGCGTGTCTTCGAGCGCCACCGCGCTGTGCGGCAGGTACGACGGGATCACCAATACTTCACCGGCGCGGACGATCAGTTCGCGCTCGCCCTTCTCCCCGAGGTGAAACTGCAGTGCGCCTTCGAGGATGTAGGTGATCTGCTCGTTCTCATGGGAGTGCCGGGGCACCTCGATGCCCTTCTTGAAATACACATGGGCAATCATCATACGATCGCTGGCGATCAGCCGCCGCGTGAGACCGTCCTTCAGTTGCTCGGGCGGCAGCTCCTCCCAGCGATAATGCTTGGCGCTCGTCGCTCCCACCCGGCTGTTTGCTGCTGCAGTGTTCATGTCATGATCCTCGTTAGCGGAATTTGTCGTCGATTTGCAAATCGAGCGCGGCCGCTTGGGCGTTCGTCTCGTTCGCGAGTCCGATGATGGCCACGAGCTCCGCATGCTGTTCGGGCGTCATCCCCTTGTTGCGGGCGGCCGCGCCATGCGAGGCAATGCAGTACCCGCAGGCATTCGTCACGCTGACCGCCAAGTAAATGAATTCCTTGGTGAGCGGATCGAGAGCGCCCGGACCCATGACCTCTTTGGCATTCGCCCACATCCGCCGCAAGGTGGGCGGATGGTGCGCCAGTACTTTCCAGTAATTGTTGACCCAATCCGACTTGCGCGTCGCCATGATGTCGTCATACACCGCCCGCACTTCGGGCGAGGCATCCGCATACTCGATCGGCGCCTGCGTCGCGGAGCCGCGAGCCGCATCGACGGCCGCGCTCACGGCACCACCGCAATCACGCGCGCCGGAAACCCCGAGCCGTTCTCGACTTTGGGAAACGTGATCCAGACCAGCGCTCCCGCCTCGGGGACCTGGTCGAGGTTCGCCAGCATTTCGATCTGATAGTG
>WNFL01085650.1_pt1 | contig 13642 bp, 8 predicted proteins | sample 5400361 | NCBI WGS metagenome assembly WNFL01 (sample SAMN13153351, study PRJNA577476) | soil metagenome | isolation source: 40 cm soil on Douglas fir-dominated hillslope | place: USA:California | collected 2013-09-17
AATCTCGGCGCGGCGGCAGGCGCGTCGCCGGTAGCAGCAAACTGGATCGCTTCAGGCAATGGCATTCCAAGCATCCCTATTAATGCACTGGCAATTGATCCGGCGAATTCGAACAACATCTACGCCGGCACCGACATCGGCGTCTATTTCTCGACTGATGGCGGAGCGAACTGGGCGCCGTACGGCAACAACCTCCCGCGCGTCGCGGTCTTTGATATGAAGCTGCAGAACGCGAATCGGATCCTGCGCGTGGCTACTCATGGCCGCGGTATTTGGGAAGCCTCGATTGGTGCGGCGGCTCCCACACCGACTCCGACGCCCACTCCGACGCCGACACCGACGCCAACACCGACTGCGCTGCCCGTAGTGTTCCTCGAAGAGGGCACCGCCAACACGGCCCTGGCGCTCGATTCGGTGACGTTCGTCCGTGGACCATTTTCCGTTGCGAATCTCCATAACTTTAGAACTTTAGTGCGGACCAGCACACGCGCTTGATCTTGTTCACTTCCAACCTGGGATTAAGTCCGGTGGTCACAGTGAAGGCTGGTGGTGTGACGCTGACCGTGGAAACTGTCGGGACCGTATCGGGTGTAATAGGTCTGGACGCTTCCTACATCGTGGTGAGATTGCCCGATGGTTTGCCTACCGGTGACCAGCATTTGGTTGTTACCTTGAACGGCGTGGCCAGCAGCAACTCACCCATAATTACCATTTCACCGTAGCGGCACAGTTTCACGTTCATCTAAGAAAGCCCGCGTTAGCCGGCGACTGAGGAATCGATCAAGTTATCTTCTGTCGCCCTAAAGCGGGCTTTGGATTCTTTGGAAGAGTGATCCCAGGGTTACGCTTGCTGCGCTCGCTCACCCAGGGCCAAATGCTTGCTCCTGCTTTGCAGGCTGGGAGAGAGCTTCCTCTAAAGTAAGAAGTGTTTGTCACACGCAAGAACCAGACAACCTGGTACAGCAGAACCGGCGCTAGCGCAGACTAATCACACTATGACATTGCCCGGGATGTGTTGTGTCAAACTTTGATAAGCGGCGTAGACAGTACCGACTTTGCCGGGCTTTCATCGGCAGAGAAAGGCCCAACTGAAGTTCGTACTCTAAACGCCTGAGAAATCAGAGCGCCACCTCTGGCGCTAGAGCTTAAGCCTGGCGCGAGTTTTAAGATAGAATTCACGAGCACAAAAATCTCCGGTGACCCACGTGTCGTTGAAAACTAGTGAAACGTGCCGGCCGTCGATGAAAACAGCATCTTCGAAATGAGCGATTCTGAGATCAACGTTGACCGTTTGATGTACGAAATTCGCGAGGCTGTGGCCAGGCAACAGCGGGGCGAAGGCTATGAGTCGCCGAATGGTTTCTCTGCTGCGAGCCAGTCGTGGATAGACCCACGCGGCTCTTTACCCTCGGTGAGCCTGCAACCCGCCTCTCCTTTCCGGCCCAAAGACCAATATCACGTCGATGACCTGTTGAAGTTTCACGGCGAAGAGTTTTTGCGCAACGCTTATCGTGCACTGCTAAAGCGCGAGCCCGATACCGCCGGTTGGTCGGAATATTTTGGCAACCTCGAGAGTGGCCGTCTTAACAAGATCGATATTTTGGCCAGCCTGCGTTATTCGCCCGAAGGTCAGCGCGCGCGAGTGAAGGTTGCGGGTTTGGCGTGGCCGGCTAATATCCGGCGCCTCGAACGCCTGCCGATTATCGGCTACTTGCTGGAAGCGGCGATTGCTGCCGCGCGTTTACCGCGTCTGCTGCGACATGTCCGGCAATCCGAATTTTATTTTCTGGCTCGTCAACAGGAGATGGTCGAGCAGGAGAATCAAGTTCACAGACAATTGGCTGAGACCCTCGCGCAAGTCTCGGCTCAAACTCTGGCGGGAACCGAGAGAGCGGAAGACCAGAGACAGGCAATCGAGGCCTTGTCGCTCAAACAGCAGGGCATGGCTGAACAGCAGAACGAATTAAGGGCTGGTATCGAGACCGGCTTGTCTTCCGTGCGAGAGCATGTTGACCAATCCAAGACAGACCTTGCCGGAAGCATGGAGAAACAGGCGCGGCAACAGGAGGAGCGCTTCGTTCAGACAATGGCCGAACTCTCTAATAGTCAGCGACAACAGGCCCGGCAAGTGGAAGAGCAGCGTACTCAACAACTCGAACTCATCGAGCAAATGAACCAGCGAATCAAGGACCTTCGTCGCCGGCAAAGAGAAACACAAACTGAGTTAGTAATGCAGGAGAGGCGTCTTGCCACTTTGCTCGAGGACGCGCATCAGGATTTGCCGGGCACTTCTCAGCCCCGCCGGGATTTGCCGGCACACGAAGCCGGGCATTTGCTCGATGCTCTCTACGCTTCTTTTGAAGATCAATTTCGCGGGACTCGCGAAGAGGTCAAGAATCGTTTGCGGGTCTACCTTCCCATCCTGAAAGACGCGAAGGTGACGGCAGATGCTTTGGACGTCGGCTGCGGGCGCGGCGAGTGGCTGGAGCTGCTCAAACATGAGGAAGTGCAGGCCCGAGGTGTTGACCATAACCGAGTCTTTGTTGAGCAATGCCGACAAATCGGTTTGGACGTGGTGGAAGAAGATGCGCTCACGTACCTTCGCGGTTTGCCCGGAAAAAGTCTCAACGTCGTCACCAGCTTTCATCTGGTAGAGCATTTGAGTTTTGAAGAATTGATCAGGCTTTTGGATGAGATGATTCGCACCTTGAGGTCCGGTGGCTTGCTGATTCTGGAAACACCCAACCCCGAGAACTTCATGGTCGGAAGTTATAGCTTTTATGCGGACCCAACCCATCGTAATCCGATTCCCAGTCCGACGCTGCAGTTCCTGCTCGAATCTCGCGGCCTGGATCGCGTTACAGTCATGAAATTGCGCCCCTGGGACGCTGCCAAAATCGAGGGCGACACCGATATCATCAAACGCTTTAACGAATATTTCTATGGTGCGCCTGACTATGGGATTGTGGGTTGGAAGGTTTGACTGAGGCTCGCCGGTTTTCCTTGGCTGTGATGTTCGACAAGAAAATAATCATCGTTACGCCCTGGTTTGAACGTTTCGCCGGAGGTGCCGAGCAGCTGGCCAGAGGAATGGCCCGCGAGTTTAATAAGCGCGGCCTGCCGGCAATGGTGTGCACGACCTGCTCTTTGTCGCCCTACGACAGTTGGTGGGAAGACCATTACCAACCAGGTGTCTACGATGTGGCGGGAATAGAAACCAGGAGATTTGCGACCGTGAAGGGCCGGGCCCGGTATGATGCGGTCATCGGTAAGCTGCGGCGCGGCAGTAATCTGACGGCCCGTGATGAGCAGGACTTTTTCAACTATGGCATCAATAGCAGTGATTTGGTTGAGGCCCTGGCTGAGTATGTGGATGGCAACTACGAAATCGTCGCGCTCCCTTACTTTCACGGGCTGACTAATTCAGTCGTCAACGGGTATCCGGGTAAGATCTCACTGATTCCATGCTTCCATGACGAGCCGCAGTTTTACTGGGCCACAACCCAAACAATTCTGCGCAACGCGAAATGGATCTTCTTTAACTCACAGGCAGAAAAGCAGATGACAATTAGGCAGTATGGCCAAAGCGTGGGCCGGCGTATCGTAGAAGGTGTGGTCACCGGCGTCGGAGTCGAGCTGCCGGTATCCAACGATCAGCTGCCGGCCATTTCAGTGCCGCTCCCTGCGAGTTATTTTGTTTATGCCGGACGCAAGGAGGTCGGAAAGAATGTCCCCCTTCTTTGCCAGTGGTTCACGAACTACGTCGAAAGATTTCATTTGAATACAAAGCTCGTTTTCATCGGGGGTGGTGACCAGGCCCTGATCCCAGCGAGCGATCAATTCATTGATCTTGGGTTTGTCTCCGAAGCAATGAAGCATCACGTTGTCAGACATTCGCAAGGCGTCATCAACCTTTCCGAGAACGAGAGTTTCTCAATTGTGATTATGGAAGGCTGGCTGCTCGGCGCTCCGGCGGTAGTTTCGGCTGGCTGCGCCGTGACCAAAGATCACGTCAGAAAATGCAATGGCGGCCTGTACGTTTCAACCAGCGACGAGTTTGCCCTGGCCTTAAGGTATCTCGAGGAACACTCGGATGCCCGCAACCTTCTGGCCGCGAATGGACAAAAATATGTGACGAGAGAGTTTTCTTTCGATGCAGTGCTCGCCAGGTACCTGCGACAGTTTCGCGGATTTGAACAGGTTTGTTTGGCGGCTGTGCCCGCCTAGTTTATCGCCCGCTGCCCACCTTGCGTGATATCTCCGCAATGAAAATATTAATCGACGGCCAGACGCTTCTTACTCCCGAGATCAACCGGGGAATCGGTATCTATTTCAAGAACTGTCTGGAGAATATTCTTGAGAACGACTTTACGAACGACTTCTACATCAATACGGCAAACAGAGAGCACCTGAAGGTCTTGTCACCGTGGGCACGACAGAAGCTATGCGTGATCGAGAACGAGGCTTATGATATTCGGGCAACTCATCAAAGCGGCAGAGAGTACGTCTCCGAGCGCTACTCGAATACTCTGCACAATGACCTCGAGACGCGAGCTATACACCTCTATTGGTCCCCCAATGCCTTGATGGACAATGTATTCCTTCCGGCGCGACGGACAGGTACCTGCCAATTCGCAGTCACGATCTTTGATTTGATAGTTTTGGTAATGGCCAAAGAGTATGCGAAACACTTGTCGGCATCAGCCATGGCGTCTTATAAGAAGAAACTAAATCTGCTGGAGCGGGACTATGATCTGTTTCTCCACATTTCGCGTCATACCGAGAACGATTTCCGGAGAATGCTGCACGTCGAAGAGAAGCAGCATGCGGTTACCCTGCTCGCGGCCGACAGTTCATTCCGCCCTTTTCCGTTCCCCAGGGTTGCCGCGCTTTCGGATTACGTAATCTATACGGGCGGCTTCGATCCGCGCAAGAACATGGATCGGGCCGTGGAAGCCTTTGCCAAGTTACAGAAGAAATACAAAGACGACCGAAAAATAAGTACCACTCAGTTGTGGATTGTGTGCGGCCTGGATAAGGTTGCGGAGAGCCGCATGCTCCGGCGGGCCGAACGCCTGGGGTTGAGAGGAAGAGTCAGATTCACCGGTTTTATTGACGACGATGCCTTGCTCGCGCTTTACCAGAAAGCCCGCTGTCTTTTTTTCCCGTCCCTTTATGAGGGTTTTGGCCTTCCGATACTGGAAGGCCTGGCGTGCGGTCTGCCGGTGGCATCGTCGAATACTTCGTCGCTGCCTGAAGTCGGTGGGGAGCTAGTGACTTATTTTGATCCCTACGATATTGACGAAATGGCTGATAGTCTTTACCAGGCTCTACAAGCGCCGATGGGCTATCAGGCGCGGCAACGACGTTATGAATATTCGCGGAAATTTTCGTGGGCGGCAACCGCCCGCGCGACCATTGAAGCTTTCGCTGATTGCGTCAGCAATGCTCAGCGGAAAACAGTGGCGATAACCAGTTGGAGATCATGAGTAACGGAGTAATCAATCCCGATTTTGTAGATGTACGGCAGCTCATCAAGGAGTTGAGTGTTGAAGAGCTGTGCCTGGCTGCCGAAGAGTTCTTCGCGAAACGAATCGATTGGGAAAGCCTTCATGCCAAACCCTTTGCCGAGATCGACGAAACACCAGATTTGCTTATCTGTTTCGCACAGGTGGTGCGAGGCTTGAACCTTTTGCCCGATATGACGATCCTCGACTTCGGCGCGGGATCATGCTGGACCTCACGCTTTCTCAGCCAGTTAGGACTTAAGGTCATTGCCCTCGACGTCTCTCCGTCTGCACTGAAAATCGGTCAGAAGCTGTACCGTCGCCATCCGGTCATCGGGAACCGGCCGAAGCCGCAGTTCATGCTATTTGACGGTCAGAGCATTGATCTGCCCGATCATAGCGTTGATCGAATCAGTTGCTGGGAAGCGTTTCATCATGTCCCCAATCCGGCGCAGGTGATCAGAGAGATGGGACGAGTTCTCAAAGCCGGTGGCATCGCCGGCTTCTCAGAACCCGGTCCCGACCACTCGAAATCGCCCCAGGCCCAAAACGAAATGCGAACCAACCGCGTCATTGAAAACGATATTAATGTACGGGGAATTTGGAGCGAGGCGCAGAAAGCGGGATTTACCGAGATCAAGTTAGCCCTCGTGAACCCGAACCCCTTTCTGCTTCCGCTCGAAGAGTTTGAATCTTACCTGGCCGGAGATTCGGGTGAACGCTACGTCACAGAGATGCGCGAACAGATGCAGCATCGCCGCGTCTTCTTTCTGTTCAAAGGTGAATCAACGGCACCGCGCGATAGCCGCGAACGCGAAGGATTACTGGCTGAACTTCAAATCGAACCAGCAACGAATCGCATTCCGGCCGGAAAGCGACTTGGGATAAGAGCGGTGATCAAAAACACAGGTACTTCAGTTTGGCTTCCGATCCCGGAAACAGCTTCGCCGTGGTGGCAGAAGGGCTTTCTAAGACGGTTTGGAAGACAGCCGCACATGGGCCCTGACGTAGCATCACCGCGGGTCGGCGGTGTTCGCTTAGGTATTCAGCTTCTCGATCAAACGGGGGCCGTGCTCGATCTTGATTATTTCCGTTATCACCTGACCTCCGGTGATGGGCGAGAGATTTTGCCCGGCGATAAGGTCGAATTTGACGCCGAACTTATAATGCCCTCGGCAGGCAAATACATATTGCAATGCGATCTGGTGAGCGAAAAGGTCTGCTGGTTTGGAGACAATGGTTCGCCGACCGCGAGATTCAACGTGGATGTTGCTTAAGTGATATCTTCTATGAGAAGCCACAGACTCAACGCGCTTCGCAGGGTGGGCAATGAACTTCTGATATTGCTGGCCTTTATCGCGTTAACGGTAGTCATGACTTGGCCGTGGGCTGCGCATATTCGAGATGCCGTTACTATTCCAGGAGACTCCTACCTCAACGCCTGGACACTTTGGTGGGACTATCACCAGACTTTCACTGATCCCTTGCATCTCTTTGAGGCGAACATCTTTTTCCCCTACCACCACAGTCTCGCATTCAGCGAGAACCAATATGGGATCGCTTTACTTTTTTTCCCTTTGTTTTCCCTGGGGTTACGCCCGCTTACGGTTCACGGCATCGCGTTACTATTCGGTTTTGCCTCCTCAGGCTATGGTGCTTTTCGCTTGACGCGCACGCTCACCGGCTCCAACGGGGCGGCTTGGGTCGCTGGTGTTTGTTTCGCATTTATCCCGTATCGCTTCCATCAAATTGACCATCTTCCTTACCTTTTTTCAGGATGGATTCCGATTGTTCTTGAAGCACTGGTGCTTTTTGCGCGTCAGCAGAGTTGGCCGCGCGCTGCGTGGCTCGGTCTGGCATTCCTGATGAATGGGCTTTCGTGCGTTCATTGGTTAGTCCTGACGATCATCCCGCTAGGCTTTGCCACGGCCTTTTTGGTCTTACGATACCGTATCGGGTGGAAGAAGGCTTTTTGGATCCGGGGAGGTTGTGCGATTGCCGTGGCTTTGCTTGTCTTACTTCCTTTTCTGATTCCCTATCTTCAAGCAGCCAAACAGTACGGGTTTGTGAGACATGAAGAAGCGGCGGCCGAGTGGTCTGCTCGCCCGATTCACTGGCTTTCAGCAGACTGGCACAACAAACTCTGGATTGGGTTGGGCACGGGCCCTGATCGCGGTGAGAGAACACTCTTCCCCGGTTTGCTTCCAATGCTTCTTGGTCTCGCCGCATTCTTTTTGGTGGAACCAATCAAGAATCGGGGCACCAATCATATCGCTTCTCATATTCCTCGAAGAGCCGTGCTGATTTTGCTGGATGGAGTCGCAATCGTTGCCGCGATCTTAGCTGCTTTAGCAGTCGGATATGGAACGTTTCGCCTTCGTGTTTTTGGTCTGCAGATTCTAAGAATAACTGATGTGACGATTACCGTGACGATTCTTATCACGGCTCTCCTGATTCGATTGTCGCTCGCATTTCCGCACGCGTTTTTGAGAGAGAAGAGGGCGAGCGGCATTGAAATCGTAAGGTCTGACCAGCGCTCGACGGCGTTCATACTAGGGGTCGGCTGGGTGGTGATCGGTTTTCTCGGTTCATTTGGAATGAACTTCATTTTTCATCGCGCCCTTTACCGGTTTGTACCGCTTTTTCAAAGCATTCGAGTGCCCGCGCGCTGGGCGATGATCTGTTACGTTGGTTTGGCTGTATTGGCGGGAGTGGGAGCAAAACATTGCGCTATGTTTCTTGCGCGTCATCGGGTGGCTCTAAAGCCATTTGTGGTTTACCTTGTCATCGTTCTTGCCATGCTGTTTGAACAGAGGGCGGCTCCGCTTAATTTGATTCACGGGGCGGTCGATCCCGACCAGTTAACGCTGCGACTTAAGGATACGCAAATGTCCGGGGGGATTGTCGAGATTCCGGTTGATGAGTTTTCCAAGTATCGTTACACCTTGAGAGCGGCGGATCATGCCCGGCCACTGGTGACGGCGGTTTCAGGTTTTCCTTCACCGATTGTGGAGGAGATTAAGTACTTGCTTCAGCAGCGTCCAATTCCCGACCGCTTGCTCGACGTTCTTGAATCTACGCCAGCCTCTTACCTGGTTGTCCACCACTCGCATCTTGGCGCGGAGATTAGCCAGGAGGTTGAACCGTTTTTGGCGCGCGCAGTAACGAGCGGGAGGCTTCAACTCGTACAGAGTTACGGTGACGGTCCGACACGAGAGGATCTCTTTCTGGTTACGAAAACTGAGCAGACACACAAAAGCGAGATCTCTCGTTAACAATTTCTCGGCAATCTCTGGATTGGGATTCTTTAGTTAGCAAGGTCATATCGAACTTGGATCAAATGAAACGTCGCACCATCCTCCACGAAATTACGATATTCATCGGACTCTGCGTCTTAACCGCCATCATGACGTGGCCCTGGGTCCTGCACCTGCGCGATGCGGTTTCCGATAAAGGCGATCCTTATCTTCACACCTATTTCACCTGGTGGGATTATCACCAGACGTTTCGTGACCCGCTGAACCTTTTCAATGCGACTATCTTTTATCCTTACAAGGACACGCTTGCCTTTAGCGAGAACGACTACGGAATTGCGCTTCCATTCTTTCCGCTTTACGCGCTTGGGTTCCGTCCGTTAACAGTTTTTAGTCTGGCAACGCTGGTCGCCTTCGCTTTCTCTGGTTATGGCATGTTTCGTCTTACTCGGACGCTGACCGGCTCAAACGGCGCCGCGTGGATCGCGGCAATCGTCTTTGCTTTTCTTCCTTATCATTTTCAAAGACTGCCCCATTTGCCTCTGATATTTGCCGGATGGATCCCGCTCATGCTTGAAGCGCTGGTGCTGTTTGCCCGGCGGCGCACCTGGTCACGCGCAGTGTGGCTGGGCTTCGCATTCCTGATGAACGCCTTAACTTGCGTAGTCTGGTTTACCCTGACACTCATTCCCTTCGCTTTGTCGGCAATCTTTCTTTTGTGGTGGTGCCGTCTGGGACGTGATCGCGCGTTCTGGCTGCGCGGGGGGCTTACTCTCGGCATCGCCGTACTCGCCATTTCCGGTTTCCTTTATCCGTATTACAGCGTTCATAAGATGTATGGCTTCACGCGCAGCGCCGCGGACGCAATAGCTTTGTCTGCGCGTCCAATCAACTGGCTTGCCGTCAGCGAGCGAAATAAGTTTTGGAAAGGACTCGGCGGCGCGGCGGCGACGGACGAGCTATCGCTTTTCCCCGGACTTCTGCCTCCGGTGCTGGCTTTGGCTGCGCTACTCCTCATCAGCCCGATCGCAAAAAAGTCTCCCGCGATCAAATTGACGAAGACGGACCTGGCTATTCCTCGCCGCGTGCTCACCGTCTTGTTGGATCTCGCCGCCTTTGCGGCATTACTAATTGCGCTCTTAACAATAGGCTATGGAAGTATTCACGTTCGATTATTTGGCCTTGAACTATTGAGATCCTCTCATCCAATTCGTTCGCTGGTCTTTTTTCTTTTCACGGTGGGTATTCGGTGTGTGATCGCGCCGCCGGAGATCATTAGACGCATCAATAGCGACCGGAAGTTTTTCGCGAGCTTCAGATCAAATCCACGCTCAATTCCGTTGCTGCTGGGACTGATTTGGGGCGTCACCGGCTTTTTCGGTTCCTTCGGGATGCACTTTCCGTTTCATCGATTTCTCTTCGCGGTGATTCTGCCTTTCAGGAGCATACGCGCGCCCGCCCGTTGGGCGATGATCTGCTATGTTGGGCTGGCAATTCTGGCGGGGTGGGGCGCAGTTCAGGTCGTGAAACTGTTCGCGCGTTGGCTTCCGCGCGTGCCGCGAACCCTCGTCTATGCCGTGCTCATAGTTTTGATGCTCTTCGAACAGCGGGTGGCGCCCATTCAATTCGCTCGCGGCGAGGTCGATCCTGACGCGCTCACGTTGCGCTTGAAACAGACGCCGATGTCCGGGGGCCTGGTTGAGCTGCCGGCGGAGAAAGACAACTATGCTTACCAGTATTATGTAATGCGCGCGGCAGATCATGGTCGTCCGATTATCACAGCCAGTTCAAGTTTCTCCCCGCCCTTTGTGCAGCAGATCGAATCGTTGACCCTGGCGCGGCCCATTCCCGATAGCTTCATAGATCTTCTCGAGACAATTCCGGCTTCTTATCTGGTTGTGCACAACTCTTTGCTTACGCCTGACAGCCGGCAGGCAATTGAAGTTTTTGTCTCACGCGGACTCGCCAGCGGACGCATTAGGTTTGTTAACAGTTACGGAAGTTCAAGAGCGCCGGACGATCTCTATGCGATAACCAGGACCGAGCCGAAGGCGCAGACAGAAACGCCCCGCCGGGCGAGCGCCAGTTATTCCTTTGCGCGACAGCAGTATCTGGATATTCTCCATCGTGAACCTGACCCGGCTGCGTCGGACAAATTGACCGCCTTAATTAACGATTGCCAGGGAGATCGCGCCTGTGTGCTGGATCGTCGCATACGTGAAGACCTGAATCTATTTCACTCGCGAGAATTTCAGGACACCGGCCATTTTGTTTATCGTCTTTACCAGGCGGCACTGGGCCGGGCGCCGAAATATGTCGAGTGGGAACGCGACCTGAACCAACTCGTGGCCACAGGTCCAAAAGGAAAGATCGAGTTCGCCGCCGATTGGGCAGGCAGACCTGAATTTGCCAATCGTTATTCGGCTGCTTTGAGTAATAGCGCGTACGTGGACAAGCTGCTCCAGACCTCTGGCCAAACTCCGGGACAATCCGAACGGAAAGCGCTGATCGAAAATCTTGACCAGGGCAAGCTGACTCGCGCGAACATATTATTGAGAGTGATCGACAACTTACCCGCCAGGCTTGACGATGAAGCGTTTGTCATACTGTGTTACTTTACTTACCTGAAGCGCGATCCGGAGCCGGAAGGGTACAGATACTGGTTGCAGATACTCCGAAGCCGGCCGCAGAGCGAGAGCGCCCTCATCCTGGGGATCTTTAACTCTGGAGAGTATCGTGGCAAATTCGGTCAGCCATGAAAGAGTTCCTAACGCCAGCGGTTCACTGGAACGAGGGAAACGAATTGACTCTTCCGCTGCATCGCTGAAACATTCATATGATGCCCGAGCATGAAAATTCGCGGTCGCGTCTCTCGGTTGTGATACCTGTCTTTAACGAACAGGCCACATTGGCGGGGGTCGTGCACAGGCTGATAGATGTGGTTCCGCATCTCTTTGAAGTGGTAGTGGTAGACGATTGCTCGACGGATCAGACCAAAGAGATTGCTGCTGAACTGGCGGAACGATACAGCCAGGTGCGCGCGGTGCGTCACGATCACAATCTCGGCAAGACCGCGGCGCTGCGAACGGGCTTTGCACTTACTACCGGCGACATGGTGATCGTGCAGGATGCGGACCTGGAATATGATCCCGGCGAGATATACGCGGTTATTCAACCGCTCCTTGATGGTCATGCCGATGTTGTCTATGGCTCGCGCTTTCTGGTGAAGCGGGCCGCGCGGGTTTTGTATTTCTATCACTATCTCGGCAACAAGGTGCTGACGTTCATCTCCAATCTAATGACAAATCTCAATATGACGGACGTTGAGACTGGCTACAAGGCCTTTAAGGGCGACATTATTCGAAGCATGATCATTACCTCTTCGGGTTTCGGTTTTGAGATTGAAGTGACCGCAAAAGTCGCGAAGCTGGGTTGCGCCGTCTACGAAGTTCCGATCAGCTATTACGGGAGAACTTACGAAGAGGGCAAGAAGATTACGACCAGAGACGGTATCGCAGCGTTCTGGTTCCTTTTGCGGTACAACCTTTTCTGCGGCTTGCGCTCATCATTTCGCGAGATTCCGAAAAACGACCTCTCCGGCAACCGACCCGTCGATCCGTTGGGCGAAAAGAATTCCGTAGCCCAACTGAAGTAGGAGTCATCCAATCAGCCGCCTTGAACAATTCCGCCAACAGACTTCCGAAGATCGCCTGGCTCTCCCCGTTCCCGCCACAAAGAAGCGGCATTGCCAACTATAGTTATTGGCTCGTCAAAGGCCTCAAATCTCACTTTGATATTGATCTGTATTACGACAAGCAGCCGCCGATCACTGAACTCCAGGACGAGTTTGAGGTTTACCCCATCGCGGCTTTCGCCGATAGACATGAAAGTTACGAACAGACAATTTATCATATCGGGAACAACAGCGAGTTTCACAAGGGAATCTATGAACTTGCGTGGCGTTTTCCCGGCACGGTAGTGCTGCACGATTACAACCTCAGTGGCTTTATGCACGAAGCTTTCTATCGCCAGAACCACGAGTTGTATCGTCAGGCATTGCCTAATGGACATGGCGAAGACGGACGCAAGGGGCTGCAATCGCTGATTCATCGGCTTTTTCCTGATTCATCGCAACTCCCGATGTCAGAAGCGATCGTTAGTCGCAGCAAGAAAGTAATCGTTCATCATCGATGGGTCAGGAACCAGTTTGCTGACAACGCCCACATAGAAGTCATCCCGCACTTTGCCAAGCTCAACTGTCAGCCGGACAAAGCAGGAATCGGAAACTTCAAGAACAAGTTCTCCATCAGAGATGATCACTTCGTCCTAACCTGTCTGGGATTCGTCAATCCAAATAAGCTGCCAGGGCTGCAAATAGATGTAGTGAACCGATTGCTTGACGATGGCTACCCCGTACAGCTGATATTTGCCGGCGAGCCATCTCCGGAAGTTAAAGATCTAGTAGCAAGGGTGCGGTCGAGCAAGTATCACGAGAAAATTATTTTCACCGGATATCTAAACGAAAAGGATTACTTTAACTCGATTTTTGCGTCGGACATTATTATCAACCTGCGAAACCCGTCGATGGGTGAGGCGTCAGGTACCTTGATGCACGCGCTGGCCGCTGCCAAGCCGACCGTCGTCAGCGACACAAATCAGTATCGAGAGTTTCCGGATAAAGTATGTTGGAAGTTGGCCCACGATCAGAACCAGGCAGAAGTGTTATATGCCTACATCAGAGCGTTGCTGTCTAATCAAAACCTGCGAGCGGTTATTTCGGAGAACGCCACGGACTATGTGAGAAATATGCTGGGTTGGGAGAGAATTACCGGCCAATGGAAGCAAGCCATCTCGAGCCTGACCTGACGGCAATCGGAACGT
>WNFL01139663.1_pt1 | contig 13639 bp, 11 predicted proteins | sample 5400361 | NCBI WGS metagenome assembly WNFL01 (sample SAMN13153351, study PRJNA577476) | soil metagenome | isolation source: 40 cm soil on Douglas fir-dominated hillslope | place: USA:California | collected 2013-09-17
CCTGAAGCTGGTGGATGGCGCTCCATCGGGGACAGGGCTCTCGGCAGCGAACTGGGAAGCATTTCTCACGGCGATCCGGGTCCTCGCCGTCCGGCTGGAAGCGACCCCGAGAGACATCGAGCGGGCGCTCTTTTACGTCCACCGCGACTACCAGAAGGACACGCTGTACCGCAGACCAGGCCGCTAGACGCCTGCTTTGGCGCGGCGCTTCGCCGCGAATCGCACCATCCGCGTGAGCCCTTCCTTCAGCTCCTCATCGGAGACACAGAACGCGATCCGCACCCGATGGCTGGCCTTGGGATTGGTGGGATACTCCGGCGCGCCGGTGGGGGACGGCTCCGCCTGAATCGAACCGTCCGCGCCAAACCGCGGCAGAATCGCGAATCCCGTCCCGGGCGCCACAGCGACGCGCTCTTCCTTCAACAGCGCCACCGCGAACTCGTCGCCGGTCATGCCGGTCGCGGATGTGTCCGCCATGATGTAGAACGCGCCCTCGGGCGTGTAGTCCGCCATCCCCGCGGGGCGCAGGATCTCGAGCGCAATTGCTCGCCGCCGCCGATAGGCGTCCCGCATCTTCCCGACACCGGCATCGCGGATCGGATCGAGGAGCGCCCCCAGGGCACCCCACTGGATCGGCATCCCCGCGCTCGCGACCAACGGCTCCTGGCACTTTCGCAGCAGGGTCGCCGCGTAGAGGGTCGGGGCGATGACGTATCCAAGCCGGAACCCGGTCATGGCGTACGACTTCGAGAAGGAGAAAAGCGTGAAGACCCGTCGCTCCGATTCGGGAAGCGACGCTTCGAACGATCCCGGCGAAATGTGGGTGCCCGAGAACACGAAATCCTCGTAGGCCTCGTCGCTCAGCACCCAGAGATCGTGGTCGCGGGCCGTCTCGTACATGGCGCGGAGCGTCGCCTCCGGGAACACGGCACCCGTCGGATTCGACGGGCTGTTGATCATGATCGCCCGCGTCCGCGGCGTGATCAGTCCCTTCAAAGCGCCCAATTCCGGCTGATATCCGGCGCCGAGCGGGTAGAATACCGGTCGGCCACCCAGGAGGAGCACCTCCTGGACGTAGTTCGGCCAGTAGATCTCGGGGATCAGGACTTCGTCGCCCGGCCCGAACAGGATCTCCAGCGTCGCGAACAGGGCCTGCGTGGACCCCGGCGTGATGATGACCTGCTCGGTGTCGGCCTTGAGGCCGTTCCGGGTGCGCGCCTTCTCCGCGATCGCGACGCGCAGCTCCTGCACGCCGGCGGTGGGCGCGTAGTGCGTCTTCCCGGCGCGGAGCGCTGACGCGGTGGCCTCGACCACCGCGGGCGGAGGCGCGAAGTCGGGATCCCCGACATGAAGTCGATAGACCGGACCGCCGCCCGCGCGCTCCATCTCGTCGGCGAGGCGGAACATGGTCCGGATGGGTGAGAACGGAATCAACTGGCTCCGGCGTGACGGCTGAGGCATGGTGCGTCTCCTGTGAACGAAACGACGAAATCGAGCGGGGATCATAGCAGAGGAAGCCAGAAACGGGCTCTCCTCGTGGCGGCGCTGGCCGTCACGCTGGCCAGCGCGGTCGCGGGGGCGATCCTCATGCCGCAAGAGATGGAGCGCCGCGCCAAGGCTCCGCCCGAGCCCAGCCATTCGCCGTTCCATCGCCGCGCGCCCGTCGCGGCCGCGCCCCATGCGCCGTTCCTGCGCGGCGTCTGCTGGGAGGGCGCGGGCGAGATCGATTCCACCGACCTGGATCCGCTCCTCCGCATCCGCGCGAACTGGATCTCGCAGACTCCCTTCGGGTGGCAGCGCGACTTCCACGCGCCCGAGATCCGCGTCGCCTACGGCCGTCCCCACCGCTGGGGAAGCTACTGGGGCGAGAGCGACGACGGGATCGCGGAGACCACCCACTGGGCGCACACACGGGGCATCAAGGTTCTCCTCAAACCCCACATCTGGACGCGCGGCGGGTGGTCCGGCACCATCGCCATGAAGAACGAGCAGGACTGGGCCGCGTGGTTCGCCGACTATCGCGACTTCATCCTCCACTACGCGGATCTCGCCGAGCGCACGGGCGCGGACGCGCTGGCCATCGGCACGGAGCTGGGCGGCACCACCACGCGCGAGCGCGAGTGGCGCGCGATCATCGCGGAGATCCGCCGGCACTACCGGGGGCCCTTGGTCTACTGCGCCAACTGGGCCGAGGATCTCCATCAGACCGAATTCTGGGACGCGCTCGACTGGATCGGCGTGCAGGCCTACTACCCGCTCAGCAAGGACCGCGCGCCCACGACCGAGCAGCTCGTCCGGGGCTGGAGCGGACCGCTCTCCGACCTGGATCAGCTCTCCAAGATCTGGGCGAAACCGGTCGTGCTGACGGAGGTGGGCTACCGGAGCATGGACACGGCCGCGAGCAAGCCCTGGGAATGGGACTCCCCGGGGAACCTCTCCGTGGAGACCCAGGCCCGCTGCTACGAGTCCCTTTTTCAGGTTTTACCAGAGCATCCGTCGGTCCACGGGGTATTCATCTGGAAATGGCACCCCGACTACGCGCGCGCGGGAGGCGTCCTGGACACGGAGGACTCGCCGCAGCGGAAGCCGGCGGAGCAGGTTATCGCGAGGGGCTACGCCACGATCGAGGAGCGGGGGTTGTAGGGCAGGGACCCCTTTGGTAGGCTGCCGGCAAGCGAATCGCGCTCCCCACCGAAATTCAGACACGAGATGGAGGACTGGATGAAGACTCGCAAGGTCTTTGCCGCGTTGGTGCTTGCCGCGTTCATGATGTCCCTTGCCGCCGCCGCGTTCGCGCAGTCGGCCCCCTCCGGCACGCCCACCGCGACGCCGAAGGCAGCCCCCGCGGCCACCGCGGCCAAGCCGGCGACCCCCGCAGCCGCTGCGGCCAAGCCCGCGACCGCGGCGAAAGCTGAGCCCGTGAAGGTGGGCGCGCGCTCGATCGTGGGCGAGGTCGTGGATCCGGCCTGCTGGATCGTGAACGGCGCCAGGGGCGCGGCGCACAAGGACTGCGCGATCGCCTGCGCGAAGGCCGGCCAGGTGCTCGGCATCGTGGAAACCAAGACCCAGAAGCTCTACATGGTCGCGACGGACAAGCCGGGCGAGGATCCCAACAAGGGCCTCATCGACTACGTCGGACAGATGGTGGTTGTGAAGGGGCGGGTGTACACGCGTGGCGGCGCGACCGGGATCAAGATCACCTCGGTCGAGCCCTACAGCGCGACGCCTGTCGTCGCGCAGTAACGTCGGGCAGGAGGTAGGAACGAACATGCGGTCTCAATCATCTCGCGCCGCGCTCGTCGCGGCAGCTCTCGCGCTCTGCCTCTCGGTATCCGGCGCGGTCGTTCTCCACGCGTTCGCGCAAGCGCCTCAGTCCCGGGAGACCACGCCGCCCAGCCCGCCGGTCAAGGTGAAGGTCAAGGGCGAGCCGGTGCATTCCATGCCGGGCATGGACCATTCGGCGATGGACCACGGCAAGGGTGATCCAGCCAAGGGCAAGTACATGACGATCGTGGGCGAGGTCATGGACCCGGCGTGCTTCCTCGAGGCAGGCTCGAAGTCGATTGGACCTGGCCACTACCAGTGCGCCTACGACTGCGCGCGCTCGGGGCAGACCCTGGCGATCTACGCGCGGGACGAGGACCGGATCTACTTCATCGCGGGCGAGCTTCCCGGAAAGAACCCCAACGAGCCGCTCCTGCCGTACGTGCACAAGAAGGTGGACGTCAGCGGCACCGTGTATCACCGGTCCGACGCGTGGGGCATCGTGATCACCAAGGTCGCGCTCCACGACGACAAGGCGGGCGGCAAGGCGATAGCACCCGCGGGAGCCCCCGGAGGCAAGTAACGACCCGATGAGCCAGGTACGGACGTCACGATGAACTCGCTCGTCCTGCCGCTCACGGCGATCGTCCTCTACTCGTTCGCCTACCGCTACTACATCGCGTTCGTCGCCACGAAGGTGGCGCGCGTCGATCCCTCGCGGCCGGTCCCCTCGGTTACCCAGGCGGACGGCCGCGATTTCGTGAAGACCAACAAGTTCGTGCTGTTCGGGCACCACTTCGCCGCGATCTCGGCCTCGGGTCCATTGATCGGCCCGGTGCTGGCCGCGCAGTTCGGATATCTGCCGGGCGCGCTCTGGATCCTCTTCGGCGCGGCGCTGGGCGGCGCGGTCCACGATTTCATCATTCTCTTCGCCTCGGTGCGCCATGGCGCCGCTCCGCTGTCGGAGATCGCGCGACGCGAGGTCGGGCCGATGGCGCACCGCTCCGCCACTGCCGCGATCCTCTTCATCACCATCTTGCTCCTGGCCGGTCTGGCCATCGTCGTGGTGAATGCGCTGGCGAACTCGCCCTGGGGAACGTTCACCGTGGCGATGACGATTCCGGCGGCGCTTCTGTTCGGGTTCTACATGTACCGGCTCCGGCCGGGTCGGGTGGTCGAGGGATCGCTGATCGGGGTGGCGCTGATCCTGGCCGCGGTCCTGGCGGGGCCCTGGCTCGTGCACTCTCAGTATGCCGCGTGGTTTACGCTCCACCCCAAGACGATCGCGCTGATCCTTCCGGTCTACGGCTTCATCGCGGCCACGCTGCCGGTGTGGCTCCTGTTGTGCCCGCGCGACTACCTCTCGACCTACATGAAGATCGGGACGATCGTGCTCCTGGTCGCGGGCGTTGCCATCGTGCACCCCCCGCTCCTGATGCCCGCGGTGACCCCGTTCGTGAACGGCACCGGGCCCGTGCTCCCGTGATCGCCTGCGGGGCGATCTCCGGATTCCACGCGCTGATCGGCTCGGGCACGACCCCGCGCATGATCCCGAACGAGGGATCGATCAAGTTCATCGGCGCGGGCGCGATGCTCACCGAGGGCGTGGTGGCGATCATGGCGCTGGTGGCGGCGACAACGCTCGTGCCGGCGGACTACTACCTCATCAACGGGGTGCCAAAAGTAGTGAGCGCGCTGGGCATCCACCCCGCGCAGCTGACCGAGCTGACGCGGTTGGTCGGGGAGGAGACCCTGCAGGGGCGCACGGGGGGAGCGGTGTCGCTTGCCGTGGGGATGGCGAACATCCTCAGGCAGATCCCCGGCATGGGGCATCTGATGGCCTACTGGTACCACTTCGCGATCATGTTCGAGGCGGTGTTCATTCTCACGGCCCTGGACACCGGGACGCGCGTGGCGCGGTATCTCTTCCAGGACGTGGCGCGGAGCGTCTGGGCTCCGCTGGGCTCCACGACCAACTGGCTGAGCGTGTCGGCCGTGGGCGCCGTGGTCTGCGTGGCCTGGGGCTATCTTGCGGTGACCTGGCCCTTGTTCGGCGTGTCGAACCAGCTCCTCGCGGTCATCGCGTTGGCAGTCGGAACGTCGTTCATCCTGCGTCAGCGTCCCGCTCCCTATGCGCTCGTGACATTTCTGCCGTTGTGCTTCCTTACGGTCAGCACCATGACCGCGGGCGTGCTGAACACGTTTCGGTATCTCTCGCCTGCCTACGTCGCGGACAAGGGCGCCACCGTGGCCTACATCGACGGCGCGCTGAGCGTCATTCTGATCATTCTGGTGGGCATGGTGCTGATCGATTCGGCCCGGCGGTGGATGTACATCCTCTCCGAACGGCGCCGCGGTGTCGTGAGCGTACCCGCGGTATTACGCGATCCCGATCGCCCAAGCGCCGCTCCTGCCGCGGAAGTGGCTGGGTAGGTTGAGAGTGAGGCACCTACTTTCGGCCCTCTTCTGGGTTCTCCTCCTCGTCCCCAAAGCTGACGCGAGCTCATGCCTTGAGCTCGGGAAGGACCACACCAGACGAAGGGAATTCGATAAAGCAGCCACTTTTCTCGAGTGCGCTCGAGAAGAAGAGCCGAATGATGCAGAGATCCTGTCTTTGCTCGCTGTGGCTCGCTCACACGAGCGCCAATACGTTTCAGCAGGTGCCGCATTTCAATTGGGGATCGTTGCAGCGGTGGAACAAAGGGACTCGTCCCAACGAGCAACTCTGGAAGGGAATCGCGCCGCAGTTTCCGTCCAGCTCTACAACCGCGCCACGAGAGCGCTACACGACTGGACCCAGAAGAAGGAGCTGCTGGATTACCCTGCTTACAGCGGACTTCGCACAAGAGCCTGGGGCGGTTCCAAAGCGATCACGGACACAACATACTTTCCGCCCGCAATGGGCAATTCGTCATTGCAACAGGCGGCGTACTTCCTCGAGCTCGCATCCTATGTCGATCCAACTTCCGCCGATACGTTCGAGGGCCTCAGTCGCGTCTTGCTGGACCTTGGATACGCTGAAGATGCTCTTCGGGCCAGTCAGTTCGCGGTGGGACTCCATCCTGACGATCAAGCCTTGATTCAAAGCCTCAGAGTTGCGCAGGAGAGACTGAAACACTGAGGAGCTTTTCAATGGAACATGCCCCAGATGATTTACTGGCTCCGGGGCTAGTTGCAAAGAGTGAACTGATTGCTATGAAATGAATTGACTCTCGATTGTGTGTTCGCGAATCGCGTCAACGCGAGTGCTCAGCTCACCGGGAGCGCGGCGAGATCGGAAAACGTCGTGAGCTCGATCCCCTGGGACTCGACGATCCGCCGCGTCTCAGGCGACGTCAGCGCCTCGAGCTCGGCCTCCCATTCGTACTCCCACGACGCATAGGGCGACGACGGCGGCTCGCCCCGCCCGGGATGGCACATCAGCTCGCTCGTGCCCGCGGGCACCCCGAAGAGGACCGACCGCAGCGCCATCTGATCCACATGGCCCGCGCTGTGAAATCCAAAAAAGCGGTCCGGCGTGCGGATCCCGGAGGAATTCAGGTAGGGGAGATTCGACTGCTCCATGAGCCGGAGCGGCAGGAACTCGAGCGAGCGTCGGACGGTCCCTTTCTCGCCCCGTTTCAATATATTGGGCACGCGCGGGAACCGCATGGCCATGATCCCGTTGGCGCGCGCGATCCGGAGCGCGATCCGAAACAGCCCCGGTACCAGATGCAGCATCTGGACCGAGTCCAGGTGGGTCATCCGCACCCCGGCGCCCCGGAGCGTCGCGATCTGCGCCAGCCACTCCGCCTCGACTTCCTCGTCCTTCACGCCGCCCGCGAGATACCGCGCCATGAACTCCGCGTAGCCCGGGAGGAACCTGCCGTCCCCGTTCACCAGCGAGGGGACCTGCTCCGGGGGAAGCGCGGGATGGCCCTGCACGATCATCAAGTGGATACCGGAATCGAGGTCGGGGTGGTTCGCGGCGTACTGCGCCGCGCGATCGAAAGCCTCTCCGGTCGCGACGAAGCTCGCGCTGGTCAGGATCCCGCGCTCGAACGCCTCGATCACCCCTTCGGTGATGGGCTTCGTGAGGCCGAAGTCGTCGGCGTTGACGATCAGGCGCCGGCCCGCGGCCGCGCCCGTCAGGGGGACTCGCATCGGAGGGAACCGTATCCAACGCGCGCGCCGAGTGCAAGCGAAACGGCCCGGAAGATCAACTCTTCCGGGCCGTCGGGATCGCGTTCGGATCAGGAGCTACTGATTGACGTCGGAGTCTCCGAAGTTGTCCACCTGGACCGTGAGATACGCGGTGACCGTCACCCGTTCTCCGTTGTTCCCGGTCGTTCGGACCCATCCGGTGAAGTCGATTCGCGCCGTCGCCGTCACGGTCGTCGTGATCGTGCCCAGGAGCGCGCCCTTTTCGGACGGATTGCTGATCGTGATCGCCGCCGAGGCCGTTCCGCCGGAGGGGACCACGACGTTCATGCCGCCGTCGATGGGGCTGAAGACGCCGTTGTTGTAGGTCACCGAGTAGTGATCCACGATGATCTCGTCGAAGCCCGCGCCCGGCGCCACCGGCGGGCCGCCGTCGTGCTGCACGTTGCTGAACTTCACCGTCACCTGGTCCACCGGAATGAACGGGTGGAGGGAGTCGGCCTCGTTGATGAGATCGCTGTAGTAGGTCTTCCCGTCGTTCACGCCGTCCACGTGGAGGTCGGCACGGGTCGACATGCTGGTGCAGCCGCCGATGAAGAGCAGCGCCGTGACCGCGGTCATCACCATCCCTGTCAGCACTGCTCGATTCAACTTCATTGGACGTCTCCTTGGCCTTCGCGATCCCGATCGCAATGTGGTCCAGAGGAAGAAAGCAGAAAATCCCAAGCGGGTTCGAGCAAGGGACATGCCACGGCGGGATGCGGCCAGCCGTGTCGCTATCTGGTTGGAATCGCGCGACGTGAATCGGGGAGGTCGGTCGTGGGATCAGGCGTAGGCGGGCGCGTCGTGCGGATTGCACGAGCGCCCACCGGCCTGCAATGCGGGGGTACAGTTGATCGTCGTCATGAAGGCGCTGAGGTACTTCGCCCGATCACTGCCGTAATCGATGAAATAGGAGTGCTCGTAGGTGTCGCAGGGAAGCAGCGGGATCGCGCCCCAGACGCCGCCCTGGTTCTGTGAATCGCCTATGAAGTTGTGGAGCCGACCATCCGTGGGATCGTAGGCAAGAACCACCCAGCCGCGCGCGCACATGCCCGCCGCCTTGAAATCCTCTTCCCACGTCGCGTACGAGCCGAAGTCTTCCTTGATCTTGTCGAACACTTCGCCCGCCGCCTGGCCGTCGCCGCCCATGCTCGCGAAGTAGATCTCGTGCAGGATCTGGCCGTTGGCCGCGAAGGTCTCCTCGTGCTTCAGCCCGCGCATCTGGCTGTAGATCTGGTTCGCCTTGGTGCGGTCTACGTTCGCAAGAGCCTCCTCGATCTCGTTCCGCTTGTTGACGTACCCGGCGTAGAGCTTGTCGTGATGAATCTCGATCGTATTCGCGCTTATCCCCTTTTTCGCAAGCGCATCGTTGGCGTAGGGCAGGGCCTTGACGGGATGCTTGGCCATGAAGCCACTCCTTTCGCGTTTGGTTTCGTGTGTCGGGACGGACGAAAAAACTATATCACGATTCCGGAAGGCGCTTCCGGATGGAGGCGATGCGGTACGTGCGCGCGCCCTCCGGGAACTCCAGCACCGCCTCGGCCCCTTCCGGCTTGCCGAGGAGGGGTTTCAGGATGGGCGCCCGGTAGGAGAGGATGCCCGGACCCAGCTCGTGGTCCCCTTCGCCCAGGATCCAGTACCGGAGGTCGGGCGCTCCGGGCGCGTTCACCGGCACGAGCGAAACCTCGGTGCCCACGCCCACGCGGGTCGCGTCCACCTCGATAGTCTCCAGGAGGCGCGTCCGCTCGAGCACGTTCATCAGCTCCTGCGCCCGCGCGGCCGCGTTGGCCTGCCGCTGCTTCGCGGCCTCGTACTCGGCGTTCTCGCGCAGGTCGCCCAGCTGGCGCGCCGTCTCGATCGCTGCGGGGATCACGGTCTTGAGATCGAGCTTCAGCTTCTTGAACTCCGCCTCGAGCCGCTCGTACGTCGGCCGCGACAGGATGATGAAGCGCGTCTCGAGATCCTCGGTGCTCTTCCCCTCGAGCAGCGTCGGCGCGATCGCGCTCCGCCGCGTCTCGTGCGTCACCGCCACGTGGCCCTGCCCGATGGCGCGGAGGAATTCCAGGACCGGCTGAAGCCTCCGCTCGCTGCCGCGCCAGTGGAGGACGGTGGTTTCCAGCGTTTCCGCGGTCTCCGTGTCGAGGGGGCGCTCCTCGATCAGCCGGCGCAGAGCGCCGCCGGGTGCCAGCAGCTCGAGGAGCCGCTCGGAGACACCGGGCACGCCCGCTCCGTCCCGCTCGAGGAGGCGGAGGGTGCCGATCAAGAGCGTCGCCGTCGTGGGCGCCTCCTCTTCCCCGGGATGGGCCGCGTAGTGCTCGATCAGTCGAGCCACGAGGGCCGGCGTCTCCGCCGCGTGCTGGAGCTGATTGAAGATCGCCTTCCCGAACGAGGCGCCCAGGAGCGCCTTCAAGCGTATGCGCCCGCTGTCGCGAAGGCGCGGCAGCCGGCTCTCGATGGCGCGCCACAGGAAGACCTCCTCCTGCTGGCCGCCCTGGGCCAGGTCGATCAGGGCGTCCTGCTGTGCGCCGATCGTGAGATCGCCGGGGGACAGCCCTTGCGCGATCAGGGTATCCAGGATGTCGCGACCGGATTCCGGGGCGAGGGCCTTCCAGGAGACCGCGTGATAGAGCGACTGCGCGCGCGTCGTGGGATCGAGCTTCGTGTCCTCGGCCCATCGCGCGATCGTCTTCCCCGCATGCGCGGCCATCCGCGCTTCCTGCTCAGGGTGCTCGCGGAGGAATTTCCGGACCAGCCCCAATCCGGCCTCGCCGGCGCGGGGGCTCAGCTCCGGAAGCGTGATCTCGCGCAATTGATCCTCGGAAGCCAGCTTGTAGAGCTGCTTGTAGGCTTCGTTCAGATCGAGCCGTGGATCCTTCTCGAGGTTCTTCTTGGTCTCCTTCCACCACACGGACCACTCGCCGGGCGGGAGCACCGCTTCGATGCGCGGCTTCATCTGAGCCTGGGTCGCGGTTCCGCCCATGTCGCGAAGGGCGGAGACGACGATCTGTGGATCCCGCTCCTGGATCAACTTCTTGAGGCGGTCGGGCTCGCGCGTCGCGATTACTTTCAGACCGTCGGGCGGCAGCCGGTCCAGGGAGCGCGTGGCCATGGCGAGCGACATCTTGTGTCCGCTGCGTCCCGGGAACTCCAGCGACACCGTCTCGCCGTCGTTCGTTCCCACGCGTCCCAGTCCCCAGGTCGCGTGCGCCACATCGGCGCCCGGAGGCAGGGAGAGAATCTTGGGAAGGCGTGCGCGCACGTCGGCGAGCGATTCCGAGGGTGCCTCGATGCCGGATCCCTTGATGATGGCGTCGGGATCGGGCTCGGAGGCGACGGCCAGGCGGAGCAGGGAAGCCAGCATGGTCCGCGCGCGCGCGGTCATCGGCGCCCGGACCGCGAGGGGCTCGAGATCGGCCCAGGTCCAGCGACCGGCGCCGGTCTTCTTGAGCTCCGGCAGCGCCAGGTCCAGGATTGCCTCCGATGATTCCCAGGGCACGGAGCCCGCGAAGTGGAGCAGGATCGCGGCGGCGCGCCCGGGCTCCTTGGGAAGGTCTTCCTCCACCAGGCGGAGGACCTCGTCCGCCAGCGCCTCGGGATGATTGAGCTTCAGCCAGACTTCGAACGCGTCGAGGCGAAGATCCCGGGCCTCCTCCGCTTCGCCGGCCGCTTCCAGCAGGCGCGAGAGCTCGATCAGGAGGTGCGGGTCGTTGTGACGGATGTCCAGCGCGCGCCTCAGATACTCGATCTTCTCCGCGTCCTCTCCCGCGGTGCGCGAGAGGAAATGGAGAAAACGCACCGCGGCCGACACGGGCTCCGGATCCAGAAAGCGGGGCAGGAGCGTTCCCACGCCCTCGCGGTCGCCCGCGGCCGCCAGCTTGTCGCCGACGGTCTCCAGCGCCTCGATCGACGCGGCGCGCTCGCCCAGCGAATCCTGTAACAGCCCCGAGAGGAGAAGGAGATCCCAGCGTTTCTTGGCCTGGGGTTCCTGCTTGATGAGCCGCAACGCGGGCTCCGCCTGCGTGCCCGCGATCAGGCGGCGCGCCAGAGCCTCGGTCTCGGACCATCGCGGCTCCGCCACCGAGACGGGCGGCTCGTCGCCCTGCGCGGCGCGGAGATAGTTTCGGAAATCAGCGTCCATACGTTTGGATCCCTCCAGAGCCATGCATCCTACCCCATCGGGGCGCGTGGTACACTCCCGCTTCTCGTTTTTCGCGGCATGCCACACGGGGGGATCCATCGATACCAAGAAGGCTGTCGTCCTGGCGCTCGTCGTGAATCAGCTCCTCTCCACCGGGACCCACCTCGTCGGAAAGGCCACCTTGAACGCCATCGGGCCTCTCTCGACCGCGCTTCTTCGATTCTCGGTAGCCTCCCTGGCACTTCTCACCGTGCATTTCCTGCGTCCGCGCCGCCAGCGGATCGCGCGCGAGGACATCCCGAAGATCTTATGGGTCGGGTTCCTGGCGGTGCCGGTGAACCAGGGGTTCTTCCTCTTCGGGCTCTCGGAGTCCACGGCGAGCCACGCTTCGCTCCTGTACGCGCTGACGCCCCACGTGGTGCTCCTCCTGGCGCGGCGGTTCCTCGGCGAGGCGCACCAGGGCGCGAAGCTGATCGGCGTGGTCGCGGCGTTTCTCGGCGCGACGCTCATCTTCCTGGACCGGGGTCTGGCGCACGAGCTCGCCGTGATGCGAGGGGACCTCTTCATCTTCACCGCGGTGGTCTCGTGGGCCGTCTACACGGTCGCCTCGAAGGAGCTCCTCAAGCGCTACGATCCGATGACGCTCACCACGTGGGCCCTGGTCTCGGGAACGCTGATGAGTCTCCCCGCGGCGCTCATTCCGGGCGCGATTCCGCCGCTCCACAGCGTGCCCGCCGCGGCCTGGGCCGGGATTCTCTACCTGGGCATCGGCACCTCGGTGGTCGCGTACGCTCTCTGGTTCTACGCCCTGCGGCATCTGGAAGCCTCGAAGGTCGCGATCACGACCAACGCCCAGCCCGTGCTGACCAGCGCGCTCTCGTGGCTTCTCTTCCACGACCGGTTCGGCCCGGCCTTCTTCGCGGGAGCGGCCCTCATCCTGGGCGGGGTGACGTGGGTGGAGACGCGGAAGGACGGGACGGGATGAGCGTCCGCGAGAAACTCGAGGGGACGGAGCTTCCGGCCATCCTCGTTCCGCCGCCGGGGCCGAAGTCCCGCGCGATTGCGAAGCGGCTCCGCCGCGCCGAGGGCGCCGCGATCTGGGGCGCCGAGGAATCACCCATCGTCTGGTCCCGGGGCAAGGGCGCGGTGGTGGTGGACGCGGACGGGAACCGGTATATCGACCTCACCGCCGGCTTCGGCGTGCTGTCTCTGGGGCACGCGGCGCCCGAGGTGGCGCGCGCCGTCGCGGGCCAGGCCAAGAAGCTGACGCAGGGGCTGGGCGACCTCATGCCGCATGAGACCCGCGAGAAGCTCGTGCGGAAGCTGGTCTCCCTCGGTGGAGGCGTTCTGGATCGCGCGCTCCTCGCGAGCACCGGCTCCGAGGCCGTGGAGCTGGCGCTGAAGACGGCGCATCTGGCCACCGGGCGCCGGCGCGTCGTCGCCTTCACCGGCGCGTACCACGGGCAATCCTACGGCGCGCTCGCGGTCACGGATTATCCCGGGCTGGGGAAGCCCTTCGCCGCGCAGATCGCCGACCTCGCGGTACGGGCGCCGTACGGGATGGACTCCGCTATCGAGATCATCGACCGCGCGCTGGAAGGTCCTGACCCTCCGGGCGCGATCATCGTCGAGCCGATCCAGGGGCGGTCCGGCTGTGTGATCCCGCCTCCCGAATTCCTTCCGAACCTACGCGCTTACGCGCGCGAGAAGGGGCTCATCTTCATCCTGGACGAGGTCATGACCGGCGCGGGGCGCACAGGACCGTTCTGGGCGTGGGAGCGTTACGGCGAGGCTGCGGCGCCGGATCTCCTCGTCGCGGGGAAGGGGATCGGCGGCGGCGTGGCGATCGCGGCGGTCCTGGGCCGGAAGAGGATCATGGAATCCTGGCGCGCTCACGTCCTGCCATCGGGCGAGGCGCCGCATTCCAGCACCTACTACGCCCACCCCATCGCCTGCGCGGGTGCGCTGAAAGCAATCGAGCGCCTGATTGATCCGGAGACGCGAGCGCACGTGGAGAAGGCTGGAGCATCATTCGCAGCTGGACTGAGAGAGGTC
>WNFL01158572.1_pt2 | contig 13638 bp, 12 predicted proteins | sample 5400361 | NCBI WGS metagenome assembly WNFL01 (sample SAMN13153351, study PRJNA577476) | soil metagenome | isolation source: 40 cm soil on Douglas fir-dominated hillslope | place: USA:California | collected 2013-09-17
GGAAGCGCGCGGGGATTCCGCCACCAGTCCTCGTCGAACCGCTCGCGCAGGAAGTCCCGCAAGTGCGCGGCGAGCGCGCGGCCACGCAGGTCGGCCCAGGGTCCCAGCAACGGGTCGAGCTCGCGCGCCGCCAACGCGGCCGGGATGTCCGCCAGCGCGGCGCGCGCGTGCAGCTCGCGGTAGGCGTGTTCGGCCCGCGCGCCGAACCCTTCGCGCAGCGCCTGCAGCGAAGCCAACGCCCGGGCGGCGTCGAGGCGGGCATCCAGCAACGCGGCGACGGCCAGGCCACGCTGATCGTCGGGCGGCAGATCGGCCTGCGCACACCGTCGCACCCACGTCCCGTCGAGGAGAAGGCCCGCCAGCAGCGCACCGCAAGCGGGCTCCAGCGCGAGGTCGCCGAGCCAGAGATCCTCGGGAGGAGCGTCAGGCGGCGGACCCGCGCGGAGCTGCGCCCGCCCCACGCAAGCAAGGAGCAGCGCCAGCGCGCGCGGCCCCTCGGCCGGGCGGAGGACGATGCGGACCTCGTGCGGCGGGTCGACGGCCACCACGCGGGATCCGCCGGGCTGCAGGGGGCGCTCCTCCTCCTCGAGCGAGATGCTGCCGCCCGCGCCCAGGTCCAGGCGGAGCATTCCGGCCCAGCGCCGCACGGTGCGGATCAGCTCCCCGCGGGGGAAGGCACCGGCGAACCGCGGCGCGTAGAGGAAGTGGAGCAGGTCGTGCCGCTCGGCGCCGCCCGGCGCGGCGCGCGCGCCGGTGTGGCGCTCGATCAGCCAGCTACCCAGATCGCGCGCCAGGGCGTCGGTGTCGCGGAGGAACCTGTCGCATGCGGAAGTCACCGCGTCCTGCTCGAGGGCGGGAGGCGGGGCGCCGCGGACGAGCGAGGACTTCGCGGGTGCGACCTCCCGCGGCGGAGCTACGGAGGCGGCGGGCTGCGACGTTTGCGGAGGGGGCCTGGGAGCCCAGCCGCGCTCGTGCAAGACGAGCGCGGCGTCGGCGGGCTCGCCGCGGCCCAGCTCCGACAACGCCGACTCGGCGGCCTCCCACAGCGCGCTGCGGATCCCTCCGGCCGCGCTGCGCTCGGCGGCAGCGAGCGCGCTCTCCATGTCCGCGCGCTCCTCGCGGCCTCGCACGAACGGGAGGTCCCGCTCCACCGCGATCGGCGGCAACGCTCCATGCAGGCCCGGATCGCCCGAGAGGCGCACCGCCGGCCGGCGCGGGATCTCCAGCGCCTCCTGCGCGGCCTGAGGCTCCAGGTCGAGCGCCCTCGCGCGGACCAGGAAGTCGCGGAGCGAAGCCAGGCGCGCTGCGCGGCCTGGACTGTCCGCCGCGGACAGCGTCTCCACCGCCTGCGCGAGCCCGTCGCGGGAACACGCCATCCGGTGCGAGGAGACGACCCGCGGCACGGTCAGCGGAAACGGCGTTCCGCGCGCGAACGCCAGCTCGATGCGGGCCAGGTCGGCGCGCAGCTCCGCGGCGTCGCGCCGCAGATCGATGAGCTCTCGCAGCGCCATGGCCAACTGGATACCATGCGCCGCACGCCCCGTTTGCTCGCCCGGAACGGCGACGAGATCTGCAGGACGAGCACGCGGTCTGATCGACTCGACGTTCGGCCGGTAGCGCCGCCGCTGCCGGCATGGGGGAGCGGAGCCGCCCGTCCCGGGCCGTCCTTCTCTCGACGGATCGATCCGCAGACGGTAAGGTGCGCGCCGTCGTTTCGGACCAACCCGGAGATTCCATGAACGAGTGGCTGAACGTCATCTTCCGCTGGACGCACCTGGCGGCCGGCGTGATGTGGATCGGGCACTTGTGGTTCTTCAACTTCGTGAACGCGCAGCTCGCCAAGACCTACGACCCGGACTCCCGCAAGAAGGTCCTGCCCGAGCTCATGCCGCGGGCCCTCTACTGGTTCCGCTGGGGGGCGGCGTACACCTGGATCACGGGGATCCTGCTCCTGTTCCTCGTGTACTGGTTCGGTGGAGTGATGGTGAACCCCGAGCAGTCGATGGGCCCGCACGCGGCGGGCGGCATCGGCCTCGTGCTCATGGTCATCGGGTTCCTCGTCTACGACATGCTGTGGAAGTCCATCAAGAACGAGCAGGCGGGGGCGGCGATCTCGTTCGTGCTGACCGCGGTCTTCGCCTACGTGCTCACGCGGTTCATGTCCGGCCGTGCGATGTACATCCACGTGGGAGGCTTGTTCGGCACCATCATGGCAGCGAACGTGTGGATGCGGATCTGGCCCGCGCAGCGGAAGATCATCGCCGGCGTGAAGGGCACCGGCCCGGCGGCGGACGCGTCGGTCCCAGCCCTCGCGGCGCTGCGGTCGAAGCACAACACCTACATGAGCATGCCGCTCATGTTCATGATGATCTCCAACCACTTTCCGACTCTCTACGGCTCGGACCTGAACTGGGTCATCCTGATGGTGCTCGTCGCCGTGGGCTGGGGCGTGACGAAGTTCCTCTACCAGAAGTCCGCCAGCCCGGCGCCGGCGCAGCTCTGAGCGGCTCGGCGGAGACGGTCCGCGCGCCGGCGCTTCCCGGCGCGCGGGTTTGGGTGTACAGGGGCGCGCCCCCGGAAGGACCGCCGTGCAGAGCGTGAACCTGATCAGCGACGCCCGATTCACCGACGACAGGCCGAACACCTTGCACGCGGTCAAGACCGACCAGCTGCTGGTCGAGGGCGTGTACCTGAAGCCCGGACAGCGGACCGGTTGGAGGAAGATCGCCGACGCCGACCGGGCCTTCGTCTGCGTCCAGGGCGAGGGCGAGCTGGTGCTGGAGACCGCCGCGGTGGGCAACGAGCTGCGCATCCCGCTCGCCACCGGCGCCGTGGCGTTGGCGCCGCGGGCCATCTTCCATGACCTGGTGGCCGGCCCGGGTGGGATGGTGTGCTCCGCTCTTTCGCGCTTCCCGGTGCGGGTGGTGGAGAAAGGGTGAGAAGGCGTACTCGACCCTTCGCAGGGCGGACTGCCGCCGAGCACCAGCCCCCTTGACGCGCCCCGCCGCGTGATTACCGCAATTCCATGCCGACCTACGAGTACAGCTGCCCGGGCTGCGGCAACTTCGACCTGGAGCAGCGCATCACCGAACCCGCCCGCACGCAGTGCGACCGCTGCGGGGGGCCCGTAAAGCGCCTCATCTCGCGATCCTCGTTCGCCCTGCGAGGCGGCGGGTGGTACGCCGACGGGTACGCGGCGAAGAGCGCCCCGAAGGCCCCTGAGGAGTGCGGCTCGGGCGCGTGCGGCGGCGGCGCCTGCAAGACGGCGGAAGCGTAGCGGTTGCCGCGCCGTCCCTCGCGCCTGCGCCTGGTCGCGCTCGGCGCGGACGCCGGGGCTCCCCTGTCGCGCTTCGTGGCCACGCGGGGGAGCGTGCCGGAGGACCTCGCGCGCGCGGCGATCCTGCGCGGCGGCGCGTTCCTGGGTGGCCGGCGGGTGCGCGATCCGGACGGACCGGTTCGCGAGGGCGATCGGGTGGAGGTCGACCTGCGCGAGTCCCCGCCGGCGGAGCTGCCGCGGATCCTCCACCTCGATACGCTGGTCCTGGCGGTCGACAAACCCGCGGGCGTCCTGGCCCAGGAGGGTCGCGCCGGTGGACCCGCGTTGCCCGACTTGTGCGCGCGGCTCTTGCGCGACCGCGGCGAGCCAGGCGCCGCGCTCCTGGTGCACCGGTTGGACCGCGGGACGACGGGTGTCACGGTCCTCGCGCGCACCAAGGCCGCCCAGGCGGCGCTGCTGCGCGAGTTTCGCGAAGGCCGGGCCGCGAAGGAGTACCTGGCGCTCTGCGCCGGCGATCCCCCGGCGGACGAGATGGAAAGCAACCTCGCCCTCGGCGCGGATCCCGGCGTTCCGGGCAAGCGGCGGCCCGATCCACGCGGCGAACCGGCCCGCACCCGGTTCCGGGTCCTGCGCAGGCTCGGTGCGGCCGCGCTGATCGCCGCCATTCCGGAGACGGGCCGCACCCACCAGGTGCGCGTGCACCTCGCCGCGCTCGGACTGCCGCTGGCCGGCGACGCGCGGTACGGAGGACCGCGGTTCCTGACCCGGCCCGACGGCCGCCGGCTGGAGGTGGCGCGCCCCCTGCTGCACGCCCTGGCGCTGCGCGTCCGCCACCCCGACGGCCACGAGCTCTCGCTGCACGCGCCCCGTCCGGCCGACCTGGAACGAGCGGTCGAGTTCCTCGCCCGGTGACCGCCTGCCACCCGTGCGGCGTCGCGCCGATTGAAACCGCGGGGCGGCTCTGCTAGAGGCGCACGCCTGGAACCCGAGGTGAAGGAGGTGCGGGATGGCCGAGTCGGGCGAGAGCGAGAAGAAGGAAGCCGGTCTCCTCATCGTGCAGAGCAAGGTCCGGGAGGTGATCCGGGCGCGGGAGAAGCGCGTGTCGGACGAGTTCATCAACGCGCTCTCCGAGCACGTCCACCAGACCATCGACAAGGCCGTCGCCCGCTGCACGGCGAACGGCCGGAGCACGCTGCGGCCCGAGGACATATGACCGCAGCGCTCGGCTGAGTTGACCGCTCCGCCGTACACAGCACGCTCTGCGATCCGGCGCCTTCGGCGCCTCTACGAGGGGGGAGATGGCTCCCCCCTCGCCCCCCCAACAGATCGCGGTCGGCTCTTCCGACGGTGATGGCGCGCGATCCGTCCCCCGTTTCCTGGCACGGCCTGGCGCTGGGCCTCTTGCGCAAGCTCGCCGAGCGAGGCGCGCGGGTCGGCTTCCTGCACGGTCTGCGCTACGCGGTCCGGGGTCCTCCCGGAGCGCCGGAGATGCTCGTCTTGCACGGCCTGGGCGACTCCATCGCGGGGTGGGCGCGGGTGCTGGGGCCGCTGTCGCGCACGCACCGGGTACACATCGTCGATCTGCCGGGCCATGGCCTGTCGGCGCCGCCTGCGGACTTCCGGCTGCGGACGCTGCTCGAGCCTCTCGAGCAGTACGCCGCCGGCCTGCGCTCGCCCGTGCTCGTCGGCCACTCGCTCGGCGGGTGGCTCGCCGCGCGCCTCGCGCTGCGGCCGCAAGCGCCCGCGAGCGGTCTGGTGCTGGTGAACCCTGCCGGCGCCGTCCTGCCCGCGGCCGAGTGGAGGACCTTCCGCGAGCTGCTCGACGGCGCCGACGCGCGGGCGTACCTCGAGCGCGCCTTCCACCGCGCGCCGGTCGCGCTGCGTCTCTTCCCCAGCGAGATCGCCCGGGCCATGTCCGCGCCGGCGACGCGCGCCTTCCTCGCCGCAGTGGCTCCCGAGGATTTCCTGCGCGACGCGGAGCTGGCCTCGCTGCGCATGCCGGTCCGGATCGTCTGGGGCGAGCGCGACCGACTGTTGCCGGCGGGGACGCTGCCCTTCTTCCGCGCCCACCTGCCTCGCGCGGAGGTGGTCACACTGCCGCACGCGGGTCACCTGCCGCACCTGGAAGCCCCCGCGGAGCTCGCTCGCGCGATCGCCCTGCCCTTGAGCGGTGCCTGACGGACCCGGTGTGAACGGGCGGCGGCCGGCGCCCGACCCTGCTACCCTGCCAGTGGGCAGGCCCGAGCGAACGGGCGCTGGCCGCCTTGCCGCACTCCCTGGAGACGAGACCTTGCGCCACCGCCTGCCCAACGGACTGACGGTCCTCGCCGAGGAGAACCACGCCGCCCCGGTCTCCGCTCTTCAAGTCTGGGTGCGGGTGGGCAGCGCCGACGAGCTGCCCGGCGAGGCCGGCCTGGCGCACCTCCACGAGCACATGCTCTTCAAGGGGACGGCGCGGCGGGGTCCGGGCGAGATCGCGCGCAACATCGAGGGCTGCGGCGGCGAGATCAACGCCTGGACCAGCTTCGACCAGACGGTCTACCACGTGGTGGTCGCCAGCCAGTTCCTGGCGCAGGGCCTGGACGTGCTCGCGGACGCGATCACCTCGGCGGCGTTCGACCCCGAGGAGCTCCGGCGCGAGATCGAAGTGGTCTGCGAGGAGATCAAGCGCAGCCTCGACTCTCCGACCCGCAAGCTGTCGAAGGATCTGTTCGCGACGGCCTTCACCCGTCACCCGTACGGCCGGCCGGTGATCGGGAGCGAGGAGAGCGTCCGCAGCTTCACTCGCGAGGGGATCCTCCGGTTCTACCGGCGCTGGTACCAGCCGGAGAACTGCGTGCTCGTGGCGGTGGGCGACTTCCGCGAGGCGCAGGTGCTGGAGCTCGCTCAGAAGCTCTTCGTCTGGCCGCGCGCTGAGCTCGCTACGGCCGCGCCGCGCCCCCCCGAGCCCCGGCGGGAAGAGCCGGCGGCGCGCGTCCGGCGCGACGTGCTCAAGGAGGGCTACCTCTCCATTGCGTGGCCGGCGCCGGCGCTCGCGGACGAGGACGTGCCGGCGCTCGACGCGCTGTCCCTGGTGCTCGGCCACGGCGAGGCTTCGCGCCTGTTCCGCGCTCTCAAGCGCGACCGGCTGCTGTGCACAGAGGCGCAAGCGAGCTGCTACACCCCGGTGGATCCCGGGCTCACGATGGTGGGCCTCACCCTGCAGCCCGCGCAGGTGCGGGATGCGGTGCGCGAAGCTCTCCGGCAGACGTACCGGCTGCGGACCGAGGAGGTCACGCTCGAAGAGCTGGGCAACGCCTGCCGGCTGATCGAGAGCGATGCGGTGTACCAGCGCGAGACGGTGCAGGGGCAGGCGCGCAAGCTCGGGTTCTACGAGGCGAGCGCCGGCGGCGTGGAGTTCGAGGCCGAATACCTGGCGCGCGTCGCGCGGCTCACCCCGGGCAGGCTCCTCGAGGCCGCCGAGCGCCACTTGCACCCCGAGTCCGCCGTGCTCTGCGCCCTCCTCCCCGACTCCCCCGGGTCGCCGGACGACCGCGAGCTCCTGCACATCCTGCAGGAGGCCGCCAGCGAGGCACGCAGGACCGCGCGCAGGCCGGCCACCGGCGCTTTGCCATCGGCGCGGCCGCCGGTGCGCTTCGCCGAGCCGCGGACCGGGCCCCTGCGCCGCGAGGAGCTGCCCGGGGGCGGCGTGCTGCTCGTCAAGGAGGAGCGCGCTGTCCCGCTGGTCGCGCTGCGCGCCGTCTGGTCCGGAGGATTGCGGGCCGAGTCGGACGAGAACGCGGGCATCAGCATGCTGCTCGCCCGGCTCGCCTCGAAGGGGACGGGCAAGCGTGGCGCCGAGCAGATCGTCCGCGAGATGGAGGCCATGGGCGGAGCGCTGGGCGGCAACGCCGGGCGGAACTCCTTCGGATTGCGCGCCGAGCTCCTCTCGCGGCACCTGGAGGAAGGCCTGGATCTGTTCGTGGAAGCGCTCGCCGAACCCGCGTTCCGCGACGAGGAGGTGGCGCGCGAGCGAACCTTGCAGCTCGACGACCTGCACGCGCGCGAGGACAATCCCGCCGGCGTGGCGTTCCTGCTCTTCGCCGAGACCATGTACCGCCGCCACCCGTACCGGCTGGATACGCTGGGCACCGCGGCATCCGTGTCGACCATGACGCCCGGCCGTCTCGCCGCCTACCGCTCCGAACGGTATCCGGTGGGCCAGGCGACGCTCTCGGTGGTGGGAGACGTGGATCCCGACCGGGTTTCGCAGCTCATCCGCGGGCGGTTGGGAAAGCTACCTCACCGGCCCGCGCCGCGCCTGGCCCCTCCGCAGGAGGAACCGATCACCGCGCCGCGCGCAGCCGTGCGCAAGCTCGACAAGGCGCAGGCGCATCTCGTCATCGGCTTTCCCGGGGCGCGGCTCACCGATCCGCTGCGGTGGGAGCTGGAGGTGCTGAGCGCCATCCTCGCCGGCCAGGGAGGGCGGCTGTTCCTCGAGCTGCGCGACAAGCGGAGCCTGGCGTACAGCGTGACCAGCTTCTCGGTCGAGGGTGTCGATCCGGGCTACTTCGCCGCCTACATCGGCTGCGGTCCGGGCAAGGTACGAGAAGCGCTGGACGGCATCCGGCACGAGCTGCTCCGATGCAGGGAATCCCCCCCTTCCCCGGCGGAGCTGGACCGCGCCCGGTCGCACCTGATCGGGACCCACGCCATCGGCCTGCAGCGCAACTCCTCCCGCGCGGCGATCTACGCGTTCGACGAGTGCTACGGCCTCGGGGCCGACGCGTCGTCGCGATACGCAGAGCGCGTAGCGGCCGTCGGCGCAGCGGACGTGCTGGCCGCGGCGCAGCGCGTGCTCGATCCGCGGGCCGAGGTGCTGACGCTGGTTGCGCCGGAGGGTGCGGTCCCACCGGAGCTGTCGTGAGCTGGGCGCTGGTGCTCACTGCGCCCGCGGGGGAGCTGGAGCTGCTCGCCGCGCGGCTGTTCGACCACGGCGCGCTGGGCGTGGAGCTGCAGGAGCCCGACCAGCAGCTCATGCCGGGCACTCCGCCGTTGCCGCCGGGGGCGGGACGCTGCATCGCTCACTTCATCGAGCGCGGCTCGGCTGCCGATTCGGCGCGCGAGCTGGGGCGGGCCGAGGCGCCGGTCGAGGTGGCCGAGGAGGACTGGAGCGTCGCCTGGCGCAAGCACCACCGTCGTCTGCGGGTCGGCCCGCGCTCGTGGGTGCAGCCACCCTGGGAAGACGCGCCCGTCGCGCCCGGAGAGGTGCGCGTGCTGATCGATCCGGGCATGGCGTTCGGCACCGGCAGCCATCCCACCACTGCGCTCTGCCTCGAGCGCGTGGACGAGCTGCTCGCGCAGGCGCCCGGCGCCGACGCGCTGGACGTCGGAACCGGTAGCGGCGTGATCGCGCTCCTTGCGGTGAAGCTCGGCGCAGGCCGGGTCTGCGGCACGGAGAACGATCCAGTCGCGCTCGAGGCGGCGCGGCGTGGGGCGGAGCTGAACGGCATTCGGCCCGAGCGGATCGACTGGGCGCTCGCCGATCCGGACGAGCTTCCGGGAGGGCCCTACCGGATCGTGGTGGCGAACATCCTGCTCAACACGCTGGTCGAGCTGGCGCCCGCGATCGCGCGCAAGGTAGCTCCCGGCGGGCGCCTGGTCCTCTCGGGGCTGCTCTCGTCGCAAGCCGCGGAGGCGGAAGCGGCGTACGCGGCGCAGGGCCTCTTGCCGGCGGGCCGCGCCGAGCGCGACGGCTGGGTGCGCGTCGAGCTGTCGCGAGCGTAGCCGCCGCCGATAGTGCGGCGCGAAGCTTTTCACAGCGCGGACCTGATGGCATGAGACCGGCATGCACCGCCTGTTCGTGCCACCGGAGCAGATCGCCGAGCTGGTTCGGCTCGAGCCCGCGCAGTCGCGCCACCTCGAGGTGGTGCTCCGGCTGGGACCCGGCGCTGCGCTGGAGGTGTTCGACGGCCGGGGCGCGCGCTGGCCGGCGCGCATCGAATCTCCGGGCGTGCTGCGGCTGGGGCCGCGCGCGGAGGGAGCGCGGAGCGCCGCGGACGTCTGGCTCGCCCAGGCGCTGGCGAAAGGCGAGAAGCTGGACCTGGTGGTGCAGAAAGCGACCGAGCTGGGCGCGACGCGCATCCTGCCGCTCCTCACCGAGAGATCGGCGGTGCGCCTCGACGAGGACCGCGCGGAGCGCCGGGCGGTCCGCCTGCGCCGGATCGCCCAGGAAGCGGCGCGCCAGTGCGGCCGGAGCGACGTGCCCGAAGTGGACGCTCCCCTCGCGCTGTCCGATCTCGCCGGCCTGCTGCGCGCCGAGCCCGAGCGGCGCGGGCTTCTGCTCGACCCGGGCGAAGGCGCGATGCGGCTGTCGCAGGTCGCGCGCGGGGCTTCGCGGCTCCTGATCGCCGTCGGCTCGGAGGGCGGATTCACGCCGGCCGAGCGGGCCGAGGCGGAGGCCTCCGGATTCACCACGGTCAGCCTGGGGTCGCGCGTCTTGCGCACGGAGACGGCCGGGCTGGCCGCGCTCGCCATCGTGCAACACCTGGCCGGCGACCTGGGCTGAGGTCAGGGCGCATTTTCAATGCGCCCGAGCATGCTCGATGCAGTACTCGGTGAGCCGGCCGTGGCACTTCTCCTGGCAGTCGCAGACGCGGAACTCGAGGCTGGGATCGTCCTTCTCGCTGCGCCCGCATTTCGCGCAGACCCGCGGCTTGCGCGGCGGCTCCTTCGCGAACCCGGCCAGGCGGCGCTGGCGCGCGCCTTGGGACGCGCGGCCGCGCAGGCGCTCGACCAGCGGCCGGGCGAAGAAGAGCAGGTAGTTCAGCATCGCGGCGACGATCCCGGCCTTGACCCGCGCCGGACCGGTGACGAACGACCAGGCGAGGAATCCGCCCGACAGGATGCCGAGCCACTTCACCTTGAGGGGCAGGATGAGCAGCAGGATCTCGTAGTCGGGAAAGAGCGTGGCGAAGGCGAGCAGCAAGGAGAGGTTCAAGTACTCGTTGGTGACCGGACCGACCAGCAGCGAGCTGGCGATCGTCCCCAGCGCCCCGATGAAGTAGTAGACGTCGAACCGGAACGAGCCCCACTCCGCTTCCAGCGACGTCCCGATCGTGTACAGGAACAGCAGCGCGAAGATGGTGAAGATGGCCCAGGGGCCGCTCGCCGGTCCCCAGGGGAGGAAGAGGAAGGTGACGAGCCTCCACACCTCGCCCCGCGCCACCGCCGACGGATCGAGGATGAGCAACTGGAGCGAGGCGGGCTTGACGAACAGGATGGCGAAGGTGAAGCCCTGCAGGCCGACGATCCAGAAGGTCAGGTTCGAGGGCGCGTACCGGCCGAATCTCCGCTCCAGCCGCGCGAGCCAGCGATCCATGGCGGGTGAATAGCACGTGGGGTACACATCCGCCGCCATGGAAATCCGCAGGCCCGCGCAGGACGACCCCCTCCAGCGGTTCCTCGCCTTGCTCCAGCGCGCCAGGGCGACGCCGGGCGTCGTGGAGCCCACCGCGATGACGCTCGCCACCGTGGGCGCCGACGGACGGCCGTCCGCGCGGGTGGTGCTGCTCAAGGACGCCGACCAGGACGGGCTCGTCTTCTATACCAACCTCGAGTCGCGCAAGGGACGGGAGGCGCTCGCCCGCCCCGACGTCGCGCTGCTCTTCTGGTGGGGACCGCTCGAGTCGCAGGTCCGCTTCGAAGGACGCGCCGAGCGGGTGAGCGACGAGGAAGCGGACGCCTACTTCGCGACCCGCGCCCGCGGCAGCCAGCTCGGAGCCTGGGCGTCCACCCAGAGCAGCCCGCTCGCCTCGCGGGAGGAGCTGACGGCGAAGCTCGCGGAGGTCACCGACAAGTTCGAGGGGATGCCGGTGCCGCGCCCCCCGCACTGGTCCGGGCTGCGGGTGAAGCCGCTTTCGGTGGAGTTCTGGAAGAACCGTCCCGACCGGCTGCACGAGCGCGAGCTGTACACGCGGGAGAAGCCGGGCGCGCCCTGGTCGGTGCAGCTGCTCAAAGGCTCGTCGGGCACCTTCGCGCGCTCGATCGGAACGTCGAAAACGGCGGTGACCGGGGCGTGGTCGCTGGTGCCGAACTCACGGACGCTGTCCGTCGAGACCGCCTTGTCCGAGAGAGGCGCGCTGGCCAGCAGGTAATCCAGGCGCCACCCGATGTTCCGCTCGCGCATCTGCCGCCACGGCGCCCACCAGGTGAACAGCCGGTCGTCGTCGGGATGGAACTTGCGGGAGAGATCCGTCAGGCCATGCCCGATGATCCTCTCCAGCATGGCCTGCTCCGCGGGCGTCTGCCCGACCTGCTCGGGGTTGCGCAGCTTGGGATGCACGTCGCGCGGCTCCCGGGCGACGTTCAGGTCTCCGCACAGGAGCAAGGTGCTCCCCGCAACCTGCTCCGCGGCGGCCCAGCGATCCATCGCCTCGAGGAAGCGCACCTTGGCGGGATAGTCCTTCCCTCCGTTCGGCACGTAGGCGGAAGCGAAGAGGAAACCCCCCGCGCGGGCGGTGACGATGCGCGTCTCGTGGTCGAAGTCGGGGTGGACGAACTGAGGCTTTTCCGGAAACGCGTCGCGCCGCAGGTGCAGCCCGACTCCCGAGTACCCCTTGTGGCCGTGCCAGTAGCACCAATAGCCGGCGAGCGAGCAGATCTCCTGCGGCACCTTGTCGGGGGCGGCCTTGATTTCCTGGAGACAGAGCACGTCGGGCCGTTCCCGCTGGACCCAGTCGAGCACCTCGCCGGCGCGCGCGCGGATGCCGTTCACGTTCCAGGTGGAAACCTTGAGGCTCACTTCGCCTTGGGACCGGTCATGTCCTCGGGACGCACCCACTGATCGAACTGCTCGCCGGTGAGGAACCCCAGCTTGATCGCCGCCTCCCGCAGCGTGGTGCCTTCCTTGTGCGCCGTCTTCGCGATCTTCGCCGCCTTGTCGTAGCCGATGTGCGGATTGAGCGCGGTGATCAGCATCAAGGACTCGCGGAGCAGCTTGTCGATCCGCGCCCGGTCGGGCTCGATCCCGGCCGCGCAGTTGTCGTTGAAGCTGCGCGAGGCGTCGGCCAGGAGGCGCGCCGATTGCAAGAAAGCGTTGGCGACGAGCGGCTTGAAGACGTTCAGCTCGAAGTTCCCCGAGGCGCCGCCGAAATTGATCGCCACGTCGTTGCCGAACACCTGGCAACAGACCATGGTCATCGCCTCGCTCTGGGTGGGGTTCACCTTGCCCGGCATGATCGAGCTGCCGGGCTCGTTCTCCGGGATGCGCAGCTCGCCGATCCCGCAGCGCGGGCCCGAGGCGAGCCAGCGCACGTCGTTGGCGATCTTCATCAGCGAGGCGGCGAGCGTCTTGAGAGCGCCGTGCGCGAACACCAGCGCATCGTGGGAGGCGAGCGCCTCGAACTTGTTGGGCGCGCTGGTGAACGGATGCCCGGTGAGGCGCGCCAGCTCCTTGGCGACGCGGTCGGCGAACTCCGGATGCGCGTTGAGGCCGGTGCCCACGGCGGTACCGCCCAGCGCAAGCTCGCGCAGGTGCGGCAGCGCGCTCTCGACGTGGCGGATGCCGTGGTCGAGCTGCGCCACCCAGCCGGAGATCTCCTGGCCCAGCGTCAGCGGAGTCGCGTCCTGCAGGTGGGTGCGGCCGATCTTCACGATGTCGCGGAACTGCTCGCTCTTGCGGGCCAGCGTATCGCGCAGGAGGCGGACCGAAGGGATCAGCTGATCGACGACGGCGGGCACCGCGGCGAGGTGCATGGCGGTCGGGAAGACGTCGTTCGACGACTGTCCCTTGTTCACGTCGTCGTTGGGGTGCACGAGGCGGTCCTCGCCGCGCGGGCCGCCCAGGATCTCGCTGGCCCGATTCGCGAGCACCTCGTTCATGTTCATGTTGGTCTGCGTCCCGCTTCCGGTCTGCCAGACCGCCAGCGGGAACTCGCCGTCGTGCTTGCCCGCGATCACCTCGTCGGCAGCCTCGATGATCGCCTTGGCCTTCTTCGGATCGAGCGCCTTCAAGTCCAGGTTCACCTGCGCCGCGGCGCGCTTCACCTGGGCCAGCGCCTTGATCAGCGGCGGAGGCATCCTCTCGGTGCCGATCCTGAAGTTCGTGAGCGAGCGCTGGGTCTGCGCGCCCCACAGCCGGTCGGCGGGGACGTCGATCGGGCCGAAGGTGTCCTTCTCGATGCGGGTGGCCATGCGCGCCTCCGTGCGGCGCGGTGAATAACGCTTCGGACCCGCTGCCACAAGGCGGCAGAATTGTTGACCCGACCCGCGCCCCCCGTACCTTTCGCGACATGCTCTGCCAGCGTTGCTCGCACCCCCTGCCTCCGCTCGCCGACCGTTGCTTGCGCTGCTTCGCGCTCAACCCGCGCGATCCCGGTCCG
>WNFL01053657.1_pt1 | contig 13637 bp, 15 predicted proteins | sample 5400361 | NCBI WGS metagenome assembly WNFL01 (sample SAMN13153351, study PRJNA577476) | soil metagenome | isolation source: 40 cm soil on Douglas fir-dominated hillslope | place: USA:California | collected 2013-09-17
TAGTCCACCTCCGGCTTGACTGACGGCAGATCGTGGCGACTCCTGATCGGCCCGGCGCGCGGACCACGGGCCGGTGAAGGAGACGTCATGGCCACCCTTCCAGCCCGCCCAGACCTCGGGCACCTGCGCCGCCAGGCCAGGGACTTGCTCCGTGCCGCGAGATCCGGCGACAGTGCTGCGGCTGGCCGGATCGCCGCTGTTTCTGACCGGACGACACTCGCCGCCGCACAGCTGGCAGTCGCCCGTGAGTATGGTTTCGCAAGCTGGGCGAGACTCAAGACCGCAGTGGACGCCCGCACGCGGGACCTGGCCGAGCTGGCGGGCGCGTTCTGCGAGGCCAGCATCCGCCAAGGGACAGGTCAGGCTGCACGGATGCTAGCCGAGACGCCGGAACTCGCCGATTACAGTTTCGCCACTGCGGTGATCCTGGGCGACGCGGACCGGGTGCGTCGTGAGATTGACCGCGATCCCGGCTCGGCGACCAGGCCCGATGAACGGTGGGGCTGGCTCCCGCTGCACGCTGTCTGCGCTTCCCGGTGGCACCGCTTCGACCCGGCCCGCGCCGGCGGGCTGGAGGCGGTCGCCAGGCTGCTGCTCGACGCCGGAGCGGATCCGCGCGCGGTCACGAGCGGCCGCGGGTCGCAGGCGGGCGGCTGGATTCCGCTGACCTGCGCCGTCGCGGGAGCGGCGAACCCGGCTATCGCGCGGCTGCTGCTGGAGCACGGCGCAGTCCCCGGCGACCGGGACTTGTACCTGGCCGGCTTCGCTGATGACGACCACCAGTGCCTGCGGCTGCTCATCGAGCATGCCCCGAACGTGACCGGAATAGCACGGATGGCGCTCGCGGCGCCCATCAGTTCCAGTGACACCGAGGGCGTGCGGCTGCTGCTTGACGCCGGGGCCGATCCTGGCCGGTTTCTGGACGACGGCGAGCGGCCGGCTCCGGTGATCTACGCGGCCGTTCGCGCCGGGTGTGCTGCCGACCTGGTGGAACTGCTGCTGGCGCATGGCGGCGCGCCGGCCGCGCCCGGGCCTGACGGGCGCTCGCCGCATGCGCTGGCCGTCAGCCAGGGCCGGTCCGATCTGGCCGACCTGCTGCGCAGCCACGGCGCCGCTGATGACGCGACCGATGCCGACCGGCTCTTGCAAGCCTGCCTGCAAGGCGACGCCGTAGCTGCGCGCAGGCAGCTGGCGCGCGACCCCGGCCTGCTTTCCCGGCTCACCAGCCTCCAGCAAGGCACGGCGATGGCCAGGGCCGCCGAATCCGGCAACGCGCCAGGCGTGGCAGTGATGCTCGACCTTGGCTTCGCCGTTGACGCCATTGGCGCGGACGGCGGCACCGCGCTGCACGCAGCGTCCTACGCCGGGACGGTACCGGTCATCCGACTCCTGCTCGATCGCGGCGCTGACCTTGAGGCTCGCGACACCACCTGGAGCAGCACCCCCCTGATCTGGGCCATCATCGGCAGCGGCGAAGCGCCGGACACTAACCCGGGCGCCGACTGGCTCGGCGCTGTGCAGCTGCTGATCGAGGCCGGCGCATCCACCGGGGACGTCACGCTGTCCGCCGACGACGCCAAGCCGCCCAGCGCCGCCGTGGCGGAGTACCTGCGCCGGCTCGGCATCGGGGAGGTGAGTCCTCAGGGGCGGCCAGCAGCGCCTTGAGCTCCGCGGCCGGGCTACTCTTGATCTTGCGACTCCGCTCGTCCGGCGGCGGCCTGGGCTTCGGCGAGGCGCTTGATCGCCTGGAGCCGGACGTCCCACCGCGCAGCGACGTGCGCCATTGCCTGGGACGCCGCATCAAGACGGTCAGCGATCACGGAGTAGCGCACCTCGCGGCCCTGCTTGTGCCCTTCGACGAGCCCGGCCCGGGTCAGGACCGCCAGATGCTTGGCTACCGCCTGCCGCGTGAACGGCAGCTCGGCAGCCAGCATCGTGGGGGTCGCCTCGCCGTGGGCGATGATGAGGTCGAGCACCCGGCGGCGGGACGGCTCGGCGATCGCCTCCCATAGCTGCTCGTCCGCATCGTTCCCCGGTAGAGCACCGGGCCGCTGGTCAGCGCTGCCCAGAGACGTAGTCACGCAGGCTCGCCACATGTGCGTCCCAGCCCTTGCTGTGCCCATCGAAGTAGGCTGCCTTCTCGTCGGCCGACCGCTCCAGCCGGGTGAAGCCGCTTTCGGTAACACGCAGCCTGGTATTCGCGCCCTCTGCTTCGAGCTTGAACTCCACGCGCAGTGAGTTGCCATCCCGTGCCTTCTCGCCCTCTGGGTAGTCCCAGCGGAAGGCGAACTTGTGCGGCGGCTCGACTGTCTCGACTAGCAGGCGCACCGTCGCATGCTGGTTCGTTGCCCGGTCGGTGAAGCTGAGCACGCCTTCGCCGCCCGGCCGCACGTCAATCTCGGCTGTGTCACTGAACCAGTTGCTGATCTGGTCTGGCTCGGTCACCACACTCCAGACAGTCTGCATTGGCGCCTCGATCAGGATGTCGCGCTCGATCGTCTCGGGGATCATTCTGCCTGCCTCCTCGTTGATGCGCAACCGATGGTTGCGTTTTGTCGACTGTAGCATCGTCAGATCGCGATGCGCAACCTACGGTTGCATGTTCGCCTCGCCTGGCCGATGCCCGCCCCGACCGCCCCGATCCTGGCCGCCGGGCGCGATCGCGCCGTTCAGCCAGGGCCGACGACCGCCACGCCCGGCCATCGTTGCCCGGGTCGGTGGCGCGCCAGCCGTGCGCGCGACTCTTCCAGGCTCACCCGGCGCGGGTTCCGGCGCCACACCCCGCCCATCAGGTCCGCCACGCCAAGCGGGGCGCAAATCTCGATCGCGTCGCCAGCACCCAGCCGAACGGCGACGGCTGTAGCGGTCTCGGGCCAGGTCCCGATCGCATCCTCGATCGAGATAAGCGGCGCGGGCGGATCGCCCCCGAATTTGTCGGCATACCACGTATGAACTGCCGCTTGGTTGCGCGCCTGCCAGGGCACCCCAGGACAGCGCGCGCCGAGCCGCGCGGTTACCAGGTCGTCGTAGGCGCGGCTCAGGTCGTTCGGATCAAAGAACGCAACATCGACGTCCCGCATGTCAGCCGGGCTGAATCCGGGCCCGTACAGCTTGCCCCAGACCAGATCACGCAGAGCCCCCGCGCCGGTCCACGCATCAGGAACGCGCTCGGCGCGGACACATCGCAGTACCCGCATGAACCAGTCATTGCCCGTGATGAGCGCGGAAAGTTGGGCCATCGCGTCGGTGCGCATAGCAAGGATGGTGTCGCCGGGCTGGCTAGGCGCCACCTGATGGCCCCTGCCATGACAGCTCAGTTGCCCGTGTGGCAGACAGCTTCGACATTGTTGCCGTCAGGGTCGCGGACGAAAGCGCCGTAGTAGCCCGGGTGGTACTCCGGCCATAGGCGCGCCTCATACAAGACCTCCGCGCCGGTCGAGACCGCGGCGGCGACAAACTGATCGACCGCCGCGCGGCTCACCGCGGTGAACGCGATGTGCGTCTCCCTGAACCCCTCACCCGTCGATCTTGGCCCGATCCAGAATTCTGGCATCGGCGGAACGCCGAAGCCGATCACGTCCCCGAAGTCCAACACCCGGCCGCCGCCGAGGGCGGCGAGCACGGTGTCGTAGAAGGCGGCACTTGCCGCGGTGTCGGCACACTGAATCGAAATGTGATCGATCACGTCCTCATCTTCCCTGATCGAATGCCCGGCGGGCGGGACGATACGGGAAAGGCACGGCGAAATCTCGCTGTCCGATCTACCGGTTGACGATAGATCGGCTTCCGACTTATCATTGAGCTCATGGCGACGGAGGCTCAGCCCGACATCGACATCTCGCCCGCTCCTGACAGCCGCGAGTTTCCGGCCCCTCCTGACCGCGGGCAGCACGTAATCGGTCAGCCGGCCAGGACGGGAGGTCGCCCATTTCTGGCGTTCGCGGCGCTTATGCTCCTGCTTCTTGGCGGACTCGCCCTCCTTATCGGAGTATTCCAGCCGTTTGCTGACCAGGTGGGCGGATGCGGTGGCGGCTGACGCATACGGCTAGACGAACTCTCGGGCTAACTGCCTTGCGGCGGCTATGCTGTGCTGATCTAGGGACGACGGTCGGCGTTTGATCGGCCACGATGCGGGCAGCCGGAGAACATGTATATTGCCGTGACAGTCATCGCGGCAATGCTGCTCGGATTCGGATTCGTACTACAGCAGCACGCAGCCGCCAAGCTGCCGGCCAGCTACTTGCACCTCAGGCTCATCGCCCAACTGCTCCGCCAGCGGATCTGGCTGGCTGGAGTCGGGGTCATGATTGTTGGCCAGGCTCTGTCGGCGTGGGGACTAGGCCACCTGAGCCTGACCGTCAGCGAGCCGCTGCTGGCAACGAACCTCATCTTCGCGCTGCTGCTGGCCGCTCCCATTTCGGGCGAGATCCCTCGCCGGACCGAACTGGGCGGCGCGGTTCTGCTATGCCTCGGTGTCGGGGCGCTATCCGCCAGCAGGTCCGTGCGGGCCCTGTCGGAGTCCTTCGGCTCGTTCTCGCACTGGCCGGCCGCCGCCATCATTGCGGCAGTCGCAGCGGCCCTGGCCATCGCTGGCAGGAACGGACCCGCCAGGTTGCGCGCGACGCTGACCGGCGCCGGCGGCGGCCTGCTGCTCGGGATCGCCGACGCGCTGACCCGGCGCAGCATCGAGCTCATCGACGGCCACGGCGTGGCCACGCTGCTGACTACCTGGCCTGGGTACGCCGCCATCTGCACGGCCGCCGTGGGTCTGTGGCTGGTAGAGAGTGCCTTCAGCGCCGGTCACCTGCATGCATCACTGCCAGCGATAACCGCTGCCGAGCCACTGGCCGGAATTGCGCTGGGAGTCCTGGTCTTCGGCGATCGCGTGCATGTCACCCCCTGGCTGCTCGCCCTGCAGGCAGCTGGCGTGGCCGCCATGATCGGCGGGACGGTCCTGGTCGCACGAGCGCCGACGTTCGTCAAGCTGAGCCTGCAGCCGGCTCGCGAGCATGGCCTGCCGAAGCTGACAGTCACCCTCGGCCCGTCGGCCGACGAGGCAGGCTTGCATGTTCCAGTCAGCTCCGATCCCTCAGGCAGCTCGAGTCAGGACACCCCGGCAAATGCGGTCGGGAAGGATCTAGCTGGCGTCGCGGTCACGCCCACGTTCCCTGGCTTCCAGGACACGGCGATCCAGGAGCTGGGGCTCGCCAGGCTGCGGGTTGCATGGCAGAAGCTAGCCAAACTGATCGTCCCGAGGCTCAGGGTCTCCAAGGTGCCGCAGCCCCCAGCGGCGCGTTAAGCCCTGTCCGGGTTGATCGGCCGCCCTTATCGGTTGCCGATACATCGGACTCCGAGGTATTCTGGCGGCGTGACCGCCTCGCGAGCCTGGCTCTGGGCGACCGTCCTGCTCACGGCCGCGGCCCTGGTCAGCGCCGTAGTTCTCGCGCCGCGCGCCGGTGCGGCGCCGGTACGCGCCCTGTCCTGGTTGCTGTTCACCGGGTCGTCGGTCCATGTTGCTTCGACAGCCTGGCTGTTCACCGTTCCGGCCGTCCGCGCGTACGCCGGGCAGCACCCGGTCAGGTGCCTATGGGTTCCGCTGAGCCTGATCGTGATCGCCAGTGCTGCCGCCGCGGCGACCAGTCCTGCGAGCTTCCAGTGGCTCCTGCTGCCGTACTTCGGCTGGCAGTTCTACCACTACCAGAAACAGAACATCGGGATGGCCTCGCTAGCGGCCTCGGCGCAACGAGTCGGCCCGCTGCTCCAAGCCGAGCGATGGCCGCTGCTGCTGGCGGGCTGGGCGGGCATCGCGGCGCTGGTTGCCAGGCCCGGATTGCTCGGGCTTCGCGTGCGGCCGCTGGGGCAGTTTCCGCTCGCGCATGGGGTGTTCCTGCTCTCGGCCGCCACCTATGCCATAGCCGTCGCGGCCGGCGTTGCTGCGATCGCCAGGCGGCCCCCGGCGCGGCGCCCCGCCGGCTTTTGCGCGATCTACCTGACCAGCCTGCTCTTCTGCCTCCCGGCGTTCGTTTTCGCGTCGCCGTACGCCGCCGTGGCCGGCATGACGATCGCGCATGGCGCTCAGTACCTGCTGCTCGTGACGCTGATCGCCGGAGGCAGTGCCGCCCCGGCGCCGACCAGGCCGTCCAAGTTGTCCAGGCCGGTCAGGCTCGCGCTGCTGGCCAACATCTCCTTCATCGGCGGCGCGGCGCTGAGCGCCGCATCACACCTGCACAGCGCGGGGGAGCTTGGCCGGCTCGCGTTCGGCGCCTACCTGGGCATTGTGATGGCGCATTTCGTGATCGACGCGGGGCTGTGGCGCATGCGCGATCCGCTGGCGCGGCGGATCCTCAGCACGCACCTGCCGTACCTAGTGCCTGCCAGGCCGAACCTGGACGCGCCGCGCGAGACTTGGGTAGTGCGCCTGCCGATCGATCGTCAGCCGACATAGAATGCCCATATGAACACACGCGGGGCTGATGAGGCCGGCGCACTCGAGACCCTCGGCAGGTCATCGGGTCCAGCGAGTCTGATTCTGTCCAGCCTGGCCGACGGCCCCAAGCACGGCTACGCGCTGACCAAGGACATCGAGTCCTTCGCTGGCGTTAGGGTCGCGCCTGGCACCCTTTACGAGGCGCTCAGCAGGCTCGAGGCGCACGGCATGATCGAAGCGGTCGAGAGTCAGGACCGGCGCCGCCCGTACCGGCTGACCGCCACGGGCGCGACGGCGCTAAGCACCTACTTGCAAGCGCAGCGGAAGGTCGCCGAGGTCGGCCTCCGCCGGCTGGCCGGCAGCTGGGCACTAACGTGACCCCGAGCGAACCCGCCTCGGCGCCAGTCGACCGGGCTGAGGACAGCGGCACGGGCCGGGACGCGCCTAAGGCCCGGCGGCTGCTGCTGTGGTATCCCCGTGGCTGGCGGGCCCGGTACGGCGACGAGTTCACCGAACTGCTCGCCGCGGATCTCGCCGAGCTGGGACCGGGCTGGCGGCGATCCGCCAACATCGCGGTCAGCGGGCTGCGCACGAGGCTGGCCGGGGCCGGCCTGTTTGGTCATCCGCTCGACTCCGCAGCGGCCGCCAGGGCCAGCCTGGCCATGATCGCCGCCTGCGGCGGCGCAGCGGCCCTCGCCGGCGCGGCGATGTGGGCACAGCTCGCGATCGGCCTGCAATGGTCGGTCGCTCATGAGCGCGGCATCACTGAGGCGATGGCCCTGATGTCCGCCGCGCTGCTGGTCCTGCCGGTACTGGCCCTGCTGGCTGCCGCACCGGTAGCTTGGGCGGCCCTCGGAGCTGCCGTCCGCGGCCAGGGACGCCAGTTCCGCTGGCCGGCCGCGCTCATCACCGCGGGCCTTGTCGTGCTGGTGATCGGCGGCCGCCACTTCGAGAACGGCTGGCCAGGGACGGGCGGTCACCTGCTCGTGCATCAAGGCCTGGTGCCCGGCGGCGTCGCGGCGTTCGGCTGGGCAACCACGATGTGGATCACGACGTACTGGGTGCATCCGGCGGCGCTCGCCGCGTTCCCTGCCACTCAGCTCGGCTGGATGCTCGTTAGCCCGGCGGCCACCGGATGCGTCTTCACCGGCGCCATGAAACTGATACGCCGCGTGGAGCTGTCACCACGGGCGTTCCGTTATCAAACGCGGGTGGCCAACGTGGCCTGGGCTGGGCTGGCGGTCTTCCTCAGCGGGGCGCTGTCCTGGCTTTTGTCCGCAGGAGGCGGGTCGGCGCCGCTCTTCCGCGTCGGCGCCATCGACCGCGCCGGGTTCGCCGTGCTCGCCCTGGCGGTGCTGACCGGCGCCGTCGCCGTGCGGCAGGCGCGGGCAGCGGCGCGGTCGGGACTTGCCGAGGCCGCCGCGACGACGCGACGGTGAGCGCCCGCCCAGTCGGCGGCCTGACCCGCCGCCGGATCTTTGGCGTCGGCATCGCCGGCCTGGCCGCGGCTGCCGCTGGCGGCCTTGAGCTGGTCGCCCACGGCGTGCTACCGGGCCGCTCGTCTCTCGATCAGCTCGACGGCGCGTGCTCCGTGCCCGCGCCTCCGCTGATCTTCTCCGCGCCAGGTCCGTCGGTCTCCGGCACCTTTTACTCCAGGGCCAGGCGCCGCGACGTGGGCTACACCATCGCCTACCCGCCCGGCACCCGGCCAGGCAGCAGGTTGCCGCTGATCATCGGCCTGCATGCCTATGGCGGCGATCACGGTAGCGCCCTCGGCAGCCTCGGCTTGGCGCGCGGGCTGGCCTTGCATGTTGGCGGGCGGCCACTGCCGCCGATGGCGATCGCGTCGGCCGACGGCGGCGGCGGGTACTGGAATCCGCATCCGGACGACGACCCGATGGAGATGGTCATCGGCGAGCTGATCCCGCGGTGCCAGCGAATGGGACTCGGGCGCGGCGACCGGAGGATCGGCACGCTGGGGATCTCGATGGGCGGCTACGGGGCCATCCTGCTGGCCGAGCGGTATCCGCAGATCTTTCGCGCGGCGGCGGCGATCAGCCCGGCGATCTGGACCAGCTACGAGCAGGCCCGCTCGGTCAACCCGGGCGCCTACGCCTCAGCGGCGGCGTTCGCCGCGGCGGACGCCGTCACGCACGCCAGCTCGCTGAAGGGTATCGCGATCCGGGTGGCGACCGGGCTCGACGACGCGTTCAGGCCCGGGGTCGAGGCTCTGGCCAGGGCTCTTCCGCGAAGCGCGGTCGTTCGGATCTCGCGTGGCTGCCACAGCGGCCCGTTCTTCGATTCCCAGCTCCCCCCGTCGCTAGCCTTCCTCGCCCGCCACCTGACGGCCGGGCAACACGGCCGGGCAACATCGATGAACCCCTGATGGCGCTATAACACCATCAGGGGTTCATCGATGCGCCTCAGTTCGCGTGCGCGATGAGCAACTCGGCGATCTGGGCCGCGTTGAGGGCGGCACCCTTGCGCAGGTTGTCGCCGCAGACAAAGAGGTCAAGCGCGTGCGGGTCGTCCATGGACTGCCTGATCCTGCCGACCACGGTCGGATCGGTCCCGGCCACGTCGACCGGCATCGGGAACTCGCCGGCCTCCGGCCGGTCGACGACCAGCACGCCCGGCGCCTCGCTTAGCATCTTGCGCGCCTGATCGGCCTCGACTTCGGTGTCGAAGACGACGTGCAGGGCGAGCGAGTGGCCGACCACGACGGGAACCCGGACGCACGTCGCGGAGATCCGCAGGTCCGGAGCGCCGAGAATCTTGCGGGTCTCGTTCCTGATCTTGAGCTCCTCCGACGACCAGCCGTCGGAACGCAGCGACCCGGCCCACGGGATCACGTTCAGCGCCAGCGGCGCACCGAAGGCGCCCCCGTCGCCGGCGGCCGCCCGCACGTCGCCAGCCTGCTGGCCCAGCGTGCGGTCCCCAGCTACGGCAGCGAGCTGGTCGTAAAGGGAATCTGTGCCGGCCTGCCCCGCGCCGGATGCGGCCTGGTAGGAGGCGGCGAACATCTCGCGCAGCCGGTAGGCCTTGTGCAGGACGCTGATCACGACGATCAGCGACAGCGTCGTGCAGTTCGGGACGGAGATGATCCCGCGCGGCCGGTTGAACGCCTGGGCTGGGTTGACCTCGGGGACGACCAGCGGCACATCGGGCTCCATCCGGAAAGCCCCGGACTTGTCGATCACCGCAACCCCGCGGGCAGCGGCGACCGGCGCCCATTCCTGCGAGACCTCGTCGGGCACATCGAACATGGCGATGTCGACGCCGTCGAAAGCGTCCGCGGTCAGCTCCTTAACCATTACCTGCTCGCCGCGGATCGGCAGCATCCGGCCCGCTGACCTGGCGGAAGCGATCAGCCTGATCTCGCCCCAGATGTCGGCCCGGCTAGATATGACCTCGCGCATGACGGTGCCGACTGCCCCTGTCGCGCCCACGATCGCGAGGACCGGACCGGGGCGTGGGCCGCCGGTCACCGGCCGGTCCCGCCGTAAACGACCGCCGTGGACTGGCCGTCCTCCAGCCCGAAGGCCCGGTGGGTGGCGATCACGGCCACGTCGAGGTCGGCCGCGTCGACCACGGCTGAGATCCTGATTTCCGATGTCGAGATCATCCTGATGTTGATCCCGGCGTCGGCGAGCGCGCCGAAGAAGTCGGCGCTCACCCCGGGATGCGAGCGCATCCCCGCGCCGATCAGCGAGATCTTCCCGATCCTGTCGTCAAATACGAGCGAGTCGAAGCCGATCTCCTCCTGCACGCCGCGCAGCGCGGTCATCGCGATCTGCCCGTCCTGCCTGGGCAGCGTAAAGGAGATGTCGGCCTGCCCCGTCGACCTGGACGTGCTCTGCACGATCATGTCAATGTTGATGCCGGAACGCGCCACGACCCGGAAGAGCTGCGCAGCGACGCCGACCTTGTCGGGGATTCCAGACACCGTGACGGTAGCCTCGCTCCGGTCGTGCGCTACTCCGGTGATGATTGGCTGGTCCATTCCGTTCCCCTCACGCTGCGCGGCGAGCGCGTCGCTGACCCAGGTACCTTCCCTGTTGCTGAACGACGACCGCACATGAATCGCCATCTGGTAGTGCTTGGCGTACTCGACACACCGAAGGTGCAGCACCTTGGCGCCGCCCGCGGCCATCTCAAGCATTTCTTCATAACTAATCGCCGGGATGCGTCGAGCTGCAGGCACGATTCTCGGATCGGCGGTGAACACCCCGTCTACGTCCGTGTAGATCTCGCAGGTCGGCGCCCCGAGGGCGGCTGCCAGGGCGACCGCCGTGGTGTCGGACCCGCCACGGCCCAGCGTGGTGATGTCCTTGCTGTCCTGGGAGACGCCCTGGAATCCCGCCACGATCGGGATGGCGCCGTCGGCGAGCGCGCCGGAGATCCGGCCTGGCGTGACGTCGATGATCCTGGCCTTGCCGTGCGTTGAGTCGGTGATCACCCCAGCTTGTGAGCCGGTGAAGGACCGCGCCTCGAAGCCGAGGTTTGCGATGGCCATCGCCACCAGGGCCATCGAGATGCGCTCGCCGGCAGTCAGCAGCATGTCGAGTTCGCGCCCCGGCGGCAGCGGGCTGACATCCAGCGCAAGGTCATGCAGCTCGTCCGTGGTGTCGCCCATGGCCGAGACCACTACGACGACGCCGTGACCTGCCTTGCGGGTGGCGACGATCCGCTGAGCGACTCGCTTGATCCCGTCCGCGTCTGCCAGCGAGGAGCCACCGTACTTCTGCACGATCAGGTTCAAGGTGCGGCGCTCCTCAGAACGTCGAATGGTCAGCTTAGTGTATCGGATCTCGATACATCGGCAAACGAAATGTCGGCAGCTCGGTCAGCGGGACCTGAGTCTACCGTCGGTCAGCCTGGGATCTCCTCGTCGGCCACGTCCAGCCTGGCGTGCGCGACCACGGCATGCAGCGCCCGGAGCGCGGCGCCGCCGTGCGTTCCCCACTGGTTCACGTACGAGTACTGCCACCACCACAGCGCCTCGGCCGGCCGCCCGGCCTGGTGGTGCCGCAGCCCATGGATCAGGTCGGCCGCCACGGCGGCGAGATCGTCAGAGAGCCGGAACGCAGTGGGCTTGCTGTCCCGGTACGGATCGAAGAGCTCGGCGTAATCGTCGCAGGCGGCCAGCCGCTCAGCCAGGCCCACCCGCAGCGCGTCAAGGTCAGGATCCGCACCGACGTCCGGCTCGGCATTGCCCGACGGAATGACATCCTGGCTCGCGCCAAGCTGGGCGCCGGCCAGCATCACCTGCGCGACCTCCAGCAAGAGCAGCGGAATAATCTCCTCGGCACCCTCGCCGCGCCCGAGCGCGGCCAGAGCGTCGAGGAAGTCACTAGCGTGCCCGGCAATCTGGTCGGCGAGCACCCGCCAGTCGCCGTCGGCCTCTCCGGAAGGGAGCGGCTTGGCTCGCTCGGCCGGTTTCGCTGGCATTGTTGAGTCGGCCGGCGAGGCTGGCTTGGTTTGCCCATCCGTCTCGGCTTGCTGTGCGACGCGACCGCCAGCGCGACGCGGCTCAGACATTCAGGGTCCGCCGTCCCTCGAAGGCGCGCCCGAGCGTCACCTCGTCGGCGTACTCGAGGTCGCCGCCGACCGGCAAGCCGCTCGCCGGCCTGGTGACCCGCAGACCTAGCGGCTTGACCAGCCTGGCCAGGTAGGTAGCTGTCGCCTCGCCCTCCAGGTTCGGATCGGTCGCCAGGATCACCTCGCTGATCGCGCCGTCCGCGAGCCTGGCCATCAGCTCGGAGATCCTGAGGTCCTCAGGACCAACGCCATCCATCGGGCTGATGGCGCCGCCAAGAACGTGATACCTACCGCGGAACTCCCTGATCTTCTCGATCGCCGCCACGTCCTTAGGTTCCTCCACGACGCAGATCACCGAGTGGTCACGACGCACGTCCAGGCAGATCCTGCACTCGTCATTCTCGGCCACGTTGCCGCAGGTGCGGCAGAACTTGACCTTCTCGATGACCTCGATCAGCGTGGCCGACAGACGGCGCACGTCTTCGGCGCTGGCCGTCAGCAGATGGAACGCGATCCGCTGTGCACCTTTGGGGCCGATGCCAGGAAGCTGGCCTAGCTCGTCGATCAGGTCCTGGACGACTCCCTCGTACACCTCAGTCCTCGCCGGGAGCGGGCGGCTCTTCGGGCAGTGCAGTGCCAGGCAGCGGTGGCTGGCCGGGGAAACCAGGCAAGCCGGGCAGGCCAGGAATGCCTCCGGGGCCTCCGGGGCCGCTCCCTCCGGCCCCGCCGAAACCGCCAGCCAGCGGCTCCATCAGCTCGGCCTGGACTTCGGCGAGTGCCCGGTACGCATCGCGGCAGGCGGCAAGCACCAGGTCAGCAAGCGTCGATGCGGTCTCAGCGGGATCGCTCGGGTCGATGGCTTCCTTGGCGATGTTCACGTCGACTAGCTCCCCCTGCCCGCTGATCGTCACCTTCACCAGCCCGCCGCCGGCGGTGCCATCGATCTCGGTCTCGGCCAGCTGCTGTTGCGCGCTCATCAGCTGGCTCTGCATCTGCGCAGCCGCGGCGAAGAGCTGCTGCATGTCCAGCTGCCCACCGGGTTCCATGCCTTTCACCTGCTTTCTCGCATGGCCGGACGCCGCCCCTGTCGGGCCGAGCGCGGCGCGGATCGCCGTGTCGCTGCATTCAGCTACTGAGAGCCTACGGCCTGCCTAGTTGGCTGACACGCAGGCGGGTGGCCAGCGGTCGGTCTAGATGTCGGTGATTTCGTCGATGACGCGCCCGCCAAGCTCCCGCATCACCAGGTCGGTGCCGGTCAGGTCATCGGTTTCGTCGCCGGCCGCGGCATCCGTGTGCGGCCTTGGATCGTCAGGCAGGTCACTTCCGGCTGGCTGGCTGCGGGGCGAGACAGCCGATGCTCGCCCGCGCGAATCCCGGGGCTGTGCGGCCCTCCGGGTCGGCGCCCTGGATCGTGGCTGCCCGCCGGCGTCGGCCGCCTGTCCGGGCGACTCAGCAGGGCTGCTCCGGCTGCCGGCGCCTTGTCCGGCGCCGGACCGGCCAGTGCGCTCGCCGGTCCCGGAGAGTTCTTGCCCGTCGCTGGGGCGTCGGCCGGCCCCCGCAGGCGCCGAACCAGGGGCCGGACCGCTGTCCCAGCCGCCGTCGTGACCGCTGCCGTCATCACGGCCGCCCTGGCGGCCGCTGTCGGGACGGCCGCTGTCGGGACGGCCGC
>WNFL01392915.1_pt2 | contig 13636 bp, 12 predicted proteins | sample 5400361 | NCBI WGS metagenome assembly WNFL01 (sample SAMN13153351, study PRJNA577476) | soil metagenome | isolation source: 40 cm soil on Douglas fir-dominated hillslope | place: USA:California | collected 2013-09-17
GTTCACCACCGATTTCGGCGGCAGCACGATCTCCACCGGGCGGAAATAGCCGGAGTTGACCGGAATGTCCGGGCACAAGGAGACCAGCGTGCTGTAGACGTTCGAGATGGTGTTGGTCGCAACGCTGTTTACGAAGCCGGCGACCTGGGGATGCGAGCCGGTGAGGTCGATCTTCAGGTTGGAGCCCCGGATCGTCACGGTCGCATGGACCGGCACCTCGCCGCCGCCGGCATAGTCGTGATCGAGCACGCTCTTGCCGCGATACACCCCGTCGGGCCAGCTCTGGATTTCGGCGCGCAGGCGCGTCTCGCTGTAGTCGAGGATGTAATCGACGCTGCGCGCGACGACCGCGGCGCCGTATTTGCGCACCAGATCCTCCAGGCGGCGCGCCGCGATGACGCAGCCGCCGACCATCGCATTCAGGTCGCCGGTAATGTCGTCCTGGGTGCGCGTGTTGCTGAGAATCAAGTTCCAGATGTCCTCGACGCGCTGGCCTTTTTCGCGCAGCTTGACCGGCGGCACGCGGAAGCCCTCGTGCCAGATTTCTCGCGCTACCGTGTTGTATCCGCCGGGGGCGCAGCCGCCCACGTCGTTCACGTGGCCGCGCACCGAAGTGAAGAACAGCGGCTTGCCGTCGACGAACACCGGGTTGACGATGGTCCAGTCCGGGATGTGGCTGCCGCCGTAATAAGGGTCCGAGGCGAAGAACAGATCGCCTTCATGCACGTCGCCTTCGTAGACCTTGAGCACGGTTTCGACGGAGGTCAGGGCCGCGAAGATGTGCACCGGCACGGATTGCGCCCGGGCGACGAGGCTCACGCCGCGCTGGTCGAGATAGAAGATGCCGGTGGAGTAATCATGCGTCTCGGAGAAGATCGGCGAGATCGAGGTGTTCTCCACCACCTTGCTCATCTCCGCGCTGACCGTCTCCAGGTAATTGCGGACGATTTCCGCCGTGATGGCTTCGGTGCGGCTGGCTCTCATCGGTCTGCCTCCGTTTCTGCAGCAAGCAATGCGGCCGCCGAACGGGCGCTGAGCGCGCCGGTCGACCAGTCCAGATCTCCGGCGACTTCGCGCGCCAGCCATGCCGGCGCTGCATTGGGCGCCGGACGCTGGTTCAACGCCGAGCAGGCCGTTGCGCACGCCGTATGCAGCGCCACACCGCTCGTTTCACGGCCGAGCCCAACGCATGCGGGCACACGCGCAGCCAGCAGTCCATCCCGGAAGCGCGTTTCTACGAACTCGAGGAGCGCGCCGGTTTTCAGCTCGACGCCCAAGCCCTGCATGACGGCCGACAGGACGATGTCGTTCGAAGCCGCGGCGCCTAAGTTCACGGGATGCGCGCTGATGGCCGGCGCTGCGACATGCACGGCCAGCTTGCCCGCTGCGCACGACAATCGGACTGAAATCTCGCCGGGACTGGCGATGCCGGCTGGCGTGCGAATCGTCGCCGCGCCCTTGCCTTCCTTGGTACCGAGCTCCTCCAGCGCGCGACGGACCTTTGAAAGATCGCCTTGAAAGGCGGCTTGGATCTGATCCAGATCGAGCAGCTTGCCGAGGCCCAGGACTGCCTCGGCGAGGGCAAGCGCGAGCCGCCGCGTTGCTTTGGGCGTGCGGCTGTTGAGCGAAAGCAGATCGGCGACCTCGCGCCGCACGCGCCCAGCCAGAAGCAGCTTCGCAGGTTCGAAGCGCGCGGCCTCGGCCCAGCGGTCGACCGCCTGTGGCGAGTAGCCGCCAGCGTGCCAACCGCCCAGGTCGGGAATGTTGGAGCGCAGCACGCCCCAGGCGGCGATTTTTCCCTGCCGGCTGATCGGCGCGACCGCAGTCAACTGGCAGACATGGGTCGCGCCGCGGTCCGGATCGTTCAACACGGCGACGTCCCCGGTCTGCCAGCGCTCGCCGAAGAACGCGCGCACCGCGGCGACGCTTGCCGCAACGCTGGCGGAGGCGTCGGCCTCAGTAATGCCGAGCACCCGGCCGTCGATGCCCACGACGGCGGCCTTGGCGGCGAGATTCAGCGTGAAGGGCAGCGATGCCCGGAAAGACTCAATGACGGACTTCATCGGCGCCCTCGTCGATGTGGATCTCGAAAACCTGGTACTTGTTGAGCTGGCAGCGGTCGCCCGCCTGCAGCACGATCGTCGTGTCTACCGCCTCGATCACCGCCGGACCGTGCAACTCGTGTCCCGGCTCGAGCTTCGCCGCATCGTAGATCGGTGTATCGATCCAGCCAAAGCCCGAGCCGGCATTCGCGCCGAAACAGACTTGGCGATGCGCCTTGATCGCGCGGTTCGCGTCCGCGCCAGCCGTCACGGGAAACACCGGGATTTCCCATCCGCGCTTGCCGACCACGTCCTGGCGCACGGCAAGAATTTCCAGCGGTTTTTCAGGCATGGAGAACGCATAGCGCTGGCGATGCAGGTCGTGGAAGCGTGCGGCAGTCTGCTCCAGCGCCGCCTTGGACTTGCCATTGCCTTGCACCGGCATCGGCGTGGCGAGCTCGTGCACCTGCCCTACATAGCGCACCTCTGCGTAGCGCTCGATGCTCATCTGCTCGATACCGGGCAGCGACTCGATCGCCCGCGTCGCATCGCTCGCCAGCCGGCCGAGCGCCCCGGTGAGTTGCTCGGCATCGATCGACGCCAGCCGTCCGGCCACCGGGTGAAGCTGCGAAATCCGCAGGTCGGCGAGCAGCTCGCCGAGCGCGCAGAACACCGAAGCGGAGCGCGGCACCAGCACCTTGCCGATACCGAGGTCGCGCGCCTGGGTGGCCGCGGTGATGCTGCCGGCGCCGCCGAAAGACATCAGGGCAAAATCGCGCGGGTCGTGACCCTCCGCCACCGATACATAGCGGATGCCGTTGGACATGTTGTTGTTGATGATGCGCAGCATGCTGAACGCCGCTTCGTCGACGCTCATGCCGAGGGGCTCGGCCACGTTGCGGCGGATCGCTTCGGAGGCGAGCGGCTTGTGCAGCTTGATGCGGCCGCCGAGAAAGAAATCCGGATTGATATAGCCGAGGTGCAGGAAGGCGTCGGTCGCGGTGGCCTCGGTGCCGCCCGCGCCATAGCAGGCCGGGCCGGGCCGCGCACCCGCGCTCTGCGGGCCCATGCGCAAGGCGCCGCCGGAATCGACCCAGGCGATCGAGCCGCCGCCCGCGCCGATGGTATGGATCGCGAGCATCGGAATGCCGACGAAGTGCCGGCTGAACCAGGATTCGGTCCGCGTCTCGGGATGCGCTCCCCGCACCAGCGAGACGTCGTAGCTTGTGCCGCCCATGTCGACGCCGATGACGTTGGGATGACCGCAGGCCTCGCCGATACGAGCGACCGCCGCTACCCCTGCGGCCGGCCCGGAAAGCAGGAACGCGCAGCCGAGCTTGCCCGCCTGTTCCGGCGCCGCGTTGCCGCCGTTCGACTGCATCACCAGCAGATCCTTCTTGAATCCGCTCTCGCGCAGACGCTGCATCAGGCGCTCGAGGTACGAGCGCAGCAGCGGACTCATGCTGGCGTTCACGATGGTCGTGCTGAAACGCTCGAATTCGCGCACCCGCGGCAGCACCTCCGAGGAGGCGAACACGGCCACGCCGGGATATTCATCCGCGAGGATCTCGGCTGCGCGTCGCTCGTGCGCTGGATTGACATAGGAATTGAGAAAGCACACCGCCACCGACTGGATCGCCGCCTCCTGCATGCGGCGCGCGGCGGTACGCACATCGTCTTCCACCAGCGGCTGCAGCACCTCGCCTTCGGGGCCGATGCGTTCCCTGACGCCGAGGCGCCAGCGCCGCGAAACGATGTCGGGCGGCGCCGGCAGGCGGATGTCGAACAGCACTTCCTTGTAGCCGCGGCGCAACTCCACGATGTCGCGGAAGCCGTGCGTGGTCAGCATCGCGGTCGCCACGCCCTTGTTCTGCAGCATGGCGTTCGTGGCGACGGTAGTGCCGAAATTGATCACCGCCGCCTGCTCGAGGAAGCGCGGCAGATCGACGCCAAACTGATCCGCCATCAGGCGCAGGGCGCCCATGACGGCCTCCGATTCGTTGCCGGGCACCGAGGGCACTTTGCCCTGCACCAGCTTGCCCTTCGCGTCCTGCACCACGATGTCGGTGAAGGTGCCGCCGACATCAATGCCGATCTTGAACATGGCGCCTCAGTCGACTTTCATCAGCTTGCCGGCGGCCAGATGCTCGGGCCACACCAGCACGAGCTTGCCGTCCTGCCACTGGGTCACGCCGACGAAGGCGCGCGTGTTCTGGCCCATGTGCGGGCTGCCCGAGTTGGGGCCGGTGAACTTCACGCCCCAGCCAAGCGGCAACTCGCCCATCGGCACATCGACCTCGAGCGCCGCCTTGCGGATCGCGTCCGGGTCGAGGCGCCCCGCCTTCGGCAGGACGTACTTGAACAGGATCCACGCGCTGTCGAACCCGACCGCGGCGAAGGCCGGCGGGTAGTAGCCGGCGAGCTTGCGAAAGCGCTCGCGGAATTCTTCGCGCACCTTGCGCGCCGTCGGCGAGAGGCGCTCCGGATTGAGGTCCGTCGGCAGGTTGATCGACATCATGCCGTCGGCATAGGGGCCGATCTCCTCCCGGAACTTCGGGTAGGCGATGCCCGCCCAACCGAGGACCGCGCGGGTCGGCAGGCCGAGCTCCTTCGACTGGCGCGCAAACAGGACGGCGTCGTTCGGGTAGTCGGTCGAGAGCACGATGTCGGCCTTCGACTCCTTGATCTTCAGCACGAGCGATGAGAGATCCGTCGAGCGCGCCGAATACTGCTCGTACACCACCGGCGTGATGCCCTGCGACTTCAGGCGCTCGAGCAGCTCCTTGCCGATCGAATTGCCGAAGGCGCCGTCCTCGTACTTGATAGCGATGCGCACGGTGTTCTTGGCTTTGCCCTGTACGGCTGCGACGCGGTTGACGGCGAAGTCGGCAAGCGTGCTGGCCCAGTCGGCGCCCGGCGGAACGGTGCGGAAGGTGTACTGGTAGCCGCGCGTGGTGAGCTCGTCGGCGGCCGAGCCCGGCTCCCAGAAGATGACCTTCTGCCGCTCGAGCGCCTGGCTCGCCGCGATCGCGAGGCCGCTCGAGTTGGTGCCGAACACGACCTTGATACCGGCATTGGCCAGGCGCTCGGCTTCCGAGCGCGCCTGCGCCGGCGAAGTGGCATCGGCTTTCTCCCAAACGACCGGAGCGCCCAGCACACCGCCTTCGGCGTTGATCATGTCCGCGGCGATGCTCGCGCCGCGGAAGGTTTCCTGGCCGAGGAATGCGAGCGGCCCGCTGAACGGGAACAGCGCGCCGATCTTCCATTCCTTGGGCCGCTCCTGTGCCCCCGCGCCGATGGCGCCGAGGAGCAGCCCCGCACTGATCAGAATCGTACCGACGAGCTTTCTCATCCCATCCTCCTAGTCAATGTTTCTGCCCCATATAGGCCTTGCGCAGCAGCGGATCGTTCAGCAGCTCCGCGCCTGCCCCCTGCAATACGACGCGGCCGTTTTCCAGCACCGCGCCCCGGTCGGCCATGCCGAGCGCATTTCTCACGTGCTGCTCTACCAGCAGCACCGTCATGCCTTCCGAGCGCAGCTGCCGCACCAGCGCGAACACCTCTCTCACCATGAGCGGTGCAAGACCAAGTGAGGGCTCGTCGAGCAGCAGAAGCTCGGGCTTCGCCATGAGCCCCCGCGCAATAGCGCACATCTGTTGCTCTCCGCCGCTGAGCGAGCCGCCGAGCTGGTGGCGCCGCTCCTCGAGCTTCGGCAGCAACGCATAGACCCGTTGCAGCATGCCGCTGCGATGCGGCTTGGCACGCTTGGCATAGCCGCCGAGGAGCAGGTTTTCCTCGACCGTCATGAAGGGAAATAGCGCACGGCCCTCCGGCACCATGATCAGCCCACGCTCCACGATTGCGCGGGTATCCAAGCCGTCGATGCGTTCACCCATGAACCAGATCGCGCCGCTCCTGCGCGGCAACAGTCCGCACAGGCAACGCAGCAAGGTCGACTTGCCCGCGCCGTTCGCCCCAAGGAGCGCGAGCGTGCTGCGGGTCTGCATTTCGACTGCGACGTCATGCAGGACCTGCACGTCGCCGTACCAGGCATTGACGTGCTCAAGCCGCAGCATCGAGCGGCTCCCCGAGGTAGGCTTCAACGACGCGCTCATCGCGCAGCACCGCGCCGGGCACTCCGCGTGCCAGCACCCGGCCGCCGCTCAGCACTACGAGGTCGTCGGCGAGCGCGGTGATGGCGTCCATGATGTGCTCGACGACCACGATCGTCATGCCGCGGCCGCGCAGCCCCGCCACCAGGCGCACCATCTCGTCCATCTCGGTCGGGTTTAGCCCGCCCATCACCTCGTCCAGCAGGAGCAGCTTCGGTTGGGTGGCCAGGCAACGCGCCAGCTCGAGGCGCTTGAGGTCGCCAAGGGTGAGGGCGCGCGCAGGATCGTGCCGTCTCGCAGCGAGGCCGACGAGTTCCAGAGCCTGCATCGCGCGCGCGCGCGCTTCATGCGCGTTTCCAGTACCGGAAAAGCCGCCGACCATGGCGTTGTCCAGGACGGACAGGCGCAGGAACGGCTTCACGATCTGGAAAGTCCGCGCGATGCCCAGGCGGTTGCGTGCCTCCGGGCTAAGCCGCGTGATGTCGCGACCGTCGAATACCACCCGTCCTGCATCGGGACGCACGAGGCCGGTGAGGACGTTGAACAACGTCGACTTTCCGGCGCCGTTGGGCCCGATGAGACCGAGGATGCTTCCCGGGCGAACCAAAAGATCCACGTCGGAGAGCACCGCCAGGCCGCCATAGTGCTTTGCGATCGCCCGCGCCTCGATCACGCGGGGGCCTTTCGCAGGAAGGCGCGCACCACGCCGTCGGGCAGCGCAAGCAGGATGACTATCAGTGCCACGCCATAGATGAAGCCGTGCAGGCCGGCAAGGCCGCCGCCGAACCAGCCGCGCAGTAAGTGTTCGAGCGGCACGACCACGATGGCGCCGAGCAGCGGCCCGAAGGCATTGCCGAGGCCGCCGACAATCGTAATCAGCGCCGGCTGCACCGAGAGCATGAACGACATGGTGCTGTCCGGGTCGATGAACATCGTGTACTGCGCGAACAGCGTTCCACCCACGGCAGCGAGAGCCGCGCTCACGGCGGTGGCGCTGATACGGGCCGAATAGCTGCTGACGCCGAGCGAACGCGCCGCGTCTTCGTCCTCGCGCACGCTGAGCAGCGAGTAGCCCAGACGCGTGCGGCGCGTCCATACGCATATGCCGATGACCACGGCGGCATAGACGGCCGCGAGCACCACGTACGGCCACTTGCTGTTGAAGATCATGTTCGGGAGGCTCGCCGGCAACTCGATGATCACGCCCTCGGAGCCGTTCGTCAGCTTCTTGAAGTACATGCACAGGATGCGCACGACCTCTGCGAACGCGATGGTCATGAGCGTGAAGAATGGGCCCCGGGTGCGCAGGCTGATGGCCGCGAGGAGCGCCGCCACGGCGGCGGCGATCGCGGCGCCGATCAGGATGCCGAGCCACGGCGTCAGCCCGACGCGTGTCAGCAGGAGAGATGAGGTGTACGCGCCTATGCCGAGGAAGGCGGCGTGCCCCAAGGAAAACTGGCCGGCATAGCCCGCGAGGAAGTTCCACGCCCCCGCAATGCCGGCCCATACGAGCGTCATGAAGGCGATGTCGAGCCAGAGGTTGGCCCCGCGCTGCCCGAAAAGCCCCGCGGGCCTGATCGCCAACACCAGCATGAACACGAGGAAATACACCACCTGGCGCAGCGTCGTGTCGATGAAGTAGCCGCTCAGCTGTTCCACCACGCCGATCACCAGACCGCCGAGCAGAGCGCCATGCAGGCTGCCCAGGCCGCCCAGCACCACGATGACGAAGGCCGCGACCACGAACTCGATGCCGATCGTGGGAAAGACGTAATAGATCGGGATCATCAGGCAGGCCGCGAGGCCGACCAGCGCCGAGCCAAGGGCGAATGTAACGAGGTGGACCCGATCGACGTCGATGCCCATCAGCCGCGCCGTGTTGCGATCCTGCGCGGTCGCGCGGATGGCGCGGCCGAAATCCGTGCGCTTGAGAAACACGAACAGCCCGGCCGACGCGACCAGCATGGCGACGAAGGCGACGAATCGAGGCACCGAGACCGCCAGCCCGAAAACCTGCCACACGTCGGTCTGGTAAGGCACGCGCACCGAGAGGTAGTCCGCTTTGAAAAGCAGCAGAGCGAGGTTCTGCAGCGCGATCGACAGCCCCAGCGTGACGAAGATCTTGACGTGGGCATGCGCGGCCAGCGTGTACCGGATGAGGAAACGCTCCGTAGCCGCGCCGAACAGCGCGAGCGCCGGCACGACGATCAGGATTCCGATGTAAGGGTCGACTCCCTGGCGCCACAACCAGTAGGCGCCATACATGCCGAGCATCAGATAGTCGCCATGCGCGAAATTGATGATCCGCAGCACGCCGAACACGAGATTCAGCCCGACTGCGACGAGCGCGTAGATGCCGCCGACCAGGACACCGGAGAGGACCACCTGGAGGGCAAGCATTGCGGCTAGCGCCTGCCGAAGGGGTAAACCTCGGCACCCAGCCGCGTCGAGATCTGGCGCGCCGCGTCATGCAGGAGCTCGGTGTACGACTGGCGCTTCTTCGGCGTGACGAGGTGCAATGGATACACGAAGCCGAGCGTCGCGATGGTCTCCCCGCCGTGCCCGACGATCGGTACCGCCTGCGCCGCGAGCCCGTCTGCCGTCTCGCCGGTGGTGAACGCAGCGCCGTCCTTGCGGATTCGGGCAAACTCCGCGGCAAGCGCCTTTCGATCGGTCACCGTGTTGCGCGTGAATCGCTGGAGTTCTCCGCCCGGCAGCTTGAACCCCGGATCGGCGCAGGCGAATGCCATCAGCACCTTGCCGACCGCGGTGGCGTGGAACGGCAGCCAGGTGCCGACCCGCGACCCCACGTCGAGGAAGTGCGGCCCTTCGACGCCGAGGAGGTACATCACCTTGCTGCCGTCCAGGACGCTCAGCACTGCGGTCTGCTCGACCTGATTCGCCAGCCGGCGCATGTGGCCGATCGACTCGTGCACCAGCGGCTCGGCGTTCAGATAGTTCGCGGCCAGCGCCACCGCGCGCAGGCCTACGCTGTACTCCCGCGTGTCTCCATCCTGGCGCAGCAGCCCGGCCTCGCGAAATGCCCCGAGCACCTTGGACACCTGGCTCTTGTTGAATCCGGTGCGGTCACACAAATCCTTGACCGACCAGCGGCCGCGATTCGACGAGAACGCATCGAGCAGCGCCAGCGCGTTGGACAAGGCCTTCATCCAAGTTTCCCAATAGGAAACATCGTTTCTACATCCTCGGGTGTTGCGCCCTGGCCGTCAACAATAATTACGACCCTGGCCCCGAATTACGCTGGATGCGCGCCTGCAGCGCGCGCAGCGCGACGTCGATGATGACTCCGACGATGCCGATGGCGATCATGCCGCTCATGACGATCGCGGTGCTGATGTTGCTCTGGCCTTTCACCATCAGGTAGCCGATGCCGCTCGAGGCGACGATCAGCTCGGCGCCGATGAGGGACTGCCAGCCGAGGCCGGCGCTTATCCGCAGTCCCGCAACAATGGAGGGTACCGACGCAGGGAGTAAGACTTCGGTCACCATGCGCACGTTGCCCACGCCGAGCATGCGCGCCGCCTCGATGTAGCGCGGCTCGACGTACTTGGCGCCGCGGTAAGCGTTGATCACGCAAGGCGGGAAGGCGCCGCTAAAAATAATGAGCACGGGCCCGCCGATGCCGGTGCCGAACCACAGCGCCGCGAACGGCACCCAGGCGATCGGCGCGACGAAGCGCAGCGCGTCGAACAGCGGGCTGACGATCGCGTCGAGCGTGCGGAACCAGCCCATCGCGAGGCCAAGCGGCACGCCGATCACGACGGCGAGGCCGAAGCCCATCGCGAAGCGGCCGAGGCTGGAGGCGAGATGCGTCTGGAGCGTGTCGCCGACGAAGGGCTTCTGCGTCAGCTCGTAGAACTGCTGCGCCACCGCCCATGGCGTCGGCAGGAACTGCGGCTGCACCAAACCACTCAACGCAATCAGCGTCCACGCGCCGAAAAATGCCACCAAGCCGATGAGCGACAGCGCGCGCAAATTAAATGGGGTCTGTCCCCATTTATTGGTCACGGGCGCCATGCGATCGCCCGGCGTTCGATCCAGCCGAGCATCCAGGTCATGACGCCGCCCGCGACCGCGACGCCGACCATGCCGACGAGGATCATCGCCGGGAAGATGTCGAGCGCGCCTTGCGACAGCACGCGCCCAAGGCCCGCGGCGGCGCCGATCAGCTCGCCCGCGACCAGCGTGGTCCAGCACGCCTGAAGCGAGAGGCGCAAGCCGGTGAAGATCATCGGCGCCGCGCCCGGCACCAGAACCTCGCGCACCAGCATCCAGCGAGACACGCCGAGCATGCGCGCCGCCTCGATCATGTGCGGCTCGATCGAGCGCACGCCGGCGTAGCTGTTGATCACCGAGGGCACGAAGGCCGCGAACCAGATCACCAGCACCTTCGCCGCATCGCCGAGGCCCAGCCAGACGATGGCGAGCGGGATCCACGCCAGCGGCGGTATGGGTCTAATCAATAAAAAAGCAGGGTTGACCAGCGCCTCGACGCGCTTGCTCCAGCCCATCGCGAGACCCAGCGGCACGCCGGTGGCGACTGCCACGGCGAAGCCCATCAGCACCAGCTTCACGCTGTGCAGGATGTGCGCGTGCAGCCGCGCATCGGCGTAGCCCGCGAGCGCGATCTGCTTCAGCGCATCCCACACCTCGCGCGGCGCGGGGAAGCGCGTCGGCCCGATGATTTGCGTGGCGGTGGTGAGGAGGTACCACGCGATCAGCACCGCCGCTACGGTGCCGAGCGCGATGAGCTTTTCAGTTCGCGCGGTTTGCAAATTCTTTGAGCTTGGGATCGCTGTCCACCATGCGCAGGTATTCGTCGGTGACGAAGCTCTTGGTCGCCGGCGCCTCGGGGAAGGTGCCGTTCGCCTTCATGAACTCGCCGATGCCGCCGAGCCACTTGTCGACGTCCGACGCCGCGCCCGCGGTGCGGCCCATGATCCTGAGCTGCCCGGCGAGGTCGAACACCGGCCGCGTGTCGAACTCCTTGTTCATCGCCGCTTCCGAGATCGTCACGCCGCCCTGGTCGTAGAACTTGCGCATCATCGCTATCGCCTCGGCGCGATGCGCCAGCGACCATTTCTGCGCGCGCAGGTAGATGGCGAGGTACTTGGCGACGTTCTGCGGCTCCGCCTTCGCGTACTCCTGGCGCACGATGATCGCGCCCGGCACGATGGCGCCGGCGTCGCGCCCGGAGCAGATCAGCTTCGCGCCCGCCTTCTCTTCCAGCGTGTAGATGTTCGGCGCCCACAGCCCGCCGAGGTCGGCGTTGCCCGAGGACATCGCCGAGATGATCTCGGCCTGCCCCATGCTTTTGATCTGCACGTCAGCCTTCTTCAAGCCCCATTTGGAGAGGCACGACTGCACCGCATAGTCGCCGGTCGAATTGGCAGTGAGCACGATCGTCTGCCCCCTGATGCTGCCGGGATTGCGCACGAAGCCATCGGCCTTGGCGCCGCTCGCGAGGAGCGCATTGCCCTGCGACTCGTCGTTGGTGATGCCGATGGTGAGCACGTCCCAGGACTTGGCCGCGGAGGCCGCGATCTGCGGCACGCCGGCCGGGAAAGTGCTGAACGCGGGCTTGAGCCCGAGCTCGCCCCACCAGCCCTTCTCGGTCGCGATGTAATACGGCAGCGACCAGTAGAGCGCCGGCTGGTAGCTGACCTTGATCTCCTGCTGGGCCATCGCCCCGCCCGTGACGAGCGCGAGTATCCAGATGAATTGCCTCATGCGTGCTCCCTCCTCTCCTGAATGACCTGCTCCTGGCGCAGAAGGCGCCAGATGCGTGACTTCAATTCGATGAACGACTGGCGCTCCATCACCTCTTCCACGCGCGTGAGCGCCTCCCAGCCGCCGGCCTTGCGAACCGGCGCCACGTCGACGATCTCGGCGATCTTGCCGGGCCTGCGCGTCATCACCACCACGCGGTCGGCGAGGTACACCGCCTCGTCCACCGCGTGCGTGATGAAGAGCACCGTGCGCGGATTGCGCCGCGCGAGCTTGATCAGCTCCTCCTGCATGAGGGTCCTCGTCTGCGCGTCGAGCGCGCCGAAGGGCTCGTCCATCAAGAGCACCTCGGGATTCAGCACGTAGCAGCGTGCGATCGCCACGCGTTGCTGCATGCCGCCCGAGAGCTGGTGCGGATAGGCCGACTCGTAGCCCTGCAGGCCCATCAGCTCGAGCTGCGACGCGATGCGCGCGCGGCGCTCGAACTCCGGCACGCCCTGGCTGCGCAGGCCGAAGTCGATGTTGTCGTGCACCGTCTTCCACGGGAAGAGCGCGAACTGTTGGAACACCACCGCGCGCTGCGGCCCGGGTTCCGTCACTGGCTTGCCACCGACGCTCACCGCTCCCGAGGTCGGAAAATCCAGCCCCGCCGCCATGCGCAGGCAGGTCGTCTTGCCGCAGCCCGACGGCCCGACCAGCGCCACGAACTCGCGCTCGCGCACCTCGAACGAGACGTTGTCCACCGCAAGCTGCTCGCGGCCGTCGCGCTTGAAGGAGCGCGATACACCCTGGAAAACGATGTCGCTCATCGTGGGCGCGAGGGTAATGGATAAATGGGGACAGACCCCATTTTTCTCATCTGGATGATGACATTCTGACCCGAGTCAGGCGATGAAGCCGATTCGGCGCTTCGGGGTCGCGCGGCGCGTGTCGTCTTCCGCGATAAGGCGTTTGATGGCGTCGAACACCACGGCGAACTGCTCGTCGTACTTCTTCTCCATTGCCTCGATCTTGCGCGCGAGTTGGCGATTGGAATCCATCAGGCGGCGAAGCTGGACGAAGGTGCGCATGATGGCGATGTTCACCTCGACTGCGCGCGCAGAGCGGAGCACGCTAGAGAGCATGGCGACGCCCTGCTCGGTGAAGGCATAAGGCAGGTAGACGCGGCCGCGGTGTTTTCGCGAACTCATCACAGATTGTGATGAGTTGCCCGGCGGCGAACCGGTCACAAATTGTGACCGGATGGATTCGAATTCGCGCGCGGACAAGCGGAACATGAAGTCAGGCGGAAACCGCCCCCGATTCCGAGCAACGGCCTGGTTGAGCGTGCGTGTCTCCACACCGTAAAGCACCGCGAGATCGGCATCGAAAAGCACGCGCTCGCCGCGTACGGCGTGCCGGTTAACGGACAAGGGCCTTTTGGGTTTACCGCTTGGCTGCCGCTCCTCCCGGTCGTCGCCCGTTATGCGCGAGTCACGACTTGACCACCTCCCCGCGGTCGAACTTCTCGCCCGGAAAGTACTTGTCCATGCGGTCGTCCGCGGTGCGCGCGTGCGCCTCCATGCCCTCGAGGCGCGAGATGCGCGCCGTCACCTGCGCGATCTCGCGGTTCGCCTCGCGCGTCATGCGCTGCCAGGTGAGCGTCTTCATGAACTTGTGCACCGAGAGCCCACCGGAGTAGCGCGCCGCGCCCTTGGTCGGCAGGATGTGATTCGGCCCCGACGCCTTGTCGCC
>WNFL01071888.1_pt1 | contig 13631 bp, 12 predicted proteins | sample 5400361 | NCBI WGS metagenome assembly WNFL01 (sample SAMN13153351, study PRJNA577476) | soil metagenome | isolation source: 40 cm soil on Douglas fir-dominated hillslope | place: USA:California | collected 2013-09-17
AATCCCCAGGGAATAGAATTTCTCACGATAAGTTTTGTCATTAATCCAAGTAATTGGTTTAAGAAATTTTATAGAATTGCTTTTAAAAAACACCCACGACATCAGAAAAAAAGTATTAGAAAACAGTGACTCCATACCCTTCACTTCCATGAGGACATCCATTACTAAAATCACGATTATATTTTTGGAAATAGGCTCGCGAAGATTGCGCGTTAGTTAGTGGATACACTAAGTTATATTTATAATTATAAATATAGAGATTTTTATATGGGTAATATGAGTTTTGATCATATATTTGAGTTTCAAGCCCATTATTTCCGAGCTTCAAACGCGGTGTAACGACATCCGCCCGTAAGGTCGGATTATTATACATCAGCTTTAATGCTCCTTTAAGATCCCAACTAGATTCAAATACCACAGCAGGACCAATGTATGGGCAAAACCCGTCAAGAATAATAGCACTATCGTTGGCGAATGTTGGAAATTCACGATGTATTTTGAGTAGTATCATGTGTTCCTGGTGATACGCAGAAATCCAAAATAAGGCAAGGGTATTATTGATTAGAAAGCCGACAGTGCACGTAGTAGCTATGCAGATACAAAAGAATAATTTAGATAATTTTTCTGAAGTGAAAAAATTACTTACGACTCCAAATATACCAACCAAAGAAATTGCTATTCCCATGGATGCAGCAATAGCAATACGATTCCCTATGCCAGTTGGTGTAAAATTTATATTGTTATTTATGAAAAATACTGCATACCCTAAGAAAAAGACTGATAAGCCTACAAAAGTAAGCCTCAGCATATAAGACTTGCTTGAAATTTTAGTATTTGACCAAGAGCTTAAAGAATATAAATAGTAAAAAATGAATGTTCCAACTAAGATACCGACAATAAAAATTATTGGGTTAGGAAATGTAAATAAAATTCTCCATAATATATATGGCAATTTTAATCCAAGATCAATAAAATTTACCCAAATGGATGATGTAATAATAAAAACAATATATCCAGGATAATGAATGAGGTTTTTGAACGGGCTGTTCTCCATTCGAATTGTTGTCATTTCTTTAAAGACCACGATCGCAATCAATGTTAAAAAAGTTGTTAAAATAAGTAACAATCTGTTATTTCGTGGAGGTTGTCTACCTGAAAGTCTATGATAAAAAGCCGCTTTAGGATTCCAAAAAAGTAAAACATTAAAAAGAAACAGTGGGATAGCTACCTCATAGCTGAGCGTGCTTAAGATTAAGCCAAAAACACTTAACATTCTCCAAGTCCAGCTCCTTATTGAATGAGCGTAGAGCGAGTGTAAGCCGGCAAGGAGACTAAATAAATACAAGCAAATACTTAGATTCGATTGAAATGCTGCATACCAAAAGCGATCAGTTGAATAATTGGGAAGCAACATATATATCATTGGAATGGCTAGGGAAATAATTCGAGGAAGTTTTAAGTACCTTAGTACAGCATAAAACAATATACCAGACAAAATGAGCACTATAGCATTTATAGAATGATAACCTAATGGATGGAGGCCAAATAGCATATACAATAAAGAATCATATAGCCCTTGTAAGGGGCGCATTTGTGTTTGCGGAGAATAGAATGATTGAAAAAGTCCGGAGATTGATTGATTTTTTGACATGAAGAAATTTCCCAGAAAAGCCCAATCGTCACTATAAAACCCAAGTTCTTTAATATAAAAAATGATAGATGTCAAAACAACCAAAGTCAGGAATAAACAATCCTGCATTAGTTTATTTTTTCTAAATCCTTGAAAGATAAAAGTTAAAACACCCATACTTATAGAGGATCAAAAAAGCAGTGATAGTAAGTTCAGCCTTATAAAAACAATGGCATATAAAGTTATGAGTATGGTTTGTGTCAATATAGCGGCAATGCCGATTCCTAAAAGCCCCATATGGAATGAATTTAAGAATAAATAAGTAAAGAGAAGAAGCAGTCCGGTGGCAATAAAATTAAGGATAATTAATAGCTTTATTTTATGGAGAAGGGTGATTATTGTCCCAAATATATAGTTGGCCGCAACCAAAATACACGAAAGTGCAAAAAGTTGTAGTAAATGTAATCCTTCAATAGAATATTTTTTTCCAAATACTAAAAGAAGATAATTACCAAAAAGAATCATCCCGGCAATAGCCGGAATAAGTATAACCGCGAGTAATCTGGCAGCTTTTCTAACATGAATTTTTATTTCTTTTTCACCATATGATCCCTCAACCAGTAAGTTCTGTGTGATGATAGCAGGGACCATGAATAAGACATTAGAAGTAGTCCCAACTATATAGTAATATGCGGCCGTTGTGGGACCAAGCATGTTCGTAATAAAGATAGGCAAAATGTACGTAGGAGCAGTAGAAGCAAGTCCGGCAATATAGTTGCCAAAGGAGAAAAATGACATTTGCTTGACAGATGCTTTATGGAATGTAGGACGGAATTTTATTTTATGCATTACTGCCACAATAATGAATCCGTAGATAACAGAAATTATAACAGCCACCTCTAGGGATGCAAAAATGCCATACGCACCCATGAATATTAAGGTAAAAGGTAATAAAAGCTTAAACGTAGAAAGAATGGAATTCTTTATCAAAATTTGATTCCCCTCTCTTAGAGCAATAAGTATTGCTTCAATAAGGAAATTTAATGTCTGCATAACCGTAAATATAACAAAGGATATTAAAAAGAGATTGTTGTGTGTAACAAAAGCTAGATGTGGAGATATTTTAGGCAAAGCAAAAACCGTGGCAGTTGTTAAAAGCAGTGATGCGCAGGCTGTAATAAGAATGCTTGAATTAATTTTTTCATTCTTTGAATCAGATCCAGGTAAGAACCGCATCAGACCGCTGCCAAATCCGAATACGCTAAGGCTTGATAGCAAAGTTAATAAAGAGTAAAGAGACGTAGCTATGCCAATTTGTGCTGTGCTATATAGTCTTGCAGCAATAATCCAGAATATAAATCCAGTTCCCATGAGGACCATATTGCTGGCCATTACGTAAAATGAATTCTTATATAAAGGATTATCTTGCAAGAACTGAATAATCTTAGCTTTCATAAATGAGTCTGTATTATACATGATAAAACTACTATAATTTGAATATATATGAAAAGAAGAGTTAGAACCCCTCACTGGAGACAAAATGTCAAATCAACAGGGAATAGAAAAATAGTCTATTTTTTGATCATATTCGCCATTCTTTTAATTCTTCCTATTCTCACCATCATCCATAAATACGTAGGCGTCAAGGGAATAAAAATAACCCCTTTTCTCTCTACCTATAGCACGCAGCTAATTAACCATGGAAAGCCATATACCTTCACTGGATTCAATATCTATAACATTGCAACTCTTCCAGGTCATAATGCCGGATGCGGGGGGTATGTAAGTGATATTAATGGACTATTTTCAACATTTAGGGCAAACAGTGTTGTCAGGATGTGGGCATGGCAAGGAAGCATGGGGATAAATCCTACTACAAAGGCTCTGGATTTTGCAGGTATAGACAGAGTACTTGCCTCAGCTAAAAAAAATAATATAAAACTAATAATTTCTCTAGGTACGCAATCAGGACAGTGTGATGACGGACAATGGAAAGGAAGTAGCTGGTACTCAAGTGGTTACCAAAATGTTTATAATGCCTCAGGTCTAACTCCACTTTCCTACTTAGATTATGTAAAACAAATTGTGAGTCGTTATAAAGCGTCACAAGTAATAGCTATGTGGGAATTAATCAATGAGCCAGAGACGTCTGACTGTACTGGATACACAGGCGTTGCATGCTATGGGCATCAGACTTGTCCTGACCATGCAGGTGCCGCAGCAACATTAAGACAGTTTTTTGACAATGTAGGTGGAAGTGTTAAGGCAATTGACTCTAACCATCTTATAGAATCAGGACTAATAGGTACTGGACAATGTGGTTCTGATAATGCTAATTATACTTATCTTCACCAAAGTCCCTCAATAGATATAGCAAGTTACCATGACTATAACAGTGATTCTAGTTCTATGCCAGGAGACCAGTGGAATGGACTTGCGATGCGCTTAAATCAAATGAAGTCCATAGGTAAGCCACTTATCATAGGTGAGGTGGGCATGACTGCACTCACTGGAGGAGGATCATGTCTAACACTTGACCAAAGATCCATCTATATGAAAGCAAAAATGGATGCCATGTACCCTGCCGGAATTGCTGGATTTCTTCCATGGAATAGGTCAGTGGATTTAGATACTTCTTGCAACTTTGACATAGGAAATACTGACCCCACAGTTAGTCTTCTCAACGCGTATTCTCTCCCATAATTTATTGAAATTTGTGAAAAGATATAAAAAAATATTGTTAATTTTCACGAATAACAACAGAGTATAAAATATACTCTATAGCCACGTATGGACATAATATGTGTTCTAAAAAATGTCTTAATCTATTGTCCTTGGACTCATTCGCCTAGGCGAATTCGCTCACCCCGATTGAATCGGGGCTAAGGAAAAAATAGATACTCAAACCCGATTGAATCAAGACTCAGGAAAAGGCAGATCCTGGATGCGCTCATAATATTCGCTTACCAGGATGACATAAGACGTATCAGAAATAAAAGAATTTTTGAAAATTTCAAGCGACCATAAGTTTAGATAAAACATATCGTGATTTTCTATTGCAACAAATTGAATTGGGAAGATGTATTTTCTGTCATTCCCGCGCAGGCGGGAATCCATCCTTCGGTATTGCTCAGGATAAATGGATCCCCGATCAGGTCGGGGATGACAGTTCTCGACTGCGCTCGAACAATAAAAAATGTCAAAGGCGTAACTTGTTTAATAATCCTGTTTTCAGAAATTTCATCCCTGAGCTTGTCGAAGGGTTTATTGAAATAACCATAATACTTCGACTACATTTGCAATGCAGATTTCGCTCACCCCGATTGAATCGGGGCCCAGCAAAAAATTTGTAACTCTTATCTGAGAAATAATCCTATAGCTTTACATTTGGAGCTGAATTTTATATAATCCCTACATAACTTCTGCCTACTGTCTCTGCCTGGAAAGGAGGATATATGCCACAACGAAAAAGAAAAACAATTGCCAAGTTAAAAAATGTCACGCCAAAAAAAGCATCCTCTGTTAAGAATGTTAAAAAAAATAACGGTGGATTTTTTCAATCAATAAAATTTGGAGAATCTTATACAAGTCTTTTATTGGGAGTTGTTGTAGTTGTAGTAGGGGTCCTTTTCGCTGTTTCAATTATTAAGCAAACAAGAAGTAATAATAATCATCAACCATCTCAAGCGACAAGTTCTATTTCAACAACACCAAGTATAGTTTTATCTCAAGCAATCCAACTAACACCTACGGAAGAGAATCCAACTCTTGCACCAACACAAGTTCAAGCTGCTCCTATTCAAGGATCAAAATATACAGTGCAAAGTGGAGATGATCTCTGGCATATTGCTGAAAAATTCTATAAATCTGGATATAACTGGGTAGACTTAGCAAAGGCAAATCATTTAGAAAATCCGGGAGTATTATATTCAGGAACAGTATTAATAATTCCATCAGTTCCACCAAAGATTGCAACAGTACCTTCACAGGTACAACCACAAGCCCCACCTATCAGTTCTGGGACTTATATGGTGCAAAGTGGAGATGATCTATGGAATATTGCTGTAAGGTCTTATGGAGATGGATACAGATGGACAGATATTGCAAAAGCAAATAGCTTATCAAATCCAAGTCTTATCCACACCGGAAACATGCTAAAAATACCTAGACCGTAATTTAGTATAAAGTATTTAGTATTTGACTAGCTTGAATTTAACTGGATACTGTTAACAGTTTCAACATGATTATTCTTCGAGTGAGGCTAAAAGCTGAATCGAGAAGTTCTCGACTACGCTCGAACAATAACATTTGAGTCTGAAGAGTGGACTGTTGCTTTCATCGATTCTTCTAGATAATCCCCATGTGGTTTGATATTATATAAAAGTTAAACCTGCGGGATTAGTACACTGGTAGTATGCTACCTTCCCAAGGTAGAGAAGCGAGTTCGATTCTCGTATCCCGCTCTTGTCTTTCGCTAAAGCTTCAGAGCGATTTGGCTTTATTATGAATATTCCTACAAAAAAACTGGACAATGGATTTGAAATGCCTGTATTTGGACTAGGTACCTGGCAAATGGGTGGGAAGACAGAAAGAGATCCCAAGAACGATGACGCGTCTGATATTCAGGCTATTAGAAACGCAATTGATGCCGGAATAACTCATATTGATACTGCGGAAAAATATGCTGCTGGATACTCTGAAGAGCTGGTAGGTGAAGCTATTCAAGGCTATGACCGCTCAAAACTCCTTTTAGTCTCAAAGATTCGCCAAGAACATTTTGCGGGAGATGACGTCAAAAAATCATTAGAAGGATCCCTAAAACGAATGAAAACTGACTACTTAGACTTATATCTGTTGCATAGCCCAAGTCTAGAAGTCTCTATAGATGTAACCATGAAGGCTATGGATAGTCTCGTAGATGAAGGGCTAGTTAAGAATATAGGAGTGTGTAATTTTACAGTGGAAAGACTAGAAGAAGCTCAATTTTATGCAACACATAAAATTGTTGCCAACCAATTGCACTATAACCTTATATATAGAGAGCCTGAAAGAAAAGGATTAGTAGAATACTGCGAAAATAACGATATGATGCTTATTGCTTGGAGACCTATCCAGAAAGGTTTGTTAACTACAGAGGGTAACGAGTTAATGACTGAGATATCTAAAAAATATAAAAAAAAGCCTTCCCAAATAGCTATAAATTGGCTTATTTCACAAGCAAATGTGATTACGCTTTCCAAAATGGGCTCTAAAGAGCACCTAGAAGAGAATTTAGGGGCTTTGGGGTGGCAGATGGATGAAGAAGACATAAAAAGACTTGATAAGGAATTTCCAGGCCAACAAGACATCTCCGACGCAGTACCATTAATTTAGCCTCAGAAATTAATTGAGAAGAGTAGGTGCATACCTATATCACCCTCCAGGTGAGAGAAAATTGATGTAATATGTTACAGAAAAATATACAAAATTGGGGGTTGACTAGGTTTTATAGTTTTTGTTATCATAGATCGTGCCACAGTCAAAACTGAAAAATAAGAAAACAAAATATATATTTGTTTCCGGAGGACTTATTTCAGGCATCGGGAAAGGCACTACAGCCGCTTCCATAGCTCTTCTTCTTAAATCCGCAGGATACATAGTTTCACCAATTAAATTTGAAAATTACCTTAATTTAGATTCTGGGACAATTAATCCCATAGAACACGGTGATCCATTTCTTTGCGAAGACGGGACTGAAGCAGATATGGACATAGGTAGCTATGAGAAATATTTGACTGAAGATATGGGCAAGGAAAACTTTGTCACTATGGGGAGAATTTATCAGACTGTAATAGAACGTGAGAGGCGATTTGAATACAACGGAGAAGATGTTGAAGCTATACCTCATATAACAGATGAAATTACCAGAAATATTAACGAGTTAGCACGAATTAAGCAGTCAGATATAGTAATAATTGAATTAGGAGGGACTGCAGGAGAATATCAAAACATTTTTTATTATGAAGCGTCCCGAATAATGACGCTTAAAAATCCAGGGGACGTAATCCATATCCACGTAAGCTATGTGCCAACCCCAGCCCATCTAGGTGAGCCTAAGACTAAGCCTACACAACTTTCTGTCAGAACACTTAACTCTATGGGTATTCAGCCAGATCTTATAGTGGCGCGGTCTGAAAAGTTTCTTGACCAAAGAAGAAGAGATAGATTTGCTCTTTTTTGTAATATGCATGAAGGGGACATAATTTCTAATCCAGATCTGGAATCTGCGTATGAAATACCACTAGTCTTGCATGAGCAGAAAATAGAAGAAAAAGTCCTAAAAAAGTTAGGTTTACCTGTCAAGGTAGGAAATATTAGTGAGTGGGAGAAATTAGTAGAAAAGATAAAAGCAAAAAAGGAAAAAACAGTTGAAATTGCTATCATAGGTAAATATTTTGGGACAGGAGACTACCAACTAAGAGACTCATATGCAGCACTTTTTGACGCAATAGATCATGCTAGCTGGCAGGTGGGTGTAAATATCAAAACCCGGTGGGTAAGTGCTGAAAAAGTTGAGGCGGCCGCCAAAAAAGCTAAAGCTGAAAAGAAAAATGTAACAGAAGAAATTAGAGAAGTTATAGGAAACCCAGATGGAATAATAGTGCCTATAGGCTGGGGGGTTAGAGGGTCTGAAGGAATGATTTTATCTGCAGGGTATGCACGTGACCTGAAGATTCCATATTTAGGGCTATGTTATGGAATGCAGCTTGCCGCTGTATCTTTTGCCAGAGATGTTTTGGGCTGGAAAGACGCAAATACTACAGAAAATGACCCAAAGACAAAGCATGATGTTATACATCTCATGCCTGCACAAGAAAAATTCATGAAAAACAGGGCATATGGAGGGACAATGAGGCTTGGACGTTGGGATGCTTATGTAAAGAAGGATACAAGAGCATGGGAGTTTTATGAGAAATATGGTGGTCCCATAGATTTAAAAACGGGTTTAACAAGTGAAAGACACAGACATAGATTTGAATTTAATGACAAATTTGCAAAAGACTTTGAAAAAGCAGGACTTGTGATTAGCGCAAGGTCTGTTAAGGAAAAGTTAGCTGAAATTATAGAACTTCCTGAATCTGTTCATCCTTTTTATCTAGGAACACAAGGACACCCAGAGTATAAAAGTAGGCCTCTTCATCCACATCCTCTTTTTATAGCCTTTCTCAAGGCATGTATTAAGAAATAAATTCTCAATTTCCACAGGGTCCTGCCAGCGAATTCCCTCCCACAGGTGCTCGCTCGCCTAGGCGAACTCCGCGCCAGTGGGATACCCTTCCTTCCTGTCACCCTTTATCTATAGGAAATTTAAATTATTTTTGATTAGAAATGCTATTTGAGAATCATCGAAAAATGCGGTATAATAGCCTAGTCTTATGATAACAACTCAATTTGTCCCTGGAGATACTATTAAGGTCTACCAGAAAATTCAGGAGGGAGACAAAACAAGAACTCAGATTTTTGAAGGCGTAGTTTTGGCTCTAAGAGGTAGGGGAGACAATAAATCTTTTACAGTCCAAAAAATGGTAGGAGAGATTGCGGTTGAAAGAATTTGGCCATTCCTATCCCCTCTTATTGAAAAGGTTGAAGTTAAGTCACATGCTAAGAAAAGGGTAAAACGAGCCAAGCTTTATAATCTTCAAGTTCCAAAAGCCTAATAATCTCCTTTATTATTTTCATTCCGGTTTGTTATTGTCATTCTGGCTTGTCCAGAATCTTTCCATATAAATCTTCTAAATTAGGATTTATTTTCTTTATCATATCTAGTTTTTCTTCCCTATTCATATCCTTAATCTGCCTTTCTCTCATTATTGCTTCCATAATAGTATTAAATGATTCGTAGTATACTAGTTTATGGAGTTTGTATTTTTTTGTAAACCGTCCGTCTACCAGTCCATTTTTATGCTGATACACTCTTTGGATTAAATTACTGGATGAACCAGCATAAAGAGTTGGTCTATCATTAGCCATGATATAAGTAAATCCTTGTTTTTTCATATAATTAGCTTAGCATGATTATGGATAAGTCAGAGCAACGGATTCTGGATGCGTCCGTCATAGCGGACTTACCAGAATGACAGAGTGATATTAGTGACAAACAGAACTTACCAATATATGATTAATTAATATGAAAGTTGCTAATCCGGTTGGGAAAAAGGGGGAGGATTTGGCGGTTAAATACTTAATGAATAAGGGATTTAAAGTGATTGATAGAAATTTTAGAATAAAAAATGGAGAAATAGATATTATAGGTATTTATCCTTCGACCCCCTCAGGAAATAAGGGGGTTCTTGTTTTCTTTGAAGTTAAGACACGTACATCTTCTCAATATGGTACTCCTTTTGAAGCCGTAACTTCATGGAAAATGGAAGCACTTGTCAGAACAGCACAGTTTTATAAAATTAGCCATAAGAATTTACCTGAGCAAATGAGAATAGACGCAATTTCTGTAACTTTAGACACATATGATGAACTTTCTAAAATTGAACAAATGGAGAATATAAGTGGGTTTTAGAACTATTACTTCTCGACTCACTTCGTTTGCTCGAAGAATAAAAGGATCGTTAGCTCGAAGAATAATTTGTGTAAGTATTAATTACTTTATTAATGAGGCTAAGGATTGGCCTGCTTTCTTAACTATACCAGTAATTTTCTCTCCCACATATCTTTCTTCTGTAGGAAATCTATTTCTGGATTGCCAGTCTTTGACATCTTCAAGTAATGCACCTCTTCTTACAGGGTCCGTGACATGTATAAAAACCCTGTCTTTGATGGGTCTGCGACTGGCTGTGTCTTCAATGGCCCTTTGAACTCTAGCCCTGCTCTTCTTTTCTCGTAACCTAGCCATAAACTTCAGGCTTTCAAGCGAATAATTTTTCCTTTCGAGTTCAAGTGACATATATTTATTATTTACTAAATTTACTAGAGAATCAATACTAAAAGAGTTATTGAAGTGATTTTATTCTGTCCCGCAAAAGAGCTGCTGTCTCAAAGTCTAACTCCTTGGCTGCATCCTTCATTTGAAGTCTGAGTTTTTTAATAACTGCTTCCCTCTCATCAGGCAAAAGAACGTCTTTTTTTCCCATCTCCAAAAGTAAATCAATAGGCCTAACGTACGTATCTTCTAATTCACCTTCAATAAGCTTTGCTCTTATACTTTTTTCAATTTTCTGCGGAGTAATTCCGTGCTTTTTATTGTAAGCAAGTTGTATTTCACGACGCCTCTCAACCTCTTTAATAGCCAAATCCATAGATTTTGTCATAACATCTGCATATAAAATCACCTGTGAATCTATATTTCGCGCTGCACGGCCCATGGTTTGGATAAGAGAAGTGCGGGATCTGAGAAATCCTTCTTTATCCGCATCTAATATGGCTACCAGTGCAACCTCAGGCAAATCCAGTCCTTCTCTCAAGAGATTAATTCCCACTAATACATCATATTCTCCTCCTCTTAACCTATCTAAGACGTCTTGGCGTTGCAGCGTAACTATATCTGAATGAAGGTATGCAACTTTTACTCCTCTTTCTTCCAAATATGAGGAGAGCTCTTCAGACATTCTTTTTGTAAGCGTGGTTACTAAGACTCTCTGATGTTTGGCAACTCTTTTTTCAATCTCCATCAAGAGATCTGCAATTTGCCCTTCTGTCTTCTTTACTACTACTTCAGGATCTACAATTCCAGTGGGTCGAATTAGTTGTTCTACAACTGTATTCACTTTTACACCCTTCGACTCACCTTGTTCGCTCAGGGAAGAATTATTATTGTCTGAGGGGGTGGAAGACTCAGGAGTAGAAGAGCCTGTTGCTAAGGACAATTCATAGTCATTGGGAGTTGCGGAGACATATATTATTTGGTTAGTACGTGCCATAAATTCTTCAAATTTAAGCGGCCTATTATCTAAGGCTGATGGAAGGCGAAATCCGTAATCTATTAGTGTTTCTTTTCTAGCTCTATCACCGTTATACATTCCTCTTATTTGCGGAGGAGTAATATGAGATTCGTCCACAAATAAAAGCCAATCTTCAGAGCATGCTTTTAGATAATTTAATAAAGAGTAAGGCGGCTCTCCGGGCTTACGGCCATCAAAATATCTGGAGTAATTTTCTATACCATTTACGTATCCAACTTCTCTAATCATTTCCAGATCATAAGTAGTTCTTTGCTTTAGTCTTTGGGCTTCCACAATTTTTCCTCTGTCTTGAAGTTGTTTTACGCGCTCTTCCATATCGTGTTGTATTTGTGGGAAAACAGCGTCATATGTACTGGGGTCAGTCATATAATGTTTGGAGGGATATACAACTGTTCCACTCAGCACATTAGTAGTATTACCTGTTGTTGCATCAAATTCTGAAAGGCCAATAACCTTATTGTTTACTATTTCTATATGAAGGCCAAAGTCAGAATATGCAGGAAATACATCGACACTTTCTCCACGTACTCTAAATGTCCCTCTTTTAAAACCAAATTCATACCGTCCATATTGTAGATCTGTTAGTCTTACCATTACATCCCGCTGCGCAATTTTCATTCCAGGTTTTAACTCAAGTACAAATTTTCCGTATTCAACAGGAGAGCCAATATTATAAATGCAACTGACAGATGCTACTACAATTACATCTTTTCTAGTCAGTAAATTTGCGGTTGCAGAGAGTCTAAGCTTATCTATTTCTTCATTAATTTCCGCCTCTTTTTCAATGTAGGTATCTGTAGTTGGGATATATGCTTCAGGTTGGTAGTAATCATAATAAGATACAAAATAGCAGACAGCATTATTTGGAAAAAATTCCCTAAATTCCTGATAAAGTTGTCCTGCAAGTGTTTTATTATGTGAAATGACAAGTGTTGGCTTTTGGACTCTAGCAATAGTAGAAGCCATAGTATATGTTTTGCCGCTTCCAGTAACTCCCATTAGTACCTGATGCTTAGTGTCTTGTTCTAAGTTCTTAGTTAACAAAGATATAGCATGTGGTTGATCACCGGCTGGACTATATTGTGATATTAAGTCAAATTTCATAATATTCCCTTGATCCTTCATTTTACCACAGATATTAGTTTCCTGATCTGTCTATGTAGTACATACATGGTGTGTACAAGTGTACTAGCTGAAGACGGTAAAAAATTGTGGTATAATTATAGGCTATTATGTCAAGAGAGCAAGGTATTGCAAGGCTTAGCCCAGATCACATGAAAACTCCTAGTAGATTTCATGGTTTGGCTGTGGAAATAATTGAGGCAGTAAATACTGTTCCGTGGAATGCCTATGGGCCTGAAGAGGGTAGTTTTAGTGAACATGCCAAGGGTTTGGTAGGACCTTATGTAATTGCTAGTTATAGTCCTTTGAGTCCTCGCTACGAATTTGCGGAAAGTGGTAATTCTATACCAAGCCTATCGCTACTTATGCTGTCTTTTCAGGCTAGAGATAGATTTCCGGATAGATTTATTGACATGGTGAGTCTAGATGTATATAAGGACGGTATTGGAAATGAAGTGCTAATAAGAGTTTGCTACTGGCCAAGTGATAGGGAAAAGATTAGGAGAGGTGCAGATACAACAGAAACGGTTAGACTTAATAAAGTGAATGGAATCTGGCAAGTATTTGATGCAAAAGAAGATATTGCTTATAATGATCCCCAAGATGGAATTTCAGATCATTTTGCAAAAAAGCTTATTGCAAGAACAAAAAAATTATTACATCAATCAAAAAAAAGCCTTCCTTTTTTTCTGCAAAAAGTCGTTAGTGAATCAAACAAAGCTCGCATTAAAGAAGGAACTCCTGATGGAGTAGTTGATTCTAATTTAGTTGATAGAATTAGTGAAAAAAATTTATTGATCTAGTTAAGTTGTGATTTGATAAGCATTGACCTGTTGACAAAAATATTCGAATTTTCGTATAAATTAATAGGACAGGAATAAAGTAAATTCGTTAAAAATTAGACACTAATATTTAGATATTAGTTA
>WNFL01294943.1_pt1 | contig 13629 bp, 9 predicted proteins | sample 5400361 | NCBI WGS metagenome assembly WNFL01 (sample SAMN13153351, study PRJNA577476) | soil metagenome | isolation source: 40 cm soil on Douglas fir-dominated hillslope | place: USA:California | collected 2013-09-17
TCGAGGATCAGCGCGAACAGGTCGTCCGCGAGCTGGTCCATCGTCGCGGTACCGTCGAGGAACGCTCCCGCGTTGAGGTCGATCCAATGCGGCTTCTTCGCGGCAATCGCGGTGTTGGACGAGATCTTGAGCGTGGGCACGGGGAAACCGAGCGGGGTGCCGCGGCCCGTCGTGAAGAGGAGCACGGTCGCGCCGCTCGCGGCCAACGCCGTGGACGACACGCCGTCGTTCCCCGGCGATTCGAGCAGCGCCAGACCTCCCGCGCCCGTCGCCGCGGGCGCGCCGTACCGCAGCACCTGCGTCACGGTGGCTTGGCCGCCTTTCTGGATCGCGCCCAGCGACTTCTCCTCGAGCGTGGTCAGGCCCCCCGCGACGTTGCCCGGCGACGGGTTCTCGTAGATCGGCTGCCCGTGGCGGATGAAGTATGCCTTGAAATCGTTGATCAGGGTGACGATCTGCTGAAACACGGTCTCGTCGACCGCCCGGTTCATCAGCAGCCGCTCGGCCCCGAACATCTCCGGCACTTCGGTGAGGATCACCCCGCCGCCCAACGCGGTCACCCGGTCGGCGATGCGCCCGACGAGCGGGTTCGCCGTGATGCCGCTCAACCCGTCTGAGCCGCCGCATTTGTGGCCGAGGACGAGATCGGACGCGGGGCACTCCTCGCGGCGGTCGCCCGTCATGGCGGTGACGAGCTGCCCCAGGGCCTCCAGCCCCGCGTCCACCTCGTCGGTGACGTCCTGCGAATTGAAAAACCGGAGGCGGTCCTTGTCGACGCTGCCCGCCAGCTCGAGGAGCGCGTCCATCTGGTTGTTCTCGCAGCCGAGGCCGAGCACCAGGACGCCGCCGGCGTTGGGATGTCGCATCAGGCCGGCCAGTACCCGCTGCGTGTGGGCCAGATCGTCCCCCAACTGACCGCACCCGTAGGGGTGCGAGAAGTTGTATACGCCGTCGATGCGACCGTTGAATAGCGCCGCGCCCTCACGGGCGATCCGCTCTGCCGCGTGGTTCACGCAGCCGACGGTGTTGAGGATCCACACCTCGTTGCGCGTACCGACGCGGCCGTTGGGTCGGCGGTAGCCCATGAATGTCGGCGCCTGTAGGGGCGCAGCATGCTGCGCCCCTACCGCCCGTGTCGGCTCGTATGAGTACTCCAGCACGCCCTCCAGGCACGTCTTGAGATTGTGCGAGTGGACCCACGCGCCACAGGCGATCGGCGCAGTCGCGGCGCCGATGGGGAAGCCGTATTTGACGATCGTCTGCCCGCGGGCGAGGGGGCGCAGAGCGAGTTTGTGACCGGCGGGGACGTCGTCGGCGAGCACGACGCGCTCGCGCTCGACCATCAGTTCGTCTCCTGCGATGAGCGCCTGAACCGCCACCGCGACGTCGTCAGCCGGGTGGATTTTGACGGCCCGGGCGGCCACGGTCACCGCGTGAAGTCCCGGTAGTACGTCTCGATCTGGTTTGGTGTGGCGGTCCCGGAGAGGATCAGGATTCGGTGACGGAACGTGGTCGATTGTCCCGGGGCGAGCCGGAAGTTGCGCTCGCTCTTTCCGTTCGAGAACACCTTCTCCCCCAGCGGGTTGGCGGCGAAAAGACCATAACCGCGAGCGTGCCAATAGGTCGGGAACCCGACGTTCCCGGGATGATCGAGGATCGCGAGCGTGACGGGCTCCCCCTCTACGATGCCCGTGAGCATCGTCCAGCGGCCACGCGTGCCCCAGACCGAGTCGCCCTCGATGCCCTCGGAGCTGTGATAGTGGCCCGTGACGCCCTCGTTGGTGAGCATGGGGACCGTCGTGGCGTGTCCGGCCGCGTCGGTGAAGACCTCCGGGCTATTGGACGGTTGCTCGAGCGCGCGTGCGACACGCATCCCGATCAGGCCTTCCTTATTATCGGTGAAGGTCACCGGTGCGTCGAGCGCCGTCAGGGTCGTGATCCGATCAATGGCGCGCAGTCCGTCCGCGGCCCGGAAGACGAAGCGGGTGTCCTCGCGCAGCAGCGGCTTGCCTTGGGAGTTCACCCATTCGGCCGTCACGTCGAGTGTACCCTCGCCCCGGCCGCTCTTGGCGCTCCGCACCGCGCGCTGGAGGATGGTGCCCATCTTGTCGGCACGGGCCGCGGGGATCGCGTCCGAGTTGTTCCAGAAGTCCAACCCGTTCACGTCCCCGTGATCGAACCAGAGCCCGACCTGGTGCGGGTGATCCACCCGCTCACCCGGCCGCGGGTCGAGAGGCCAGCCGCGCGTGACGACGACGCTCAGGAAGTGAAGGGTTTGCCGTCCACGGTGACGTCGACCCGCCGCAGATCTTCGTGCGGCACGACTTCGACGCGGGGCGCCACCGCCTGCGCGTGTAGGGGCGCAGCATGCTGCGCCCCTACCCACGTCCCAGCGACACCCAGCCACAACGCCAGCCAAGGCTTGCGCATGGTGTTCCCGTCCCTCAACCCATCACGATGTCTTGCTTGCCATCATCGAACAGCACCTTGCGGCCGGTGTGCATCGCGGCGACGGTCATGCACAGGGCGACGGCATGACTGTACCCGGCGTCGATGTGTGCGTTCGTCATCCCACGGGAGCGGACGCACTCCATCCAGTTGCGCACGTTCGCGGTGGTGGACGAATCGCCGCCCGTATTCGCCGCGGTCTCCGTCGGCGCCACCTCGGAGAGCTTCATCGTCGGCAGCTGGTTCGCCTTCATGCCCATCTCCGCCGCGTAGCGGTCGGTGAGCCCACCGTTGGGCGAGATCTCGTTCGTATCGAGGTTCAACATCCCGGCGTTCGAGTAGTACAGCTCCTTCGTGCCCCCGGCGCCGTTCGTCATGCGCGACGCGTAGACGACCTGGAAGCCCTTCGTGGGATCGTCGAGCGGCCCGTACTCGAACACGATCGTGGCGGTGTCCCAATTCTTGCGGCCGTCCTTCCACAGGTAGACGCCGCCGTTCGCGACGACGCTGCGCGGGCGCGGGAAGCCCGTGAACCAGTGCACCGTATCGATCTGGTGGACCATCCACTGGTCCGGGATGCCCGAGGAATAAGGCCAGAAGAGGCGGTACTCGAGGTATTTGCGCGGATCCCACGCCTCATACGGCATGTACGCCAGGAAGCGCTTCCAGTCGGTGTCGGTCTCCTTGATGGTGGAGACGAGCGGGGGCCGGCGCCAGCGCCCCGGCTGGTTCACGTTCCAGGTCATCTCGGCCATGACGATGTCGCCGAACTTCCCCGACCGGATGAATTCGTTCGCCGCCTGGTAATTGGCGGCGCTGCGCCGCTGCGTGCCGATCTGCACGACGCGGTCCGACTTCTTCACGGCGTCCCGGATCGCGACGGCCTGGTCCATGCTGTGGGCCAGCGGTTTCTCGATGTACGCGTCCTTCCCCGCATGGATCGCTTCGACGCCGTGGTAAGCGTGCAGGAAGTCGGGGGTCGAAATCATCACCGCGTCGACGACCTTCGCCGCGTACATCTCCTCGTTGTTGAGGAACGCGCGCGGCTTCGCGCCCATCACCCGCTCGATCTCGGCGACGCCCTCGTCGCGGCGCCGGTTCCAGATATCCGACACGGCGACGATCTCGAAGTTGAGCGTTGGACCGGCTGCCTTGAACGCCGGGAGCAGTGCCTGACGGAAGCGGTCGGAGAAGCCGACGATCCCGACGCGCACGCGGTCGTTCGCGCCCAGAATCCGGGCGTAGCTCGACGCGGGGATCGACGCGGCCGCGAGGCCGGCCACGCCGGCGGCGGCGCTCTTCACGAAGTCGCGACGCGGCATCGTCTTCTCCTTCTTCTTATGACGGGCCATCTCATCCTCCGATCAGGATTGGACGCGGCGCCGCCCCGCGGAGCCGAGCCCCGCGAGCACACCGCGCATGTAAGCGAACGACTGTTTCATCCCGGGCAAGGGGTCGTCGGCGTCGATCTCGTACTCGAGGTTGACGTAACCCGCGAAGCGCATCGCCTCGAGCTGCCGGAAGATTTCGGCGATCGGGATCGCGCCCTCGCCCACGATGCACTGGCTGCCCTTCGCCGTCAGGTCGCGCAGGTCCTTGGCGTGCATGTCGAGCAAGCGCGGTCCGGCGTCCGCGATCGCGCGCACGACGTCGGTCCCCGTCCGCACGGTGTGGCCGATGTCGATGCATAGCCCCATCCGCCGATCCATGTTCTTCACGTGCTGCAGCGCGTCGTAGGGCGACGGAAAATTCTTGTCCTCCGGGCCGTGGTTGTGGATCGCGACTTTGATGTCGTACTGCTTGGCGAAGCCCTCGATGCGCGGCAGGGTCGGTGCGGCCGCGTGCGCGGTGATCAAGGGCATGCCGGCAGCCTTGGCGTACGCGAAGTATTTCTCCACGTCCGCGTCCGTGTCCCGGTCGAAGGAGATGACCCCCCCGCCCACGATCTCGAGCCCGGCGGCCGCGATCTCCTGGCGCGCCGCTGCCAGCTCGGCGGGCGACAGTTCGAACGGCAGGTGCACTGACTTGAGGTTGATGTAAGGCGTCCCCAGGGCCTGCACCATCTCAATCGCTTTCGCGCGGGGAAAATTGCGGAGCGAGTAGCTAGCGACCCCCAGCCTCAGCCCCTCGCTCCCCCTCTCCACTACGGGGAGAGGGGGAAGGGGGGTGAGGACAGTGGCGACGCCCGCGGCACTCGCTTTCAAGAACGTCCGCCGGTCGGTCACGCTCAGTACCCCGGGTTTTGCGGGAACGGCGTCGAGGTGCGGTCGATCTGCGTCTGGGGAATCGGCCGCAATACGTGAAATGGCTTGATGCTGCTCGCTCCGGTGGCGTCTTGCCAGTTGTACGCCTTGACGCGCGACAGCAGCGTGTGCGTCCGCACCAGGTCGAACCAGCGCATCGACTCACCCGCAAGCTCGCGGGCGCGCTCGTTCAAGACCTCGGTCAGCGTCAGCTGAGCGACGGTCAGCTCCATCTCGGTCTCGTGCCCCGGGATGGCGGCGCGTCGCCGCACGGCGTTGATATACGCGAGCCCCTCCGCCGGCCGCCCGTCGCGCATCAGAGCCTCGGCCGCAATGAGGTACGTCTCGGCGAGGCGGAAGAGCAGGAAGTCCCGCGAACCGCGCGTTTCGTTGACACTGAGCCGAAACGGATCCTCGAACTTGTTCAGGGACGGGAAAATCCTGCTGCTGTACGTCTTCGGCGTATAGACCCGGTACGGCTTCGTCCGCGCCAGCACGGTGTCCGCGACGGTCGTCGAGACAAAGACCGCCGTGTCCCCCAGCTGGAACTTGGGCGCGCCCGTCGCATCCCGAGGAATGGTCGCGGCGTTGTTGGCGTACCACACGCGCTTGAACTGGGCATCGTAGCGCCCGTCTTTGGTGCGGTCGTACAGACCCAGGAAGAACCTGGTCGGGCGGAAGCGCTTGAACGGACGACCGTTGGCGACGTCGCGCAGCATCCCGGGCAGCACGTCGTACTCCATCAAGAAGTAGAGATGCCCGCTGTTGCCGGGGCCGGTGGTCAGGGGATCGGCGGTGAACTGCACCGACCAGATGACCTCGGCGTTCCGCTCGTTGTGGAAATCGAACACGTCGCCGAACCGGGGCAGCAGCGAGTACTGGCCCGAGTTGATGACCCGTTGCGCGTAGTCGGCGGCGTTCGCGAAGTCCCCCGCCTGCGTCTTGGCGACCTCGTCGGCGGCGGAGTCGTCGGGGACGCGCAGGCGCGCCAAGTACACCTTGGCGAGCAGATGCTGAACGGCGCCTTTCGTCGCGCGCCCGTATTCCTGCTGCACAGCGGGCAGATGCGCCTCGGCGTACTGCAGGTCCGGGATGATCACCTCGTCGTACACGCTGTCGACGGAGGAGCGGTGCGCCTCGGTCGTGGGTGCTGTGATCTGGTGCACCGTGATGTGCAAGGGACCGAACATCTGCACCAGGTAGAAGTAGTAGAGGGCCCGGAGGAACCGCAGTTCGCCCACGCGCTCCGCCTTGGCGGTCGAGTCCATCTGCACCACCGGCGCCTGGTCGAGCGCCGTGTTGGCGGTGTTGATCGCCCGGTAGAAGTCGTTCCAGGTGCCCGTGAAGTAGTCGACCGTCGGGTTGAGTTGCGTGGTGTAGTCGTTGACAAACTTGTAACTGCCGTCGGCGCCTTTGTAGAAGATGTCCGTGCCGAACTCGGTCAGCGTGAAGCCCCGCTCCTGCCCCCAGAAGCTGCGCAGCGGCTCGTACGACGAGTTCACGAGGGCCTGAAAGACCGCCTGGCTGCCGTACGCTCCCGGGGTCAACCCGGTGATGACCTCTTCATTCAGGTCCACGCAGGCGGGCAGGGAGGTGAGCACTGCCGTGGCCAGCATGACGACGGTTCGCTTGTGCATTGCTCCTCCCATGGTCAGAGGCCCACCGTGACGCCCATCATCAGCGTCGAATAGCTGGGCGTGCCGGCGTTGGTGGCAGACTCGGGGTCGAGGCCCTGGAACCTCGTGAACAAGAACGGGTCCTGCGCCGTGGCATAGATTCGCAGGGAATTCGCGTGGAAGAACGAGCCCAGACGCGCGCCCCGCAGGGTGTAGCTCACGCTGATGCTGCGGACCCGGACGAAAGAGCCGTCCTCGAATCCCATCGCGCTGCTGTTTTCCGGGCGTTCCTGATCGAGGTTCGGGCGAGGATCGGTGTTGCTGGGGTTGTTCGGCATCCAGTAGTTGACATTGACGTTGTTATAGCGGCCCGCCAGCACGTTCTGGTCTCTGCGGAAGGCGTCGTCCATCGTCTGGCCGCAGCGGGCGATCACCATAACCGACAGGTCGAAGCCCTTCCAAGTGAAGTGGTTCATCAGGCTCCCGGTCCACTCGGGGAACGGGGTTCCCAGCACGACGCGGTCGTTCGCGTCGATCTTGCCGTCATTGTTCTGGTCGACGATGCGGATGTCCCCCGCTTTCCGCCCGTACCGTTTCATTGCCACGGAATCGGCGATCTGCCAGATGCCACCGAACTGATAGTCGTAGTAGACCGAGATGGGACTGCCGATGAACCATTTGTTGCCCACGTCGTTCAAGCTGCCGCCGTACAAGCTGACGATGCGGTTGCGGTTCCTCGCCCAATTGAGCTGCGTGCTCCAGCCGATGCCGTGCCAGTCGCGGAGCATCTCCGTGTTGAGGGCTACCTCGACGCCGCTGTTCAGCGTCGCGCCGACGTTTTGCAGGATGCTCGAGCGGCCGTTGATCCCCGACAGCTGTCGGTTCAGGAGCAGCTCGCTCGTCGCAGCCCGATACACGTCCACCGAGCCCGATATGCTGCCGTGCCCCACCGTGAACTCCAGCCCCGCATCCGTCTGCGTGGTGTGCTCCCACGAAAGAAAGGGATTCACGAAGCTGCCCGGCCTGTACCCGACCGCCGGCTGGTCGCCGAACGAGTAGATGGTCCTCGTGAGCGATCCCTCCGTTTGATAGGGATTGATCGCGGTGTTACCAGTTTTTCCGTAGCTGACCCGCAGTTTCAGGTCGGAGAAGAGGCCCGTGCGTTGGATGAACCCTTCCTCCGAGAGGCGCCAGGCGAGCGCGGCCGAGGGAAACACCTGACACTTGTGCCCCGGTGCCAGGCGGGACGAGCAGTCGTCGCGGCTGGTGAGGGTGAGGAGGTAGCGGTCCTTGAGCGCGTAGTTGAGGCGGGCCATGTAGGACCGCAGGGCCCATTGCGACACGTAGCTGGATGGCGCATCCACGCGCGCCGCCGACCCCAGGTCGAAGTACTGGTCCTGTTCGTACGGCAGCCCGAGCACGGTCGTGACCTGGTCTTCCGTCCGCTGCGTCTGGACGCTGTACAGGAGTGTGACGTCGATGCGGTGAGCAGGCCCCAGGCTGCGCTTGAACGTGAGGATGTTGTCGAGCGTGTACGCGAACGTGCGCTGCTGCTCGAGGGTCGCGTTGGCGGGGCTCCCTTGCTGCGCCTGCGTCTGGGACCCCCAGAACTGCCCGCGTCGATAGAACGTCAAGTCGCCCCCGAAGTTTACGCGCCAATTCAGCGCGGGGCTCAGGCTGTAGTCGGCGAACAGGGTCCCGAATACGCGCGCGCGTCCGCGGTCGTCCTTCTGGTTCTGGACGTCGGAGAGCGGGTTAACGCGTTGCCCGTCGGGCGTGGGTTTGAACAGGAGGTTGCCGGAGCTGTCGTACGGCATCCCCAGTGGGTCGTTACCGAGCGCTTCGCTGTAGACCCCGTCGCCCCGGCCGAGGTGCTGGTCGCTCTGGGTCAGCGAGGTCGAGGTGCCGAGTCGCAGACGCGAATTCGGGCGATGATCGAAGTTGAACCGCAGCGACCGACGCACGAAATCCATCCCTCGGACGATCCCCACCTGATGGAGCTGGCCTCCGCTGAGCGCGAAGCTGGTCTTCTCGTCCCCCCCCGTTATCCGCACCTCACTGTTCAGCTGCGTTCCCTCGCGCAGCACGAGATCCTGCCAGTCCGTCCATCGCCCGGCCTGGAGCGCCTGCAGGTCCTGAGGCCAGAAGAGAACCGAATCTCCGTGCCCACACGCGGCGACGCCTGTGGGACACTGGTACCCTGTGTTGCTGTTTCGCGCGGCGTCGCGCTTGAACTGGGCCCACTGCGGGCCGTTCATCATCGGCATGCGGTTGAGCGCCTGCTGGGCCCCGGCATACGTGTCGTATGTGATGTTCGTCTTGCCGTTCTTGCCCTGCTTCGTGGTGATGAGCACCACGCCGCTCGCGCCGCGCGCGCCATAGATCGCGGTCGCCGACGCGTCCTTCAAGATCTCGATGGACTCGATGTCGTTCGGGTTCAGGTCGCCGATGCCGCCGGCCATCGGGATGCCGTCCAGCACGTACAGCGGATCGTTGGACGCCGTGAGGGACCGCGTGCCCCGCACCCGGATGCTGATGCCGTCCCCGGGGTTGTTGCCGCTGGTGACGATATCCACGCCGGGCACGCGTCCCTTGATCGCCTCGATGGCGTTGGTTTTGGGCACTTCGTGCACGTCGTCCCCGCCCACCGATGCGACGGACCCGGTGATGTCGCGGCGGGCTTGCGTTCCGTAGCCGACGACCACGATCTCCTGCAGCGCGACGGCCAATTGAGTCAACTGGAAGTCCGCGCTGGCGGTCTGTCCCGCCGCCACCGTCACGCCCGTGACGTCGCCGAGCCCGTAGCCGATGATCAGCGCTTGGACGCGATACGTGCCGGGCGGGACACCGGTGATCGTGAACCGGCCCGCCGAATCGGTCTGGGCGTCGAACCGGGTGCCCGGGACGGTGATGCGCGCGCCCCACAGTGGGGCGCCGGTTTCCTGCGCGCGGACGACGCCCGCGATCGTACCCGTGTCCTGGGCACGAGCGATCTGGGTCGGCAACAGCACGACGAGTGTGAGAAGGAAAGCGGGGAGGCGAGTTGAGCGAACTGACGGCCACGTCGGGTCTACACCGGACGGACACAGACACGCCCGAGCGGCTCGACGGCGAACCTGCCACATGGGACCCTCCGAGTTGGCACGGAACTGGCGGTTCCAGAGTGAGGCGCAAAGCGCGTGCCTCCTTGGTGACGCTTGTCACAGGGTTGTCACGCGCGTTGTGTTGTTGCGGGCACGCCTCAGGGAGTGGCGCGGACGCCGCGCCGCGCGATCTTCCGTCACCCAGTCGAGGTGCACTCTATCCCGATCCGCATGCCGCGCCCTGACTCGACCTCGGATTCACCCGACGCGCCGCGCACGATCGACCGGCGTGAAGCGCTGCGGCGCGCCGCACTCATACTGGGGGGCGTCATCTCGGCGCCCGTCATCGCGGGGGTGCTCGCCGGGTGCGGGCGTCGCCGCTCCGGCGCGCTCTCGTCTGAGCAATTGGAGCTCGTCGCCACGATTGCCGATCACATCCTTCCGGAGACCGACACGCCCGGTGCGCGTGCCGTGGGCGTACACGAGTTCATCGACGCAATGCTGGTGGAGGGATACACGGGCGATGGCCGCGCGCGATTTTTCGCCGGGCTCGCGGACGTGGATGCCCGCGCGCGGGCAGCATGCGGCCGCCCCTTCCTGGAATGCGCGCGCGCGCAGCAGCGCGCGCTGCTCGAGGACCTGGACCGCGAGACACTCGCCCAGCCCGCTGCGTTCTTCCGCACCGTCAAGGAGCTGACGCTCGTCGGCTACTACACCTCGGAGATCGGGGCCACGCGCGAACTGCACCACCAGCCGGTGCCGGGCCGCTACGACGGGTGTGTGCCCCTCGCCACGATCGGCCGGACGTGGGCAGTGTGAGGCTGTTGTTGAAGGAGGAGCCCTATGACGCGATCGTCGTGGGCTCCGGCATAACCGGAGGCTGGGCTGCCAAAGAGCTCACCGAGAAGGGTCTGCGGACCCTGGTCGTCGAACGCGGGCGGCACGTCGAGCACGGCTCCGGCTACGTAACCGAGTCGCTCCAGCCCTGGCAGCTGCCGCACCGCGGGCGGGGCGAGCCCGCAGTGTACGCGCGTGACTACGCCATTCAGAGCAAGAATTACGCGTTCTCCGAGGCGACACGGCATTTCTTCGTGAGCGACCGGGAGCACCCCTACGTCACGCCCGACGACAAGCCCTTCCGCTGGATCCGCGGCTATCAGCTGGGCGGGCGCTCCCTTATTTGGGGCCGGGCCTCGTGGCGCTGGAGCGACCTCGATTTCGAAGCGAATCTGCGCGACGGGCACGGCGTCGATTGGCCGATCCGGTACGCCGATCTTGCGCCCTGGTACACGCACGTGGAGCGCTTCGTGGGAGTGAGCGGAGAGCGGCTGGGGCTCCCGCATCTTCCCGACGGAGAGTTCCTCCCGGCGTGGGAGATGAACTGCGCGGAGCGCGCGGTGCAGCGGGGTATCGAGCGTGCGTTCCCCGGGCGGCACATGACGATGACGCGCGTCGCGAACCTCACGCGCGCCCACCTCGGCCGCGGGCCGTGCCAGGCGCGCAATCAGTGCGCCCGCGGCTGCAGCTTCAGCGGGTACTTCTCGAGTCTGTCGGCGACACTCCCCGCGGCGCGACAGACGGGCCGGCTGACCGTCGTGACCGACGCGATCGTGCACAGCGTCATCTACGACGAGCGGCGCGATCGGGCGGCGGGAGTGCGGGTGATCGACGCGAAGACCAAGGCGACGCGCGAGTACTTCGGGCGGGTCATCTTTCTGTGCGCGTCGACGCTCGGCACCGCGCAAATTCTGCTCAACTCGAAGAGCGCGCGCTTTCCCGCGGGGCTTGCCAACTCGAGCGGCGAGGTCGGCCACAACGTGATGGACCACATCTCCAAGGCCGGCGCGCGCGCGACCGTCCCCGGACTCGAGGACAAATACGTTTATGGCCGGCGTCCCACCGGAACGTACATCCCCCGGTTTCGCAATTTAGGCAGGTCGGGCGAAGCGAACGTGGGATTCCTGCGCGGCTATGGTGTCCAGGCCGGCGCGAGCCGAGAAGGTTGGGCGCGCGGCGCGGACGAGCCGGGCCTCGGCGTCGAGCTGAAGCAGCGACTGCGCGAACCGGGACCGTGGCAGATCAGCCTGCAGGGGTACGGCGAGTGTTTGCCACGCCACGAGAACTACGTCGACCTGGACCCGGTGCGGACGGATCAGTGGGGGATTCCGCTGCTCCGCATCCAGTGCGCGTGGAGCGACAACGAGCGGGCCATTCGGGCGGACGTCAAGACCCAAGCGGCGGAGATGCTCGAGCGCGCGGGGTGCCGCAAGGTGGAGCCGTACGACGACGACGGCCCCCCCGGCTTTAGCGTGCACGAGATGGGCACCGCGCGCATGGGCCGCGACCGCAAGACCTCCGTCCTCAATGCGCATAACCAGGCGCACGACGTGCCGAACCTGTTCGTCACCGACGGCGCCTGCATGGTCAGCTCGTCGTGCGTGAATCCCTCCCTGACCTACATGGCCCTCACGGCGCGCGCCGTGGACCACGCGGTCAACGAGTTGAAGCGCCAGAATCTGTGAGCGCGCGCGAGGCGCAGGCGCGGGTCGCGGCGACGTCGTTCCTCGCGCTGTTCGCGATCGTCGGGCTCGCGCTCTACGGCCTGCCGTTCTTTTACGACTTCATGGTGCGCGACTTCGGTTGGTCGCGTGCCCAGGTGACCTCCGGGAACGCGCTCAGCAAGCTCCTGGTGGGACCGCTGTTCGGTTTTCTCGCCGGGTGGATGGTGGACCGCTTCGGCCCACGCCGTCTGATGGTGGCCGGAATTCTCATGGCGGGCATCGCGCTCGTCGGGCTCGGCATGATCCACACGCTCGCCGGCTTCTATCTCTTCTATCTCTTCAACGCGCTCGGCAACGTCTGCGGTGGCCCGCTCCCGAACCAGGTCTTGCTGTCGCGCTGGTTCACCGCAGCCCGCGGCCGCGCCATGGGCTTCGCTTACCTCGGCATCGGCCTCGGCGGTGCGCTGGTGCCGTTCCTCGCCCTGCGGCTGACGCGCGCGGTGGGGTGGCAAGGCGCCCTGCAGGTGCTCGGCGTGTTGATCGTCGTGGTGGCGCTGCCGCTGGCGCTCGTCGTCAAAGAGCACCCCCCGAGTCCCCAGCCCCTAGCCCCGAGCCCCGTTTCAATCGGTCCCGTCCTCCGTGCGCCCGCGTTTTATCTGCTCCTCGTCGGCAGCATGTGCTCGATCGCCGCGGTGGGAGGCACGAACCAGCACTTGAAGCTGTTCCTGAGCCTCGACCACGGGTACTCACAAGCCGGGGCGGCGCAGATCGCCTCGCTGGTCCTGGCCTCGAGCCTCGTCGGCCGCCTGGGAGCCGGGTGGCTCGCGGATCGCTTCGCGAAGAAGTACGTGATGCTGCTGATCTATTTGCTTGTCGTCTCGGCGATCCCGCTGCTCCTCCTGACAGATGCCCGCGGCACGATCTATCTGTTTGCGGTCGTCTTCGGCCTCGGTCTCGGCGGCGAATATATGGTCATCCCGCTGATGGCCGGCGAGTTGTTCGGCATGCGCGTGCTGGGGCGCGCAATGGGCGTGGTGCTCACGGGGGATGGGATCGCCGAAGCAGTCGCGCCTTGGATCGTCGGCCGGATGCATGACGCGTCCGGTAGCTACACGCATGGCTTCCTGGCGCTCATCGGCTGCTCGCTGACCGGAGCGATCGCGGTGGCTCTGCTGCCACGCGGCGTGAGGCCGTGAGGATCGGCATCATCATGAACGGCGTCACAGGACGCATGGGGTTGAACCAACATCTCGTCCGGTCGATCGTCGCAATCCGCCAGCAAGGTGGGGTAACGCTGCCCGGCGGCGGGACGGTGGTCCCCGATCCGATCCTCGTCGGGCGAAGTGAGGCGAAGCTCCGCGAGATCGCTCGTGCCCACGACATCGAACGTGTCTCCACCGATCTCGATAGCTGCCTGGCGAACCCCGCGGACGCGATCTACTTCGACGCGACGCTCACGAGCGCCCGCGTCGACCACGTGCGGCGAGCGATTGCCGCGGGCAAGCACGTCTACTGCGAGAAGCCGCTCGCGCCGACCACGGTCCAGGCCCTCGATCTGGCGCGCGCGGCCGATCGCGCGAACGTGAAGCACGGCGTGGTGCAGGACAAGCTCTTCCTCCCCGGCATCCGCAAGCTGAAGCAGCTGGTCGACGACGGCTTCTTCGGTCGGATTCTGAGCGTGCGCGGCGAGTTCGGCTACTGGGTGTTCGAAGGCGACGACCAGCCGGCGCAGCGACCG
>WNFL01013386.1_pt1 | contig 13627 bp, 10 predicted proteins | sample 5400361 | NCBI WGS metagenome assembly WNFL01 (sample SAMN13153351, study PRJNA577476) | soil metagenome | isolation source: 40 cm soil on Douglas fir-dominated hillslope | place: USA:California | collected 2013-09-17
GTTTCAGATCGCCGCGCATGAGGAAGTGATCCCGATCGACGAGCTTTACCGCATGTGCGAAATCGCGAGGAAATTGCTGGATGGGCCGCATCGCGTGGGACGGGTGATCGCGCGGCCGTTCATGGGAACGCCGGGGAACTTCGTGCGGACCACGCGGCGGCATGACTATGCGGTCGATCCGCCGAAGCCGATGCTCATGGATGTTCTTGCAGAGCGCAAAGTTCGCGTTTTCGGAGTCGGCAAGATTCATGACATTTACAATGGCCGCGGAGTCGAAGAGTACGTGACGACGAAAGGCAACGTCGACGGCATGGAGAAAATGACGGCGACGGTTAGCGAGCGCAGAAGCGGGCTCATTTTTTGTAACCTCGTGGATTTCGACATGTTGTACGGCCACCGGAAAGACGTTGAGGGATTTGCCAAATCGCTGGAAGAGTTCGACCGTTTGCTCGGGGAGTTCTTGCCGCTGCTTAGCCTTTCGGATATGTTGATGATCACCGCGGACCACGGGTGCGATCCCGATCCGCGCTGGGCGACGACGGACCATTCGCGGGAGTACGTGCCGATTTTGGCGTATTCGCCGGGAGGCGGGACGGGCGTGAACCTGGGGGTGCGGGACACGCTGGCGGATATGGGGCAGACGATAGCGGAGAATTTCGGCGGGACGATTCCGCATGGGAAGAGCTTCTTGAGTGAGATGAGGAAGCGGCGAAGCAGCGAAGTAGCGATGGGTTAGTACGAGAAAGGTGCCAAGGAATCGGATCGACTAGGAATTCGTGCGTCAGAACCAGTCGCTGCGGTAGGCCACCCACCAGCTAAAGATGCCGATGGGAATGGTGGCCAGCAGCGCCCATACGATGGGCAAGGTGAAATCCGCTATCAGTCCCAGCGCAGTGAAGGCAATCCAGAAAACCTTGCGTTGCATTCCCTTATTCTAGCGCGCTCAGCAGCCCTGTGGACGCTGGTCAGAGAGCAGATTTCGAGAAGAACCACATGGCGGATGTCCGCCTGTTAACCCGGATTTCTCACCGGCACGCAGCTGAATTCCGGGTGAAGCAGGCAGCGACGGACAGCGGATTGATCAGGCGAGTGAGAGTGACAGGAAGGATCCCTGCCGGGGCCTGTGCATGGCAGGCCCCGGCGGGAGTCGGTGTGAGGTCGCGTCGCTATTATGCCTTTGCGGCTTTTTTAAGAATGCCGCCGGCGGACTTGGTTTGAGGAAGTCGCTCACCGACGCTCTCTTTTTCGCGCAAGGAAATGACTTCATTTCCAAGCTCGTAGAGAGCGCGGATTCCCGAACGAATTTCCGAGTAGGCTTGTTCGGCGCGTTTGGCCACCTTTGGTCCCCAGGGATCGACCGGCACCGGACCGTGTGGCCCAAGAACCCACAGGGGGCCATCGGCAAGGCTCCCAATGAGCTGCTGGAAGGCCTCGAAGTTGGGGAAGTTCCAGAAGTGGAACGGCTTTACGTTGACCGTCCAAGCGTTCGAGGGGATGCCGTTGGCAATCACAACGAGTTGCGATGCACCATGGGGCGCCCCAAAAGGGACTTTAAAAGTCGTGTGCTGAATGGAAGTTCCCGTGGCAACTCCCATGGAGCTGTGGTTGAAGGTGCGGCAGAAATAGACCTTGCCCGAAGCCGCGTGTCGGATCCGGACAAGCGGATAATTGGTTGCGGCAGTGGCATCGTCGCCGTAGCTTACGGCCTGGGACAATCCGTTGAGTTGCCTGCCATACAGGGTGTAGCTGTGCCCGGCTTCGATCCTGTGCGGGCAGGAAGTGATGTGCGGCGCCCAGGCAGGATCAGGTCCGCCAGAGGGAGTGTAGGCAAAGATCTGGTTGCTACCGTCGGCGAACAGCACTTGGCCGCTGGGGATCAGGAGCATCCGCCCGACGAAGGGAGGGCCGCCGCTGTTCGGCGGATTCGGGACTGAGTAAAGTGAAGCCCCGTCGAATTCGAAGAACTCCGTGGGGCCAGGGAAATTGCCGCCTTCACCCGCCGGTCCGGCAGCGCATAGCACGCTGCCGTTGGGCATGAGGCAGCCCGGGGCATCCTTTGCCTCCATCAATTTTCCGTTGGCATCAAGAGGAAAGTCCGGTCCGGCCGTCCAGGTGCCTGGCTGATTGGCTATATTAGGTGGAGTGTAGATGGCGGTGTGGCCGCTGGCTCCGGTGGCGAAAACCCGGCCGTCAGGGAGAAGAAGTGCAGGACCAATCTCGATAGAGGAGGCCTGAACTAAATCAACCGGAGTACTGCCGGCGCTCACCCACTGATTGGCAGCGGCAACATATTTTTCGGTTTTGGGATGCTGGCTGCATTCAGCGGAGAGAACCGTCTCATCCGGGAGAAGCGTCCAGGTTTCTTCCGAGCTGGGGTCGTCCTTGTTGGGCCCGGCGGTCCAAGCATTCGTGCCGGGGTCGTAGATGGCGGTGCGCTGGTCGAAAATAGAGCCTAGGAGAAGACGACCGTCGGGCAGGACGGTGCAGGGCGCGTCACCGATGTTGTTCCAACCGGCTGGGGGTGGAAGAGGTGACCACTGGTCGAGTACCGGGTTGAAAAGTTCAGCCTTGTTGGTGTCGCCGCCGGCGTCACTGTATTCACCGCCCGCGACAAAGACGCGGCCATCGTCGAGAACGGCTGAGGCGTAATAGAGGCGCGTGTTCGCCATAGACGATTGCGGCGACCATGCTCCGTGGATGTAACTGCCGTGCTGGTCGGGCGAGAGCCTCAACCAGCGTTTTCCTCCGGATTCCTGAGCGAGGACGGTGCCGTCTGTGAGGAGCAACATCGTACTTGCTGGGAAGGGAGGTTGATTGGTAAGCGGGGTCCAAGTGCCTGCCATAGGATTCTCCTTTTGCCGACAAGGAAGTCCGGAGAGCGAGACGGGCGTGGAAACGAACGAGAAAACGGGTTGCCTGTGGAACGTCCGCGCATGGGCTTCCGTGGACTCCCTGTTACCGGCTTGACAATAGTGCAGTTCAGCAGCCCAGCGTTTCATCGAACGGTGACGTGGCGAGCGGATGACGACGCTTCGTCGCGTCGTCAGTTGCCGGAGGCGGAAGAAGCGGCGCCGGGGGCGTAGTAGCCGGTGCTGGTAAGGGCGAAGAATTTGCGGTGTCTGCCAGGGGAGGCCGCATCGTCCCGGAAACTGTCTATTATCTGTAGATTGGGTTCATCACGACTTCCTAATGTGATGTACGGTAGGGTGTTTACGCAGAGTGAATGTGGTCTCTGGCGGAGGGGGGATTGGCATGGGAATGTTCAGTAAGGGTGGAGGCCGCGACGACAGCGCCTTTGAAATGAGAAGGGACGGCCCGCTTTTGAAGTTCGCCGGCATCGGCGTCGGTGTGGTGCTTGTGTTGCTTCTCCTGGGTGTTTTCCTGCTGCGCGTGACGCGAATCGAGGCGGGACACGTGGGGGTGGAGATCAATCTGGCGGGCAAGCAGCGCGGAGCGTCGGAAATCCCGGTGCGCACGGGCTGGGTGGTGTATTCGCCATTGAGCACGCAGATCATTGAATTCCCGACGTTCGTGCAGACGGTGAAATGGACCAAAGATACGAACGAAGGACATCCGGTGAATGAAGAGATGGGGTTTAATTCGAAGGAAGGGATGGAAATCTTCGTGGACGTGTCCCTGTCGTATGCCATTGAAGCGGCGAAGGCGCCGGACTTCTACGTGAAGTATCGCCTCGCGGACATGGAGTCGTTCACACACGGAATTCTGCGCGACGTGGTGCGCAACTCGCTGAACGAAGTGGCTTCGACGTACGTGGTGGAAGATATCTACGGAGAGAAAAAGGCGGAGTTTCTGAGCAAGGTGCGGGCGAAAATCGAGCAGAAAATGTCGCCGGTGGGTGTGAGCGTGCAGCAGTTCGGCTTCATCGGGGCGCCGCGCGTGCCGACGGTGATCGCGACGGCTATCACGGCGAAGGCGCAGGCGATCCAGCAGGCGGAGCGCGCTCGAAACGAGTTGGCGACGACGCAGGCAGAGGCCGCGAAGAAAATTGCGGAGGCGGAAGGCGATGCCAAGTCGCTGGTGACGCGCGCACAGGGAGAAGCGGATGCCAACCGCATCCGGCAGAATTCGCTGACGCCGCAGTTGCTGGAATTGCGCCGGATCGAAAACAATCGAGCACTGATCGACAAGTGGAACGGCCAGTTGCCGACGGTCCAAACGGGACAAGGCGGCGGGATGATCCTGCAACTGCCTAAGCCGCAATAGACTGCAAGACGTAAGTCAAAAGCGAAGAGCGGGCACGATATATCTGATGCGAGACGAAGAGTGGACCTTTCGCGAAGAACCCGAGGATGGAGTTCCAGATTGTGTGCACGCGGCGATCTAAGTCGTGTAGACTGCTTAGCGTTTTGGCTGCAGAACGAAAACGACACTGGACCTCCCTTTCATGGACAAGATCACAACGCTTGGAAGAATTTTCATTGCCATTGCCCTGGTCGTTTTTGGGGTTCAGCACTTTATGTACGGCGCTTTCGTGGCGGGGCTGGTGCCTGCGTGGATGCCGGGGCGGCTATTTTGGGCGTACTTTGTGGGCGCGGCGTTCTTTGCAGCTGCTGCCGGTATCCTCTACCAAAGATTGGCGCGACCGGCGGCAACCCTACTGGGAGTGATGTTTTTTCTCTTCGTCGTGCTTCTGCACATTCCCCGGATCGCTACTCATCCCAGCGATGGTAACGAGTGGACCAGCGGATTTGTGGCGCTGGCAATGAGCGGAGGCGCCTGGGTACTTGCCCGCAATTCTCCCTTAGCAGGGCGCGAAACCTCGGCTCCGTTCCTCAAACTCGGGCGATATTTTTTTGCCGTAGCTTTTGTGGCTTTCGGGATTCAGCATTTTGTTTACGCGCGTTTCGCAGCGGGACTGGGTCCGCCCTGGTTTCTGGGGCGACCGCTTTGGGCGTATCTCACCGGCGCGGTCTTCATTGCCGCGGGCATAACAATCCTTCTTGGGAAAATGGCACGATTGGCGGCAACACTGCTGGGAACACTCATTTCTCTGTTCTTCCTACTGCTCTACGTTCCTCGCATCACAGCCCAATTGCACAATCCGGGTCCGTGGACCAGTGGATTTGAGGTTTTGGCACTGTGTGGAAGCGCTATGGTCCTGGCCAACACCTTGCCAAGACAAAACAGAGAGTAGGTAACGTAACGATGTTCGCAAAGGGCGGGGGCTACTGCCCCGACTTAACGATCGGGGCAGGCGCTTGCTCAAAATGACGATTCATCGCACTTGCACGCTTGAAGCATGACGGCGGGTTGGGGAGGTTCGCACAAAAGCAGGGCGCAGCATGCTGCGCCCCTACAAAGGGAAAAAGGAACAATCTTCAGTTGCCGGAGGCGGAAGGCTTTTCCGTGGGGGCGTAGTAGCCGTTGCGGGTGCGGGCGATGAGCTTGCCGCGGCCGCGCGGGGGGATCACTTCCACCTGGATGGCGCGGTAGGTGCCATCGCGGTGGGTGTTGGTGGGATAGTAGGCCAGAATGTACTGGTTGCGAATGTCGTGAGCGACCTGCTCGCAGATGTTGTGCACGTCATCGACGTTTTCCGGGAAGAACGCCAAGCCGCCGGAGGCCGCAGCGATTTGCTCGAGTGCTTTGCGGGCGCGCTTGGCTTCCTTCTTGTTTTCCTGGGCGAGGAGACCGATGGCGTAAATCACCGTGTCGGTCTTCTGGACTTCGCGAATCATTTTCTCGAGGGAGTTGCGGCTGGCGTTGTCTTCGCCGTCGGTGACGACGAGGAGAACCTTCTTGTCCTTGGAAGCTTTTTTAAGATGATCAAGAGAGCCGAGGATGGCGTCGCGCAGTGCCGTGCTGCCGCGTGAATCGATGCGTTCGAGGGCTTCCCGGAGCTCGGGGATGCTATTGGTGAAATCCTTGTCGAGGTCGAGATAGAAGTCGTCGTTGAAATTGACGACGAAGGCTTCGTCATTGGGGTTGCTGGCCTGCACGAGAGTGAGAGCGGCCTCGTTGACGCGGGGACGCTTGTCGCGCATGCTGCCGCTATTGTCGATCACTAGCCCCATGCTGACAGGGACGTCCTCGCGCTTGAAGACGGATAGTTTCTGCTCGACTTTGTCTTCGAAGACGCGAAAATTGTCCGACTTGAGGCCGTCGGCGAAGCGATGACGGTCATCGATGACGGTCGTGTGCAAGACGACCAAGTTAACGTCAACCTTGATGCTTAAACCTTGTTTGCCGGCGTTGGCATCCTGGCCGGGAGGAGGCGGTGCCGCGTTGGGGACGGGAATCTGAGCGAAAGCGGCGGAAGCGAGGACCGCGGCCGCGCAGATCAAGAGAGAGAGATTGCGCAGAGAAGGAAAGACACTCCGGAAGAACTCAGTGGCTGGGGGCGTAATATCCGGTCTTGGAATAGACATTGAGTGGCGGAAGTCCTTTGGGTGCGCGCAATTTGATCTTGAGCTTGCGCCAGCGCGCATCATGAGCCTTGTTGCTTGGTCGATAGCCGATGACATATTGATTTCGCAGCTCCATGCCGATTTTTGAAGCGATATCCGGCAGCTCATCCAGCTTCTCAACGGCAAACACGCGGCCACCGGTCATTTCGGTTACTTCGCTGAGCAGCGAGGGGCCGCTCAGTTCCTCCGGGGACCGGTTGCGATAACCAAGCGGGTCAAAGATGCCGATGGCGTAGAGCTGAGTGTCCGCTTCCTTAACCAGCCGCTTGATATCGCTTTCATTGTATCTACTATGATTATCGCCCCCATCGGATAGGATGAGCAAGGCCCGTTTGGCGTTGTGTGCACCCCGCATCTGGCTGAGACCGAGATAGATGGCGTCGAGGAGCGCGGTGCGGCCCTTGGGTGCAGTGAGCATCAAGCGGCTCTGCAAGTCTTCCACGCTGTTGGTGAAAGAACTGGTCAATTCGGCGCGCTCGTTGAAGCTGACAAGAAAGAACTCATCCTGGGGATTGGCGGTCTTGAAGAATTGGACGGCAGCTTCGCGCGCCTTGGCGACTTTGTTGGCCATGCTGCCGCTGAAATCAAAGATCACGCCGATGGAAATGGGCACATCTTCGGCGGAGAAGGTGACGACTTCCTGCTCGATGCTGTCCTCAAACACGCGGAAATTGTCGGTTTCGAGGCCGGTGACCAAGCGGTTGTAAGGGTCGGTGACGGTGACGTTGATGAGCGCGAGGTCGACATCGAAATGGATCGTTCCGCCGGGCTTGAAGGGAGTGCCCGCGGTATCCTTCCGCACGTCGTCTTTTTTGACTTCCTTAGCTTCTTCGCGCTTGCCTTCGTCCTTGGACTTGTTTTCATTGGAGGTGGATTGAGCGGCCGCAGGGAGCGCGGCGTGCAGCAGGAACAGGCAAACAATCAGCAGAACGTGGAATGAGAAAGACAGGACGCGAAAACCCGGTAAATCGCGTTTCACGGCACCCTCGCCATCCCGGCCTGCCGGGGTGGCCGCGCGGTTCGTACTACGGTAAATTCTACCACTCGGTTTCTCTAAAACAAGCGCTATTGCTTGATGTTCAATTTTGGACATTTTCATGGGCCGACCGGAGGGAGTGTCGTGTGGTAGCATCGCGCACAGTTCCCTCATCTCCTGCAATGAGTTGGATTACAAGAAAGGCACAAAAGTTCTAAAGATGGAGAAGCGAATCCCATGAGCGCGGCCAAGGTGGTGGTGGTGATTCCGGCGCGGTACGGTTCGATCCGGTTGCCGGGGAAGCCGCTGGTTTTGCTGGCGGGAAAGCCGATGATTCAGCGAGTGTATGAGCGTGCCAAGATGGCGGAGCGGGCGGACCGGGTGATTGTGGCGACCGACGACGAGCGCATCGTGAAGGCGGTGGAGGGATTCGGCGGTGAAGCGAGAATGACGCGGACCGAGCACCGTACCGGAACGGAACGGGTGGCCGAAGTGGCGGCGCACGAACAGGGCGACGTATTCGTGAATGTACAGGGAGACGAGCCGCTCCTGGATCCAGGTGCGATTGATGTGGCGGTCAATGCCCTGCTGGAGGAGCCCCAGGCTTCGATCGGCACGGTGGCGACGCCGATTAAGACGCCCGGCGACATCATGGACCCGAACGTGGTGAAGGCGGTGCTGGACTTCGACGGGAACGCGATCTATTTCTCGCGCGCGCCGATTCCCTGGGTGCGGGACACGGCGAGCAAGATTCAAGTGCGGCATCTGAAACATCTCGGGCTGTATGTTTTTCAACGCGAAGCGCTGCTGGAATATCCGACGCTGCCGCAAGGTGAACTCGAACGGATCGAACAGCTGGAGCAACTGCGCTGGTTGGAAAACGGGTGGAAGATCCGCGTGGCGGAAGTGGAACATGACGCGGTGAGCGTGGATGTGCCGGAAGATGTTGCGCGAGTCGAGAAAATGTTGGGACAGGCGGGCTGACCTCACAAGCTAAGAAAAAAACTCGGAAGGGTGAGCTCCCTACCTAATTACTTGAGCTTATCGAGGTCGAAATTGGCCTCAACGTGCTGTCCGTCAGGCGACGAGACCTCAACTGTCATGGGAGCAGACTGTATCTGCGCCGCATCGAAGCTCAGTTCCACATCGGTGTAAGCAGGGCCACGGCCACTCGGGAGGCCTAGATAACTTTTTTTCTCAGGCTTGAGAGGCTTTCCCTGCGCAACAAGTACCGAGAGTTTTTCCCAAAACTGCGCCCACTTGGGGGCAGAAGGGTATGTCGGTGTTGAGTACACGCGGACGCGCACCAGAAATAGGCTTGGGTGGGTGCGATAGTGGCGCTCTGCCGCCATGGCGGAACCTCGGATTTCTCCGTCCTCTGCGCCGAGGACGATTTGCGCATATGGCGTAAGGACCTGTACGCGAGAGATGTGCGGCCCTGTTTTCGGGAGAGGGTAGTTATGATGATAGTGGGCGAGAAAACTAGCCGTCGCCTCATCCCTTCGCTGGCCCAAAAAGTAAGCCTCGCGGATGGATTCGGAGGTCAACGGCTCCTCATACGCAGTTGCAGAAAGCGGGGCAATTGCCATCAGAGTTAGAAGCCGTATGACACCGCTTGCTTTAGCCCGCATCTTTCGTTAGTCCTAACTCGCCGTGCTCCGGCCACTCTCGATTTTAGGATTGCAGGGCGGCCCTCGGGCCGCGCCCCGCCGTCGGAAAACGGGTATCTTTTTGTTCGCCCCGGGGCGCGCAGCAAGCACATCAAAAGTGAGTCAGCGAGTGTCCCCCGTAGCGAGTATTGAACAAGCTTCCTAACGAAACAAATTGCCCATTCTGAGTCCATATCTCCCAGCAGCTAGCGCAGAGGCTTCCGCCTGTGATGAAAATGTTTCCGTTCGATAGCAATGCCACTCCGGCACCCGTGCGCTGATTGAAAAGTGACCCTGTCCTGACGAAGTTGCCGTTCTGGTCGCGAACCTCCCACGTGCTGGGTGAGCCGATGTTGGGACAGGTGAAGGGAGGGTTCGGCTGGTCCTTGCTGGCCGCGTCACCACCCGCCATGCACGAGCCTAAAATGAGCACGTTTCCGTTGTTTAGCAACACCGAGCTTGCGCCGTCGTTGAAAGAACTCGTGAGACTGCCCGTGCTCACGAAAGCCCCGGCCTGGGTGCGGATTTCGTAGGTCCCCGGCGCGTTGTCTCCACCGAGGAGCATCAAATTCCCGTTATTGAGGGCCTGGACCTGGGCGCCGGCGAAACAAGATTGAAGAGAGCCTGAAGCCACAAGTGCTCCCGTCGGACTGTGGATCTCATAGGTGCAGGCGCTACCGGTGTTAAGGGTGCTTCCCGAAACCCAGACATTGCCGTTCTGCAACGCAACTGCCGTCACGCCCGGGCCGCGGACGTCGTTGAGGAGGCCGGACGCCACAAAGGCGCCTGCGGGACTACGAATTTCCCAGGTTCCGTCAAGGTTTGTGGGTGAGGCCTGTCCCCCGGCCAAGAACACATTTCCGTTTTGGAGCAAGGTTACCGCAGAGCTACTACGCCCATTCTGCAGGAGCCCCGAGCTTAAGATCTGCCCACTCGGACTGATGATCTCCCAAGTGGCGGAGCTTCCCGTGCAATTGAATCCGTTTCCCCCGGCTACGAATACGGTTCCGTTCTGGAGTACCGTAGCAGACTGGTTTGCGAGGACAAGGGTGGAGAAATTTCCTGTTTGCTTTAGGCCGCCGGCGTCGTCGTATATCTCAAATGTCCCACCGGAGGCATCGCCGCATACGCTGCCAAGAATCAGGTTGCTGTGGGGCGCCACCGTCACAGTTGTGGAACCACAGATAGAGCCGGCGCAGGCGGTTATGGTGACAGACCCGGCGGAAAGTCCATATGCGTGGCCGCGATTGCTCTCGTCGCTCGTGATGGTGGCGACCGCGCTGTTGGAAGAACTCCAAGTAGCCGAGGCTAGGATCTGCGTCCCGCCTCCGCTAAAAGTGCCTGTAGCGGTAAAGCCCAAGGATGACCCGAGAGGAACCCACGGATTTATAGGGCTCAAGGCAATCGAAAGCAAATCAGCGGATGTCGGTCCCGTGGGTTGGTACAGCTCCGCGCTCGAAAGGGAGCCAGTGTTCCATCCTCCCGCAATTAGGACCATTCCATTATTCAACAGCGTCTCCGTATGGGAATTGCGAGCAGTGTTCATACTTCCGGTGGCGCTGAAAGTTCCGGTCGAGGGGCTATAGATCTCCGCACTGGAAAGAGAACTGCTGTCCACGCCTCCGGCGATTAGGACCATTCCGTTGTTTAGCAGCGCCGCCCTGTGGTATCGACGCGCAACGTTCATGCTACCGGTAAAGCTAAAAGTACCTGTCACGGGATTGTATAGCTCCGCAGTCCTGGGTGTTCCGTCTCCTGCGATCAGAACCGTTCCATCGTTCAGCAGGGTCGCGGTGTGTTGGGTGCGCGGAGTGTTCATACTTCCTGTGGCGCTGAAAGTTCCGGTCGAGGAGTTATACAGCTCGGCGCTGGAGAGCAGCCCACTGGGGCCGCCGCCCCCAACGATCAGGACCATTCCATTGTTCAGCCGGATTGCCCTGTGATTGTTGCGCGCAGTGTTCATGCTTCCGGTTGCGCTGAAAGTTCCGGTCGAGGGGTTATACAGTTCGGCGCTGGAGAAATAGCTCGCGGAACAACCTACTCCTCGGGGGCAGCTGGCGGGAGCGAAGCCCCCAGCGATCAGGACCATTCCGTTGTCCAGCAGCGTCGCCGTGTGATTCTCTCGCGCGGTGTTCAAGTTCCCGGTGAAGGTAAAAGTTCCGGTCGAGGGATTATACAGTTCGGCGCTGGAGAGCACCGTACCTGTCCTGGAGGAGTAACCTCCGGTGATCAAGACCATTCCATTGGTCAACAGCGTCGCGGTATGACCAAAGCTGCGACCGCTTGGCGTGCCAGTAAAGGCAAAAGTTCCCGTCGACGGGTTATACAGCTCGGCGCGCGGTGAAAAAGCATTGTCCCCTCCGGTGATCAGGACCATCCCGTTGTTCAGCGGCGTCGCCGTGTGGCCATTGCGCGCACTGCTCATGCTACCCGTATAGACAAAGCCGCCCGGGCCGGCGTGGGCGACGCACGCAAACGAGAATGAAGACAATAGGGTAAGGATAGCGACGCGATTCCATTTTCTTAGTTTCATTGGTGTGAGCTCGCAGACTTTGACCGCAGGAGCACGCAAATAATTCATCGAGCGTAACGTGGCAGGGGCTCTTATATACAAGGCGACACTTTCAATGTCAAGAAAAAAAACACGAGGATCAGGGGTCCGGGGCCCGCCCTGAGTCGCCCAACGCGTGCTAGGGCTGCCGCGACAGTGAGCCGGCGATGACGCTGACACGGTTGCTTTCCGCACCGACCAAAAAGACGGTGTTCGAATCCACGGCGTAGGCCGTGAAGTTGAACGTCCTCGGCGATGGGAACGTGGTTGTCACGGAGAAGGTGTTTGGACCGGTCCCTGGCGCGGTGATGGCGAGCGGCCCTTTGAACTGAATATCGAAGAACTGCTTGCCGGGGCCAAACTCGTTGAAGTCCATGGTGCCGCTGGCGTTATTCCCGGAGGCTGAGGTTAGATTCAACTGGCCGACAAAGTCCTCCTCGTCACTGCTTACGCCGGTCCAGGCCAAGGCGAAGCCCCCCGCCAGCGAGGCAGGCGTGATGGGACCGGCGGTCTGGGCCTGGAACGTGCCGTCGCTCGTCAGCCCGGAGTCAATCTCCTGGAAAACGGCCTCCTTGGGCGAGATCAAATAGAAAATGAAGGAGAAGGTTCCCGGCACCTTGCTATCGGTCCAGGTTATGGTTCCGCCGCCAAGCAGATTGGGATCCACCGTGTAAGAGCCCGTCACAGTTCCAGTCGGCAAGAGGGTTATGCTGCCACTGTTGTTCTCGTCGAGAACCACGGTTGTGATAGTCCCCGCGCCGTCGGCAGTGAAGCGGCCAGCAGTGGCGATCGCCCCGCTCGCGCTGGAGCCACCGATTAGAAATGCAAAGTCGCCTTTGAGCGACATAACGTCGTAGTTGATTTTCTGCTGCGCGAAGGCGTCGCCCTGATAGACGGCCGAGACAGCCGTGCTGATGAATTTCACACGGCTTGCATCCACGATGTAGAAAGCATAATTGAAGCCGGCAATGTTCGCGGTGCCGCGGCCGTACGTGGTGCCGTCGCCGTTGGTATCCACTTGATAGAACGCGCCCGGAGGAAATGCCTGCTGATTGGAGGGGGCACCATTGATATTGGCGTCAAACAACCCATGGCTGATGCCACCGTTGCCGTCCGCACTGAACCGCCCAATAATGGAAGTGGGCACGGGAGGGTTCGGAGGGATCGGGGAATAGTCTACACCGGCGAAGTCAAAGACGTACTCCGCCGCGAGCGCAGGATTGGAAAACGCTGCGGGGTTCTGCCGCTGAAACGAGCCGCTGGCGGTTGAGTTCACGTCGGTCTGCGCAATGAAGCCCTGAGTCGTGGAAGAAAGAGTGACGCTGTAGTTTGTCGTGCCGGTGCTGTTCGTCAGGTGGAGCGTCCCTCGCCCGTCCGCGGCGACGGAATAACTGCCGCTGGTGAATTGCAGCGTTGCTACGCCGCCACAGGTGTTGACGTCTTCGAGGCCGCCGGTGATGTGCCCCTGGCCATCCGCGAAAAACGTCCCGGCGCGCGCAAAGCTATCAAAGATGTTGCCGCAGGCTTCCCTGCCGCTCATCGAAAAAGCGTATTGGCCCTTCAAGCTGGCACTAGAAAAATTTCCGCGGGGGCGGTGGCCCAACAATCGCTGTGCTGCTGCCGCATGCGGCGCACAGAGAAGCAAGCAGTATCGCGGCCAGTGGGACGATGTGCTTGATGGAACGGTTCATCGCGCACCTTCCGGCTGTTGGGTTTTTGGCAGACCCAAGGCACGGCCGCCAGCAAAGGAGAGCGGTGTGCCCTTCGCAGTTCGCAGGATCAGGGATTGCCCGCCTTTTTGGATCACGCGAACGAGAAAGACGCTTCCCTGCCGCGTGGCGGAATTCACGCCTACGACTCTCACCGAATCACCCTTTGCCAAAGAAAAGTGGTTTGCCTGAAGATAGGAGGCCCCGCCGAGGTGGAGATCAACAGCGCCATTTGCAGTCTGTAAAATGACGTGCGCGCCGATCGGCGGTGTCGCTGCTTCCGCGGAGTAGCTCACGACCGTGCCTTCGATCAC
>WNFL01024721.1_pt1 | contig 13627 bp, 12 predicted proteins | sample 5400361 | NCBI WGS metagenome assembly WNFL01 (sample SAMN13153351, study PRJNA577476) | soil metagenome | isolation source: 40 cm soil on Douglas fir-dominated hillslope | place: USA:California | collected 2013-09-17
AATGTCTGTCCGCAGCAGCGCGGCGGATTCAGCGGGAGTGTTTGTGATGATGTCGGAGCCCGTGAGCAGAATCTGCGCGCTGACATCGGGCGTCTTCATGATGCGCGCGAACTCCTGGTTGAGCTTGGTTATGACCGGCCGCGGCGTTCGTGACGGAACAAGCACCATTTGCCAGCTGCCTTCCACATAACCGGCGACCCCGGCTTCGGATACGGTCGGCACGTCAGGCATGGCGGCAATGCGCTCACGCCCCGTGACTCCAATTACCCTGACCCTTCCCGATTTCAGATGCGGCAGAATCGGCACGGACGGGACAAACATCAGCTTGACCTCTCCTCCCAGCAGCGCCGGGATTGCGAATCCCATGCCTCGGTACGGCACGTGTGTGAACTTCACTTTGGCCATCGTCGCGAACAGCTCTATCGCAATACGGCTGGGGCTGCCACCGGCGCCATAGTTGATCTCGCCTGGTTTTGCGCGTGCCAGATCAATTAACTGTCGCACTGTCGTAACCGGCAGCGACGGATGCACCGCCAGCACATACGGCAGCCAAAGCAGGGTTGTCACCGCCGCGAAATCCCTTTCGGAGTCGAACGGCAAGTTGGTAAAGACGGCCGGATTCATCGCAAAAGTACTGCCGACGAGCAGCAGGGTGTAACCGTCGGGCGCCGCTTTTGCCGCGACCTCGGTTCCAATGTTGCCGTTGGCGCCGGTCCGGTTATCTATCACCACGATCTGTTTCCATGCGTCCGTGAGCTTCTGCCCTATCAGGCGCGCCATTACATCGGACGTTCCTCCCGGGGGATACGGAATAATCCACCTGATCGGCTTACTCGGATACTCCTGCGCCAGGACCGAAACCGGCGCCGATACGCCCCACAGAGAAATCATGACAAACCACCAGCGGTGGTTGATGAGACCTATCAGCGACACGATGCCGCCTAGCAGATGATGAACGAGCACTTGTGCACCCGATTCCAGAAATGCGCCAACGATAGTCTTCACTGCGCGGCAACGGGTCGACATCCAAGTCTCGCGAGTTCGCGGACAAGCGCCCGGTGCACAATACACAGAAATCGGCGGGACACCGTTGTCATTCGGGGGAAGGACCGGCTATCACCGCGTCGTCATGCCGAGCTATTTGCGGAAGATCGACTTCGGCAGCATCGCGTGTATGCCTTTGGTGCCGTCGACGACCTGCGTGACGTGAAGGTCCATTGCTGCGCTCATCAGCATGTAGGCGTCATCGCGCGACAGTCCTTTGGTGTCGACGATGAAATCCAGCATTTCTTTCACCGCGATTTTCACTGCCTGATTGAGGTCCTCGTGCAAGCCGATGGTCATGTAATGCGTGGTTGTCTCACCGCGCGGCCAACCGATGCGCTTGCCTTTGTGCAGCACGACCTGGATCTCGCCCTTGAGCGAGGTTTCCACGGCCGAGTGGCCGACTTCGCCATTACCCTGCGCCGCATGACCGTCGCCGATCGACAGCAGGCCGCCGCGTACATGCACGGGAAGATAAAGAGTGCTGCCGGCACCGAGATCGTGGTTATCCATGTTGCCGCCGTGCACGTTCGGCACCTGGGCGGCAATGCGGCCCATCGCGGCCGGTGGGGCGACGCCGATATCGCCCCAGAAGGGCCGGGTCAGCGGAACGACTACGCCCGGCGCGAAATCGAGGGTCCTGTTTGCCACGTCGAGCCACATGACGCGGTCGCGCGAGTACGGAAATTCCTCGGGGATCGAGCCGCGATTGGGGCGGAAGCTCATGGCGGCGATCGGCAGCCAGAGGTCGACCGACCGGATGCGCACCTCGAGCATGTCGCCGACTTCGGCGCCGTTCACCGCAATCGGCCCGTTCAGCGAATGATCGTAGCGCGCGGCGTCCTTCACGCCTTCGAACGCCGCGTAAAGTTCGGCCGGAATTTTTTCTTTGGGCACGCCGAGACTCTCGAAGTAGCGCGGATTGCCGGTCGCCGTCCACAGACGCACGACATCTCCCGAATCTATCGTCAGCACCGGTGTCAGGCTCGCGTCGAAGAAGTTGCGATGCACCGTGGTGGGCGTGGGCTTGAGCTCGTGTATCGTTTCCGCGCTTTGGGCGGCCAAGCCGGCGCCAAGCGCAACCACACCTGCAAAAATCAGCATCAGTCGTGCGTACATTGTTACTCCCTTTATTGTTGAATTATCCGGCCACGCACTGATCGATCTTCGGCGGCGGCCGGTGCCGGAACTGCCGAAATCAATTTTTCTCTCAAGAATTTGTTTTTATGCCGCCTCAGCTTTCGAGCTTGATCTTCGCCTCTCTGACGATTTTTTGAATTTTGCGAATATCGGCGCGCATGATCGCGTCGAATTCTTCCGGTCCCGCCGGCGCCGGGTAGATGCCCGCTTTGAGCAGCGCTTCTCTGACGTCGGGGAGCTGCATTGCGCGCAGCATTTCGGCGCTCACATGCTCGATGGCTTCTTTTGGCGCGCCTGAGCGCACGACGGCGCCGAGATTGCTGGTCAGATCGAATTCGGGAAATCCCGATTCGGCCAGCGTCGGTACGTTCTTCAACTGCTCCGCGCGCATCCGCGAGGTCACAGCGAGCGGACGCAGCTTGTCTCCCGCCAGCGCGGGAACGAGTGCCGGCACGGTCGACATCAGGATAGGCGCATGTCCGCCCATCACCGCGATGAGCGACGGCCCGCCGCCCTGATATGGCACATGCAGCAGATCGATACCGGTCATGAGCTTCAGCCATTCGCCGGTCAGATGCTGGCCGGTGCCGTTGCCGTTGCTCGCATACGCAAGCTGTCCCGGGCGCGCGCGGGCGAAGGTGATCAGTTCCTTGACGGTTTTCGCGGGCAATGACGGATGGACCGAAATGACGAACGGGCCGCTGTCGAAGCGCGCGACCCCGGTGAAGTCCTTCAGCGTGTCGTAAGGTAGGTCCGACCTGAGTCCGGCATTCGCAAACCACGAGAACCCGATGATCAGCAGGGTATTGCCGTCCGCCGGCGCGCGCGCGACGAAGCTGGTCGCGATAATGCCGCTGCCGCCCGGGCGATTATCGATGATTACGGTCTGACCAAGCGCGCGGCTCAACGACGGCGAGAGTATCCGCGCGACCGTATCGTTGCTGCCGCCGGGCGGGAAGGGAATGACCATGCGCACCGTCTTTGGTGATGTGGCTTGCGCCGTGGCGGAGCCCGCGCCGAGTGCGGCTGCCGTTGCGAGCACGAGCGCGCACAGCGATTTCACCTGCATTGTGTGCTGGTTTTTAGTCATTATCGTCAAGCATCCATTGTTGAGGAGACAGAGGAATCCGCAGCGCAAGAGTTATGCCATCCTCATAGCACGCTCGCGAACGAAGAAGGAGTTCCTGGTTGCAGGAGGAAATCGATACACGGGGAGCATAGTCGACGCCGCACCGGGCGCTAAGCGCATTGTCCTGGTGCGTGACGCATCGACACAGTGCATGCTCCCCAAGCGAGTGTTACTCACCGTAAAATCGCCTTATGATATATCCATTCGCAAGTATCCCGCGTGCCGCTACCGTCGTTTGCTGCGCAGCGCTGGCCGCGGCGGCGCCGTACGCGGTGGCGCAAACCTATCCCGCAAAACCCGTGCGCATCATCGTCAGTCTCGGTCCCGCCGGAGGCATGGATATCACCTCGCGCCTGCTCGGGCAAAAGCTGGGCGAACGCTGGGGACAGCAGGTCGTCGTCGAGAACCGGCCGGGCGCCGGCGGCGCGCTGGGCGGCGAACTCGTTGCCAAAGCGCCGGCGGACGGCCATACGCTGCTGACTGCAAGCATCGCCTACGCGGTGATCCCGAGTTCGCATAAAAACCTGCCCTATGACCCGGTTCACGATCTCGCACCGGTCGCGGTCATGGTGAACGCGTCGAATATCCTCGTCGTGCATCCGTCGCTGCCGGTGAAATCCGTGAGGGAACTCATCGCGTTCGCGAAAGCGCACCCGGGTCAGCTCAGCTATGCATCGTCGGGCAACGGCGCCGCGGCGCATCTCATGCTTGAAGCATTCAAGCTGGCAACCGGCACGGACATGCTGCATGTACCATACAAGGGCACCGGCCCCGGCATGGTCGATCTGCTGGCCGGGCGCATCTCGCTCACGATAACGTCGATTGCTTCGACGATGGATCACGTGAAGCAGGGCAAGCTGCGCGTGCTGGCGACGCCTGGCCGCAAGCGCGCGACCGCGGCGCCGGATGTGCCGACGATTGCCGAGGCAGGTGTGCCCGGCTATGCCGTGGACAACTGGTACGCAGTTTTCGCGCCCGCCGCCACGCCGAAGGAGGTGCTCGCGCAATTGAACGGCGAAGTCATCAAAATATTCTACGCACCGGAACTGAAAGAACGCCTTGCCTCGCTCGGGATCGAGCCCGCCGGCGAGCCGCTGGCCAACACCAACGCGTATATCAAATCCGAGATCGCGCGCTGGGCGAAGGTCGTGAAAGCAGCGCACATCTCGGCGGAATGAAACGCGCGGCGGGTTACGCACATCCCGCATTTCATCCTGTAATGTTTCGCATATAGACTGCAACTGCCTGAGGATTAATGGGCGGTGGACACGGAGAGTTCGCGCTTGATCGCATGGATCGCCTTGTCGAGGTCTTCCTCGTTGTTGCAGAAGGACATCGACAGTCTCAGCATATCGTCCTTGACGTTGACGATGACGCGGTGCTTTTCGCGCAAGCGCTCCATCAGCGCGTTGGCGTCCGGCACGACCAGGTTTACGATCTGCGCGCGCTCTTCCCACGCGTCCGGCGTCTGCGTTTTCAGGCCGGCGTCTTTGACGAGCTTCAGGCACGTGGAGGAGAGCTCGCGCACGCGCTGCTCGATTTGCGCGAGCCCGATCGACTGCAGGAATTCCGCGCCGCGCCGCAGCACGCGCACGCCGAGGAAATTGGGATTGCCGAACTCGAAGCGGTGCGCGATACGTACGTAGTCGAACTGGCTGTTCACGTTGGCTTGCGCGGTCGCTGATCCGGCGACGACGGGCGCCTTGATGAACGGGGTCTTGAGTTCATTGACCAGTTCTTCACGGCAGTACACGAGCCCGCTGCCGGTCAGGCCGAACAAGCCTTTGTGGCCGCCGATCGCGATGATGTCGGCCCCCAATTCGGACAATGGCGTCGCGAGGATGCCGGCGCCCTGCACGCCATCGACCACGAGCCGGATATTGCGCTCGCGGCAGATTTTGCCGAGCGCGGGCAGGTCGACGCGATAACCGTTGCCGTACGTAACGTAGGCGGTGGAGACCACGCGCGTACGGGCATCCATTTTTGCGGCGAAGGCTTCGAGCGGTAGCGTACCGTTGCGATGCTCGGCGTAGCGGATCTCGACGCCCTTGGCTTCCCAGTGTTTCCACACCCAGATGTTGGCGACATGCTCGAGATTGGTGAGCACAATGTTGTCTCCGGCTGTGAGCTCGAAACCGTGGGCGGCGATATTCAGCCCTTCGGTCGTATTTTTTGTGAATGCAATTTCGGCAGGCTTCGCGCCGAGGAGCTGCGCGAGCAGCGTCCGCGTTTCGGCAACGTTGACCGCGGACCAGGCGTCGGCACCGGCATTCTCGTAGATGTCGCGCGTGTACTCCTGCAATGCCAGTTCCTGGCAGCGCGGCGGCGCGGTCTTGCGCGCAACGTCGAGGTAAGTCCAGTTCTTGAGCATCGGGAATTCGTTGCGTAACGCAGTCCAGTCGGGCTTCATTTGAGGCGCTATCCTTTGTTGAGTAATTGGCGAATCCGTGGCGGCCGCCGTCGAGGTGATCAATGTAATTTCCAGACCGCGGCAAATGCGCTGATCGCCTCGTCCACCTCGGCGTCGCCGATATGGCGGTGGGTGACGAAGCGCAAATCCCATACCGCGCACGGACTCACCATGACGCCGCGTTGTTTGAGGGGCGCGGACCAGGTTGGTTTCCACGGCTGCTGGATCGACGATACTGGAATCGATCTTGTGCAGCCCCTCGGCGAGGCGCTTGGCCGTACGGTGGTCTTCGGGCAGGCGCGCGACCATGTTCTCCAGCGCGACGATGCCGGCGGCCGCGAGCGGACCGGCCTGGCGCATATTACCGCCGACCATGCGGCGGAAGCCGCGCGCGCGCTCGATGAAGTCGCGCGAGCCGCAGATCAGCGAGCCGACTGGTGCCGACAGTCCCTTGGAAACGCAGAAGGACACAGTATCACCGTGGCTGCAGATTGCTTTGGCGTCGACGCCGAGTGCTGCCGCGGCATTGAAAACCCGCGCGCCGTCGATGTGCACCGGCACATCTTGTGCATGAGCAATTTTGCAAACATCCGCCATATGCGCGAGCGGCAATACGGCGCCGCCCGCGGCGTTGTGCGTGGTTTCCACCCAGACGACCGAGGTGCCCTGTTTGTTGGCAGTCATGCGTGGACGCGTTTGCGCTGCCAATTCGTCGAGATCCATCGCGCCGCGCGCGCCGGGCAGGGCGCGATAGTACATGCCGGCCAGCGTGCTCACGCCGCCCAGCTCCGAATTGAAGATATGCGAAGTTGCCTCGGCGAGCAGCTCGCCGCCGCGATTGGCATGCGCGAGCATCGCCACCAGGTTGGACATCGTTCCGCTGGGCACGAACACGCCGGCTTCCTTGCCGGTTTTTTCGGCCCCGAGCGCTTCGAGCTTCTGCACGGTCGGATCGCCGTCGCGCGAATCGTCGCCGAAAGTCGCGCTGCGCATCACGTCGAGCATGGCTTCGGTCGGTTGGGTAACGGTGTCGCTTCTCAGATCGATCATGTTTAGTTCACGCTTTTCAGTTCACGCTTGATTGAATCAAAATCGGCAGTCGCCGGGCAGGTATTGCATCGTCTTCAGGTTGATTTCGCCATTCGCCGGATCCGGCTGATTATTCGGGCTTGATGTTTGCGGCTTTGACCACTTTCGCCCACCGCGGGATGTCCGAGGCGATTGCCTCGCGCAACTCGTCCGGCGTACTCGCGACGATCTCCACGCCCAGTGCGGCAAAGCGCTCCCGGTTGTTCGGGTCTTTGAGTATGCGGCCGAATTCGGTGGCCAGCTTGTCGATCACGGGTTTCGGCGTGCCGTGGGGGGCGAGCACTCCCAGCCAGTCGCGTACCACGATGTTCGGCACGCCGGCCTCCGCCATCGTCGGCACGTCGGGCAACTGGCCAGAGCGTTCTTTGGAAACGACGGCAAGCGCGCGCAGGCGACCGCTGCGGATAAACGCCAGTGCCGACGTCATCGTGGCAAAGCTCATATTCACGTTGCCGGCGATAAGATCGGTGATCGCCGGTCCGCCGCCCTTGTAGGGGATATGAGTCAACTTGATTCCCGTGTTCAGCGCGAAAAATTCGCCGATCAGATGCGGCCCGCCCCCGGCGCCGGAGGAAGCGAACGTGAGTTCTGCCGGCTTCTGCTTTGCCAGTGCGATGAGTTCGCTCACCGAATTGATCGGCGCTTTGGGATTCACCACAAGCACCGAGCCGAACATCGCCGCCATCGTGACGGGTTCGAAGTCCTTGATCGTATCGTACGGCAGCTTGTTGTACATGCTCGGATTGACCGCGTGGCGCACTGTGGCGAACATGATGGTGTATCCGTCGGGGTTCGCCTTGGCCACGATATCGCTGCCGATAATCCCGCCCGCCCCCGGACGATTGTCGACCAGCACTTGCTGGCCCAGGTTCTCGGTCAGGCGCGGGGCGATCGTACGCGCCACGGCGTCGCTGCCGCCGCCCGGCGCCACCAGCAATACGAGCCGAATCGGGCGATTGGGAAAGCCGCCAGCGGCATCGCGGGCGGCGGACTGGGCGCAGGCGTCCGCACCTGCACCAATAAAAGAAAGTGCAGCAACTGCGCCGGCGAGTTCACGGTTAGCCATGATTCCTCTTTTTCGTTTTACCAGCGGAAACACGGCGGCGCTCACTTGAGGACCGGCGTGCTGAGCGGCGCTTTGCGCGTCTTCGCCGCCTGCTCAAAAGAGTAGGCGAGCGACAGTAACAACGGTTCGCTGTAGTCGCGCCCGAGCAGTTCGGCGCCGACCGGAACACCGAGCGGCGCGGTCGCGGTCGGGGTGGAGAAACCACCCGGGAAAGTCACGGCCGGGAGACCCGTGCCGTTGGACAACGTGCCGTTGCGCTCGGGCTGGTCCACCTGGCCGGCCGGCACGACCAGGATTTTCTGCAGCGGGTACAGGATTGCATCGAGCCCGAGTTCGGCCATCTTTGCCGCCACGGCCAGGCGCAGTTTGTCGCGGCTCAGCGTGCGGTCCTTGTAGGTCGGGTTGTTCATGCCGTCGTCGATCGCAATTTCTCCTTCGAGCGTTTTCTGAATGTACGGTGAAGCAGTTTTTGTATCGACGAGTTGCCGAAAGCTCGTGACGGGAGCAGCGGGGCCGAGGTCGGCAAAGTATTTATCCATGACCGCGCGCGCTTCCCACTGGCTGGTGGCGACGGTCGGCGCGATTGCGTCATATTCCGGCAGCGTGAAGCGGATGATGATCGCGCCCTTTGCTTGCATCGTCTTGATTACCTGTTCCATGACCCGGTTGACTTCGGCATGGCGTTCGTCTTTGCCGTACAGATTGGTCATCACGCCGATGTGCGCGCCTTTTAGCGCATTCGCTTTCAGGCCGGCAGCATAACTCGCGGGCGGTTTGCCGATGCCGAATGCCGTGACCGGATCTTTGGGGTCGTAGCCGACCATCACGTCGAGCAGCAGCGCGGCGTCCTTTACCGTGCGCGTGATCGGGCCCAGTTCATCCTGCGTGTAGCTGTTTGGAATGACGCCCGCGCGGCTGACCAATCCGCGCGTAGGCCGGATGCCGACGAGGTTGTTGGCGGAAGCGGGTGAGCGAACCGACTGGCCGGTATCGCTGCCGAGGCCCAGCACTGCGAAATTGGCGGCGATAGCTGCGCCGGTTCCGCCGCTCGAACCGCCCGGCGTGCGGGTCAGATCATACGGATTCAAAACCTGGCCGCCGAGACTGCTGATCGATACGCCGCCGCGCGCGAACTCCTGGAGGTTGGCTTTGGCCAGGATGAGCGCGCCGGCCTTGCGCATTTTGTCGACTGTGAACGCATCCGCCGTCGGCCTCGAATTTTTCATGGCCACGTTGCCGCCGGAGGTCGGCATGTCGAAGGTATTGTAGTTGTCCTTGAGGATGACCGGGATGCAATGCAGGGGGCCGACGCGGCCTTTGCGGTCTTTATACTGTTTATCGAGCTTCGCCGCGATATCGAGCGCAGCCGGGTTGACTGTAATAATGGCGCGCAGCGCCGGACCCTGCTTGTCGTAGGCTTCGATGCGCGTGAGATAGCTTTTGACCAATGCCGTGCAAGTGAGAGTCTTGTTCGCGAATGCAGCGTGGATGCTGTCCACGGTAGCCTCCTCGACGATGAAGGATTTGGTTTTTTGTTTCATATTCGCTCCGGTCTCGGCGGCGGGGCACTGCATGACTCCAGCGGCCAGCCATGCTGTGAACAAGTAAAAGGCATTTTTCCCGAATGGCGGACTCATTCCACGATCTCCCGAACTTTTTTGTTAAAGGACTGCGCGTGCTGATCAATCCGCTCTGGCGCCCGATATTCTTACGAGCTTCGCATACTTCTGAGCATCGCGCTCGATCAGGGCGGCGAACTGCTCTGGCGTATTGCCGACAGTTTCGCCGCCGCCGTTCTCCACTGCTTCGCGCACGTCTGGCAGCCGCAATGTTTTGATGAGCTCAGTGTTGAGCGTTGAAATAATCGGCGCCGGTGTGCCCGCAGTGACGAAGAATCCATGCCACATGCCCGTTTCGAATCCCGGAAACTGCGTTGCGAGCGGCGGGATACCCGGCAGCGCGGGAATGCTTTTTAGTCCCGAAACTGCAAGTACGCGTAAACGTCCGGTTTTAACATTGGAAACTGCCGAGAACACGTTGGCAATTCCGACCTCAACTTCGCCGCCGAGGAGCGCGATCATCATGGGTCCGGCACCTTTATACGGGATGTGGACGTTATCAATGCCAGCCACGCTATTGAGCAGCACGCCGGTGAGATGCCCGACCGAGCCTGCACCCGTCGATCCGTACTTGAGTCCGCCTCGCTGTTTGGCGAGTGCGATCAGTTCCTTTATATTTTTGACCGGAACATTCGAATTCACAGTAATCGCAAGCGGGAAATTTGCGATGAGCGAAATGGGCGCGAGCTCCCGCAACTGATAATTGAGCTTGGGATAAAGTGATTGGCTGACGACGACGGAAGTCGTGCAATTTAACAGCGTGTACCCGTCAGGCGCGGCGTGGGCGACAATCTCGGCGCCGACATTGCCGCCGGCGCCGCCTCGATTGTCGAGGACTACGGCCTGGCCCAATTCATCCGTCATATGCCTGGCGATCAAGCGGCCAATGACGTCATTGGCGCCACCCGGCGCAGCGTTGACCACCATGCGCACGGTTTTCGTGGGGTAGGCGGGTGCGGACGCCGCACCTGCACTACGGTAGGCACTTGCAATGGCACAGACGAGCACAACCATTGCGAGTCTGCCCATATAAATATATTTCCGGTGGCTGATTTGAATCCTGGTTTGCATGAACGGCGCTCGATAATGATGCTGCTCTGGCGGCGGATGCACTGCATGGATGCGTGAAGCCGAGCCGCAATGACCTGCGTCGAGGGATAAAGAAAATTCTCGCAAACTCGAGCAGCACCATTGAAGCGGAGCACGTTGCATGCCAGGTCCGGCTTATGCCCGGGCTTGCTTGCGGTTGACTTCGAGCCGCGCGTCGACGAGCTTGACCGTTTCGTCGAGCACGTCCGACTGCATGCCTTTTTGCTTTGCGATGGTTTGCACCAGGCGGTCGACGCGCTCGATGTTCGGTGCGCCGGCAAACAGCGCGCGCGCCGCGGACGACGGGCTGCCGAGCGAAAGCGCGGCGTTCGCGTACTTGTCGAATGGCACGAGGTCCTTTTCGGAGGCGCCGAGCGACACGCATAGCTTGACCACCCAGTTGTAGACCGCGCGGCTCGCCTCGAGATCGGTGTGCACGGCGTCCTTGATCGAGCGTGCGGAGTCGATCTGCACGCAGCGATAGTTGCCGGCGATCAGCATGCTCCACTTCGCCAGCGGCACGAAAATGGAGTTGTGCACCTTGAGCTTGACGGGCAAGGCGATGCGGTTGCCATCCCCCGCGTCGAACCGGGTCGCGTCAATCTCCGACTCCAACTGGCGCAGGATGGCGGTGTGAGCCTCTGAGGCGAACCGGGCTGCCTTGAAGTTGGTCGGCAAGCGCACCTGCAGCACGTTCACCTTGTCATCGGGCGGGCGAAATGCCTGTGGGTCGGGGCTGCACACACACCGTCGAATCCGTGTAACTGGTTTTGCACTTGTCGGCGTCGACGCCCGGGATGCGCTTTAAATACGTGAGCGGCGGCATGTTCATTATGGACATGCAAGGCACCGTCGCTTTGGCCACCGCATCGAGCAGTTCGCGCACGCCCGGCGAGCGGTATTGCGGCTCCTGCATCGCGAACGCGACGAGATCGTAGTCGGCCGGATTGATGCCCTGCGTGCCGCCGGCGGTGATACTGCCCGGCAGCTTTTTGGAATTGATCTCGACCAATTCAGCGCGGCCTTTGACCGGCATGCGCACGATTGCGCCTGCGCTGTTGATCAGATCCGCTTCGGCGGGCAGGCATATCAAATGCACCGAGTGCCCCGCGAGCGCCAGCTTGGTCCCCAACAGCGAACCGTACGATGCGCCCATGATCAATATCTTGTATTTCTTTTGCATCAAATTTGTTCGCCTCGCTTTGAATTGCAGTATCGGGTGGATGGATATTTATTATGGCGCTTGCCGTCGCGCTTAGTCCGGCCGCGCGCCAGAATCGCGGATGGCCTTCGCGAAATTGGCCATATCGGACTTGATCAGCGCCACGATCTGTTCCGGCGTCCCGCCCGTCGGGCGTCGCGCCGAGACCCGCTGGCGCAATGCGCGTGGGCCGCTCATTGCTATTGCGCGGCCACGACCATGATTTCGACGAGAATGTCTGGCGCGCCAAGCCGAGTTTCGACGCACGCGCGCGCGGGCTTGTTTTTCGGGTCGACCCATGCGAGCCATGCCTCGTCCATCTGTGCCTTGAGCCGCATGTCGGTGATATAGATCATCGTCGAGAGCAGATGCGACTTGTCGGTGCCGGCGAGCGCAAGCAACTCGTCTATTTTTTTCAGGATCTGTTCGGTCTGGCCCTTGATCGGTGCCGTTACGTCGTCAGCAGTGAGCCCTGCGAGGTAGGCGACACCGTTGTGGGTGACGAGTCGTGACAGGCGCGCGTCGGATTGGTGGCGTGTGATGGTGCTCATATTAGGTTTCCTGGGTTGAAAATGCGTGGATGGGAAAAATGCTAGTCGGCTTTGGCGCCGGAATTCTTCACGAGCTTGGCGTATCGATCGAAATCTTCCGCCATGACCGCTGCAAACTCGACGGGCGTGTTGCCGACGGTTTCGGCGCCGCCGTCCTCGATGGCTTTGCGAATTGCCGGCGTGTGCAACGCCTTCACGATTTCGCGGTGCATGAGCGCTACGATGGGTGCGGGCGTGCCGGCCGTGGTCAGATAGCCATGCCACAGACTGGTACTGAAGCCCGGATAGAACGAGGCCATGGCTGGCACGCGCGGCAATGCCGCCAGCGGCTTTAAACTGGTCACGGCAATGGCGCGCATGCGGCCGCTTTGTATATATGGCATTGCTGAAAATACGGTGGTGATCCCGATTTCGACTTCGCCCGACAAGACTGCCGTCATTAACGGCCCGGCCCCTTTGTAGGGAATGTGCACGTTGTTAAGGCCGGCAGCATTATTGAACAGTACGCCGCTCAACTGGTTGGTCGATCCCGGGCCGGTCGAACCGTAGGTAAGTCCGCCGCGTTTTTTCGCGAGCGCGATCAACTCTGGCACTGTTTTGGCGGGTACGGAAGGGTGTACTGAGAACACCAGCGGAAAGCTGGCGACCAGCGAGATGGGGGCCAGTTCTTTCAGGGTGTAGTTGACTTTGGGATTCAACGTCGGATTCACCACCACCGAGTTCGTGCAGTAAAGCAGCGTGTAACCGTCGGGTGCCGCATGGGCGACGAGCTCGGTCCCGACGGCGCCGCCACCGCCGCCGTGGTTATCGACGATGACGGATTGGCCGAGCGATTCGGACAGGCGCTGCGCGTACATGCGCCCGAGCAAATCGTTGGCGCCGCCGGGTGCGGCCGCGACGACCATGCGAATGGTCTTTTGCGGGAAAGTTTGTGCGTTTGCCGGCGAGGTCGGCGTAAATACACTGAGGCTTGCGAGAACGATTCCGGCAATGAGTGAGCCCGCGATTTGCCGCTCAGAAATCATGCTGCCCGAGCGTTCAGTCTGGCGACGAATTCCTTTTCCGGAATCGCGTCACGCGGATTCGCACAGCGCGCGCTGTAGTAATCGCGGTAGCGCTTGAATTCCTCGAGTATGCGGCGCAGTTCGGCGACCGTCTTGTCGTGCAGGTCGACGCGCACGTCGATATCCGGAAAATCGAGCCGGTCGACCACTCTGATCCACGCCGAGCGCTCGGGCCGCGGGATGCCTTTCGACATCTGGCCGCCGGCGTCGCGTCCGCCTTCGAGC
>WNFL01105957.1_pt2 | contig 13627 bp, 12 predicted proteins | sample 5400361 | NCBI WGS metagenome assembly WNFL01 (sample SAMN13153351, study PRJNA577476) | soil metagenome | isolation source: 40 cm soil on Douglas fir-dominated hillslope | place: USA:California | collected 2013-09-17
AAGGTAGGAGCTCCGAGCGGGAAATAGACAATGCCGTTTTTTTCATCCACGGTGATTTCACCCCAGGTGTTCACCCCGCCCGCGTATTTGTACGCATCCCTGGGCCAGGTTTCGTAGCCATATTCGCCTGGAAACGGAATTGTATGAAATATCCAAACCATTTTCCCGGTCACTACACTGTAAGCCCGGACATGTCCGGGGCCGGAGAAAAAGTTTTCACCCGGCGATGAACCCAGGAAAATCAGGTCGTCGTAAATCGCGCCGGGCGCGGTGCTTTGCGCGCGTCCGATTGTACCGGGGTCGCGCCCCAGCCCTTCTTTCAGGGAGGTGGTGCCATTGTTGCCGAAGCTGGTGATGGCCATGCCCGTGGCGGCGTCCAGGGCCCGGAGCATCTGGTCCGCGCAAAAGATAAGTCGCCGGTCTTTCTTGTCCTTGCTTTCCCAGTAATTGATTCCGGTCCGGATTATTCCGGGGAAGGGAACGCTGCTCCATATCTCCTGCCCCGTCGCGGCATCCAACGCAACGATGCAACCTCTCTTGGCCACCACGTACATGACGCCGTCCACGACGATGGGGTTGAAGAAGTTGCCGCCAGGGGAAGGATCCGCGTAATTCCACACGACCTCAACCTGCTTAACGTTAGCTTTGGTAATCTGTTTGAGATCCATGTACTTGGACTGGTCAGCCCCGCCGCCATATTGTTTCCAGGTTTTATGCTGATCGAAATGAGCAAGGCCAGCTTCCCGGCCTGATGCCGGTGCAATCGTCGGAAGGCATTCAAGTCCAAGCATCAGGAGCGTCGAATTGAGTCCAGTTGAGAGTCGGCTAAACTGAATGAAATTCATAAACTCATGCCGATCGGTTCGAGCACAACTTCCAAAAAGTTGAAAACCTCTTCACGAATGAAACTGGTAACGGATGGCTTTTCATTTGTCCGCGTTGGTGCGTGGCGTCGCGTCGCCAGCGACCTGGCCCATCGACCATTGAATCATCTCAAGCCACATCTTTTGAAAGTCAGAACGCTCCCAGACCGCCTGAACATGCCCAAGGCCGTTGTAGAGCACGCGGCCCTTGCCATAGTTCTTCGCCCAGATGACGGCGAAATCCTTGTCGGTGCGTTTTATGCCCTTCCGGGAGAGATCGATCTTTCCGGCGTCGAGGCTTAGCAAGACACGGACGTTCTGCCGGGAGAAATCCTTGATCTGATAAATTTCGTCGAAGAGCGTGAACGTCGTCGAAAAATTCTTCATACCGGGAAATTGTGCGTCTTCCACTACCAGCGGTGCGTTGAATTGGCCCCAAGGATGACCATCGAAATACCCGCCGAGCATCTCTCCATATTCGGGCCAGCCTGTAAAAGTGATGGCGGCGCTGTGGATCCCGATGAAACCTTTGCCGTCGTCGCGGACGAAGGAAAGCAGGTCAGCTTTTTGCGAGGCATCCATGTCGAGATCGCCGTCAGTGAAAAAGACCACGGCATCAAACGCGTCCAGGTTCTTCGCCTCCCACTGCAAAGGCTTCTTGGTGATCGCCGTGCAATCGGTGCGCAAATAAGTGTTCCAAAGCCCGGAGCTGCGCCCGAGATTGTAGAGTGTCGCCATGGCCGTAGAGATGGATTCGTGCTGGTAGCCCTTGGCCTGTCCGATGAACAACAAGTTGCGCTTCGGCTTTTCGGGAGATTGCGCAAGGCACGTTCCACTCGAAGCAATGGCAGTCAGCGCCGCGAGGAGGCCAACGCATACTTTCTTCGCGGCCCGTTTCATAAGTGACGGGCTGCTGCGTGCACTACTCGCCGATACGTTCATTTGAGATTGGCGATCTCCTCGCACATCCGCAGGAAACACTTTGACTCTGTGTGGTCGGGATTCTTTTGATCATTAGATGGCTTGCGACCGTAGTATTGGTCGAGAAAGCCGCCGGCCCCTGACCAGATCGTTTGCATCACACCTAGAAAATGCCTTTTCATCTCCGGAGTGGAGGACTCCCGAAATCGCACCATGTCCTTCACCTGCGCGGTTGCCGCCTCCGGATTTTTCCATGGACAACTTACGACATCGATGCCTTTCATGGCAAAGTAAACCGCCGTTAGATCTGGCCGTTCGTAATGCCAGTCGCAGATGACGACGTCTTTGGGAATTAGATCGACCGCCGGGTGAGTGTCATTACGGCTGGCTTCCCATTCGCCAAGGCCGGTCAATTTTCCGTCGAGCAATCGGTCGCCCCACAACCACAGTTGCCGTTTGGCCGGCTGCAAGTGATCGCGAATCACGCGCACTTCGTCGGCAAACAATTCCGCTTTGTTGCGCCCTTTGCAGCGTGGGCACTGGTCTTCGCCGATGTAGAAGACTTCGTCCATCCCGGCGTGAAACGCATCCGCTTCAAAGGCGTCGCATACTTCGTCTACCAGCGCGAACACGACCTCATGAACCTTGGGATGACGCGGGCAATAGCTCTTGCAATAGAGTTTATCCGGATTGGGCCAGGCGTATTTCTCGGGAAATGTCACCTCGGGAGTTTCGTCGAACTCCGGATGCGCTTTGAGCAGCTTGCCGCAGTTGGAATGCCATGATTGGTGGCCCAGCAAATTGATCTGGGGAATGATCCGGATCTGATGCTTCCTGCAGGCGTCCGCAATTTTTTTCGCCTGCTCCTTCGACAGCCCGCTTTTGTCAGCCATCTCGGGATAACTTGCATATTGAAAGTTGTAATCCACTCGCAGGATGAGTGCATTCACCGAACGAGGCGAAAGTTCCTCGTCAATGAACTTAATAAATTCATCCACGCGATTGGCAGGCGGAGCAGCGATGCAAAAGCCGCGCACGGGCAGCCGCTTGTCGAGCGGATTCTCCGCCGCCGCCAAGTTCAATGTGCCGGCGAGCAGCAGAGCGAGTCCGGCCTTCGCGAGAATCGATGGTTGGATCATATTCAACATCTGAACAGCCTGATGCATTTTCGTCCAGCCTTGCCTTCAAGTCGTGCCGACCAATCGCGGGCTGGCAGGCTTGGCGGGCTTTTTCGTGTATTCCGCGTCGATGATTTCGCGCATGAACTCCGCTGCGAGTTGGGCGTTCTTGTTCGCGAATTCGATCCCGACAGTTTCGCCGTTGAAAACCGGCAGTTGATGGCAAAGCTCGTAGCTGGTGTAGCCGTGGTAGCCAATCTCCCGCATCGCTCGGGTGAAGTCGCGATAGTATTGATTCGTTTCACCGGTAATCACCCCGTCAATTCGGTCCACGCCAGTGATGCGGCCATCAGGGTTGCGATCAAACTCTCCGCCAAAATGTGACATCACCTGCAGGGAACCGACCGCCTGAGCCGCTTCGCGCATCGCGGCGAGGCTTTTATCGGGCATCAATGGGGCGTCGAGACAGACTTTGAGATGCGGTGAGTTCACCTCGCGGACCATGCGCAGCACATCGCGATGGTCTCTGATGAGTGGCTTGTGGTTCTGCAACGCGAGAGTCACGCCAAATTCTCCGGCGTAGCGTGCACACTCGATCAAACTCTCGCGGCACCAGCCCCAGATTTCTTCCTCGGTAAACTTCGCGTGGACGATTGGCCAGTAACCTTCGGCAATGTCGTAGGTGGCCAGCCTGGGATGCCGCGTAATTCCCCACCAGGCGAGGAACACCCGCAGATCCTTTGCGCCGAGATCAGCAGTCATGCGGATCAGTTCGCGCATGTAGCAGATCTGGGTTTCGCGCACCTCCGGAACTGGATTGCTGAAATCGTTGTTGGCGGCGACGCCGAGGATTTCGACGGCTTCCCGATCCGCAAGCTGTCGTAGTTCCTGGCATTTCTGCTTCGGCCAATCGAGCGGGTTGCCATGCGGCCGCTTGCCATCAATTTCCACGCCGTCGTATCCGAATCTTTTGGCGGTGCGAATGAGTTCAGGCAAAGTAAGGGCTTCACCGCGATACCAGCAACCCAGGTAAGTGATGCTATAGAGTCCTATTTTCATAATCAGATTCCAATCATTTGAGTTTTCCAGCAGTCCAGAGAATTGAGTTATGGACGAGCGCGCGATAGGACGGATGTCGAAAGGGCGAATGGTCGTGGCCCAACTGGATGAACACGACTTTGGAAGTCGTACAGGGGCCAATCCAGGCGACCGTGCGGTCACTGCTCGGATTGTCCGTCACCAGCAACGGTTTGATATTCGGCGAAATAAACAGACCCTTGTAGGTCTCGTCCGTAACATGAAACGGGCCAATGCCTGCCGTGATCGGGTGGTCGCCCGCCGGAGTGATAAGATGTTCCTCACCGAACTTCACCGTCGAATTCGGAATCGTTCCCTGGCGCTCCAAGCGATACAGCCCGCCCACCACTTCCTCATACCACCACGGCCACTTTTGGAAATTCAAGATGCCGTGATGCAGGACGACGATGCCTTTTCCGCTTTCGACAAAATCGCGCAGGTTCTTTTTGCCGTTGTCATCGAGGTCACGGGTAAAATCATAGAAGACCAGCACGTCGTACTTCGCGCGGATGTCCTGCTTGAAAGCCAGCGTGCTGTCGCTGACCGCCACCCAGCCGAGATCCTTGTAGCCGTCGAACAATCCATAGAACGAGGCTTCGTGATCGTGTCCCCCGGCGATCACCAGCACACGCAGCCCGTTTGTGTTTGGGCCGGGTACACTAATTTCGGATGGCAACGTCACTTTGCCTGAGGCCGCCCACTCTGTTCCACGCAGAAACGTGGTGATGAATGCCTTCTCCTGCATGGAACCTGGGTCGTGACCCAGGGCGGTGCAGAAAACTCGTCCCTTGCCTGAACTCGACGCGAACAGAAGCGGTTCGCCTTTCTCGGTCGTGGCCAGAATTTCCGCGCCGTGGCCGAGAGTGAATCCGTGGCGTGGTTGGTCCCCTGTGTGCAGCTCGCTCTTGAGGCCCTCGGTCACCTGATGCTCCGAGCGGGTGGTTCTCAACAAGAACACTTGGAACGGAGTGTCAGCGGCAGCGACATTGTTTGGCCACGTAACCTTCGTCAATTTGCCAAAATCTGATCCCGCGAGTCCGCCGTGTGTCACGACCAGTCCTTTGCCAGCAGCGACAAATGTTTCGACCACCTTTTCCGCCTCGGTTCCAAGAGGCGGGCCGGCATAATCGTCCACCACGACATCAAACCCAGCCAGCGTCTTCGCCGTGAGGCCGGCGGGCGATTCATTCACTCGCACATCGAAACGTCCGGAGTCCAAAAGCAACTGCCGCACGAAGGGGGTCGTGGTTCGCCAATCCTGATTTCCCGCGCCGGACAGAATCAAAGCACGCAATATTGCGGGACTGGAGGACAGTGCGGTCTTCGCCGTCTGCGCGAAGCAATTCACTGCCAGTAAATGCAAAATGACCGCGCTCGATAGCAGGTTCCTGGACCACCCTTGAATCGCGGATTTCACATCGCAAGATTACCGCGGCGGCCGGATCGATTTATTGTTTTGGAACGGCAGACTTTGTTCCAGAAACGGCAGTCACGGCTTTGTAGTGCTCCCGATAATCGCGCGGCGTTCGGCCAAGCTGCCGGCGGAATTCGCGCGTAAAATGGCTTTGATCGGCGAACCCGCAACTCATTGCCACCTCCGACAACGATTCATCCGTGTAAATCAAGGCGCGGCTGGCGATGCGCAGGCGAAGCTTCCGCAGATATTTTTGCGGCGTGAGATGGAAACTGGCCAGGAACCGCCGCTCGAAGGCACGGAGGGACATCTTCGAGACGTCGGCCAGTTGTTGGTTTGAGATCGGCCGCTGGTAGTGCTCGCGGATGTGCTCCAGCGCCGGCCCAAACCCCGCGGCGGCGCCGGGGTGCAGCGCCGGCTTGTTTAATGTGCGAGTGATTCCCGCCGTCCCGACGATTTTTCCCTTCGCGTCAAATACTGGAATTTTGTTGGTTACATTCCAACCTGCTGCCCCCTCGAACTCGCCGACCCGCTCGATGCGATTGACTATGCGATGTCCCGCCAGCGCATGTTCGTCATCGAGTCGGAATTGATCAGCCAAAAAAGCGGGCGAGAGGTCATAGTCAGTTTTGCCCAGCACTTGCCCTATGCAATTCTCTTCATTGAGATTCGGGTGTTCGAAGGCATAGTGAATCAGAAAGGCACGGTTGACCCAGAGGTAACGGCCATCCCGATCTTTCACCCACGCGAGCACATCTTCCAAAAAATCGAAAAGCCCGGCCAGATCAAATGATGGCTTCGGCTTTACGAGCAGTTTGCGCTGATCACCCCGCTTCAATGCGGGAATACCGGAAGCCGATAACGGCATAATCGCTTTCGATAGACTCTGAACGGTTTGGTGATGCGTCATAACAAGCTTTTCATGATCGAAGTAAGGGCATTTTATGGCAATGAGGCTGCAAAGAACCAGTAATTAGAAATTCTGCCGTGTTAAAGAATTTATTTGCGTTTGTTTTTATTTCATTTAATGTTCAACCGAATGGTTGAATATAGTTCACGGTTATTGGACCGCACTTTTGGGGCATTGGCCGATCCGACGCGGCGGCGAATTTTGGCGCAACTGGCGACGGGCAAAGAGTGCGTGACGCATCTGGCGCGGCCGCACGCGATGTCGCTGGCGGCGGTGTCGAAGCATTTGATCGTTTTGGAGAAGGCAGGGCTGGTAAAGCGGCGGCGTGATGGCCGGGTGCATTCGTTGACGTTGGAGGCGAAGCCGATGAAGGAGGCGCAGGCGTGGATCAATCGGTATCGGGAATTTTGGGAGGGGAATCTGGATCAGTTCGAAAAATATTTGGACAAACTACAAAACATGGAAAACAAACATGACAAAGATAAAAAATGATCTACAGAAGCCGGATGACGCGACGTTAATCCTGAAGCGGATGCTGAACACGACACCGGAGCGGGCGTTTCGGGCGTGGACAACCGCGGAACATATCAAGCAATGGATGCGGCCCGAACCCGGCATGGAGGTTCCCCTGGCGAGCATGGATTTGCGCGTGGGCGGAAAGTTTCGTATCCAAATGAAGCAGCCAGATGGGGAATTTTTTACGGCGGCAGGCGTGTTCAAGGATGTGAAGGCGCCAGAGCGCCTGGTTTATACGTGGGATTGGGAAAAGGATGGGAGTGGAACGGAGTTTGGCGAACTGGAGGGAAAGCCATCGTTGATCACCGTGGAGTTCCTGAAGCGAGGCGAACAAACGGAAATGGTGCTGACGCACAGCCGGTTCGCTACGATTGGGAGCCGGGATAGTCACGCGCAGGGTTGGGACAGAGGATTGGAAAGTTTCGCGAAATTTGTGGAGGGGCAGTCCTAAAGCGAACCCCTTATTCGTCGCAATATTGTGCGAATGAAAACCAGTAACCGATACGGAAATAACATATGACAAAAATCACCACTCCCTTCTCAGGCGGATGCGCTTGTGGCGCGATTCGCTATGAAGCCACAGCAGAACCGCTCATGATGCTTAACTGCCATTGTCGAGATTGCCAGCAATCCAGTGGAGGTCCGTTTTCGTCCTTCGTGATTGTGCCGACGAAAGCATTCAAGCTCTCGCAAGGCTCCCTACGCTTTCATGCCTCGCCCAGCGAGATGGGCGGCAAGACCCATCGCGGTTTTTGCGCTGAATGCGGCTCGCCGATAATGGGCAAACCCGAGGCGCTCCCTCAGTTTGTCGCGGTCAGAACCGCGAGCCTGGATGATCCAAGCTGGTTCAACCCGCAGGTAGATGTGTGGACATCCGACGCGCATCCGTGGGACCAAATGAATCCCGCGTTGCCAAAGTTTGAAAAGTATCCTCCGCCTGGAGATTGAGCACAGTTACCCCTCAGCATCCGGTTCAAAATCTTAATCGATAGAAATAACTATTGTTGGTGGCAGGCACGGTGAAGACGTTGGTTGGCGGTGTTGCCAGGATGTTGCTTGGTCCGCCGATGAAACCGTTGGCGAAATTGGCGGCATATTCAACTGCGAAATATTCGCCGGTGGCGCTGCTCCATTTGAGATCGACATACCCGGGTTGCCCACTTGTTTCCACGTTCAACCGCAATGGAGTTCGTCCGCCCAGTCCGACGACCGGCGAAGGGCGATAAACGTCATTGGTGGTCCCGTCCCCGCACTGGCCCTGGTCATTTGCGCCCCACATCCAAAGCGAGCCGTCAGCCTTAAGAGCAAGGTTGTGGTAATCGCGATTGGATACCATTACAACATTGGTGAAGGGGTTTGCAAACTTGTCCAGCGTCACCTGCATCGGAAAGGGATGAGAAATAAGATCCCCGCCCGGGCCGGTTCCGGCGTTGTCATTCGTGCCCTGGCCGAGTTCGCCGACGTCATTCAAGCCCCATTTCCAGACTGTGCCGTCGGAACGCAACGCAATGGAGTTGTAGTCGCCGCCGGAAACCATGACGATGTTGCTGAGGTTCAAAACCTGAACGGCGTTGGATCGGTTGATGGCAGTTCCGTCACCCAGTTCGCCGTGGCTATTCAGCCCCCACGCCCAGACCGTGCCATTGGATTTCAATGCCAGAGTGTGTTTCCAGCCAGAGGAGATAGCGGTCACGTTCGACAGGCCGAGAACCTGGATTGGAATGAAGCTCTGAGTATTCGTTCCCGCGCCCAATTCGCCGTGAAATCCCGTGCCCCAGGCCCAGACCATGCCATTCGTTAACAGCGCCGCGCCATAGGTGTAACCGCACGTGACCTGCGACGGATTGTTCACCGCTTCCCCCGGCTGCGAATTGCCGACCATGACCGGCGTGAGCACATTTGCGCCGGCTGTTCCGTTGCCCATCTGTCCCGATCCATTCATGCCCCAACCCCAGATGGTGCCGTCGGATTTGACGGCGAGACTGAAATAGGTCCGTCCGCCAAGCTTGGTCACACCGGTCAGCGGTGGATTGCAACCGAGGCCGACTTGAATAGGCGTGGCCGCATCATTCGTGGTTCCGTCACCCAGTTCGCCGACGAAATTGTATCCCCAAGACCAGAGCGTGCCGTCATACTTCAAGGCCATGTTGTGGGACTCGCCTCCCATTATGGCCATGACGGAGTGAAGATAATCAACGTTCGTTGCGCCATGCACCTCGACCGGCACGAGCGAGCGTCCGGTGGTGGCATTGATGCCGAGCTTGCCAAAACTGCCGGCACCCCAGGTCCACACTGTGCCATCAGACTTGAGAATGATCGTGCCCCGCGCTCCGCCCCAAAGAGAAATCACATCGGCTGCTGTTGCACATGGAACCAGGAGCAGCATACACACGGCGACGGTCGCGATTTGCCTGATTCTCATATTACAATTCCGCCTCTCATCGGTCCCGAATAAGCCATTTCCGGGCCATTCTCTCGAATGCGAAGATGCAACTGTAAACTGGACGACCTTAACTGGTTACCGAAGCACGCTTACTTTTCCGTCGGGGCTGAATTCAGAAGTGCGCAATTGATTTCTGATACGAAAACATTTCCTTGCTCATCAATCGCGATACCGGAACAGGGATGAGCCACGGTCTGAGTCGCAGAGGCCAGTTGGATCACCACGACGAGAGCAACGGCCAGAAAGCCTTCACGGAATTAGTCTGACGGAGTTCGAAACCCGATTGTCAGTAGGTCGTCAATCAATTGTAAAATGATTGCGCGGAGTCTCCCTTGATCATGGCCCGGCATATATCTGCCGGTCTTTCAGGCGCAGCAGTCTTTTGACGCGCCCTTGTCGTATTCGTCGTGATACCGCACCCAATCCTGCGTGGCGTCCGGGTTTTCGTCGCGGCCTTTGGCCGTCAGGTCCAGGAAATTGTAAGTGGTGTTCATCAGGTCAATGCCGCGTGCGTAAGACGAGTAGGTGTGGTAAACGTCCCTGTTCTTGTCGCGGTAAAACGCGCTGGCGCCTTCTCTTTCGTCAATTTTCATTTTGATCTTGCCATAATTGTAGGGTAGCACCCCGCTCTTGATCTGCTCCGGCATGAACGACACGTTGAAATCAAAATTGAAATCCGTGTCAAACGAGGAAAACCATTTGAAGCGCCAGCCCATGCGTTTCTTGAAGGGCGCGATTTCCTTCCACGGCGCGCGCGAGATGACAGCGAACGTCGTATCGCGCTGCCCAATGTGACTGTTCACACTGTCAAAATGGTCGGCCCAAAAAGAGCAATGCTCGCAACCTTCCTTCCAGCCTGGGCCGAACATGAAATGATAAACAATGAGCTGGCTCTTGTCGTCGAACAGATCGGCGAGCGTCACCTTGCCGTTCGGTCCATCGAAAACGTATTTCTTTTCGATTTTGACCCACGGCAGCTTGCGGCGTTGAAGGTTTAATTCGTCGCGCAGCTTCGAGAACTTCTTTTCTTTAGCCAGAAGTTTCTTGCGGGCGGTGAGCCATTCCTTTTGCGAAACCACTTTACGGTTTTCGATTCCGTGGGCGGTTTTGATTTTGGGCATACCTTTGGGTTTGTTGTTTTGCTGTTGTTTGTTCGCTCAAGTTCTTTTGATTTGCAAGCGCATCTTGTCGAGCCAGGACCCATGGCATACCTGAACCGCGCGCAGCCAACGCCAGCGTGAGAACTTGGGCGGAATTTCCTTTGGACTGGAGCAGGCCCGACACGACGATGTTGGTGTCGCGCACGATTTTCATTTCCGACGACGGGCGCGACGGCTGGCGGCGATTTCAGCATCAATGTCGGACATGGAAAGTTCTGCTGCGCCGTTGGCAGCGGCAGCTTGTTGAAGTCCGGACTGCGCCTGGAGCGCGCGGATGGATTTCAAGGCGGCTGCCGCGATTCGCATCAGCACCGCGACCGACTGGCCTTTGGACGTGATGACCAAATCATCCTTGCCTGGCGACTTCAACCATTGGCTGGCAGGCTTCTTCTTCAAGTCACTGACCGAAATCGTGCTCATGGCCAAAGAATACGATTTTTGGAAATGGCGTGCATGCCGCACGACGCCGCCCCTTCCGGTTCGACCGCCACCAAGTAACTGTCCGAGGAGTTCGACTCTGCCTATGCCGTTGGTGATGTGGTCGTAGCCGGGCGCGATGTCGGTGGTGAGCGGCCGAGCGTGCGCAAACATGCACAAAATCCTAAACGCTACGAGCTCGCCATTTTTGAGATGGCCTTCACGCCTTGCGTAAGGCTCGCTGCCCGTTTCCGTGATATTCATGATGGTCGCGCTTCGGCTGGGAGCAGATTCAACACGAAATCGTAAATGTCTTGGGCGTGTTGGAGCGCCGCATCAAATTCTTCTCGCGACGGCATCGGGTCGTCGGTCAGTCCCGGATACCGGAAGGCAGAAACGTAGGGCGTGAGAATTTCAGCGGCGCCAGCCAGACGATTGAAGTCCGGCTGCGCACTCGCCGCCTGCTTGATGAGCCGCCGAATGTCGTGGGTTTTCTCAAACGGATTGCTCTTGGCAGTAAGCCATCCTTTCACGGATTTTTCTGCCGCTTGCTGGCAGTGGTAAATGGCCGTGTCGAGCGGGCCGTCAGGCGCGTTGGCGGTGATGCGCGCAGTTTGCAGATCGTGCAACGCCTTGGTCAGCCACTCGCGGGTGAGTTGGGCAAGGGCTTCATCCATAGAGCTTGCGCCCGCTTTGCAAAATCTGGTGCTGAATGGATGCGCGCAAATGGCGGTAGCGGTCAAACTCCGCGCGCGTCTGGACAAACACGTCTTTGCTCATGTCCAGATCGCCGAGGCAATGATGCGCGCGTTGCATCCGGCGAATGGCCCGCCCGCCGCTTTCGCGGACAATCACCATCAAGTCCACGTCACTGTCTTCATGGGGCGTGCCCCACGCGTGCGAGCCGAACAAAAAAATTTGCTCCGGTTGGAACTCGGCTTTCAGCCGTTCCACAACTGTCTCCAACAAGCCTGATGGGATTGTCTTCACGTTTTCCAGAGTAGCATGCGGCAATGCTTTTGAGAAGTCAGAGTTTAGCCAGCCACGGAACGCCCTGGCGCTGTCCCGGTATCAGTCCAGGTAAAGTTGTTTGCGAAGACTACGGTCGAAGATGTGGCGGGACCGAAGCGGTGCAGTCAGCTCAACGCAACGCCCTTGCCTAAGCTAAGGGATACGAGAAATGGATTTTGCCGTTGTTCAGCATTGAGACGCAGGCAAGCTTCGAGGCATTGCTAGATAACGATGGGATAATTCCAGACCCGGTTATGGAGTTTCTATGCGGGACGGAGTCTTCGGTGTTTTTCATGGATTTCCGAGCGGTCGCACCTTCACTTCACAAAATTTAGACGTTGCGAAAAAGCCCTGAAGACATTCCGCCCTGACAAACAGACTTGGCCAATGGAACGGATCCCACGGTCGGCAGCGGGGCGCTATGAATGGGGGGCTAAACCCCATTATTCGATCGGTTCAAGCGGTCGTACTTTGACGTTAAAGACCGGCTGACCTGAGAAAGGACCGATCAAGAATGCAACTCGCCCGGGGCGCTAACGGCCGACGGAAGATGATAAATACATTTGCTGCTGCTGGCTGCCTGCTGGCGGTCAGCGTTGCAGTTGCGTACATCATTGGACTGAGGGCGTTGGAGCTGAACCGGGATCTGTCGCGCGAGAGTGAGGTGATACGCGAGTTGGAACGGTTCGTCTCAGCTTTGAAAGACACGGAAACCGGGCAGCGGGGTTATCTTCTCACAGGAGACGAGCGATATCTTGCACCGTATCAGGACGGCCAAACTAATGTGACCAGTGTGGCAGAGGAGCTTCAGCGGCTCGGAGCGAGCGGAGACCTGCCGGCTGATGGAGTTCGGCGGTTGAGGGACCTGGCGGTGAAGAAACTGGCCGAACTGGAAGTGACAATTAAGTTGCGGCGTGAGCGCGGCCCGCAAGCAGCAGTGGAAGTAGTGCGTTCTGGACGAGGGCGGGAGTTGATGGACGAAATCCGACGAGATGCAGGCCAGGAAGGAAGCGGAATTCGTCAAGGCCAACGCGCGCGCGAAAGAAGCCAACGTGACGCGCGCGATCACGTTCATAGCAATCGCACTTTTCAATCTGGCGTTCCTGGGATGGGCCTGCTGCCGCTTGAGCCGGGTGATGGCGGAGCGGGAGCGGGAAAAGGAGTTGCTGGCGACGACGTTAGCGAGCATCGGTGATGGCGTGGTCGTGACGGATGCACAGGGCCGCGTCACTTCGCTAAACGGAGAAGCTGAGCGGATTACGGGCTGGCCGATCTCAGAAGCACGCGGGAAGGAGCTGTCTGAAATCTTCAAGATTCAGAACGAACGAACCGGACAGATCCAGGAGAACCCGATTGAAAAGGTATTACGGCTCGGCAAAGTGGTCGGTTTGGCAAATCATACGGTACTCATAAGGAGAGATGGGCGGAAAGTGCCGATCGGCGACAGCGGGGCGCCCGTGCAGAGGGGAGACGGACCAGTGGAGGGAGCGGTTCTGGTCTTTCGCGATGTCAGCGAGGAAAGAGAAGCGCAAGCGGCGAAGGAACGACTGGCGACAATTGTGGAGTCTTCGGATGATGCGATCATATCGAAAACGTTGGACGGTACGATTCAAACCTGGAACGACGGAGCGGAGCGCATATTTGGGTACACGGCTGAGGAAGCCGTTGGCCAGCGGATAACGATTCTCATCCCGTCTGAGCGAATGGAGGAAGAAACATTCGTCGTAGAGCAGATGAAGCGGGGTGAACGTGTGGACCATTTTGAAACGGTGCGTCT
>WNFL01072332.1_pt1 | contig 13625 bp, 17 predicted proteins | sample 5400361 | NCBI WGS metagenome assembly WNFL01 (sample SAMN13153351, study PRJNA577476) | soil metagenome | isolation source: 40 cm soil on Douglas fir-dominated hillslope | place: USA:California | collected 2013-09-17
TATTAACTCAGGACGATATGGAATTGGAGGGGTAATGCTCAATTCTGAGATCACACCAAACATCGGCCGCCGAGTACGTAATGTGACAGGCGAGCGCGACAGATGGATCTACGCAGGCACAGTCGGGAAACTGTTGGGGTGGGATCCAGAATTCCGGGACACAGATGTGCAGGTAGAACTGCCAGACGGAACAATCGTTTACACGACACCAGACAAACTCAGACTAGAGGATGCATAACCTCTAGTTAACGTCTGGTTTACGCCTCTTGGCGTGGAGTACAAGATCACGCCGACGCTAAGATCGGCCCATATCTTCTTCCAGCCCTCACACTCCAAGATCAGATCTACCTATACTAGAGCATGGGTTACAGAACTAGATCATATCCTCAGCCTCCATGCTCAGGTCTAGGAGACGAGACTCAGATCAGGATCACTCCTCAAGAGCACGATCTGGATCTCTCGCTCATAGAATTCTGCCATCATTACAGTACGTGGAGAGCAAGATCAGTCTGAGTTCAGACTAGACACCGATCGCGGAGACGGAAGGAAGGACTACGATCAGGGAAGACCACGATCATATCTCCTCCCTCTCCCTTGCGGGAGAGGTTTGGGAGGGGGAGGGTGGGATTAGCGGAGGAAGGCTTGCGTTCCGGTCATGACTCCATCAAGGATGATGATGGTTAGACCGGTGAGACCGTAGGTGACGGAGAATGTGGCGATGAGGACGCCCAACATCCTCATGCTTTGACACCACGGCGGAGACGGAGGCTGTTGACCCACGCCTGTGAGATGCGGGGACGCTGTGTGTAGCGGACGAGCCTGACCAGTGGGTGTGGCTCAGCCTGAGGAAGACGACTGGCACGCACTACGACTTCTGTGCGAGAACCTGCCAACATATCGTGCTACCCCCTTTCTGATTCAATTGTAGCACAATGATAGGGTGGAGCACAATCAGTAAATTAGTGAACAGACGATGTTCGGTGGAGATACCGATCTGGCCACTCATAATCGGTGTGGAGAGGACCGATCATTAATTTCTGCCAAGGATAACGATCGTGGAGACACCGATCTTGCCGGACGGCTACCCGGGACCTGAATGGGGGGCACCGACGGGGGCGCTCCCGTCAGGTTAAGGCCGTAGCCTACGCGGTTAAGTTAAATGCAGGCTTGCGCGTAGCCAACGGCGCGCGTACTGTTGCACTTGCGCGGGCACGGTACAGCCCGTAGCCAACAAGGGGGTACACCACATGGCGCGCACACCCACACCCGCAACCCTTGCGCTTTGGCCCACGTGGGCGCAAGGCGCCTTTGCCTACACCAACACGCACCCCGTAGCCAAGGGGCTACCGGCCATGCGTGGCGTGCTTGCCACCGCCGTTTACCTTAGCGTTGCCAACGCCCTGCCGTGGGCTACCGCGTTTGCGTACGGCATGCAGGCGTACGCACTGGCACTGCTTGCACACGTAGCCGCCGGTGGCGCGTTGCCAACGGCTAAGCACTTTGCCGGTGCCACCACCACCGCCGCCATTATTGCGGCCCTTGGCAAAACGGGCTTTGCCCCAACGGTGGCCGTAGCCAACGGTATGCTTGGCACCGTTGCCAACAGCACTAAGGCAGGCACCGCGCTTGCCTTTGCACCGCTGGCTAGCATTACCGTGCCGGTGGCCTACGCCGTTGGCAAGGCTGCCGTAGCCAACGCCTACAACGGCGTGCCTGCCGTGCAGCCCACCACACCGGCCAACCCCAAGGTTGCAAGGGTAGCGTTGCCAACGCTGCCGTAGCCCTATAGGGTGCCAATTGCGCGGGGTGTACCGGCCCCGCGCAAAAGGCCACGGTCCTGATCCTCAGAACTCAGCCTCATATTGTCAATGTCAGATATTCACTTATCATATACTGTTATCTTAGTGATGGCACCACACGTACGACAATGCTCTGTTCTATAATTCAAACGTTCAGTCTTGGCTATACGTTCAAGTTCATTCATCCTTACAGAATGTGTACGCACAGACTCAGTGTTAGATGAACTACTAGAAACACATATCTTCATTTTTCCACTTTCTCTCTGTCAATGGGTCCCATACTCACATGGATCATGGGTGGAACGCCTTCATCATAGTGTCCTTCATCCCCATCATCAACGTTCTTCTGTAGACGAGCACATGCTTATGCTTGGTACGATGGATCTTTACTTCCCTTCCTGTCTCCATATCTATGCCAGAATGTAGATGCTTCAAATAAATGAAGTCACGTTGTGTCTGCCACAGATCCCACCCATGCTCTGTACGTAGATGAGTCACTAGTTGCTTCTTGGTCATTCTTCCTCCACTAGGTATACAGATTCGATCCACGAATCATAATGTACGTCTTCAGTCTTACCCTCGTAGTATTGTCCTTGTTGATTCCTGACTTCCTTGTCAGCCTTCTCCCTATTTACGAATACTTTCAGAGGGAAGGGGCTACCTTCTGGTGCCCGTACCATCACTATAAAAACTGTTCTCATTCTTACTCCTTCCGGCCCTTATATTCTTCCAGAAACTTGATGATCACATCCCCATGGCATGCTTCTGGTTTACAGTAACAGACGAGAGTTTTCTCTTTCAGGTTCTGGAGGATGTCCCGTTGGAGGATGATGTTGTCCTTCAGGTAGGATCGGTATAGTTTGATGACCTCCTTCCTATCTCCTTCCTGCCCAATGACGAATGGGTTCCCATATCTTCCAGGTCTCCCTATGTACACGTATCTACCTAGGTTGCCTGCTCTGATCAATGCCCGTTTTAGGGCTGTGGGTAGGGATCGCATGTTGATTACTGTGGTTGCTCTAGCCGGTCTGGGAGCCGTATGTTTAGCCATAGGCCAACTATAGCATAGGGAGTATCCTACACTGTGCTATGCTGGTCTCATGCAGTCAGATCATCCTAGTCTGTAGAAAGCAGGCAGGAAGACTTCCTTTAAAGGGATGGCTGATGTAAGAGGGGAGGTGATGTTCTTATGCGGCCTGAAAGCCCCATAACGCATCTGTGGTAGGAGAGGAGGTGATGTCTATATCTGTGGGTCCTAGGGATAGTCTGTTAGGAGTTTCCGTCTCTGGATGCGCGCGCGAAGGAAATTGGAGGTGAAAGATGGAATGGCCCACCGAAGTAACGTGTCACGGCGATGTGGGTAGTGGAGGAGTATTTCATGTAAGTCCTATAGTATGGCGACCACCGGAACCTGAAGGTAGAACCTACGATGGTAATGAACGTGGACTTCCTGGTCCGTATGGGTATCCATTTAGGACATGCAGTTGGGATGGATCAATGCATCCTGAAGATCTATACAACTTACTTATCGCTGGAGCAACGGCTCATGGTTCTGACTGGAAGTATGGTTGGCCGCATAAGTTCTATATCGAAGATATACCGAATCCTCTTGCGGGAAAAGATGTCTGTGATGGAAGTAAAAGTGGCGGCGGTCTTGAGAAAACTGAGTATACCTACGGTAAGGGTCCGGCTACTATTATGTCAAAGTTTTATAGTGAGCACATAAGTGAGATAACAGATCCCGAAACATTCAAGGTGTTTACTGAATTACTCTATCGACACACAAACATTCTGTTTACTCATGATACAGAAGGGAAACTTATGTATCGTGCTCCTAGCCGTGGCTATCAAAGAGCATAGAAGAAAGGAGGTTAAAATGGAAGATCTTAAGGTTGGCGACCCGATCATCTACATAGACGAAGTCCGCAGAGTACATTTCGGTTTGATCACGGCTGCATGGTCGCAAAGTTATATCAATATTGTATATGTCTCAACTGACGAAAACAAGACTGACCCATATGGTCGACAGATCGAACGAAATGCTACATCGGTTCCGCCGTTCGGTCCCGGTACAGAAGGTGGTCGTTGTTTCAAGCGTTTCCCGAAAGAAGCCACTGAATCCCTGAACATCGAATTAGAGTGGATTGCAAATAACGTTCAGCACATGCCCGCTCAGAAGTAACTCGTAGGCTGGTAGGTACCGATGAGGCGCCGACAATGCCAGCCTACTATATATGCCCGAGTAGCCCAAAGGCAGGAGGCAACTCCCTTAAGAGGAGTACAGTGTCAGTTCGAATCTGACCTCGGGTACAGATGATAACATATCCTAAATTCGGATCACATCTATTGCGTGTTGCCTACAACACTTATGGAGGGAAGTTGGTAACTAGAGTCATCACGCTCGTTTCTCTTAGAGTACCATCAAATGCGATGAAACCTGGTGATATGAGAGATACGGGCAGAGGTGAATTTATATTGGCTTGTCCCAAGTGCGGACTCGTTGCGTATCTTGATCATAAGGTTGAAATGACTCACGATCAGATATCTATATCTCCTAGCGTAGAATGTCCCAATCCTGATTGTGGTTTCCATGAAGTAATATCTGCTTGGGAACTCCGGAAAGGTTGGAAGGTATGAGAATACTTGAAAATGGTGATGTATATCTAGAGAAGGATGAAGTGTTTCCTATGTTCTGTTCCTGTGGTTATGTCTACCAGCCAAAGGAAAATTCAGACACTTCTAGTTGCCCTAGTTGTAAGAAGACAAACTTTCATAAGGCTGAAGAAAACAGATTCGAACAGAAGAGGTACAACTAATGCCACTAAGACATTTCTCAGACTATGACCGTAAGCGGGCCTTCAAACTATGGCGACGCAATGATGGCAACTTCACTGCTGTCTCTAAGTATGAGGGTATGCCTTCCGTACCTACCATTATCAAGTGGGCAGAGGAAGAAGATTGGGAAGGTAAGTTAGAAAAGGCGAAAGAACTTGTCAAAGAGGCTTTTAAAGACTCTGATGATCCGACTTTACGAAAAATAGTCAAAGATGATGCGTTTTTGCTCCTAATTGTCGGTTCTTTACGTGATTTGGCCTTAAGAAGCATGAAAAGACGTCGAAATAAGGTTATGCCTCGTACAACGACCGAATTAGTCACTCTACTGCGCTTTATCGGTGATATTGAGGAAAAAGTCATTCCACAGCGTAAAACGAGTACTAACCCTGAGGAAGTTGGCGTGAGTGTGAAGCGTGTGCTTGAAGGATTCTTTGGTTCAGATGAAAAAGGTAAGCAGATGGCTTCTCAAACTGTCCAGGATATTAGAAAGCGTCTTCGTGTCATCCGTGGAAAAGCAGGTTTAGATGAGGCAACAGGTTAAGGACGGGGCAACTAGTCTCAAGGCCCTCCGAAGTATAGAGGAGTTACCCTTATCGTTAGTAGATAAGGGGCTTGAAGATGTAGACCCTGTATGGTGGGCAGAAAGAAACCTGCGAACTGACCACGGTACACCGCTTGATTTTGCTGAACATCCCTACTTGGAATTGATCTACTCGGACTGGCACCCCGATCAGGTCTACTACAAAGGTGCTCAAGTAGGCATGACCCAAACAACGACTGGTAAACTCCTATATTTTGCCTTACATCATCCTATCACTGGTATCTTTACGATGCCTACTCAAGAACAGGTAGAAAGATACTCTACGGCTCGTTTCAATAGGATTATTCAGGCAAGCCCCAAAGTGAAGTCTGCAATCACTAACAATAATGCAGGATTCAAACAGATTGGTAATTCACAGATCTACTTCTCTGGGACATTTAATGCTCAACAGGCTATATCTGTCCCAGCAGACATACGTCTTCATGATGAGTTAGACTTCTCTAAAGGCGATATAGTAGAACTGTATGAAGAGCGATTGGCTCACAGTAAGTGGAAGATCACTTGGCTTTACTCTACACCTACTATCAAGAAGTTTGGTGTTCATGGACAGTGGCTTATGTCTGACCAACGTCATTGGTTTGTGAAATGTTCAGGGTGTGGACGTCGCCAACGCATACGCTGGGATATAGGTCATGTGAAACACAATGTACGAGAAGAGAAGAAGTATGGGCGTCATATACGCTGGTACTTCGGTTGCAGCAACTGTGATAAAGAATTAGATAGGCGCGAAGGCATATGGGTGGTCAAGTACCCGAACCGGACCCGTATGCATGGCTACGCGGTTCCACAGACCATTGTACCCATGATTTCTGCTGATGAACTAAAACGTAAAGAAGAAGAAGCCCGTAAGCATGGTCGCCTGAAGAAATTCATCAATTTCAATCTAGGTGAAGCCCACAGCGAGGGCAAGACTCTCATTACTAAAGAACTCATCCAGGCAAGAATGCGTATCTTCACAAATGCCTATGATACTGAAAGATGGTTTTTAGGGGTAGACCAAGGTGATCTTAAGCATTGGGTACTGTGCCGTATGTATGAAGATAAACGACTTGTAGTACGTATGGGTATCTGTGCGGCATGGGAAACTATAGAAGAAGTCATCACTACATTCAATCCTAAGGTTACTGTCATAGATGCACTTCCCAATAAAGACTCTGCTAAGGAAGTACGTGATAAATTTCCAGGTAGAGTGTTCCTTATCTATTACAAAGATAATCAGATGTCCCAACTTAAGAGAAATGCTGATGGTAACGAATTTACAGAAGTAAGGGATAAAGATGAGTATGCTTTTTCTGCTGACCATACAGAATCCTTGGACGATACGGCTTCAGAGTGGGTGGACGGAATCGCATGGCTTAATGGAAACCCGGACGTTATAGGAAACCCACGTGCTATAGAAGACACATTTGCTGAGCACATGACCAATTTGAAGCGTGACGAGGAAGAAGATAAGTTTGGCAACATGAAGGGAGTCTGGAAGAAGGTTGGACCTGATCACTTCAGGCACGCTGATAATTATGCTCGTATAGCAGTAGATATCTTTGGTAGGAAGACAGATTACCAATTCAAGAGTGGAGGTACGAACCCTGTACCATTTGAAGGTGAAATCGGTGAAGTACAATGGACAGAGACACGTGAAGGATTTATCATACCTAAAAAGAGAGATATGTTGTGGGAGGGGGATGAATGAGTACTGATCTTACTGTAGATAAGGTACCTGAAGTAGTTACCAAGGTGGCTTCGCCACTACCACCGAAACCTGTCATGGCCGAGTATGGTACTGTTGGTATCAACGTCATCATACAAGGCTTCTCTGGTAAAGAGGCTATAGGTTTTGAAGAGGTTCCGCTTTCTAAACTCATACAGATGTGCAGGATGGACGGTTCTGCATCTGGCATCCTTAACATCGTAAAACTTCCTATTATGGCAGCAGGTTACGATATTACAGAGTTTGATAAGAAAAGTCAATCAGAAGCCGCATGGGTGAACCAAAACCTAACTTTCCCTCCATCGCTCGGTGGAATGGATACTTCCCTCCGCTATGTATTCGCAGACATGTGTATGGCGACAGTAACGGGGTTCCGGGCTTACGAGAAGGTTTGGGATCTTAAAGGGAACGAAAATGATCGTTTCCCCATGTATGTCTTAAAGAAGATAGCACCTAGAAATCCCCTTACGGTACGTCTTAAGCAAGACGATCATGGAAACTATGATGGCTTTGTGCAGCGTATCATAGCAGGAACAGCCGCTTATGTTCCTGGAGCAGCGTTCACTGTTACAAGTGCTAACGATCAGGTGATAGATAAAGACAAATCTGTGCTATTTGTCCGTAATAGGGAAGAAAATCCTCTGTATGGGCGACCGGATTTCCTTCCAGTCTACTACCACTACGATAAATTACACAAACTCTACTATATGGCCCATCTAGCCTACCAACTTGAAGCCATTCCTATGAGAATCGGTAAATACCCTCAAAATGCAGATAAGGGTGACTTAGACAAGTTCTTCAAGAATATTGCTCAGTTAGGTTTCGATACAGCGATGATGATGCAGCAAGGCTATGAAGTAGATGAATTTGGCGCTAATCGTGCCCCTGCCGATAAGATGGGCCTGATTAACCACCACAAGACCGAAATGTTCACTGCCTTCTGTGCTCAGTTCATGAATCTCGGTCAGACGGGTGCAAGCCACGGTTCATTCGCTGCAACGAAGACATTTAGTGGTATTTTCCTTATGGTGCTCGAGGCCATCTGTCAGGACATCGATGAAGTGTTCAATTTCCAAGTTATACCGCAAATGATCGACTACAACTTCGGAAGTCGTAAATATCCTAAGTTGAAGCATCGTCCAATGGATACTGCCAAGGAAGAAGCCATACAGAACATTTTCATGAAGATTATGTCAAGCCCGGCAGATCATTCTACCCCAGAATTCTTACTTGGCATAGAGGAAGAGTTGGCAACAGATCTTGGTCTCAAAATTGACTATGATGCGATACGGGCACAGCGTCTCTCGAAACTGGTTCAGCAGTCACTGCAAAAGAATCAAGTTGAGACTGGGGCTACAAAGCAACTGATTGACAGTCTCTATTTCACAGAGGTTGGTAAGGATGATGATGGCAACATCCAAGTCTACGCATATCCTACAGCCAAGACATTTGATGTACTTGATCAATTGGCTAAAGAGGCCCGTACCAAGATGGAAGATGAGTGTAAGAAGCAAGGGATAGATCTTTCCAAACTCTATGTTGAAGACAAGGCTGCATAACTCCCATTAAAGGGAAAATGTACAGCGTAGGTTGACTTATTGTTCAAATTGACTATAGAGTACATACTTAATCTTACTGCTTGATCTTATGGAGGAAATGTGGCTAATTTCACATTGATTACACTTGATGCGAATACTGGAACACAGGCCGCTCCTGTCTGGACATCTCTTGGTGGTGCGAACACTGAAGTGCGATGGTCGGACGTGAATACGGCGACAAACATCGCTTCGGCTTCATGGCCCAACACTTTACGTCCCGGAGCGGGTACTTCACAATTACTCTTTACTTACGCCTATACCGCTGATGCAACGGACCTTGGTTTCCTTGGAACGACAAGTGTTACTCCTGCTTCGTGGGTCAGCACCGACTACAAGTGGTGCAAGTGGCATTGGGATAACACTGGTACCTTTGCCTCGGCTCCAATCGTTACCGCGTACATGACTACGGCTCATGGTGCGATCACACGAGGAAACAACGCTGCGGCTGACGCGATCCTCTCGGGTAACACAACGGATACTGGAGCGACTGCACGTTCATTCCTTAAGGGTAACTGGTATGGGAACGGTGCGACTCAGGTTCCCGCAGCCTCACCTACCAACGCTCCAGTAGTTACGGATGGTGCTACTGGTTCACTTGTTCCTGGTTCAGCCGCATGGCTCACTAACTACCAAGGTCTACAGGGTGACAATGACTATATCACCTGTACGGCTACTCCTGCAGCAACGACTGCGAACGATTGGTATGGTGTACTTGCTCTCTTCATGGGTGTGACTGAGACACCAGCGATATTTGTTCCAGTCCTATCTCTTAAGTACACTTGGCAGTAGATGGACGACCACAAGATACTTTTACCAAAGGATTATAAGCCCGGATTCTTAGATAATCTTTGGGTAAAGATGTCTGGAAGAAGTTGGTGGCAGGGCGTATATCGTGATGGTAAGATCATTAGTGAGTGGGATACCTTACAAAATGGGGAGGGTAATAGTTCCCGTTGGGAAGAAGTAAATAGGAAGAGTCTGCGCACACTTATCTTAATTATACCTGAGGGGAAGGCCGTTCGGGTCACAAGTCAGGAAGATAATAAATTCTTCCAGTTCAAAGTAGGTGTCAAGAATTCAGGTCCTACAGAGGTCTTAGCCCATGTTATAGGGGTAGTGATCAATTCCAATGGTGATTGTGTGGGCTTTGCTTATGAACCGAAATACTTTGGACTTATAACAGATGAATCAAAAGTTTCTGCCTGTCCCATACACGCACCAAGTCCTTTGGACATTGAGGGCAAGTGGAAGGATTCAAGTAAGATGAATTCATTTTCAATGGTCCTTAAGTCTGATGGTTCATGCTATTGTTCGCGTAAGGGCTTCATACCCGCTAAACTCATTAAATTTGAGGATAATGTTCTGAATATGGAATACCAGAATCTTGGCCCGCTCGGTCTTGACGTTCTTAGATTGAAATTCTAGAGGAGAATAAAATATGATTGAAACCATCGAGCAAAATGGACTTCATCTACCGAAACGGTTTGCGGATCCTAATCGCAACGTTATGCGGGATATTCGCAGATTAGGTCAGGGATGTAGTCTTTCTGATAGACAATACGACAATCTCCATCCGCGTATGCGTGGTGGCTCTTTCTTAACTGGTACAAGTGCTGAAGTACTTTATTCATCTGTTGCTACAGGTACACAACTCAACACATTCACTACAGAAGATAACCTCCAGAAGACACTTCCTCATGTTATCATTCCAGCAGGATTCTTCTACGCGGCTCAAGGTGGTACAGGTAAGTGTCTTAAGGTTAGAGCGCTCATGCGTATAGGTGCAACGGCTACACCTACTTTCACTTGGACTGTTAGGCTCCTAACTTCTACTACTTGGTCCGCTGCTGGTGTAGCGTGGTCCACGGCTGCTTCTACTGTGGCGGCAACTACTCTTGGTCCGGCTATCCTGGACTTTGACATTATTTGTCGTACAGTCGGTACAGGTGGTGCGGCCAACACAACTCTCGCAGGTATGGGCTTCGTGGCCGCAGGTGCGCTTGTGGCGACGGCAGGGGCCGTGTTCAGCATCCCTGCTTCCAACACCGCCTTCACTAACACCATAGACTCAACAGTTACTCAGTATCTTTACATCTCTATCGCTTGTAGTGCTTCAAGTGCTTCGAATCTTGCACAGTTGGAGATGCTTAAAGTTTACGGGGAGAACTAGCAATGAATTTTAGAATTATTCAATGTACGACGTGTGGTGTAGCGTTTTTTGCTGCTCCATCTAAAAATGGTGCTGTGAGAACTGATCTTTTAACTTGCTCTCAATGTAAGAGTATAGCAAGTTTAGTCGATAGAGGGTTAACTGATATTGCAATTGATACGCCAGATGCTGGTACGAAACCTGTGATTTCTATATAAAGGATATGGATATTTCTGTACTTCAAGAGCATGCTCTTTCACTTGCGGGGGATATTACCGTGGTTATACAACCCGGAATATATCCTCCGACAATGTTAGTTGCTGAGCGTCGGATCATTGTCCCTCCAGTAACAGACATCCCGACGTATCTAACTACATTGCATGAGATTGGGCATGTTGTGCTCGGGCATACTGAGGATGTCCGTCGCAGTGATATCATGAAGGCAGAGCGTGCTGCGTGGGATTGGGCTGTAGACCATGCACTCATTGTGGGTGAAGAGGGAAAAATCTATATTGACTGGTGTCTCTCTACTTACGCACGGGCGGTGAAGTAGATGTCTTGGACGCAGGTTGTCAATACCGTTGTTGCGTCACCGTCGAGTGGTGTATCTTCTCTCACTATAACTAATAGTCCTGCTGCATCAGAGGGTGATATACTCTATGCGTTCGTTAGATGTGGCTTCTCTGTTAATACGACTGGACCTTCTGGTTGGACTAAACTCACGAACGCTAGTGCTGGTAGTGGTTCTGGTCTAAATCTCGAACTCTGGCGCAAGGTTGCAGGGGTTGGTGAGCCGACCACATATCAGTGGACAGGTGGTCTGGGTACCCTATCGCTTATCACACTTTATCAGTTAACAGGTGGCGATACTACGACACCTGAAGATGTTGCTGCGACTGCAAATGCCAGCACTGGAACTCCTGGTACGACTTACACCGCGCTCGGCGTTACTACTGTAACTGATGGGGCACGAATACTTGCAGGGTTCACCAATAATATTTCGGGACCCAACATCGACCTAAGTGCGACAAATCTGAATGATGACGGTCAGATTGATGCGAGCGGCTATCCGTCCCATATGGCCGTTGGTGATACTCCTCTTGTCAGTCCACCGGCAGCAACTGGTGATCAGGCGGCTACTGGTAGTGGTTCGCATTGGGGAGCAATCTTAGTCGCGGTCCGGCCTATTGTTCCTCCACCATCTTTATACACTCCTACTGCTGCCGCTGCTCAACCACGTGTAGGTTCAGCACTCCAAAGATTCCTTTCCCACCGTTCATGGCCGTGGGCCAATGATCAAGCCCCAGATATAGGAAAACCGCAAGACCGTGAATTGCCGCCCTCGCGCGTACCTAACTCAAGAGTTGGACCAATGGTCTTGCGGCGCATGTTCAATCGTCAACCACCTATTCAAAATCCTGCACGAGCAGCAGACACTAATCAAGAGTTTTATGCTCGTGTGCAGATTCCTAATCCAAAGGTTGGTCCGGTTGCATTACGTCGATTCTATCGTTGGCGCAATTGGCTTGATACAACGATACTTTCTGTTGGTACTCAAGCATGGACAGATGTACAAACTCGCTTCGAGATGGCTGTACAAGCATACGATGATATTGCGTTGCGTATGCGTCTTGCGGCTCGTGGTTTCATTGATATACCGCTTCGTTTCCGACTTAGTGTTCAAGCCTATAAGGACATAGCGCTCCGCTTTGAGTTAATGGCTCGGGCGTACAAAGATATACAGACTCGTTTCAACCTTGGTGTCAGAGTCTTCAAGGATATTCAACTTCGATTTCGTCTTAGTGCTCAGGGTTATAAGGATGTACAACTTCGATTCAGCCTTATGGCTCGTGCCTATAAGGACATACAACTTCGTTTCCGTCTTGCGGTTCAAGGTTATAAGGATACTGCACTTCGTTTTGCTATGCGAGCAACTGGCTTCAAGGATGTACAGTTACGATTCAATCTTGGAGTTAGGGCTTACAAGGACATACAGTTACGATTCCGTCTCATGGCCCGGGCCTATAAGGATATTTCTCTTCGCTTCGAGTTAATGGCCCAAGCCTTCAAGGATGTACAACTTCGCTTCCGTCTTAGTGTTCAGGCATATAAGGATATTGCACTTCGCTTTGAGTTAATGGCGCGGGCTTACAAGGATATTCAACTTCGCTTCAATCTGGGCGTTCAAGCATATAAGGATATACAGACTCGTTTCCGTCTTAAGGCTACTGGATACAAGGACATACAGTTACGATTCAATCTAGGCGTTCGTGCTTTTAAGGATATACAAACTAGGTTCCGTCTAGTGGCTCAGGGATACAAAGATGTACAACTTAGGTTCCGCCTAAACGCTACAGGCTACAAGGACGTCCAGGCGCGCTTCAGACTGGTCGCTGGCACAACCGCCTTCAAGGATATACAGGCCCGTTTCCGCCTGATGGCTCAGGCTTACAAAGACATATCATTTCGCTTTGAGTTAATGGCTCGTGCATACAAGGATGTACAGACAAGATTTAATCTTGGCGTTAGGGCTTTCAAAGATGTTCAGTTAAGATTTAGATTACGAGCCACAGCATGGAAAGATGTACAAACTCGGTTTGGTCTTGGAGCAAGAGCCTATAAGGATATACAGACAAGATTCAATCTAGGCGTTCGTGCTTTTAAGGATATACAAACTCGTTTCCGTCTTACTGCTCAGGCGTACAAAGATGTTCAGTTAAGGTTTCGTTTATCAGCACGGGCGTACAAAGATGTTCAATCTAGATTCATCCTTAGCGTTAGTAGTGCTGCTTTCTATAAGAACATTCAGTTACGATTCAGACTGGCGGTACTCGCATACAAGAACATTCAAAGTCGCTTCAAACTTACTGCATTCAATGTAAGAGACGTAGGACTCAGGTTCTACTTACGAATCGGTTATGGGAATGTACGGGCG
>WNFL01175337.1_pt1 | contig 13624 bp, 22 predicted proteins | sample 5400361 | NCBI WGS metagenome assembly WNFL01 (sample SAMN13153351, study PRJNA577476) | soil metagenome | isolation source: 40 cm soil on Douglas fir-dominated hillslope | place: USA:California | collected 2013-09-17
AGTGCCCCATGGCCGTCGCGCTCAAAGAGGGTCGTGCCATCCGCAACGCCGAAATCGTGGCGGAGCGTCCCGACGGGACCCGGGTTCCCTTCATTCCATATCCGACACCGCTTCGCGACGGCGCCGGCAACATAATCGGGGCGATCAATTTGCTGGTGGATGTCAGCGAGCGCAAACAGGCCGAGACCCAGCAGCGGATCCTGCTCAACGAGCTGAACCATCGCGTCAAAAACAATATGCAGATGTTGCAGATACTATTGGAGGCAGGCACGCGACGGGCCAAAAGCTCCGAGGCTCGAGAGGTGCTGGAGGAGGCCAGCGGTCGAATCATAGCTATGGCGGCAGCGCAGCGTGTCCTTTACACGACGCCTGATGCGACGCGATTCGACGCACGCGATTTTCTCAACACGGTGTGTGAAACCGCAAGGCAGACCTTCCCTCAGGAATTGGACATCGATTATGAAGCTGATGCCATAAAGCTGTCGAACGACGCGGCAATGCCGCTCGCACTGATTGCGAACGAGCTGCTTACGAATGCCGTCAAGTATGGGTTGAATGGACAAGGCAGAGGCACCATCCGGGTTCGGTTGAGAAGAGAGGACGAGTCGCTTGTCTTCTATGTCGAAGACGACGGCCCCGGCTTCGATCTGCAATCAGTCCAGCGACGGTCGTCAGGCTTGGCTCTCGTTCAGGGATTGGCGCGCCAGCTTGGTGGGGAGTTTGAGGTGACCAGAACACCAGCGACCCGCTGCAGCTTGCGGTTTCAATAGGCTGCGCGTCTCTTCCATTCCACGAAGCTGAACGAACTTGCTCAGTCTGAGCAGTGCTTCGCGTTAGGCGAGGCGTCGGGCACGATATGTGTTCTTATCAAAATAGACATTTGCTAAAGCGCAAATTGACTCTACATCGCGAACTCGCAAAATCAGCAATGACGCATTTCCGCTCTAACTTTCCTCGTGGTGCCGTCGCGCCATGCAATCGAATCCGACGCGATATGCACCGATCGGGTGACTAGGCGCGTGCCTGCCCACGGCTCCGAGAGCTGGGCCCACCAGCAGCTCGCTTCCCCAGAATCGTTCAACTGGTTCGGCGACGTAGTCGAGCGACGACCCAGCCTTCGATCGGCGGCCGGCCGGGGCCTGTGATTGTCAAGCAAGGCAATACTCGAGGTTTCCCTGGTTCGCATTGTGATGATCCGTGGCTCACTCGCGAACCCGTGATGGGAAGCCAGGAATCACTCGCGAATGTGTGATGGCAGGGTCAGGAACAAGAACTTGTCCGACAGACTTTCCTTTCACTGTCTGGCGGCCGACATACCGTTTGCTGACCAACCCGCTCGCGAACAACAGGAGTCGTATTATGAGATCGAAAATCCTGACTGGCGCCGCGGCGTTTATCCTCGCAACCACCGCCGGCTTGGCGAACACCACACCGGCTTCAGCACAGAACTGGAAAGGAAACCGCGGCGTCGTCGTGGTGCGCGCTGCGGACGCTGCTGCGGGCGTGGTTGACGATGCATTGGCGACGACGACGTTGCCGTTCTGGGCAACAGGCTATTACGGTTACTACGACGTCTACTATCCCGGCTATGCTTATCCGCCGGGCTACACTTACGCACCGAATTACGCTTACGCGCCGGGATACATCTATGCGCCGCCTTATGGATACTACGGCCCCTACGATTGGGGCCCGTGGAGCTACCGTGGAGGGCCACACCCGCGCTAGTGGGCGCTGACGCTCTCGCCAGCGTGCTGATCGCGGGGAGCGTGATCGTTCGCCGATCACTACGCAGCGGGCCAGCGCCTGTGGAGGTGGGGCAGCCAAGGGTTTGGCCCGTTTCAGCGGCGGCCGATGGTTTCCTCGTCCTCGACCCTCAGGAATCCATCGAGCGCCGTCTTTCGTTGGGGAGGTCCATCATGTCGAATGCATTGAATCAAGCGGAACATTACCGCCACCTAGCTGAGGAGTGTCGCTGCCTCGCCGCGACTACGTTCTCGTCGCAAATGAGAAGCCGCTATTCGCGGATGGCGGAGATTTACGCCAGGCTGGCTGAGGCCGAGGAGACGAGGCACACGAGTTTACGGCGATTAGCCGCCCCGGTGAGTGCGCAGAAGTGCCATGGCCGCAAACTCAGCACTAGCTTCTCGAGGTCGCCCAGTTGATGCTTTGAAGGAATGATTTCATTGCGGGGACGTTCTCATGACGGGCAAAGATCGTCTCGATAAAGTCCTAGCGGTAGCAATCAATCCTGGGGCCTATGAGCAGGAAGCCGTTGCCGCACTCCATAAAGCTCGGGAACTTGTGAAGAGAGAGCCAAATCTCGCCTTTGATCTTCCATCCACGAGTTGCCGTGCATTACCATGGCTTGATCCTGCAGATGAGGCATCTTTTGAAATTGAGATCAATGGCGTTTCGGAGTTTTGGCTTCCGATCGTGCTAAATACCCTATCAGAGCAAGCCTATATCCTTAGATTGAAAAGCCAATTCATCTGCGACTTTGCGACTCCAACCACGGTGCGTGTCAAGTGCGACGGCAGGGAGACAGCTTGCGACGCTTTTAAGGAACATCTTGATTCGCTGGTGAAATACATCCGCTCCCGACGGTGTGAAGCTTAAGAGCCGCTGCAGGAAACGACGGCCCGGTCGTCGACATCGTCCGCGGTCGACCATGTGTCGGAATGGACATCGAAGCAATGGACTCCTGCAAAAGCGGAGTAGAAAAAATGGGCTGGGTGCCGGCAGCAGTCGAAGGATCGGAATTGACCGGCCTAAAGAGTTCATCATTCCTCGCGTCCCGCGTTGACCAGTCGAGCAACTGCGGTTCGTTCGTCAAAGCGGGCATCAGAACATTTTACCGCCAAGCGCGACGTGTCGGAATCGGCTTACTATGGCGTTGGTCCGGTCACGTTTGCTTGAGGTGAACGATATCGAAATGAAGGCGGAAAGGGGCGTCCCCGAAGTTACGATTTGTATTCGAGTGTCCGTTATTGCCTGGTTGGTCGGTACCAACGCGAAGTTCCTGGCGGACGCATGGGCGAGCTACGTGCGCATCGGATGCGCCTTCCTGGATCGACCGCCTTTTTTTAGCCTCTAATATGTGTGCAGCCATTCGCTAAGCTGGCGGGGAAACCCGGAACTTTGTTATCGCAATCACATTTCCTTGGGGAAGGGGAGTGCGTAATGCCGGGTCATGAAATGTCGAATCGTGAAGCCTATCGACAAAAGGCACTGCACTGCCTCCGGGCTGCTGATAAGGTACACAATTCGGGCGAGCGTGTTGCGCTGCTCAGCCTCGCCAGCAACTACATGACGCTAGCCGACTATGTCGGTGGTCACGAAGGCCGCACGGCGCATCGGGGTGACAAGGACCACGACACGCAAAACGATAGCTAATCCGAGTGGGCGTTCCGCCGCCGCAGGCGTAGCGACCGGCCAAGGCTTTCGTGCACGCTCCAAGAAGCCTCTGAATACCGGACACAAATTTTCCTGGCCGTTCGGCCTCGTCATGATCGAAGCGATGCCCTGCGGGACTCCGGTCATTGCATTTAAATCGCGGGTCCGTCCGGGAGGTCGTCGACGACGGATTGACGGGCTTTATCGTCGAGGATGAAAGAAGGCGCGATTGGAGCTTTCGACCGGCTTTCGCAGCTTTCACGAGAAAAAATCCGCAGGCACTTCGAGCAGCGTTTCGCGGCGCGCCGCATGGCGCTCGAGTACCTTGCCGCCTATCGCAGCGTGATAGACCGGGACGTGCTTCCCCTCAAACTGATCGTCGATCGCCATCGGAGCTCGCGCCCGTGATCGTTAAGTACAAACAGGTCACTCGCGAACGTGTGATAGGGGGCAAGGAGTCACTCGCGAACGTGTGATGGAGGGCAAGGAATTGCTCGCAGACGTTCGATAAGGAGGCCAGGAACAAGAACTACCCGACCGACTTTCCTGTCTGATGGTCGACGTACCGCAGACCATCGGGCACCATCGCTTCTTTTGGGGGAAGTCCAGATGTCGGATCCATCGCACCGAGCGGAATGTTACAGCGGCTTGACGGACGAAAGTCGCCGCATCGCCGAATTTTGCTTTTCAGCGAAAACTCAAGACCATGATTTGCGGATGGTGGGGCATTGCGGCTTGCTCGCTCACGTCGAGGAGCAGGGCCGCCTAGTCTCCGGCCATTAGCCCGCCCCAACAGCTCTGACCTAGCGTGTCGCACCGCGCTGCCTACCGTTAGGCCAAGGAACCCAGGGCCGCCACCACCCGCCCCCCCGCGACTCTGGGGTCCACTCTCTCTCAAATGCGGCTCGCGTATCGACCTCCGATCGCCTCTGGCAGAGCATGCTTCATGTTTCCTTTAGCCACGTATCGACCTGAACGGCGAAGACTGCGGGCATCGACTTCTTTGTTTCAATCTCTTATCAAGAGAGGATTCGATATCGTCGTCGCAACCGCGGGCCTACTGCTACTATCCCCGGTCATTCTTCTAATTTCATTGGCGATCAAGATCGACTCTTCTGGACCCACTCTGTGTCGGCATAAACGGTACAACGCCAATAATGTAGAATTTGAGATATTTGAGTTTCAAACAACACTTTCTGCCGATAAGCGAGAGAGGACGCTGAACTCCACGCTCGTTGACATGCAGTGCGTTACAAGATTAGGGCAGGTCTTGCGTCACTCTGGCATAAATAAGCTACCGCTGCTACTGAACGTTCTGCGCGGAGAAATATCAATTGTTGGTTCCCACCTATTTATGGCTGCTCCAGGGAAAGCGTTTTCCTCCCTCGACCTGCACGAGGTCAGGCCCGGAATCATCAGCTGGGCGCATCTCAATGACGACCACGGTGAGAGTGCCGATGCGGCGAAGAGCATCTATCGCTGCATCAAGTGTGATCTCTACTATGTCGAACATTACTCGTTCATCTTCGATATAGTAATTCTTTTTCGTACCCTTTTATCAGGGAGTACATATTCATAGAAAAGACCTGGCAAGGAAGCCATCGTACTGGACATTAGTAACCCGGCTTAACGTGGTTTGAGGGGCAGTTGCATGACCACCCGCGCTGATGAAGAGACCTTCGTTCTGAGTGATGAGATCATTGATCATATCAATAGCTTCTTTCCGCCCACCGATAATTGTCACGAGAAAGCCAGCCAAGCTTGCAGAGCCTTGCAAGCCCTTATCAACGTCGTTGGTATATTGCTGTGCGAAATAGATTGCGCTGATTGTTGGGAACTTGCGATAGAAGCTATTGAAACCAGCTTCGCCCAAATGCTCAAAGACCTACCAGCTGTAAGGGCAGACGTTGAGGCAGAGCAAAGAGCGGGATGTATCCACTGAGTCGCGGGATCGTGTTTTTCACCAGTTGATCGACGTCAAGCGTCCAAGGCTAGGTGACATCTTTGCATAAATCCAGTCGGGAAAAGTCAACTCGCTGCCGAGGAGGGGCGCGGTGCTATACGACGAATTATGTGGAACTGTGGTGCGCGACGATTGGCGCCTGATGGTTGTCGAATACAAGCCGGTGGCCGTCGGTGCATTCGTGGTTGCGGCGGTCCTCATATGGGACAGACTCCGAATCTGGAAACGTACGCGGAGGATTGAGACCGAACTTAGAAAAACGGAAAGGAAAGTCCACATATTGGAACTGCAGGAGTCGGGCCGGCTGATGCGCTTGATGACCGAGTTGAACGCAAGACCCAGAGTTAAAATCGAACACCGCCAAACGGGGGTGGAAATAAGCGGTCGCGATGTCGCGGCACCGGTGATTTCGCTTCCCGCTGTTGCCGAGCAGCGTGAAAACAGGAAATCACAAAAATCGCCCTGTAGTAAGAGGCCGGTGCTGTCTCGAAAGCCAGCCGCCGGCAAATAGTGTTGCCGCTCGGCCGGGATGGTCGGCGGCCTTAGGCTCGCCGGGCTCGCAACTGTGGTGACCGAGACTAAGAGGTGCCATGCGACCTGACGAATGCGATCGAGCGGATCCGCATCACAGACGATGGCCGCGAGACGCCTGAAGATTGACCGAGCGTCCGGTCATCGCTCGATCACGAGCACGGCGGTCTATTTGATTTGGCCCTGGCGCGACCGATTCACGGAGTCTTGACAGAGTGAGTTGGTCGCGCACTTCAACTAATTTGGCGCTCCGCAAGCGCGGCTGCTCGCAAGCGAACAGGGTCGCGCTCACCAACTGTTGCCGCGGCGACGATTCGTTTGGCGATAATTTCGCGCACCACCTCACGCTCGCCAGCGTCTTGAAGCACTTCGCAGGCAGCTTCGAACGCTTCGCTCATCGCCGCAACTGCTTCAGGTTCGAACGCTCCAGGTAGCATAAATGAATGAGTTGACATAGCCACTGCCTCTCCTGTCGGCTCCTCCCAGGTGCCATCTCCATAGCCAGCCTCTTCCACGTCGGGCTCGCAGTAGCAAAGGGCGAGAGCGTCAAGGCTGGCGGCAAGACGATCGAGGTCGCTCGCATCACGGTCACCGATAACGGTCGGAGAGCGCTCGGAGCCTGATGCGCCCGCCGGGAAGGTCACGTCGTTTGTACTGTAATTTAGATGGCGCGAACCGCGAGGCCGGGCCGACGGGATTTGCGGGACGGCCTGACGGTCGTCCTTGATCTGATGGTCCGCGGCGGCGCGAGACGGCATCCGTTAGGTCGGATCTATTGAAGCAGCTAACCGCCGTAGGCTAATGTGCTCGGTTCCCTCCGCCTCAGCCAGCGTGGAGTAATTCTCCGCCATCCGCCAATACCGGTTTCTCATTTGAGTTGAGAAGCTAGTCAGGGCGAGACGGTGACACTCTTCGGCGAGGTCGCGGTAATGTTCTGCTCGAGTCCATGCATCCAACATGGGACACCTCCCCCAAATAAAAGACGGTGCCCGACGATTTGCTGTATGTCGGCCACCGGACAGAAAAGTCCTCTGGACGGGTTCTTGTTCCTGGCGTTGCCATCACACGTGCGCGAGTGATTCCTGAATCCCAATCACACATTCGCGAACTCAGACCTTCGCCACGTCCCGCCAAGTGAGTGCCCACCAAGGCGGGCCCGTAGCTGCCGTGACCGCGCGGATCGACCCACGGAGTGATGAGAATCAAGCGCGTTCCGGGCGGGTTGGTCGTGCCGGCGATTCACAACGCACAAGCATGGTGGACCGCGATCCCGGGCAATCACGGCGACCAATGCTCAGGAGCCGCTCGACTATGTACGTTCATAGCGACTGCCCGCGTGGCCTGCCGGACCGTTGTTCGACCCGTTGCGCCAATCTCTCGTAGTTCGCAGCGACTTCGAGCATCTTCTGCCGGGCGTCCGCATCGTTCATGGTCTCGGCTTGAAGCAAGATTTCTTTGGCGCGCGCTCGCCAGCGGCCGGCCAGCAATAGAAGCTTCGCATCTGGCGTAGCGAGACGAACTACGGATTCGATTTTGGTCGGCTCCATTAGAACCCCCCGAACGAATGCTATTCTGCCTGCGTCGCGACCGCCGTGCCTGTGGAAGCCGCGCCCTGCGCGAACACGCCCATAGCGTTGCCGACGACGCTCGCTCTGTTGAGGACGTCGTAGAAATGGGTCGCCCCGCTGCCGTCAGTAACGCTCTTTGTCAGGTTCGAAACTCGCTTGTTCGATGACGACATCACCATGAGTCGTTCAGTGATTGGTCGCTCCAGGGGAGATAAAGGTTCGCGCGATTATGGCTGGTGTCGCCCCTCGCCTGCGACCTGATGATCGCGCGTCTGGTCAACCAAGACATGGCGACCATCGCGGGCAAAAACCTTCGACCGCGATGGAAAGCCCATCGCGGTCGCCAAGGTGCGGATTTCGGAGATGGGGCCGGACGCTCTGGCTGCCTAAGGTTGAGGCGACAGCAAGCCTAGGTGGGATTTATCACAGTTGAATCCCGCCTCTTGAATCCGGCCTCTGCATCGCCCTTACTCCCTCTCGTCTCGGAAGTATCCCCAGCGTGTGCAGCTGGTTCAGATGCCACGCGGTTATTCGGCCCCTGACAAAAGATTAGGCAGTGATCCAAATACATCATTGACAGATGCGATAACGATCACTTGTTCCGTGCAGCGCCATGTCAACGTGCAGATGATCAGTGTGCGCGGCATCGGAGCCTGGACCAAGGACGGTCGTGAACCATCCGCACGCGGCGGTCCGGACCGAGTCAACGACGTCTCGCATCGCTTCATCTCCGTCTGGCTTTACGGGAATGAATTTGCCGCTTGAAAGCTCGAATCCCGAGATGTCGATGGCTTTGCCCACTGCATGGGCGCTGAGCTTGCCGCTTGCGGCGCCGTTGCGGTTGCGGCATTCGTATCCGGGACCGGTACGCACGGCTCGCAGGTCGGCGGACATCCGGCCCGCGATCAGCGGGGCGGCCAAGTTGACGAGCCAGGCCGTCAGGCGCTCAGCGAACAGGCAGGAAACGACTGGCTCTTCCGGCAGATGGACCTCGGTTACTGCACGTGCTCGCGTCGTGACCGACTTGAGGCGGACCGGCACCTCGATAGTGCAGGCGGCCTTGGTGGCGATCGGCATCGCGGGGATATCAAACCGTACGCTGGCGGTGCGAAGACGGGAGAGGCACGCTTCGTCCTCCCGCGCGGCGTCGTCGGTTTGGCTTGGTTGTTTTTGATCCCGGTTCGACGAAGCTGCTGCTGGAGGCGCCGACGATCGAGCGTCGAGCGTAGCGGGACGCGGCCGCGGAACCGGCACCAATCGCCGCGGCGCGGCGTCCACTGGGACGACTATCAATCCGACTGCGAATCCCATCGCCGTGAGAGCCGCAAGATGTCCGGAGCCGCGTATGGTCGGCTGAAGCTCGATCGGTTGACGCATCACTGCGACAAGCACTTGCTTGGCGAATTTCATATGGCGCCCGCTATTGCAGTGCGCGCAGGGCCGTGCAGCAAGCGTGCAATGCAGTGACAGGCGTCCTGGTGCTCACCCTACCACTCCCGTGACGCTACTTCAGCCCCCCACAATGCCGCCGCCCGCCGTGGAGCATTGGAGTTAGCGCCTCGATAGCGCGTAGCGGGTCGACTACCGCTGCTCTTCGCGTCGACCGCCTCCTCCCTGTACCGTGCGGCCTCCCTGCGGTGCCGCGCCGGTCGTGGGCGATTGTGGTCGCGGCCCCTCCGCGGCGGGGGCGCGCGATCGCGGGGCCTCAAGGCCCGGAGATGGACCGCGCTCCACTGCCGAAGGACGGGACGGCACGGCCGGAGCGGGGCGCTGGGCTGCCCCGCGCTCGCCCCCGAGGTTCTGATTTCTCGGGCTCTGATTTTCGATTCCTGACCGTTCGCGGCCGCGCAACTCTTGGGGAGAAGATGCTCCCTCCGGCGGTCGATTGCGCAACTCGCGCTCGCGCCCACTTGGCGTCGCGCCACTGGTGCTGGGAGGGCCGGCCTGCGGAACACGCCGCCCTTCCGCGGACGGGGCCAGAGCGTTTGGCGAGGGCGCTCCAGGCCGGCCCTCCCGCAAGTTGCGCTGATCTCGCCCCGGCTGCGCTCCGCGCACATCCCCAGGGCCTTCATTGCGCTGTGCACCCGGCGCAGCGCCTGTTGTGCCGGGCGCGGCACCGGGCGGGTTGGGTGCTACGGGCCGACCTTCGCGCTGACTGCGTTGATCGCGCTGGCCCTGATTTCCCCGTAACTCGCCCTGTGCAGGGGCCGGCTCCGGTGCAGCGCGCTGCTGCGCGCCCTCGCGTCCCTGCTGCAAGGGCTGCCCCGGAGCCGCGCCCTGCCTGGATGGAGCGGGCCGGTTTGGCGACTGGCTGGTGGGAGGTTGGGGGACAGGCATCGCCGGCGCATTCGAACCTTCCGGTCGGTTTTGTCCTGTGACCGTGAAACCGGGTTGTGCGGCACGCGGTGGCAAGGCGCCGAGCCGGCCGCGCTCATTCGCCCCAAGCGGCTGGAGCGGCGGCAACTCCCGCGCCGGCGCGACCGTGTTCGTGGTCGGCCGAACGAACGTCGATTCGCGCGCGATCTCGCGGACGCGCTCGCGGTTGCGGAAATCGTCCGCCCGCACCACGACCGCGCCAGGCAGATTTGCGGTGCCGGCGAACACACGCGGCGAGATTTCATAGCTTGGGATGGGTCGGCCATAAGCAGCCGCAATGTAGGTCGGCGGAATGCCCGGATTCACCCCAAATCGCCGATCCTGCAGCACAACACTTCTGTTGACGACAACGGTGTCGCGGAAGAAGACTTCGCGCTCTTGCAGTGGCAGGATGACCTCGGTGATGCGCGGCGCCACGAGGTCACGCTCGCGCACGAAAATCCAAAACTGCGGAGCTTCACGGTACTCGACGATCACCTCGTCGGGTGGCAAGGGCGCCCAACCGACATGTTGCCTACCGTGGCGCCACTGCACCCAACCGGGCCCCCACTCCGTACCCGGAATCCACATCCAGCCGAACTGGTCATCCGTGACCCAACGGCCGTAATGATAGGTCACCAGGCCCCAATCGGCCTCCGCGTCATCGGACACCCAATACCACCCATAGTCCTGTGAGTACACCCAGTGTCCGACAGTGTAGGGCCGCCAGTCGCGCGCAACTGGCGAAGGAATCCACACTTCGCCCCAACGCCTGTGATGTTGCCAGGCTCCGTAGGGTTCGAGAGCGGTGCGAAATTCTACCGACAGCGACACTGCCTGCGCGGCCGCCGGGACTACGCAAATGGCCACGAGCGGGCCTGCGATTGCGCAAACCGCGATGCCCGCGATCATCAGTGCGCGAATTGTTTTCAGTCGAGCGCGCATGGTGGCCTCCTCCTTTTGTTGCGAATTTGTTTTAACGTGCCGCCATTCGACAGGTTCCAATTTGGCGAGACAAATCGTCGCCGCGGCGCATCAATTCGAGGGGCACTCGACCACCATAATCACAACAGCAGCAAAAGGATTTTGCGGATCTCGCGCCGCACTGCCAGCCCGGAATCAAAATAAATTGAAAACTCATGCCGAGCAATGCACAAAACTTGTCGAAAAGATGGCGTCCAAGAGCGGATGGAAAAGGGGAGTGAGAAAAATAACTGCTTCGCCGAAAGACAGAAATGAGTACGGCAAACGAGCGCCTATATAAATCTAAGTATTAGACGAAAAATGGATGTCTCACCGACGTCAGCGTGGCGGAATAGTCGATCTGGCTGAGCCAGGGCCGCTGAGGGTCGGAATGAAATTGGATGTGCATTTCCGCTACGATAACCCATGACAAGAAGGGAAATAGCGCCTCGTCGGGTTGCGATAGGCAAAGAGGGGAAATCACGGTTTGACTGGTGCGGAAGTCCGGGGCAATGACAACAGTTACGGAGTTGTTCTGGCTGTGGCGGGCGCGGTAGATGTTGACGCGCTTCAGACCGGCGTCTTTGATGGCGCGTCGCTACTTGTTGATGAGATAACTCCGCGACCGGCGATGTTTATGCTGTCGCAGACTCGTCTGGCCCGTTCAGCGCGGAGTAGGTGCCGGAGCAAAACCCCAGCTCACCGAGTGGAATAGGGACCGCCGAATGGCGAGGGCCAAGATGGCAGGCGGTCGCGGGGACGCTCGTACCGGACTTTAGTCTCGGGACCGCGGCGTCGGAACTTGATGCCTCCTTGTGGTTCGCCGCTCATGAGGACTACAAACTCCGTATCCTTACCGGTCTCCGAGCTCAACGCCTCGTCCGAAATGATCAGGGAAGATCGTGGCGATGCTATTCCGGCGATACGATCCAATGCGTCCTGTGGAATGGTGATGCGGTCGAGCGCTGCTTTCGCGCCGCCCGGGTCGGTCGCCATCGGCTCGACGGCCTGACCGCGGCGTTCGCGCGTGGAGCCGTGCGGCTTGTCCGCGTCAGCATCTGCACGTCCGCCATTGAGCGAAACCACGCTCCATCGCATGTCGGCGTTGCTGCCGGTGCGCTCGACGGCGGTGAAGACGTGCGTACCGATCGGACGGTCGGCATCCCGAATCGTGACCGGGCCCTCCAGGATGGGCTGAAAGGCCTGCCGGACATAAAGGTGCTGGGTCTTGCGGCTAATGAAGACCGATACCGGCTCCTGGTCGAGCGCAGCCTTGCGCGCCGCCTCGACCGCCACGACACGCGTGTTCTCGGCCATGACAGCGGCTTCGCGCACAGAAGCCTCGGCATCGAACTTCGGTTGCAGTTCGGCTTTGGCGGCTGCCCATTGCGCCTCGAACTCGGCGGCCCTGGCGGCTGCCCTGGCTTTGGCATCCTCAGCCTGCGCCTTTGCCTCCTCGGCCGACCCTGCGGAGGCGACGGTGCGATCGGCAGCGGCCAACTGTGCCTCGGCCCTGAGCTTCAAATTTTCCGCCACGCGCATCATCGCCCGTGCCGCTTCTCGGGAGGCCGTCACGGCGGCGAGTCGCGCCTGATCGGCCTTGTTGGCCGCCTCGTCCGCCTCCGCGGCTCGGGCGGCGGCGACAGAGCCGGCACGCAGCTGCACGGGAAACACAGCCGGATGGACGATCTCGACAGGCGTTACGTCGCTTGGCGCCACGATTACCCGCATGCCCAGCTTGGTCATGCCGAACAGGTGTTTGGCGAAGTCGTAGGGCATCCGGACACAGCCGTGCGATGCCGGATGTCCCGGCAGAGGGCCACCGTGGAGGGCGATGCCCGACCAAGTGATGCGCTGCATGTGCGGCATGTAGGCATCGTCATACAGATTCGAGTAGTGCTCGGCTTGTTTCTCGATGACGCTGAAGATACCGGCAGGCGTCTCGCGTCCCTTCTGGCCGCTCGATACCGGCGCCCGCAGGACCCAGCCTTTGGCGTCATATACAGTGATCCGCTGGTTGCGCACCGAAACGATGGCCATGATCGGCTCAGCGGGCTCGCCAGCGATGCGCGACTCGAACGCCGCAGCGCGTTCCTTCCGACCGTTTGCCGCGCCCACATGATCGCCCGCTGTGATCACCGCGGCCAAGCTGGCAATGGCAAGACGCGCAGGTCGTAACGAAGCCTGTTTGTACTTCGGGCTGTAAGACGTCATGCGCGTCCATCCAATCGGGCTACGTCAGCCCGCGCGGAGAGAATCATAACGCCGTGCGATCCAAGCTGCCAAGCCCAATTCCTTGCGATAAAGTCTTCTCACTGGACACCGCCAACGTATGCTGATTGCAAAGCACGACAAGAGTCATACGTATGCGAGTGGAAGTATATGATAGAAAAAGTCTCCTAATCCAAAAGTCAAGGAATAACGGCAGCTTTCGGCGTTGGCGATTGAATTCGGAATTCGCCGCAGCGGCAGCGAGACTCACCGGGCCGCAACGGACTGGAGGCATCGCCGGCTCGCCGCGAGCTCGGCTTCGTAATAGCCGACATCGGCCAGAAGCAGCGGATTCCGCACCGCCATGCGGCGGGACTTTTCGACGAACTCGACAAGTTGCGTGATACGCAGCGCCTCCTGATCGGCGGGGCGCGAGCAGCGAGCCGCCAGGAAACCGTTCGGCGCCGTCTCGGACTGAACCGGTCCCAGCGGCTGGGCGCCCGAGGCAGACGGGGCACCGAAAATGACCGCCGCCGAAAGCGCAAGTCCGGTAAAGAAGCGGGCGCGAGTCGTGGTCAAGGTGGCCTCCTGATTCTCGAGGGCCGGCTAGCGCACCTGCTGGATGGCGGACAGCAGCCAC
>WNFL01072443.1_pt1 | contig 13622 bp, 18 predicted proteins | sample 5400361 | NCBI WGS metagenome assembly WNFL01 (sample SAMN13153351, study PRJNA577476) | soil metagenome | isolation source: 40 cm soil on Douglas fir-dominated hillslope | place: USA:California | collected 2013-09-17
ATCCGGTAGAATTCCGCGGCTTGCCGGAGTAGCTCAGTTGGTAGAGCGGCGCATTCGTAATGCGTAGGTCGTAGGTTCGATTCCTATCTCCGGCACCAGTTCCCATTTTTGCCGACTCAACTGGGGTAGATTCGCGCCTAAGTCGTTGAATACTGCGCCAGATAGCCCTGTCTGGTACGATTCCTCTTGCATCCCATAGGGACACTGGGGTAGGGTACACGCTCAGACCGATAGCGGAGTACCCCATGCCTCTCACAGATGCTGAAGTCTTAACCGCCCCGATACCTGCCGCCGGCCAGCGTAAGTTTTTCGACGGGCGCGGGCTGTTCCTTTTCGCGTTTGCCTCCGGCTCGAAAGGCTGGCGGATGCGCTACCGCTTCGCTGGAAAAGAAAAACTGTTGAGCCTGGGCACGTTCCCCGCTGTGTCATTGGCGCAGGCGCGCGTTGCAGCCGAGGCAATCCGCGTGCAAGTTGCAGCGGGCACTGACCCAAGCGCACAGCGCCAGCAAGTCGCCGCAGCGGTTCGCACGGATGCCGAGAATACCTTCCTCCGCACTGGTGAGCAGCTACTTGAGCGTAACGCCAGCACGCACAGCCCCCGCACACAGTCTAAGAATGCGTGGCTTCTCTCTTTGCTGCGCCCGCTGCACGCCGTCCCTGTCTCCCAAGTGACGGCCGCGCAGGTACTCGCCGCGGTGCAGCCTCTTGAGCGTGCCGGGCAGCATGAGAGCGCGCACCGCGCCGCCGCGCTCGCCAATCGGGTGCTGCACTTCGCGGCCAATTCCGGAATGATCGGCACGGCCCCGCATATAAGGCTGCGGGACGTGCTGCGGCCCGTAGTCACTTCGCACCATGCCGGCGTGACCACGCCGCGCGATCTAGGCGTATTGCTGCGCGCGATCGACGTTTACAGCCGCGCTAGTGTCCGCAATGCGCTGCGGCTCGCGCCCCATGTGTTCGTGCGTCCGGGTGAATTGCGGGCCGCTGAATGGGTCGAGTTTGATCTATCGCGCGGCCTTTGGACAATACCGGCCAATCGCATGAAAATGCGCCGGCCGCACGTAGTTCCCTTGAGCGCGCAAGCCGTTGCGATCCTGAAGGATCAGCAAGCTATCAGCGGCACGAACCGCTACGTGTTCCCTTCAGGGCGGGCCGGGGGCCGGCCATTGTCAGACGGCGCGCTAGGGGCTGCGCTTCGGCTCATGGACTACCCGCCGGAAGTTCACACCCCGCACGGCTTCCGCACCACAGCCAGCACGCTCCTAAACGAGCGCGGGGTTGACGCCGAACTGATAGAACTACAGCTAGCACACAAAGACCCGAACGCCATACGCGGCGCGTACAACCGCGCCGAGAAGCTACCCGAGCGCGCCGCCCTAATGCAGCGCTGGAGCAATTACTTGGACTTGCTGCGCGCCGAGGCCGAGCGAGTGCACGTGGCTAAAGCCGTGGCCGACTTCGTAGACCTAGGGCCGCTGGATGCCAACTGGCAGGCCGCGAAGCCCACACCCGAGAGTGCCGAGGATGCCCGCGAGTTCATGGGGGCTGATCCAACTGCCCCGCACAGCCGGGAGTAGTGCATATGCTTCCCCGTTACGACTTCACTCCGCTTCCCCGTCAACCGCTGTGGCGGGCCGGCGATACCTTGAGCGCCAAAGCCCGGCGCACCTACCGGAACATTGTCCGGGCGGCATTTGGTCAATACGTGGCCGCAATCACGGCCTCAGATGATCACGCCCGGCAGTTCTACGAAGCCGAGTTCGGAACAGGCAATCAACTGGAGGCTGTCCTTACCTTTGCCCGTAAGCCCGAGGCGCATCAGCGCGCGTGGCTACAAGCCCGGAATGCGGAATTTGACCGTGACCAGGCAACGCGCGCCGGGGCCCTGTCGGAATTTGAGCGGGTGAGCGGCGAAGCGCTGGCTTCGGCCCGCAACCCAAGCCTGTCGGCCAATACCAGCCCCGACAGCCCCAAAGCCTGAAACCCTCTCAGGCTCAATAGGAAGCCCTACGGGCGGCGCAAGCCTTACACCCTCACGCAGCCGATCATAATAGCCTGCAAGGCCGCGGGGACGCTACAGGGCTTGAGGGAGGGAAGGGGTGAGGGAGTAGGGGCATTGACTGGAGCCGTGGCCGCCGGGTAATGCCCGAGCGCAGCGAGGGGCAGGGGTGCGAGGGTGGCGAGGCTCAAGGATTAAAAGGCCGTGGTGCGCGGCGCGGGATATTCGAGTCTCAACCGAATTATTGCGTGCCGGGACTGCAACAACTGCAACAAACGCAACACCCCTAGGGGTGTGTTGCTGTTGGTTGCATGTGTTGCATCAGGCCAGGTACAACAAATGCCAACGTTTGTTGGCGTTTGTTGGTGTTTGTTGCATCTGCGTACAACGCCCGGCCACAATTAATCAGCGCGTTAGAACTGAGCAAGGTTTAGTCCTAGCATCACGCGCCCTTAAACATTCCAGAACGCCAGCCCCCGGGACGCAACTGGAACCCCTGCAAGCCCACAGCCTAAACGGAGGCGGCCGAGCGGCGTTTGCAGCCTCGCACGTAGACCATACCGACCCTTGCTTTGTGTCATGCCTCATGTGGGCATCGCAGCCAGCGCGTAAGCCATTGAACCTGCAAGGCCATGAGGCTGCAAGGCCGGCCCATTACCCCCGATCTATACCCCGAGCGCGCAGCGAATGCGCAGCCAGGGGCGCGCGTCGCCGGCAGCCTGCGGCCATCCCTATTAGGCGCTCGACCCTCCGCGCCACGCGCCAGCGCGACCCCCTTCCGGAAATGAACTTCGACCCTTTCGGCCCCTCAAGTGCTTGTAATTCTAGGGAAATTAATTCCCGGAATTTTTTTTTGAATTTCCCCGGCTCGGATTTAATTCCGGGAATTATTCAAGCAATGGTGAGCAGTCCACCCGCCATATTTTCCGGGAGCGGTCCGCGAGTGCCCGGCGCTGGCGGGAACCATTCGGCCCACAGCGCGGCGAGCCGATCCGGCCCATACATGTCCCGGATCACGTCCGGGAGGCAATCGAGCAGCGCCGGCACCTGGCCCGGCAGTACAGCGAATGCGTCATGCGCCACGGCCCACGACTCGGCCGGCGCGGCAGCTACCAACTCGGCCAGCATTGCCGCATCCATCGAGTGTACGAAGTTCGCGGCGAACGCCTGCTGTTGCTGGCGGCCGTCTATGCGACTTCCGGCCCGGCGGCGCGCGAAGCCGATGCGCTGGCCTTCTATAACCGTGCGCACCGGCTCAACCCGCGACCAGTCCGCGCGGTAGTCCTGCACCACCCTAAAACCGGTCGGCGTTTCCCATTCGATAGCATCGCCTGCGTACATCAGCGGCACGCGCTCCAGATCATCGAGCAACTGGAATGCTTCCTTGGCATGAATCCGCGCATGAGTGCGGACACGGGCAGCCATTTCCCTATCGGCATCGGTCACAATAAGGCGCTTCTTGCCCCTCAACGCGGCCAATGCTTCGGCACACGTATATTCCCCGGCTCCGTAGAATGTTGGCACCAGCACGGCCTTGACTTGATCGCGGCCAGTGCCCGCCGATTGCGCGACGTAGGCGTAAAAATCTGGCGATTCCGCGGTCGCTTTGGCGGCAAGTTTCTGCGCGGTCGTGTAGGTGTCACCCCACAGATTCACAAGTTGCGCCAGTTCCTTGTCTCGCGTGAGCCATGCAATGTGCTGCAACCCGCTGCACGTCGCATCTAGTCGGATCGGCAAGTGTACGGGCTTGCCGAGGATCGCATCGGAAAACGCGGCGCGCGCCGCGAGCGCTTGCGCCGGCTCTTTAGCCTCAGTCCAACCATGCGCCATAAGTTCGCGGCCATAATTGAGCAACCACGCGCGACCGTTGCCGAATTCTGCCGGCCCGGCTTGCCCGGTCATTTGCGCCAAATGGTAAGCAATCCAGCCGATGCCGGCATCGTCTACCGTTTCCCCTTCGGCAAATTCGAGAAGTCCGCGCGCCAGATCGCCGCCGCTGGTGTAGGTCAAGAACTTGCCGCGCTGATATAAGCGCCCGCGAAAGTCCAACCCGACAGGAAGGTAGAATTTTGGCCGGTCGCGCAACGCCTGCGCCTGCTGCAAGGCAAGCAATTCCTCCAGAGGCGTTGAGAGGGTGACGCGCGATAGCATCGTATCCAGCAGGGCGGTATTGATTCGCCACGCTGTACCTTGCACCTTGTCAGCGGCTTCCTCTACTCGCGGCGGCGCGTCCTGGCGTTCCTCTTTCATATCGTGCCGTAGCTTCACACTTACACCACGCGGCGGCACGGTTCGCACCAATCGGCGCACTGCCGCGCCGGAACCGTTGACGTAGACGGCGAGTCGCTGTCGCGTTGCCGGAAGCAGCACAACCCGGCGGCCCTCATCATCGCCGTCGAGAAACGGCGCAATGATCCCGGCGAGCGCGGCAAGGTGTAGCAACTGCCCGCCAATTTGCAGGCCGAGTTCATCGGAGCCGAGGCCGAGATTCCTACCGAGTCGGCCCGCTACGCTAGACACCAACGGCGAGTCCGGATTGCTGCCCGGCTGCGATTCAACCCACAAGCGTGATTCAACTATCGCGTACAGGATCGCAGCGGCCAGTTCTGCGCTGGATTCCTCGCGCAGTTGCGTGACCCACAGGGGAGGGCGGCCACGGCCGCGCTTGCGCGTGCGCTCCCTGTCAATGACGGCAATTAGCGGCTCATAGTCCGCGCCCGCGCTGATCGCCTTGCCGGTCGCGGCAATCGCCGCGCTCTGGACTACCTGCGCCGTAGTCCGCACCTTGCTTCCCTTTTCCATAATAAGTACCACCTAAAAAAGAAGGCTTAGTCAATTAATATATACCACGGGACCGGGCATCCCGTCAATAAGTACCACCTAAAAAACGATTCCTTCGCAGCCCTAATTTAACCCGGATTCGCTCCGGGGTCAATAAGTACCACCTAAAAAGAGCAATGTCTTTTCAAATACCGAGGTTCACATGCTTGTCTGGAAACATCCCCAAGATTTTGTAAAGCACTACCAGCCGGCCGGACTGGTGCAGGAATTCCTGCACGGCCTGCACCCGCTGATCCGACAGACCGAGGGCGGGAAATTCGCCTTATTGGTGCCCGCCGGCAACGTGCCTTTGCGCACACTGAAAACACTGCACGACACAATCGGCCGCAGCGTTGAGTGGCGCTTGCTGGAACTGGCCGAGGACGGCGAGTTAACCGAAGTGACCGACACAGCCCCTGTCCGGTGGGTCACGTTGACGGAAGCCGAGTACCGGCGCGCGATCAAGGCGCAGCCAGCGTGAAAGCGCCAGCAAGTCCCGCGCGTGAGGAGATGCCCGCGCGGCCGATCACTATTGCAATCGGCGGCACGCCTTCCGCGTGGGCAATGCGTCGCGCGTGGATCGACGACCAGCGCCCGGCTGGTGTCAATGACGATGCGTGGTATCGCACGCTCAAATTCCTGATGCACAACTTAGACGCGCGGCTCCCCGTGCGCCTCAAGTTCGATGCGCTCCCGAACGGCGAAGTGTCGGCACGCATCGCCTACAAAGTCTGGACATACATAACCGATGGCGCGACCGAGCGCGATCAAGTCGTGGCCGATGGAGAATTGAATGCTTAAGCCCGAAGAATATAGCGACGGCACGCGCGCAGCGATTGCGCTCATGTCGGAAGCGCGAAAGAAGAAACCGAACGGCACATTGCCGGCCGCCGAGACTGCGCCGCTATCGCATCACATTACCGACATTCTGGCGCGCAAGACTCAAGTGCAATGGCTGCCCGGTCTGCGCCATATCCTTGAACGGCGCGTGATTGCGATCATGCCCGGCCCCCACGGTTCGTATAAGTCTGCGGTCGTTGGCCGTTGGCAGATACAGGCCGCGCTCGCTGGCGTGCCCGGAATGATGCTGTACGGGGAAGGCGCGGGACTGGATCGACGCATTGACGCCGGACTAAAGCAACTGGCACCCGATACCGATCCGGCCACGGTTCCGCTGCACGCGATCGAGAAGCGAATCAATTTGTCGAAAGACGGACTCGAAACACTGCGCGCCGAATTGCGCCGCGTCGGCTTTCGGGGCGGTCTGCTATCAATCGACACTTATTCCAAATATGCCGCTGCCTTGGATCAGGACAACAACACAGACGCGAGCGCATTTATTGCAGGACTGGATTCGATCCGCGAGGAATTCGATTGCGCAATTTTACTGGTAACACACACCGGACATTCCGATAAGAAGCGCGCCCGTGGCGCTAGTTCACTCACGGACGACACCGACGCCGAGTATGTCGTGAGTTTCGAGAATGGCACCGTGAAGGTTACGCGCGAGAGATTCAAGGACAGCCCGAGCCTTTCGCCGCTGTTCTATACGCCGGTCGTGGTTGACTTGGGACGCAAGGACGATTCAGGCGAAGCGGTCACGGGCCTGGTGCTGGAGATTGCCGGCACGCCTCCGGCCGCCAGCAAGGCTAAGGGACTCGGGAAGGTAGAAAGCAAAATTCTGACGATAGCTCGTAGCACATCCGTTGCAGAGATTGAACTGTCGTGGATTGTGCAGCAATACAAAGAGACTACTCCGCGCGGCGACGGTAAGCGCGATACACGCGGCGATGTTGCCCGGCGCGCAGTCAAGGACTTGACCGAGCGCGGGCTGTTGCACTTTGCCGAAGGATCAGACGCCGAGCGCGTGCGCACTGGCGAGACTACCGATTGGCTGAACGGGAGCGAAACCTAAATGCCGAAGGGAACAAAAGGGTTCGTAAAAGGCCGAGCCAAAACGGGAGGCCGCAAACGTCTGAAACCCCTCAACGTCACGCGGGTGATGTTCATTACCGAAGCCCCCGCAAAGCGCCAGCGTTCGTTAGCCGATATGGCGGCCGAGATGTTGGCAGAGCAATCGTGGAAAAACTCTCAGGCCGGGCAGGCTGAAGCCGAAGCCGCGCAGCGAGTCTATAAACCCGGACGCGCGCCCGCAGCACTGCCGACACCCTCAACGGATGAGCTATTGCGCCGGCATCGGAACGCGAGAGCGTGGAATGAGCGCCACCCGGATAGGCCGGTAAAAGTGCCGCCCGTCGAAACACTGGAACAGCGCAACCGGAACATGTTGCCCGGTGCTGGCGACCGCTCCGGGTTGCTGGCGCAGGAACTTATAAACGATGCCGAGCGTAAGGCACTAGCCGAGAAGTTCCGCACATCCAGCAACGGCACGAACTGGAGCCCGCTGGAATGAGCTACCTAGACGACATTTGGAACGCGACTCCGGGCGGCCCGCAATCACCAGCCAAAACACACAAGCGCGGCTACGTGGACGGCTCCGGGTTCTACCGCGCTCCCGGCTCGATCCACCAGCCCACACCTACACCGCGGCGCGCTCTGCCAGCCGAGCAATCGGAGTCGGCGTGGCTGGATTTCTCGCACTGGCACCGCAAATAACTTTTTCACTCAACCCCACAAGGATATTTTGACATGGACGTATCACCCCACCAGCAACAGGTCAACGCCGCTCGCCAGCGAAAGGCACGGCTAGACCGTATCGAAACGCTGCGCGGCCAGCAATCCGAGCTAGAGGTAAAACTAGCCAACGCCGAGCGCCACCCCGGCGACCCCGTCAAGGCTTCAATGATTCCGGGACTGCGCAATCGCCTGGAACTTGCGCGCGGCGAATTAGATGCTGCGACCCGGCGCGATCTCGAACTGACAAACGGCATAGACCCGAAGCCGCAAGCGCAGATTGACGCGGAACTGGCCGTCATTGCGGCGCGCGACCATCAGCGCAACGAAGCGAAACGCACCCCGCAGAACGCGCACCTATACGGCCCCCGTGGCGAATGGCCGCCGGCCGCTGCGGTTGCCGCTGGCGTCGCCGCTACAGAAAAGAGAGGACGCGGACGCCCCCGTAAGGTGCTGCCGTGACCCTAAAAGCAAAGCAGAAAAGAAAGAAGCCGGCCGAGACTTTGCCGGCTGCAATCGGAGTGATTGCGATTCCCCGCAAGGCTACGCGGTTGCGGCGTGCAAGGTTCACGGGCTGCCAGTGCAGTCGGTGCGCGCCATGAGCATGCTTTACACGGCAGAGGGCGCTATCGAGAAGGCAAAAAAGAGAGGCCACCGCAGGCTATGGGTTGCGCAGATTGGCATTTGGGCGCTTAAGCGCCGCGAGGCGCGCGAGCGACGGCGCGCAGTTCGAGAGGCGAACCTAGAAACACTCAAGCGCCGGCAGGGATTTTTCGCTACTGGAGTCGCGCATGGTGCCAGTCTGCTTGACGGGGTGCGCCATGACAGATAGGCCAGATACCCGAGTGTTCCCGCCGCCGCTGGATCGCATGCCGCCGCACATTCGGGCCGCCATAGAGGCGTACATGGCGAGGCGCGAGCGCGGCGAAGTGAAGGACCGAACAATCCCGGAGCCGGACTGGAGGAACAAACCGTGAACCCATTACAGCCACCAAAGACTGCCGGCGAGGCGGTAGACAGATTGCTGTCTGACTTCGCCGTGGCGGCCGAGTTTACTCGGCTCGCCGTTCAGCGATACCACGCAGCCATATCCAGAATCATTGATGCAAAAGAAACGGACTCCGGCCATGAGTAAACCATGCTCGAAACATCCAGACGCGGGCCGATATGGAACGTGGAAGTGCGCGGAATGCGCCCGTGAGTACAAGGCGAAATGGGCGGCCGAGAACCGCGAGCGTATCGCGGCCCGGTCGGCGGCCTTGTATGCCAGCAATCGCAAACACCGCGACGCCATTAGTGCGAAATGGGCGCGAGACAATCCCGATAAGTCACGCGCTATAAAACTGGCATGGCGACGACGCAATCCGGAAAAGCAGAACGCGGCGCAGATAGCGTGGCGACAGAAAAATCCTGCAAAAGCGACAGAATACTACGCGGCGAACAAAGAGAAACACGCGGAGCGCGTCGCGCGATGGGCACGCAATAACCCTGATATTAGACGCGCGTCCGTTGCGAAAGGGCGTGCCGCGAAACTTCAGCGCACGCCGCTATGGGCCGACCTCGAAGTGATAACACTCTGTTACACGTTCGCGCGAGTGCTAGCCGATTGGAGCGGCAACCCGCGCCGCGAAGTAGATCACGTCATTCCGCTACAAGGCCGGCTCGTTAGCGGCTTACATGTTCCCGAAAATCTGCAGCTATTGCCGGAACGCGACAACGCCAGCAAACAAAACCGATTTAACCCCGATCAATCAACACAGGAAATTCAGATATGAGTACGTCCCCTGATCAAATGCGCGCGACACTCGCCAATCTTGAGGCGCAGATACAGCGCGAAGCCGCAGCCGAGAAAACCGCCGCTGTAGCGTTACCCGCTGGCGCGACTCCCGCGGCGCTAGAAGATTTAGAAGTCTACCCGGACACTAAAGCAATGACGCCAGCGCAAGCGCACGAGACCCGCGCCGCGTACGAAGCCGACTTGAGAGACTTGGTCCGGGACGCGACACCAGCGGCAGCGCCTAACGCAGCGTTCATTGCCGAATTGCAGCAAGGGCGGCAGAACCTTGGCGCGAAGCCTTCGGCCGTTGCGCTTCAGGTTTATGAAACGGAACTTGCCGCCGCGCTTTCTCCGGCAGCGTTCAACGGGAAAATAGACACGTTGCCTAAGTTCATGTCCCGCATCGGCACGCCGATGACCGAGGCGCAGCATAAGGCGTGGACTGCCTCCGTTGCGCAGGCACGCGCGGAAGGTGTCGCGGCCAGTGTCAGCGCGGAGGATCGTGCTGCCGGATACGTCGCACATTCCGAACTGTCAGCGGATGTACTCAACGGCTACACGTTGCCGAACCTGCCCGGCGTTTCGTGGAACCCGTCCGAAGCGCGCGCACTGTTGAGCGCGGCACGTGCTGCCGGTATGACGCAGGCTCAAGTTGAAGCCGCTGCCCGGAAAATGCACGCCGATGCGACGGGGGCTAAATGAGCGACGACAACCAGGCGCGCGCACATCTAGACGCAGCGGCCCGGCACGCGGCCAAAGCAGCGGAACATCGCCTAGCCGCGAGTGAGTACCGGAAGGACACGCCGGCACATGCGCAGGCCGAGTGGCAAACGGTCAGCGAACAGGATCGGAGACTGCGACGCAAGGGTATCCACACATCCGATGACCCGGCAGACATTGCCGAGTGGACCGCGCATCTGGTGCGGCACAAGGCCGCGTTGTCTGCACTCGGGGAGCGCGAGCCATGAGCGCGGATAATTGGACGCCAGCGGAGCGGGCCGAGCGGATCGCGGTCGTTGAATGGAACGCGGTCAATGCCGAATGCGAAAGACTACTGCGCGCTTGGGGGCCGGAACCGTCGCACCCGCAAGGCGCGTACTTACTGGATCGTAACGAGGATCGCAGACGGCGCGCAATTCTGGCGATCATGCGGCTGTCTGATCCGTCCGCAACGCTGGCCGATGTGCCCGTGCAATCGGGCCGCAATGAACTGATTAGCCTCCCTGCCGGCATTCAGTGGAACCGCTTTAAACGACTCTGACCGTATCTGTGACACGGCGCGCGCCGTGTCGTTGATCGTGCCGGGCATTCCGTCCGGCGCGTGTTTTATCTCATGAGGTAATTTATGTCATTTGATCGAAACGGATTGCAACGCATCGGCCCGGCCGCGCGGGGCAATCATAACTTGTGGATGTACAACACATCAGACGACACGCTCGCAACTATCGACGGTAGCGGATACATGTCCGCAGCCGCTGATGTTCTGAACGTGAAGGACTGGATTCTAGTCACTGCCAGCAATGGGCAGGGAATAAGCGTTGTCGCGTCTAACAATTACAACATTGCGGAAAATGCAGACGGCGGCGGCGCGACCATTGTGGACTTGAAACACACGCGCACCGGTACCGGCTTGCGTGGCGATCCATACGTGCAGACAAATACGCCCGCCGTGGTGGACTTGTCTAACGTGGTCGCAGTCGGGAGTGTGAATAGCGACTAGACCGCAGTGCAGAATCCTCGCCGCCGGAAACGATACCGGCGAGGCTTCGACAGTGCGGCCTGTCCCGGTACCCTCTTGACGTAGGCAGTTCGCGCGATCCTCGCGGAGTTTTATCCTCTCCGTGAGCCTTTGGCGGCGGGCTCTTCAGCTTCTCTCTGAAGGGCTCGCCGCTATTTTTCCTCTATCAACAAAAACCAATCACGGCACCGGTTCTCGGTAGTCGTTCAATCCCTCTTCGACTTTTAATCCTGCAACCTTCTCAGCGCTGCCGCGCCTAGCCCGGATTTGACTAATATTAGCGACTTTACAAATTTCTTGTAAACTCAATAATTCCCCTATAAACTCCCCTCATGAATCCAGTCGACAACCCTTTTGCGCCGGGAGCTGGCACCCAACCGCCTGAGCTAGCAGGCCGCGACGAGCTTCGCGAAACCATCCGAATTGCTGTCGAGCGGACACGCCGAGGGCTCGCCACCAAAAGCATTTTGATGGTTGGCCTCCGGGGCGTGGGAAAGACTGTTCTACTTGACCGCATGCGAGATGACGCGGAGGGTGCAGGCATCCATACCGTTCGCATCGAGGCTCCGGAAGAGCGGTCATTGCCTGCGTTACTCGCACCGGAACTGCGGCAGGAATTGCTTCGACTATCACGGAATGAGCAGACAAAGGAACTTGCGAAACGAGCGCTCCGGGGGCTGGCGGGTTTCGCTCGCGCTCTGAAGATCAAATACGCCGACATCGAGGTAGGGCTTGATTTCGACCCGGAGCCGGGACTTGCCGACAACGGGGATTTAGAGCGCGACCTTGCGGCCTTACTGGAGGTCGTAGGCGACGCTGCCAGAGATGCCGGCACCGCGCTGATCGTGTTCATTGACGAGCTTCAATATGTTGCGGAAGACGAGCTTGCGGCGCTCATCTCAGCACTGCATCGTACTGCGCAACGGCGTTTGCCAATTATGCTCGTCGGTGCGGGACTGCCTCAACTTCGAGGGCGCATGGGGCGTGCCAAGTCCTACGCGGAAAGGCTATTCGACTTTCCCGAAATCGGCGCACTTGGAGTTGCCGAAGCGAGGATTGCTATCAATAGACCAATCGAAGCGCGCGGCATTCAGATTGCCGAAGCGGCACTGCGGCAAATAGTCCGCGAGACTCACGGTTACCCATACTTTCTACAGGAATGGGGTAAGCATACTTGGGACACGGCCCGGGCGTCGCCGATCACTCTCGAAGACGTAAGAGTTGCCTCGCAATCGGCGGTTGCGGCGCTGGATGAAAGTTTCTTCCGCGTGCGCTTTGATCGGCTTACGCCTGTCGAAAGAAAATACCTTCGTGCAATGGCAGAGCTTGGACCCGGGCCGCATCGCTCCGGAGACATCGCCGGACTTCTAAAGCGAGGAGTCACATCACTCGGACCAACGCGCAGTCAGCTTATATCGAAGGGCATGGTTTGGAGCCCGAGCCACGGCGATACCGCGTTCACGGTTCCGCTATTTGATGAATTCATGAAGCGCGTTATTCCCGGTCACGACTGGCTGAATTAGGAACCCCGACCTAACCGGCCCGGAGAAATTCACAATGACAGACACCGAAGAGTTCAACCGGCTACAAAAGTCCCTCCGGGAGCTAGGTGTGGAGTCTCAGCAGGTTGTTTCTGCTGAGGCCTAGTCTGGAGGCAGGAGGCTGTCCTGCCAAGCTGGCGTGAGGGCGGTGCCAGTTGTAGCTGTGTAGCCAACGTGGCAGGGCGGCGATGCGCTGATGCGATCGGCTGTAAGCTCGGGCATAAGCCCATTCACGCAGCGCACTTTGGATGAAGCGCTCCGCCTTGCCGTTGGTCTTGGGCGTGTAGGGCTTGGTGAACAGATGGCGTAGTCCGAGCGCGCGGCAAGTGTGGGCAAAGACCCGGCCGCGGTAACAGCTGCCATTGTCGGTCATGATCTCCTTCACCGTGACTCCCAGGCCCGCGTAGTAGGCCACCGCAGCACGCAGGAACGCGCTGGCACTGTGCGCTTGCTCATCCGCCAGTACCTGGCTGTAGGCCACGCGCGAAGCATCGTCGATGGCCACGTGTACGAAGTCCCAACCCGAGCCCTCGGCCCGATCGCGCCGGTCGCCGGTGATGCGATGCCCGATCCGCATGATGCGACCGAGCTTTTTCACGTCCAGATGCAACAGCTCTCCGGGCCTTGCACGCTCGTAACGCACCACCGGTGGCGGCGGCTCGAGCTGGCTGAGCCGGCTCAGTCCCGCCCGGGCGCAGATCCGTGCCACCGTCGCCCGCGAGAGCCCGAGCTGCTGCGCGATGGTTAGCAACGTCAGGCGTTGGCGCCGCAGCGCCACTACCGCCAGTTCCAGCTCCCGCACCGTCGCGGCAGGGCTGCGCCGCGGCCTGGAGGATCGATCCTCCAGGCCGCGCAACCCCTCAGCCTGATAGCGCCGGAACCACTTGTTCACCGTCTGTACCGATATTCCAAGCTGCGCAGCCACTTGCGCCCTGGCTTGCCTCTTCAGCACCCGATCGATCAGCAGCCCTCGACAGAAAACTGTCAGCCGAGCATTCTTATGCACGTCCATTCGGGACTCCTTTGTCACTTGAGGCCTGGTAACCACAAGCTTCATCGGAGACCCCCGAATGGGCAACTACTTAACCAGGAATAACGTCCTGAGACTTCACA
>WNFL01433034.1_pt3 | contig 13620 bp, 13 predicted proteins | sample 5400361 | NCBI WGS metagenome assembly WNFL01 (sample SAMN13153351, study PRJNA577476) | soil metagenome | isolation source: 40 cm soil on Douglas fir-dominated hillslope | place: USA:California | collected 2013-09-17
CCCGCCAGTTCTTTAACGCCTGCAACTCTTGAATGCAATCAGGAGATCGACAGGTAAGGAGATAACTTTAGGAGTGGGGGAAAGGGAAACCTACTAACCCGGCGTAGGGTATCTGGCGGAATACCAAGTTCGCATCTCGGGGGTCCCGGAGGCCGACCTATACGTGGGGACCGCCCTCCGCCGCCCGCGAAAAGCTCCTGGGTTCTAAGGCTCCTTGCCTAATGCCCCCTAAGGTATTCCTCTGAAAACCGCTTTATAAGTGCTTTACCGCATAGAAACTCGTAAGAGTGCTCTTTAGCATAGTCATGAAGGGGACGATTAGAGACCCATGCGCTGTCTGTATTGCGGCAAGGAGCTGGCCCTCCTGAAGCGGTGGACCGGCGGCGGGGAGTTTTGCTCCGACGCACACCGCCAGCGATACCAGGAGGAGTACAACCAGCTTGCTCTCAACCGGCTCCTTCAAGCCCAGCCCACTGAAGCCAAGCCAGACTTAAAAAGCGATTCCAAGCTCGGCGACGCCAAGACCAAGAACAAGCCGGAAACACGAATCGAAGAGCAGCCGGAGATCCGTGTCGAACCCCGCCGCGAACTGGGAACGGAGCCTGAGTACTCCGCGCCAGTGTACGCGAAACGGGAGGAACGGCACGAGCAGCCCTCCATCGCGGTTGCCGAACCCCCGTCAGTCGCCACAGCGGCACGTGTTGCCGCGGAAACGGTCTCTGAACCGTCTCGCCAGGAAGCCGAAGCCCCCGCGCCGCTGGGCGGATTCCTGCAAGAGAGTTGGGAACCTGCTCTGGTCGAACCGACGCAGACCGCAAACCCCGAGCTGGAATGGATGCCGGTGGTGGATATCGCGCTTCCCGCGCGCGAAGCCGGATCGCCGACCGCCTTAAGTACTGTGCAACTGGTGGCTGGCGAGCCATTGTCACTTGCGCTGGCTGGGCGGTTCCGCGATTGTGATTCGTATCCGCGAGATCGTCGCGTCGAAATCCGCGAATTCGTGCGCCCGTTGCCGATCGTCGAAGTGAATCGGGGCGCCGAGGATACCAGCCTGGAGATGGCGACGCAGCCGTTGCAGATTCTTCCTCCATCGCCATGCGCTCCCGCAGAAGCCGCGCTTTGGCAGGAAAGCGCGCGCGAGTTCAGCGTGCCGGAGCCCGAGCTGGGTGAATTGACGCGGCTGGCTTTCGACACGACCGGGTTCGAGGATCAGCCCCAGAGTATCGAGGCCGGCGGTGTTGCCGCAGCGGAATCACAACCCGAAGCGCCAGTCGCGGAGATCGCGGCGAAACCGCAGACGGTCGCCGCTACTCCACCCCAGCCTGAACCGGAACCAGTTTCAGAAGCTGCTCGCGAAGCGGTGCCAGAGTTGGCTCGCCGTCCCGTTCCGCTCACGCTACATGGACTCGCGGCGGGTCGGGGCAAGCCGGTGCAGATCTTCACGGCGGCGCTGGGCGGCGTCACGGTCCAATTGCCGCGCTCATCCGCGCTGCCGCTGCGGCCCGTGATCGTGCTTGGTCCGCGCTTGGCTCCGGCTCAAGCACAGGTGACTCCGGGTCTCAAAGTTGCAGCCGTAGAAGAGAAAAGCACCGCTCCCCTTAAGGGCGAGATCAAGCCGGAGGCCAAGCCGGAAGCCAGGCCCGAATCGAAGCTGGAGCCAACGCCAGATCCGAAATCCGATCTCAAGAAGGCCGCGCCGCCCGCTAAACCGGATCCTCGCACTAGCGGAAAGAATCGCAGACCAGGGGTGCGGGTCATCCCACCGGATGAGATCCCGGTTGAAAAGACCGCGCCGCCGACCGGCGCGTCGGCGAAAGAACCCGCAAGCGACGCGCAGAAACGCGAAACTACCAGGATCGAGGCTGCCAAAGTGTTCGAAACGGCTCCGGCACCGCCCGCCAAAGCGGCTCCGGCTAAGCCCGAGACGTTGAAGCCGGCGGCCGCGTCCGTGACCCCTAGTCCGAAATTCACGCCTCACGCGGCTCCGCAGACCACCGCCGATCTGGACCTGCCGACGCTCGGATTGTCCACGTCATCCAGTGGCTGGTCGAGACTGTCCGGTGGCGCCAAAGTAGGAGTTGCCGCAGTAGTGGCACTCTTGGTGGCGGGCGTGGTGCTGTTTCTGGTGAAAGGCGGGGGTGGATCCGCCCGCGCCGAGACGACTCCACGAGTAATGGAGGCCGGCCCCGCGCTCCCCACCGGCGAATCCGGCTGGATCACCAACTGGGGCGGCGGCGAAGCCGGCGTGCGGAAGACCCACGATATTTCGGTGCTCCGTCCGTCGCTTAACCTGACCGACTATCGCGTGGATCTGCAAGGACAGATCGAGAGCAAAGGCATGGGTTGGGTGGTGCGGGCGATGAATTCCAAGAACTACTATGTACTGCGGCTGGAGATCGTCAAGCCAGGCCTGGAACCGACCGTGCAGTTCGTGCGCTTCGCCATGGTGGAGGGCCAGGAACAATCGCGGATGTCGCTGACGCTGCCGTTCCCGGTGCGTATCGACACCCTCTATAAGATCCGCACCGACGTGGTGGGCTCTCACATCACCACCTGGATTCAGGAACACAAGCTGGACGACTGGACCGACGAGCACGTGAAGACCGGCGGCGCCGGACTGTATTACGAACGCGGAGAGCGGGCATCGCTTAAGGGCGGCCTTAACGTGGTTCCGCTGACCCTCAAGAACTAAACGGAGATCGAAATGCCGGAATCAAACGAGCAACAGGCTTTTTTCATCGACGACGACTTGGTGGAACGGTTGATGCGCGGCGACGCCGCGCCCGACAAAGCCTCCGACAAGGCCAAGCAGCAACGCCCCGTGGAATTGAGCGCGCTGGCCAAGGCTATCAAGCTGGCCGGCGAGGGCAAGCTGGACGACGCGGTGCGCGAACTCGAAGCAGCCGCCGCGCGCGGCGAGAATCCGGTCGAAGTCAGCGTGGCACTGGGGCACCTGCGCTTCGAACAGCAGAACTGGGTAGAAGCGGCGCGCTGCTATGCCAGCGTGGCCGAAATCGAGCCGCAACACCGCACCGCCTACTACAATCTGGGTCTGGCGCTGGAGCGCCAGGGCGAGTTCGAAGACGCAGCGCAGGCATTCAACGAGGCGCTGGCGATCGACGCCAAGCGCTGGCAGGCGCAACTGGGCCGCGGGCTGTGCCGTCTGCATCTGGGCCAGTATGCCGAGGCGCTGGAAGATTTCCAGGCTGTCCTCAAAGAGAATCCGAATCACGATCGCGGCCTGTTCGGCAAGGCGGTCGCTTTACAGAAACTCGGCCGCGTCGATGAAGCGGCGGAGATCTACCGCAAGCTGTTGCCGGGTAATGCGAGCTCGGCTGAGTTGCTGGTCAACCTGATCGCGGTTTCGGCGGCGCGCAAGGAAGAAGCCAAGGTAAAGGAGTTCGCGGACCGGCTGCTGAAAATCCGCCCTCAATCGCGGCAGGCGCTCGAGGGACTGGCGTTGTCCGCGCTGACGCGGGGCGATTACAGCGCGGCGGTGCAACATTGCTCGCAACTGGTCAAGGTCGCGTCCGATTCGTACGAGGGCTGGTTCAACCTGGGTGTCGCCTACCAGAAGACCGGCCGCCTGGAACAAGCCGGCAATGCATATCACGAAGCCGCACGACTGCGCCCGGACGCAGTTGAGGCCAATGCGAACCTGGGTGTGGTGCTGCAGGAACGTGGCGATGCCAGCGGAGCGAGGCGCGCCTACGAGCAGGTGCTGGCGATATCCGCCGACACCCCCGGCGTGTTCTGGAACTTGGCGCTTTTGTCGGAGCGCGAAGGGCGAGCCGAAGAAGCCGAGCAATTATTTACGCGGCTGGTGGCGGCGAAACCGGATTGGGAGGATGCGGCATTTCGTCTGGGCTTCCTGCAACTGCAGCGCGGCGAGTTTGCGGGCGCAGTGGACAGCTTCGAGATCTGCCTCAAGAAAAAGAAGGACTGGGTGGAGGCGCTGCTGAACCTCGGGCTGGCGTGCTGGAAATTCGAGGATCTGGAGGCTGCCGAGAAAACTTTCGCACGGGCGCTGTCGTTACAGCCCTCGAATACCGACGCGATCCGCGCGCTGGCCGCGATCGCCATCGAGCGCAAGGATCACAGACAAGCGCTTGACCTGCATCGCAAGCTGGCCGGACTGGGCGAGCCATCGGTGGAGGTGGCCTACAACTTGGGACTGCTGCTGCAAGCCGCGGGCGAGAACAACGCCGCCGCTGAGTGCTACCAAGCCGCGGTCGAGAAGAGCCCGGCCTTTACCGATGCGCTGCTAAATCTGGGGCATGCCCTGAAAGCGGTGGGTAAAGAAGACGAGGCGCGCATGGCATGGAGCCGCGCAGTGACCTCTGACCCGACGCTCGCGGGACAGTACTTTAATTAACCGGCACGCTGAGCGATTCCCAGCAGGTTGCCATCCGGGTCCTTGAACCAGGCCACCCGGGTGCCGTCGGGCGCCGTCCAGATCCCCAGTTTGTCCTGTGGGAATCCGCCAAATATCTCGAACTTCACAGCGGCGGCGGAGAGTTCCGTGATCACCGCTCTAATGTCTTCGACATACCAGCTCAGCACGCTGAACTTGTGCGGCGTCAACTCCGGCACTGGGGTGACGCGCAAGTGCGTGCCGTGCGCGTCGAATTCCAGCGCAAAGGGATCTTCACTGACCAGCCGCAAGCCGAGCGTGCCCGCATAGAACGCCTTGGCGCGCGCGCGATCGCGAGTCGGGATCATGGCGACCAGCGGAGATGAAGAGAGCGTCGTGGTTTTCATAGTGGTCACACGTATTTCATCGCGCAGGCGATGTTGCCTTCGGTGTCCATGAACTGGATCAGAGTTCCTACCGTCGGAATCTCCGCAGCCGGCATGAGGATCTTGCCGCCATATTTGGGAATCGCCTTGGCGATGGCGTCCAGATCGTCAACGCCGACGGTGCATTCGTAGCCCCGCATCCCCGCGCCCGAAAGCGGCGTACTGCGCTGCTGCACCGCGCCGTGAATTCCGCCTCCAGTGTCGATCAGGAAGAACCCCGGCGGTCCCCAAGCCGTGAATTTCCAGCCGAATACTTGTTCATAGAAGCGGCAGGCGCGCGCGCAATCATCGGCGTGAATCGAAAAGTGGGAGATGTGATTCGCCATGTCGAGGATCAGAATACGGCGGGACCGGATTGGCAGACTTGCGCTATTCTGACAATAAATGTCGAAAACACGACATCGTGATCCGGCCTTGATTCGCACCTTCGCCATGACCTGCCCCAGCGGATTCAGGCTGGAGCCGCATGGTCACGACTGGAGCCAGCTGATCTACGCGTCCTCCGGCGTGATGACCGTGCGCGCCGACGCAGTCTCCGGGATCACGCCGCCATCGAGCGGCGTATGGGTAGTCCCGCCGGAACGCGGCGTGTGGGTGCCGGCAGGTGTCACGCACTCCATCGAAATGTCGGGTCGGGTAGCCATGCGGTCGATTTATTTCGCGCCGGGATTCGCGAGAGGCAAACTGCCGCGTTCGTGTAGCGTGGTGCACGTCACGCCACTGATGCGGGAGCTGATTCTGCAAACCTGCGCGTTAGGCGCGCTGCTACGCGAAACCCCCGAGCACGTGCGTCTGAGCCGCGTGATCGTCGATCAGATTGAAACGCTGCCGGAAATGCCGCTGGAGCTGGCCATGCCCCGCGATCCCAGGGCGTGCCGGGTGGCGGAGTTGCTGCGCCGCAGTCCGGCCGGTGCTGATTCGCTGGAGCGCATCGCGTCGCAGGCGGGGGCCAGCAAGCGGACCATCGAGCGGCGCTTTCGGGAAGAAGCGGGTATGGGGCTGGGCCAGTGGCGCAAACAACTGCGGTTGCTGCACGCGCTTCGACTGCTGGCTGGCGGCGAACCGGTGACCAGCGTCGCGCTCGACTGCGGATATCAGTCCACCAGTGCGTTTATCGCGATGTTTAAGAGGGCCCTAGGCACTACCCCATTTCGATACACGGGTAGGCCAATCCCTAGGTAGCGCCAGCGCGAATGGGTCGATAGAAGTACGTGACGGATGCTTCTCAGGAATCGTGGCGACGGATGCTGGTGGGGTCGAGCCCCGCGCTCCTGCGCATGGTAGACGTGATCCGGCTGGTGGGCAGCCGCCGCGCGACCATTCTCATCACTGGCGAAACCGGGACCGGAAAAGAGATGGTGGCGCGCGCGATTCATCTTTCGAGTCCGCGCGCGAATCAGCCCATGGTCGCGGTGAATTGCAACGCGCTGCCGGAAAATCTACTGGAGGCCGAGCTGTTCGGGCATGTGAAGGGCGCCTTCACCGGGGCCTTTCAGAATCGAGTGGGGCGCTTCGAGCAAGCCCATCGCGGAACACTTTTTCTGGACGAAGTGGGCGACCTGCCGCTGGACATGCAGACCAAGCTCTTACGGGTGCTGCAGGAGCGTGAATTCCAGCGCGTGGGCAGCTCCGAGACCATTCGCGTGGATGTGCGCGTGATCGCGGCCACCAACGTCAACCTGCTGGATCGAATCCGCGAGCGGAAGTTTCGCGAGGACCTGTACTACCGCCTGAATGTGGTCCCCATCACGTGCCCGCCGTTACGCGATCGCGCGGAGGACATTCCTCTGCTGGTCGCACACTTCCTCAATAAGATTTGCCAAATGGAGGAGATCCCGGAGCGCGAGATCTCCCTGGATGCGCTGGAATGGCTGGCGGCGCAGCCGTGGCCCGGCAACGTTCGCCAGTTGGAGAACGCGGTGGAAATGGCGGTGGCGATGAGTGGCTGCCGAATCATGCTGGAAGCCCGGGCGGGTTGCGAGCGGCCTTGCCGATACCGTCAGCGGAGATTGAACTGCCGCAATCGGGACTCGATTTCGAGCAAACCGTCGGCCGCATCGAGCTCAACATCCTGGCCCAGGCGCTGGAACGCGCGGGCGGCAACAAGACCGCCGCGGCAGAGATGCTGGGACTGAAGCGCACCACCCTCTCGGCCAAGTTGCGGAGCTTGGAAGCGTTCGCCGGCGGCACGCAGTAGCCGCGGACTTACACTAGAGTCGCGCGCAGTAGCCGCAGGCTTACATTAGAGTCGCGCGCAGGAGCCGCAGGCTTACATTAGAGTCGCGCGCGGTAGCCGCAAGCTCACAGTAGAGCCGCAGGCAGTAGAATGAAGGCGTGTCCGACCTGCCCTTCGACGATCCTCGCGTCGCGCTGAACCGGATCTACACCAAGCGCGGCGACACCGGGGAAACCGGTCTGGCCGGCGGCCAGCGCGTCCCCAAAGATTCGCCGCGGATCGAAGCCTACGGCACCGTCGACGAGCTGAACGCGCTACTCGGAGTGGCCTATACCTCCGGCGAGCAGAGCATCGGGCAAGACATGCGCGTCGGGATTCTGCTCTCGATTATTCGGCGCGTCCAGCACGAGCTATTCAACCTGGGATCGATGCTGGCGACGCTGCCCCAGGACCTGCATCCTAAACAGGCGCGCATCACATCGGTCGAAGTGGCCCAACTGGAGCGCGAGATTGACGCGATGAACGAGGATCTGGCGCCGCTGCGCAGTTTCGTCCTCCCGGGTGGCACGCGCATCAATGCGGAGTTGCACGTGGCGCGGACGGTGTGCCGGCGCGCGGAACGCCTGGTGATCGCGCTGGCGAAGCTGGAGGAGGTGCCACCGGAAGCGGTGCAATACCTGAACCGGTTGAGCGACGCGATGTTCGTGTGGAGCCGCTGGATCAACTACGTGCTGCGTGTGCCGGAGGTGATGTGGCAACCCAACCAGGCGGCGTCGGCTCGCAAGATCACCTCACTTGAGGATTAGGTCCGCCAGCGCGGGCCGCAACTCGGGGAATCGGAAAGTGAATCCGGCTCTCATTGAGGCGCGCGGGATCACACGCTGGCTGTTGATCAGAATTTCCGACATCTCCCCGAACAAAACCTTCAGGGCAATTCCGGGAATCGGGAAGAAGCCGGGCCGGTGGAGTGCGCGCGCCAGCTCACGCGTGAATTCGGAGTTGATGACTGGATTCGGCGCGACGGCATTGAGCGGGCCACGCAACGTCGCGGTATCGATCGCGAATTCGATCAGTGCGACCGCGTCTTCGGCGTGAATCCAGGACATCCAATGACGGCCGCCTGCAATGGGCCCGCCCAGTCCGAGCCGGAATGGAAGCAGCATACGCTCGAGTGCGCCGCCCTCGGGTCCCAGCGCGATTCCGGTACGCAGCAGCACGACTCGCACGCCAAATTGTTCTACCGCGAGTGCTTCGTATTCCCATTTTCTGGTGACCGTCGCCAGGAAGCCCGCGCCCGGGGCGGCCGACTCGTCGAGGATCTCGTCGCCGCGCGCACCGTAGTAGCCGATCGCCGAGCTGCTCACCAGCACTTTCGGCGCATTCGCGCGCAGGGCCGCGACTAATGCTCGGGTGCCGTCGATGCGGCTGGATTCGATTCGGGCGCGGACCGCGGCCGTCCAACGCTGCGCGACCTTTTCACCGGCCAGGTTCACGACCGCGTCGCATCCAGCGAATGTTTCGGGCGTGGGTAGAGTGCGAGTCGACACCGCGCGTACCGTGTGGCCGCTCGCTTTTAGCCTGCGCGTGAGGCGCTGGCCGAGAAAGCCAGACGCGCCGGTAATCGCGATCTCCATGCCTCCAGGATGAACAGTGAGAAGATGAAAGTCGAGTGCGCGTTCTCAACCGAGCCAAGCTGCTGTGGAGTTATTTGCGACGCAGCGAGCGTGTGCCCGCGCTGCCGGTGGAATACATCGTCGAAACCACCGCCAAGTGCAATTTGTACTGTCCCATGTGCCCGCGCGAAACGCACAAGCAGCCCAAAGAAGATATGTCTGACGTGATCTTCGAGAAGCTGGTTCAAGGCGCAGCGCAGACCGGCGAGCACATGATGCTGATCGGCCTGGGCGAGCCGTTCATGGATCGCAAAATTTTCGATCGCATCGAATATTGCGAACAACACGGCGTGGCGACGCTGCTCTCGACCAACGGAACGTTTCTCGACGAAAAAATGGCGGAACGGCTGCTCGAATCGCGGCTCCAGCACATCACACTGAGCTTCGACGGAGCGTCGAAGGAGACCTTTGAGCACTACCGCAAGGGCGCGCGCTTCGAAAAAGTCCGCGACAACTTCGTCCGCTTCGCGCAGATGAAACACGACCGCCGCGCCAGGATCCAGATCGTGGTGCAGATGGTTCGCATGGCCGGCAACGCGCATGAGGTTGACGATTTCAAGCGGTTCTGGAGCGCCGTTCCCGGCGTCGACCAGGTGCGGGTTAAGGAAGACGAGACCAACCTCGTGACGCCGGAGATCGAGCGCGCTGGTCCGGCCGCGCGCGCCTGTCATTACTTGTGGCGCGGCGCGATGTACGTGAAACAAGACGGTCGCGTGTTTCCTTGCTGTCAGAGCTACATGCTGGACGGCGCGCCAGTGGGCCATCTTGCGGAGCAGGCCCTTCCAGAGATTTTCAACTCCGAGGAAATGCGCCGGCTGCGGAAGCTTCACGCCGCGGGCCGCGCGGGCGAAATCGATATGTGCGCGCGCTGCTGCACCGCGATTCCGCATCCCCTGTTGGTGGCGGGAAGCCTGTTGCTGCATGGCAAATGGGTGCGCCGCGCGATGCCGGTGATTGAGCGGCTGGTGTATGGCTCCAAGTTGCCGCAGGGGCTTTTGGCGGCCCCGCGCAAAGAGCTGGTGCAGATCGGCGGCGCACCGTCGGCGAAAGAATAACGGTGCGGACGGCGCAGTTGGAGTATGATGAATTCTACTGTTTTACTTCGCCCGCTTGGGGCGGGTTCGCGCGCCCCGTGGGCCTGTGCGGAAGGACACCATGGAAAAACAAGCGCAAAACATACAAGAAGCATTTCTAAATAACGCGCGCAAAGATAAGACATTTCTCACCATCTACCTGATGAGCGGGGTGAAGCTCTCAGGGCGCATCAAGAGTTTCGACAAGTACTCGGTGGTTTTAGAAACCAACAATCAGGAACAGTTGATTTTCAAGCACGCGATTTCAACGGTGGTGGTGTCGAAGCCTTTCCACACCCCTCCCGCCCATTCGAGCGCCGCGGTAGGAACGCACGCCGCTCCAGGCGCCCCGGTGCCCGACGGCAGCGGCAACTGACATCTTGCCGGCGCCGGTACACGAAGTCGCGCTGCTGGTGGGCTTGCAGCTCACCGCTCGATCGTCGCGTAAAGCGGATGAGCTGATCACCACCGAAGAGTCCATGGAGGAGCTGGCCGCGCTGGCTTCCACCGCAGGCGCGACCGTCGCCGAGCGCGTGATTCAATCCCGGCCGCGCGCCGATTCGGCCACGCTGATCGGATCCGGCAAAGTGACGGAACTCAAGACGCTCGCGGAGTTTCACGATGCCAGCGTGGTGATCTTCGATCGCGATCTGACGCCCACACAGCAGCGCAACCTTGAGAAAGCGCTGGATCTGAAGATTCTGGATCGGACGCAATTGATCCTGGACATCTTCGCGCGGCGCGCGCGAACGCGAGAGGGCCAGCTTCAAGTCGAACTCGCTCAGTTGAACTACATGCTGCCGCGGCTGACCGGCAAGGGCGCCGAGATGTCGCGACTGGGCGGCGGCATCGGCACGCGGGGTCCTGGCGAAACCAAACTCGAAACCGACCGCCGGCGGATCCACGGGCGTATTCAGGCGATTCAGAAAGACTTGGAGCGAGTGCGCGGCGGACGCACCACGCAACGGCGGCAGCGCCAGGCGGTTCCGCTCGCGACGCTTGCACTGGTGGGCTACACTAACGCCGGAAAATCGACGCTGTTCAACCGGCTGACCGGTGCCGCTGTGCTGGCCGACGCGAAGATGTTCGCGACGCTCGATCCAACCGTCCGTCACATCACCTTGCCTTCCAAAAGACGCGCGCTCGCCAGCGACACAGTCGGTTTCATTCGCAATCTTCCGACTACGCTGATCAAGGCGTTCCGCGCGACGCTCGAAGAAGTGATCGAAGCCGAGCTGTTACTGCACGTGGTGGACGCAAGCTCGCCCGAGGCCGCCAAACACACCGCGCACGTACTGGCGACGCTGGACCAGATCGGCGCGTCGGAGACCTCACAGATTCTGGTGCTGAACAAAGCCGATCTGATCCCGGGACATCCGGACGCGGCGGTTCTGGCGCGACGCATCCTGGGCGATCCGGAGCATCAGCCCGCGGGCGCGGTCTCGATTTCTGCCAAGACCGGCGAAGGCTTTGACGTGCTGTTGAAGCGCATCGACGAGGTGCTGTCGGTAGATCCGGTGGCGCCCTGCACCTTCCGGTTTCCGCTGGCCGACGGCGGCCCGCTGCACGTGTTGCACGAACATGCGCGCGTAATCGCGACGCGTTACACGGGCGAATCCTGCGAGGTGGACGCGGAGGTTCCCGAATCCATCCGGCGGCGTCTGGCCGGGTTCGTAGTGCGAAAACGAAGGCCGTCCGGGCAGGCGAAAACGCGCAAGTAGACGCTGCTGGTGGGCGTCACCTGCGTAACATTCCGCTGGGATATCATTGAGAAGCCGGATGAATATTCCAAATGTTCTGACCCTTCTCCGGATCTTCTTCGTGCCGCTGCTGGTGGCGGCGCTGCTGGCCGAAGATTTTTCGCGATGGGTGCAGCTTCCGGTCTCAAACGAAATCTTCGCGCTGGCAATCTTTCTGATCTGCGCGTCCACCGACCTGCTGGACGGTTATCTGGCACGGCGCTGGAAGCAGGTCACTACAGTCGGAACGTTGCTAGATCCGATTGCCGACAAGCTGCTCATTTCCTCCGCGCTCATTTCGCTGGTGGCGAAACAGCACGTGCCCGCATGGATGGTGATTCTGATCGTAGGCCGCGAATTCGCGGTGTCGGGATTACGCTCCATCGCGGCGGCGTCGGGCCTGACCATCAAGGCCAGTGACCTCGGCAAATCGAAGATGGTGGCCCAGGTAATCGCGATCGCGCTGGTGATCGCCAGCATCCGCTGGACCGGGCTGAAGGACCTGGCACTTATCGGAATGTGGGCCGTGATGTTATTCGGGATCGGGTCCGCGGCCGACTACTTCCTGAAGTTCTGGCGCAAGGTGGACGACGAGATCAAACTCCGCGGCCGCCGCGAGCTGCTGATCCTGGAACGTCAGCAGCAGCGGGCGGCGAGGGCGGCTGCGCGGGCTGCGGCCCGGGCGGCTGCACGTGAGTCAGTCCACACGCCAGCCACGCGTCGAAGCCTCCCGTAAGATTCATCACGTTTTCGAATCCGGCGCGTTCGAGCAGGCTGCAAGCGATCGCGCTGCGATAGCCACCTTTGCAGTGGACAGCGATCGGGCGCGAGCGGTCTAAGTCGCCAAGCATGCTTTCGAACTGGTTGAGAGGCTTTAGCAGCGCGCCTTCGAGGTGCCCGTCGGCCCACTCGGCGGGACGGCGCACGTCGATGACTTGAACAGAATCGAGTTGCCGGGCCAGTTCCTCCGCGCTAATCTGCCCGATCTCGGCGACAGGACGATTCTCGCGGGCCCACTCGGCCATCCCCCCGCGCAGCGAGCCGACCACGCGCTCGACGCCCACCCGCGCGAGCCGCATACGCGATTCTTCCAGATGCTCCTCGTCCTCGGCGATCAAAACAATGTCGCGATCCAAGCCCAGCATCGTCGCGGCCCACGAAGCGTACTGCCCCGCCAGGGCGATGTGAACCGCGCCCGGAACATGGCCCGCGAAAAACTGATTCGAGGGGCGGGTATCCAACACCACCGCTCCAGCCGCCTGCTTCGTGAGCAATTCGTCCGGCGTGAGCTGCGCGAGCGGCGTCATTTGCGTTAACGCCGGCGCACCGGTGCGGTTGATTTCCGCGTCCAGCGCGAAATAGCCCGGTCGCTCCGGTAGTTCCGCGGTGAGCAACTTCACAAACTCTTCCTTAGTTCGCGGACGCAGCGCGTAGTTCAACGCGCGCTCCCTGCCGATGGTCGACTGGCGCTCTGGGCGCATCTGCTTACCGCACAGCGAACCGGCTCCGTGCGCGGGATAAACTTCCACGTCGTCACCCAGCGGGATCAGCTTGGTGTGCAGACTGTCGAACAGCAGCGCGGCCAGTTGCTGCGGAGTATGATCCTTCGACAGGTCGGGACGGCCGACGTCGCCGATGAACAGCGTGTCCCCAGTCAGTACCGCGAACGGTTTGTCGCCGCGGCCGAGATCGGTAACGGCGATCGAGACGCTCTCTAGCGTGTGACCGGGGGTCTCGAGAAAACGCAGAATCACGCGGCCGAAGCGAATCTCATCGCCTTCGTGGATGTTGACGTGCGGGAAGGTGGCCCCGGCGGCCGCGCCCAGGTATATCTTTGCGCCAGAGCGGTCGGCCAGCTCGCGATGGCCACTAACAAAATCCGCATGCAGGTGCGTTTCGATGATATGCTCAATGTGCAGTCCCTCCTTGCGCGCTTCGTCCAGATACAGCTCCACGTCACGCTGCGGATCGACCACGCAGGCTACGCCCTCCGACCCGAGCATATAGGAAGCGTGCGAAAGGCAGGTTAAGTAGAACTGTTGGAAGTACACAGGGAGCCCCTCTTGATTTTAGATCCAGCAGGTGGTTCCGTACACTGGGAAGTTTATGCGCGAACTCGTTTCTCCGTCCAAGAGCATCGACGGCATCATCACGCTGCC
>WNFL01016921.1_pt1 | contig 13616 bp, 15 predicted proteins | sample 5400361 | NCBI WGS metagenome assembly WNFL01 (sample SAMN13153351, study PRJNA577476) | soil metagenome | isolation source: 40 cm soil on Douglas fir-dominated hillslope | place: USA:California | collected 2013-09-17
GCGGAGTTCGCTTCGTGCCAGTGTCGCCGGAAAGTTTGGCGAGACTGAATCAAGATCAACGGAGGGTTTCCGCAAGAATTCCACAGGCGCCATACGCACCGGCACCGCAGACCGTCGAAAAGCAATTGGCGAAAATGACGCCGCCGGCCCCGAAGGCGGAGACAGCGAAACCGGTGGCGGAACAGGCGCTGTCTTTGCCTTTGCCGGGCGAAAGTGTCGTGGCTCCCGCTATCCCTGCACTAAGCGCGGCTGCCAAGGCAGTGGCGTTCGCGGAACTGCGGCAGAGGGCGATGGTTTGTGTGAAGTGTCCGCATCTGGCGAAATCGCGCAAGAATGTCGTGTTTGGCGTGGGGGATATCCATGCGCAGCTCATGTTTATCGGGGAAGCGCCGGGGGCGGAGGAAGATGTGCAGGGCGAGCCGTTCGTGGGCAAGGCGGGCCAGTTGTTGACTAAGATCATCCAAACGGCGGGTCTTTCGCGCGAGTCGGTTTATATCGCCAACATTTTGAAATGCCGGCCAAGCCGACGCCGGAAGAGATGCAAACCTGCATCCCGTATCTGCATGAACAGATCGATTTGATTGGGCCAAAAGTCATCGTTGCGCTAGGGGCGACCGCGGTCGAAGGGTTGCTCGGCAAGACGATAGGCATTACGAAACTGCGCGGACAATGGCGAACCTATCGCGGGATTCCACTAATGCCGACGTATCATCCTGCTTTCCTGTTGAGGAACCAGGCATTAATCGAGAAACGGCGCGTTTGGGAGGACATGTTGCAGGTGATGGAAAAGCTCGAGATGCCGGTTAGCGAGAAGCAGCGAAGGTTTTTTCTTCAGGGAACGGCTTAGCAACTATCATCCACGGCACATTCACATCATTGAGGTTAAGCTCCATTTTCCAGAAAGATTCGTGACGCAACCTAATCAGCACGGTCTTTAATTTACAGCCCCTCAAAAAGGGCGGGCGCGATATGAAACTTAAACCCCGCCAGGTTGCATTATGCGCCGGCGCTTTGCTGTTCCTCATGGCCGGGCTTTGGGTATATCTCTCACTTTCCCACCCGCAACGCGCGGTTGCGGCTTACAAGCGGAAACTTCTTGCGGCTGGTGAAAAGTTGACGGTGGACGAACTATTGCCGGAGCGCGTGCCGTTTGAACGGAACAGCGTGGAGGTTTTTAACCAAAGCCGCATGGCCCGAAACCTCCAAGGGAGTTTGCTTGATACAAATGCCCCGTCAGCAATGCGCATGGTTGCGCCAGGCAGGGCGCTGGTTCGGTGGGCCCAGGCCGACGTGCGCGACGAAACGACCAATAGCTGGGCGGAGGCAGAAGCCGCGCTTGCGCGCGACTATCCAGCATTGCAACTGCTCGAGGGTATCATTGAACGACCGGCGCTTGATTTTCACCTGGATTATCGGCAGGGGTTCGACCTGCTGCTGCCGCACCTGAGCGCCCTCAAGCAAACTGCACAGCGGTTATCCTATAGCGCCGCTTTCGAACTGCACCGGGGCGACTCCGAGGCGGCTGCGCTCAAAGTGCGCACGATGCTGGCGATTGCAAAGGGGATGGCCGATGAACGGCTGGTGATTTCGCAGTTGGTTCGGATCGCAATCGCGCACATCGCGCTCGCCGCAAACTGGGAACTGCTGCAATCGTCCAGGACAACCGACGAACAACTCGCGGCCCTGCAACGGGACTGGGCAGAACTGGAGTTTTCTCCAGCAGTTGAAAATGCTTTGCTCATGGAACGGGCGCTGGCTGAGATGACGCTGACGCGGATGCGAAATTCGAGCGCGGCCTTCAAACGCGTCGCCAACGGATGGGGCAGCAGCACGCCCGGCAGTTCCGGAAACTGGTTCGAGCAAGCGGCTGAATTGACCGTGCTCAAAACCAAGGAAGCCGTTTGGCAGTACGCCTGGTCCTATCCCGATCAACTCAATGCGTTAGAAGGCCACGAGGCGGTGATCGAAGCAATACGCCAATTCAAAAAGGGCGGACCGTTCAAAGTCGCGCTGCAAAACCAAGAGAAAAGATTGACTGAGCTTGGCATAGTGGCTCGATCCAGCGACTCGGATTCCGTGCTGTTCAATTTTAATGACATGGACTTGCGCTCGCTTTTCTCACATTCGGTATTGTCACTGCAATCTTTGCTCCATCGTGTCCTCGTGGCGGAAGCGGGCCGACGGATGACGCTAACAGCCATCGCCCTGGAAAGATACCAGCTTCGCCACGGCAGCTACCCGCCTGATCTGGCCGCCCTGGGTCCGGATTTCCTCCGCGCAATACCTCGCGACCCCGTAGATGGGGAGAATTTGCGCTACCGTCTCAATCCAGATGGAACATTCCTGCTTTATTCCATTGGCGAGGATGGCGAAGACAATGGGGGTGATGCCTCATCAGCAAAGGAGTCCAAGGCGTTTTCCTGGACGGAAGGACGCGATCTGGTCTGGCCTCAACCGGCCACGCCGGCAGAAATCGCGGCGTACTATCAAAAGCTGATCGCACGGCGCGGCACTGAGGCAAGTGCGGAGGCATTTACCAAACGTTACGGCCTCGCAGCCACAGACATAGCCAATACCAACTCGTTGAAGGACCTGCCTGCCGCAGGCCAGACGAATGCCGGGAGCCCGGCGCAGAGGTGAGCAAGCGTGGCACAGGATCGATTGCGACGACGAGGACGAGGACGAGAACGAGGACGATTAGGATTAACCTCCTCCGCTGGGAGCGGGGCAGGCGATTAAGGTTTTCGGTTATAACCAAGCCCTTCATGTTTAAACCACTGATCGATTGGTATATGGGCGCGTTGGATAAGGGTGGCTATGCACTAATTGGCCTGTTGATGGCAATTGAAAGTTCCATCGTTCCGCTGCCGAGCGAGTTGATCATCCCGCCAGCAGCGCACCTGGCGCACACGAGGCAAATCCCGTTGGCCCTTTGGGGCATCGTACTGGCGGGCACAATCGGTTCGTGGCTCGGAGCCACGGCGATGTACTGGGCGGCGCGGGCAGCGGGCAGGCCGCTGGTGATGCGTTATGGGCGGTATGCGATGATTTCACCGGAAAAAGTTGAGGGGGCCGAGCGGTGGGCGGCGCATTACGGGTCGTTAGGGATTTTCATTTCGCGGCTGTTGCCGGTGGTGAGGCACTTGATTGGGATTCCGGCGGGCATAGTGCGGATGAACTACAAAACGTTTTCGATTTATACCCTGCTCGGTTCAGCAGTTTGGTGCGCGGTGCTTTGTTATGTGGGCATCAAGATGGGCCAGGACGAAAAGCTGATGAAAGGGGAAATGCATCGCATTTCAATGTGGCTGGGCGGAGCGATGCTGGCGCTGGGAGGGATATATTACTTTTTTGTTTATCGAAAGATGAAGGCGAAAGGTGAAGGCTGAAGGCTAAAATCACGATGGTAACTTTCGCGGGGGCGGGGCTTTGATGAAATTAGTTTCGCGCAGGTAGATCGGCTCGAGCTTTTCACCGGCGACAAAATCATTTCGTGCCAGGGCCAGTTGGCCGAGCGCAGTGGCGCGGGGAAAGATGATGCGGCCATTTGAAAACCATTTGGACACTTCCGGACCGACGATTATCCCGCCAGCCTGCTCCCGTGCCTGGACGCCAGCGAGGTTGGCCAGCCGGAGCGGGTCGATTTCTTGGCTGCCCGCGGGATCAATCTGGTAGCCGGCGAGGTAGAATTCATTGCGTTGGGCGTCGATAACGACCTCGACTCGTCCGCTCAAACCTTCGGCTTGCGCCTGGGCGGCGAGGCATTCGGCGGTGCTAATGCCGAGCAATTTGATCGCACGATCGCCGGACGCGAGCTGCCAACCCTGGGCCAGGGCGATAGCGGAGCGAATTCCGTTGTACGAACCGGGGCCCAATCCAATGGCAAGGCATTGGATTTGGTTGCGTTCGATTTGCGCCTGGCGCAGAGCGTCGGCGATCATTCCCAGCGCGTTGGCAGACTGCGGGCCGGTCTTAATAACCTCGCTCAAGGTGGACCCCTCTCCCTTTGTCCCTCTCCCCTGCTGCGTGGGAGACGGAGATAAGCCTGGACTTTGAGCCACGACGGCGACGCTGCGTTGGGGCGAGGAAAATTCAAGCGCCAAAATCTTCATAGGTGATGCGGCGTTCGGTGTCACTCAGCGTGTTGAATTGGACCCAACGAAGAGATGTTAGGGACGCTGTGGAAAGCGTCCCTACCGTGGGGGCGCCGAACCATCGTTCGGCCCATTCGATGACGGCGACTCCGACGGGGTTGAGGTATTCCTCGAGACCGGCGGCGACAAATTGTGCGCGTGATTCGAGCCGATACAAATCGAGATGAAACAAGGTGAGCCGGCCGCCGGTGTAAATGTTCACGAGCGCGAAGGTAGGCGAATGCGGGCGCCCAGTGATGCCCAGGCCGCGAGCTAGGCCTTTTACGAGTTGCGTCTTGCCCGCGCCAAGGTCGCCGCACAGAGCGATGACCAAACCGCTTTGTGCCGCGCGCCCCCAAGTTTCACCGAGCGCTTTGGTCTCAATCGGGCTATGCGAAATGTGCGTAGCCATGGGCTGTCAGCGGTCGCACGCCTTGTTTGTCCCGCAGGGTGATGCCCTCACCCGCGGTGATTTTGCCGATGCAGTTCAAGGAGACGGCTGGGAATTGTTTTTTCCAGGCGTCGAGCAGCGGCACGGCATCGCGGCCGGCAATCGTAAATAGCAGTTCAAAATCCTCGCCATCGGTCAAAGCAGCGAGCAAAGGTGGTTTGGCTGAACCTCCTGCTTTGCCGGCGCGTTTGGCTTCGCGGCTGATGGGAATCGCGCTGGAAAGCAACTCGGCGCCGACACGGCTGGCGGTCAAAAGATGGCGCAGGTCGCCCGCGAGACCGTCACTGATGTCCATCATGGAATGAAGCTGAAAGGTTTGGGCCAGCCAGCGCGCTTCGACGAGGCGTGGTTCGAATTCGAGATGTTTGCCCGCCAGCGACCCGCCCAGCTCGCCGGTGACAAAAATCGCGTCGCCCGGCTCGGCGCCGGAGCGCAACACGCCCTTGCCGCGCGGCACCCAGCCGAGCAATGCGACCGAGATGAGCATACGTTCGGGATTGGCAGTCGTTTCGCCTCCGACAATGGCGACCTCGTGCCGGCGCGCCAGGACATTCATCCCGGCGTAGATGGACTCGACAAAATTGACATCGAAATTCCGAGGCAAAGCGATAGTGACAAGGGCCGCGGTGGGTGTGCCCGCCATAGCCGCGATGTCGCTCAGGCAACGGCCCATCGCCTTGTGGCCGATCTTCTGGGGCGGGGTGGCTGGCTCAAAGTGAATGCCTTCCACGACCGCGTCGGTTTTGAACAACAGCAAACGGTCAGGCCCGCCGCCTTCGAGCACGGCGCAGTCGTCGCCGGGGCCGACGACGACGGATTTATTGGCCGGCAACGAGCGAGTCAGACGGGTGATGAGTTCGAACTCGTTCATCAGCATCAATGGGAGGTCCCGATCTGTTTATCCAGCAGATAGAGCATGACAAAGTTCACGGCGTTGAAGGAGGCATGGGCGCTGATGGGAGCGAGCAGGTTGTTGGTCTTCTCATAAAGGCCTGCGAACAGCAGCGCCAATACCAGCAGCGGCAGAAAAGCGACCAGGTTCTGGTGGATGGCGGCAAAGACCAGCGATGTCCCCCATAAAGCCAAGCGTGGAAAGCCGGCCTGCTTGATCCAGGGATAGAGGATGCCGCGAAAGAGCATTTCCTCTCCCAGCGGGACCAGAAGAATGGTGACCGCGCCCAGCGCCAGGCGGTCGATCCAGGAGGTAGCAATTCGCAAGGTTTGAACGGCTTGCTGCTCGACCGGCTTGATTGGAAAATGCGGTATGCGCTGCATCAACTCAACGGTTACCCATTGCAGTCCAAAGAGCAGCGGGAGGACCAGGCCGAGAGCGATGAAACCCAGAAGCATTGAGTGGGGCGCGCGGTTTGCAAATCCGAAACCTTCGGCCCAGCTCATTTGGTGTTGGCGCAGGAATGAACCGATCAAAAGGATCGTCGCGCCTTGAAAACTCAGAGTAGCGATGAGCATTTGTTCAACCGAAATTCCCGCCGGCATTGGGCCGGCGATTTGTTGCACCCAAGCGCCAAGGAACAATCCCGCGTACAGAAAGCCCACTAAAACCACAACTCGCCGGATGGATTTTTCGAAGTTCCAAGGCTGGCGGAGCAGGACCAGGGTGATGCCCAAAAAACCAAGGGCGCCGCCGGCCAACCAGAAAAAGGTGGCGCTTCCCTTCATGCCTGCGCGCACGTGGTGGAGCCCGCTGACGAGCAGAGAGCCGGCGAAGAAGCAAATGAAGACGCTCAAGAGCAAGCGCACGATGGCCTCAGACTTCCATGGTTTGGCTGACAACACCGGGCAAAAGCTATAGCAGGCCATAGCGAGTGACGATGGAAAAAGGGTTTGGTTGGGCCGTGACGTCCTCGCCCGGGGCGCCGAAGCCAAAGGAGGAGCTACTGGATTTCTTCCCCAGTTGGAACCTGGCCAGGAACGAGAAAGGTTTTCACCAACTCTCCTTCACCGCAAACGATCATACCGGGAAACCGTTTGAACCATTTTCCCTGCGGAACCTCCGGCTGCGTGTCGAGCCAATCAACCATCAATGTGAGTTGCTTCCCGGAAATGTGACGCTGCTGAACGCGCTCGAGCAGATGAGCGTACAACTGCCCGGGCAAATTGCGCCGCAGGATTTTTGGCATGCCTCACTCGCCGTAAAATCCGCGCGTCATGGCGGACTTTAACCGAACAATCTCCGCAGGGTCGTTGGATTCAGCCAATCGGTCAGCCAATTCACCCAATTCCCGGCCGATGAGCTGACGGCTGCGAGCCAACCCGACGGCGAATTGGATGACTTCCGCTTGCTCGCCCGGCGGCAGATGCTTGATCTCTTCGATGACTTTGGCCGCGGTCACGGGGATAATCTACTCTGTGAAGTTACCTCCGACAAGTTCCAAACCGCAGGTGTGGGCGCCTGCGCAGGCGCCTGCCACGCCGAGGTCAGACAAAGGCGGGCCCTTTCCCTTCATCCCGTGCACGACCTCGACCCTCACCCCTCGACTCCTGCCGTTGTTTAGTCTGAACCGCTCCCAGGTGTCTGAGTCATGCGTTGCCTGGCCAGTTCCACTTGAGCGGCTTTTAACGGAATCGTCGCCACCCTTGAATACAACGTTGCGGCTTCGGTGATTTTGTTTGCGCGAAAGAGCGCGTCTGCCTTGTTCATTAAATCGAGTGCGGGATCAATCCAATCCAATGTTCGCGCAGTCTGACGGGCCTGGTTGATTTCCGCTTCATTAAGCCAGGTGCCGGTGGTCCCGGAGGCCATCAGGTTGGTTGTGTCCTGGCGGTGGGGAAGACCCAGGGCATGCCCCAATTCGTGCGAAGTCACCCGAGGCAATGGTTCATCAATGCCGCCCTCGACATTTCGCAACGCCGCAGTGTCCTTCACGAAAATGGCCTCGGGAAAATAAATGCCGTTGTTCGGCATTTCTTTGACGTAGTAGATGTGAAACATGCCGGCGGCCTTCGACGCGTCCGGACGCAGTTTCATTTCACGTTGGGAATGGGAGGGGTTCGCTTCCTCGCGCACGAGCGACTCGAAATAAAAATGCAAACCAGCCCGCGCCCAGACGCCATTCATCTTACCCAGAATGCGAGCGACGTCCTTTTCGGTGAGCGTCGTATGAACTGCGGACGAGTCTTTGGCGGATAACAAATGGACCCGCAACGGGACTAGCAGATAATCATTGAACTCGTTCGTCGCTGCCTGTCCACGTGCCGCAAGAAGGCAAATCACCGCGCTCCCCGTTAGGGCAAGCCATTGGGGCAAAAATCCTGAGAGCTGCATTGGTTGATTCTTTTTCGCTGGTTTTTCGGTGTTGGCTTTTAAGGATATTGCAGCGGCTCCCCAGGGGCGAACTATTTGAGAGAGCCAGTCAAACGGTGTCGCAGCCCCACGTCCTGCACAGCGCTATCCGTTTCTGGAACCAGGGTTGCTCCCATAAGGTAAGAAGTTGATAATTGAAAGTTGACGGTGAGAACAGAACGCGGAGGGCTGACCATCCCGTCCGGAAAATTTTCGTGCAAACATTGTCTTCCGCGGCTAATTTATGCTTATGAGTGCGTTGACGGTCCAATTGCTTCAGGCCTTTGAAAAGCTCCCGGCGGCGGAACGCCAGGAGTTTGTTGAGGAAATCCTGCGTCGGGTGCAGCCGGGCAACGGAACCGTGAATCTCAGTGAGCGCGGTATCCCGGAGGCGCAAGCCGCGGATCTTCGTGCTCGTCTAAAGACTTTCGCCGAAGACTGGGACCGTCCCGAAGCAGCCATCTACGATGAAGACCCAGCCCGGTGACGTCGTTTTGGTTCTGTTTCCGAATTCAGACCTTCGAACTGCCAAGCGTCGCCCGGCACTCGTAATCCAACGCGACAACCTCGGCAGCGGTCTTTCTCAAACGATTATCGCGATGATCTCTACGAATCTTACTCGTCGTGGCCATGCCAGCCGAATATTGGTCAGCACTGGTTCCCCAGAAGGGAAATCTTCCGGATTGCGCCCTCGATTCGGTGATTATGTGTGACAATCTAGCCACCGTATTGGAGACAGAAATTGATTCCAGTCTCGGCCGCTTGCCAGACTTGGGCAGCATTGCGGCCGCGCTCCGACATACGCTGGCACTTTAATTACAACGGACCTTCTACATATTGCTCCGACCCGCTCGACAGGCTATGGTGGCATGGATGAAGCAAGCCACCGCCGTCTTCGTTGCGCTGGTGTGCGTGATGGAGGGGATGGCGCGCGGCCAGCCAGCAGCCAAACTCGAATCGACCAACGTTGTGACTACTAAAACAGCAACCGCTGTCCATACGCACACGAATCGGCTCGCGCGCGAGAAGTCGCCGTACCTGCTCCAGCACCAATACAACCCGGTCGATTGGCATGCCTGGGGAGAAGAAGCGTTCTCGAAGGCGCGGAAGGAGAACAAACCACTGTTTCTGAGCATCGGCTATTCAACTTGCCATTGGTGCCATGTGATGGAACGGGAATCGTTTGAAAGCGAGGACACGGCGAAATTTCTCAACGAGCATTTCGTCAGCATCAAAGTGGACCGCGAGGAGCGCCCGGACGTGGACAAGATTTATATGACGTTCGTCCAGTCCACCACGGGCCAGGGCGGCTGGCCGTTGAATGTATTTCTGACGCCGGACTTGAAACCATTCTTTGGCGGAACGTATTTTCCGCCAGACGACCGCCATGGGAGGTCTAGTTTTACGCAGGTGCTCAAACAAATCCAGAAACTCTGGGAAACCCGCCACGGCGACCTCACCAATTCTGCCGATCAGATGCATGCGCGTTTGGAGGAGGCCACGATGAGCGGAGCGGTGTCGAATCTTCTGCTCACGTCCGAGGCCATTCGAAATGCCGGAGCGCTGTTCAAGGAATCGTACGACCCGCGCCATGGAGGGTTCGGCGGCGCGCCCAAATTTCCGCAGCCCAGCCAGCCGCAGTTTCTGCTGCGCTATGCAAAGCGCTTCAAAGACGAGGACGCTAGTCGCATGGTGCTGCACACCTGCGACCGCATGGCAGCGGGAGGCATACACGATCAGCTCGGCGGCGGCTTCGCGCGCTATTCGGTGGATGCGGAGTGGCTCGTGCCGCATTTCGAAAAAATGCTCTACGACAACGCGCAATTGGCGCAACTCTACCTGGACGCGTTCCTGGTCAGCGGCGACCAGCACCACGCCGAGGCGGTGCGCGACATCCTCGACTATGTCCTGCGCGACATGACCCACTCCGAGGGCGGTTTTTACTCAGCCGAAGATGCGGACAGCGAGGGCCATGAAGGAAAGTTCTATTGCTGGACACGCGAGGAATTGTCAAAGCTGCTCAAGCCCGAGGAATTCAAAGTAGCAGTCCGCTATTTTGGCATCACCGAAAAAGGCAATTTCATCGATCACAGCCATCCTACTCCTTTGCCGAATCAGAACGTGTTGAGCATCGTTGATCCCAAACTTTCCGGGCCGGAGAAAGCTTTGCTGGCGGCCGCCAAAAAGAAAATGTTCGACTCGCGTTCGAAGCGCGTGCGCCCCCATTTGGATGACAAAGTGCTGGCGTCCTGGAATGGCCTGATGCTCGGCGCCATGGCGCGGGCCTATGTGGTACTGGGGGATGAGTTATACCGCGCGGCAGCGGAAAAGAACGCCGGATTTCTCCAATCCAAACTTTGGGACAGCAAAACCAAGACGCTGTACCATCGCTGGCGGGAAGGCGAGCGCGACAACGTGCAGTTGCTTGAGGGTTACGCTTTCCTGCTGTCCGGCGTGATTGATCTGTATGAGGCAACGCTTCAACCCAAACACCTCGATTTCGCCATCGCCCTGGCTGAATCCATGCTGGCAAAGTTTTACGATGCCGAAAACGGAGGCTTCTGGCAAAGCGGCGCCGGCGCGAAGGACCTGATCCTGCGAGTGAAAGAGGATTATGACGGCGCGGAGCCCTCCGGGAATTCAGTCGCCATCATGGCGCTGCTGAAGCTGGGGAAGATCACCGAGCGCAAAGCGTTCACCGAGGCCGGCGAGAAAAGCTTGCGCCTCTTCGCCAATCGACTGGAACGAATTCCGCAAGCAGTTCCCTACATGCTCCAGGCGCTTGATTTCTCACTGGAAGAACCCAAACGCGCGGTAGTGGCCGGCGACCCGTCAAAACCCAAAACTTGCGCTTTGCTGCACGCCATCCATTCGGTTTACCAGCCAAGCAAAGTCGTGCTTGGCAACACGGGCGCGGTCGAGGCATTTGCCAAAACGTTGCCTGCGAAAGATGGCCCCGTGGTTTATCTCTGCACGGGGACTACGTGCCAGTCGCCGACGAGCGAAGTGGGGAAGGTCAAGGAACTGCTGAAGTAACTTCAGATGTAATACATCTTTTCTTTCTGGGCGCGTTCTTCGAGCAATTGCTGAAAAGTGATGGCGTCGGCGGAATCGTCCACGGCACGTTGCAATCGCTGCCAGGCGCGACGCAGTTCCGGCGGACAGGAGGTGTCGCTCAGCGCCGGAGTGTCGAATATGGTCCCATGGACTGCGCGGATCACATCGCCGAGACTAATTTCCGCCGGGGGCTTCCCCAGCAAATAGCCGCCCTCCTTGCCGCGCACGCTGCGGGCGAGGCCCTGGGCTTTCAATTCGATTAAAATCTGGACAAGGTAATTGGCAGGCACCCCTTGTTCGGCCGCGAGATCTTCGACGCGCAACGCTTCCCCGGTCGGATAATGCCGCGCCAACCCAAGCACCGCGCGCGCGGCGTAATCGCTTTTCACCGACAGCTTCACTCCGGCAACTTATGACTGGAAGCTGAAATTTGCAATGAGGAACGGTGATGATAAATCCTCCCAAGTGTGAAACAAGATTCTTGGCCGCGAACAGGGGAAGACTCTTTGAAGTGCGCGCGTATTCCATCGCTCCTGGTTGGGCAAAACGCCCTCCGAATCAAAGCGGCGGAATACGCGCGCACTCCAAACGCTTCGCGATTTTCTCTACGCCGGAACTAATGCGGCTCGATCACTTCAGCTGTTTTTCCATCCATCCCAAAGTCCTGGTCCACATTTCAGGCGTATAAACATGGCCCTGGCCGGCATAGACGACGCTTTGGAATCGGTCCTCCCTGCCGTAAAGCCGATACACCGGGCGCACCGCCGATTCGATGGCATGAATGCCGTCCACGGGTGAAGTTCCGTCCTGGTCGCCGTCCAGAAACAGCACGGGCCGAGGCGCGATCAATGCCACGACCGCGTCGGTATCAAAATGGTTGAGGAGGTTCGGCACGAAATAATAGATGCCGTGGGCCTTGAGTAATTCGTGTTCGATAAGGTTCTGATAACGGGTAAGGCAGCAAATAGGCACGCCGGTCTGGATGCGCTCATCCAGCGCCATCAGCCACCAGCAACGCGTCGCTCCCATGCTCATGCCCATGGCCCCGATGCGGCTGGCATCCACCTCGGGCCGCGACGCGAGATAATCCAGCGCCATCAAATCGTCGCGCAGGATCATGCCCCAGAGCGTGCGCCCGACCCAGAGATTGAACTTGCTAGCGGTCATTTCCCCCTCTCTGCCCGTCTCAGCGGGACCGCCGGGGCCGCGTCCATTCCTCTCTCCGAAGCAACAGGCATCGATACCCAAAACGACGAAGCCACGTTTGGCCAGGGCCGGGCCGGGCGGCTCCGGCGTGTGGCGGGCCTGGAACAATTCGTCCTTGCCGATCTCATACTGGCCGCCGTGCCAGTGACAGTATAAGATAGCGGGGGCTTTCCCGGAAACCTGCTTTGGCAATAGGATATACCCAGGGACAGTTGCGCCCGCGCCGTTATCGAACTGAAATTTTTCCAGAACGTAATCGCCCCGATCTTCGCGTGAGCGCGTTTCGATTTTGGGGGGCTCAGGCCGAGGGGGCAATTTGCCCAGCAACTCCCAGAGTTGCGCCCGGATTTCTCTCCGTTTTTTTTCCCAGGTCTTTTTAGTCCGGGGCGCGGTGAAGGCCGGCGCGATCTGGGCCCTGGCCAGCCAGCGCGCCGCATCGGTTTGGTTTGTCTGGGCCATAAGAATGCTCGCACCGAACGAACTGATTACGATGAACCAATATGGCCGAAGGCAACGGAAGTTGCTATTCATCAACGCGATCTTGCCTTGCTCGGCCAGGAATTCAACAGCGAAGGGGGCACCGCGTCGGCCTGATTTGACAAAGCGATTACTCGGTACAAGTTGGTTTTATGATGTCTTCAGACAATTTTATTAAGGTTGTCGATGGCGAGAACGCCCATGCGCCGGGAGGTGCCCAGGTTTCCGATTCGTCCATATCGCCTGCCCCGCCGGGGCCGATTTCCGACGAGGCCGTGCTGGACGCGTATTCCCAGGCGGTCGTCCATGCGGCGGAGCGAGTCGGGCCGTCAGTCGTGAACATCGAAGTGCGCCGCCGCGATGGGCAGCGCCAGGGCAGCGGCTCGGGTTTCATTATTACGCCGGACGGATTTGTTTTAACCAACAGCCACGTGGTGCACGGGGCGGACAGGATTGAAGTCATCCTGTCGGATGGACGCCGCCCTGACGCGCACCTGGTCGGAGATGATCCTGACACCGACCTGGCGGTGATCCGGGTTTACGCGCCACAGCTCCATCCGGTTGAGCTCGGCGAGTCAAAGAACACCCGTGTAGGCCAACTGGCGATCGCGATTGGAAATCCGTACGGTTTTCAATGCACGGTTACGGCAGGCGTAGTCAGCGCCTTAGGCCGTTCTTTCCGCGCGAACACCGGCCGCCTGATTGACGATATCCTGCAAACCGATGCGGCATTGAACCCGGGCAACTCCGGCGGGCCGCTGGTCAATTCGCGCGGCGAGGTTATTGGCGTCAATACCGCGGTGATTCTGCCCGCGCAAGGCCTCTGTTTTGCCATCGGCATTGGCACGGCCAAATACGTGGCGGGCTGGCTCATCAAAGAAGGCAAAATCCGGCGCAGTTACATCGGGGTGGGCGGGCAAAACGTTCCGCTGCATCGCCGCCTTATGCGTCATTACAGGTTGCCGGCCCCAAGCGGAGTGCTGGTGAT
>WNFL01226229.1_pt2 | contig 13609 bp, 10 predicted proteins | sample 5400361 | NCBI WGS metagenome assembly WNFL01 (sample SAMN13153351, study PRJNA577476) | soil metagenome | isolation source: 40 cm soil on Douglas fir-dominated hillslope | place: USA:California | collected 2013-09-17
CGGAACGAGCCGTAGAAGCTGCTGCTCAGCGCCGCACCCGCGGTCCAGGTCGCGGCCGGCACCAGCTTGTGGCCCAGCTCGTCGTGGTCCCACACCACCATGTTGGCGTTGACGCGCGGCGCGAAGTTGAGCCAGCCGAACAGGCGGCGCGAATCGCTCAGGAAGGTGCTGGTCGAGTAGGCGCGGCGCACGTTGAGCTGCTGGCCGATGACCACGGTGTCCTCGACCCCCACGCCCGGGGAGTTCTGGATCACGTAGGCGCGCCGGTCACGCTCGCTCAGGAAGCGGCTGCTGAAGCTGAAGTAGACCGTGCTCAAGGGCTTCTCGAGCGGCGTGCCGTGGACCAGTCCCAGCGCGCCCAGGGTGCGGGTCGGGAGCGCGAACGAGAACGAGGGCTCGGTCTGGGTGAGGTTGTTGAGCGAGGCCTGGGAGCCGGTCGCGGGGCCGTGGAGCGGGCCGGCGCCGTCGGGGTCGTTCAGGGAGCGGTCGGCGTCGATGTCCTGGCGGCGATCGATCGCGGCGCTGATGCTGGCCCAGTCGGCGTTGTGCGAGATCGACAGGCTCGAGGTCAGGAAGCGGTTGAGCCGGTCGGCCAGCGTGTTGCCGTAGTCGGGCGTGATGCTGAAGGCGGTGTTCGAGACGAAGTTGGCGCGCGCGGCCAGCCGGGTGCGCGGGCTCAGGTCCTGGCCGTGGTCGGCGATGAAGTCCCAGTTGGTGGTGCGGGCCCGCTCGTCGCGCACGTAGTTGCCCATCACCGAGCCCTCGAAGGCGTAGAGCAGCTTGTAGAAGCTCTCGCCGTGCAGCCGCCACGAGGGCTGCTGTTGGTAATAGTCGCCGGTCAGGGTGAAGTCCATGTAGTCGCTGAGCGCCCAGTAGTAGCCGGCGTTGCGCAGGAACTGTCCGGACCGGTTGTTGAGCCCGAGCTCGAACTGCGGGAACAGGAACCCGGAATGGCGTCCGGGCTTGATCGGGAACACCCAGAACGGCAGCGCGAGCAGCGGCACGTTGCGGATGTAGAACACCACCGGCTTCGCGATCAGCTTGTCCTTGAGATAGATCTTCATCCAGTGGGCGGCGAAGTGATAGTGCGGCTCGGGCAGGTCGCAGGTGCTGTAGACCCCGTTCATAACGTCGAGCTCGTTGTCGCCGGCCTTGCGGATGCGCTCGCCATGGTAGAGGCCGCGCTCGTAGGCGGTCTGGGCCTCGTAGATGTTGCCGACCCGCGACCCGAGGTCGTAGGTCATCATCCAGCCGGTGACCTTGTCGCCGCGGTCGAACAGCTGCGGGTTGCCCTCGGCGACCAGGGTCTGGCGGTCGACGTCGTACTGGACCCGGCGCGAGCGCAGCTCGAGGTCCTGGTAGGTGAGGTGGGCGTCCTGGTCGAGCACGATGCGGCTCTTGGGCACCACGAACTCGATGCGGCGCGCGTCGTAGTTGACGCGTTCCTTGCGCGCCGCGACCGTGTCCTTCTCGGCGACCCCGAGCCGGTACTCGCCCACCGCCCGACCCTGGACCCGCGCCCGGTCGATCTTGCGGTCGCGGAAGAACACCGTGATCGTGTCGCCGTCGGCGAAGTTGCGCTCCGAGGTCTGGCCGGGTCGCGGCACGCCCTGGTAGTCGTTGCGCGCGTGGCCGAGCGCGACCAGGCTGTCGATCGCGTCCCTGGTGATGAACACGTCCACCCGCTCGCCGGTGAGCCGGCTGGTCTCGCCGACCACGGTGGGGCGCACGCCGCGGTAGTCCATCACCGCGTGGCCGCGGACGATGACGCGCTTGAGGACGCGCTGGTCCGCCATCACCTCGATCGAATCGCCGGTCACCGTGGTCTCGTCGTCCCACACCCGCGGGCTGCCGGTGAGCCAGCCGTGGTCGGCGCGGTCGTCGAACAGCGCGTGGTCGGCGGTGGCCTGGAGCGTGTCGCGCACCACCCGCACCGAGTCGATGGCCTCGGCGACCCGGGTGTCGGTGTTGACCTTGAGCCGCACCGCGCGCATCTCGAGGACGCGGCCGTCCTTGTCGGTCGCGCGCAGGACCGGGTTGATGGTCGCGACCGCGAGGTGGCGCGCGCGGTCGTAGTCGATGGCCTCGGCGTCGAGCGCGATCTTGTTCTTGTCGTCGAAGCCGCGCACCTTGCCGCGCGCCTCGACCCGGGACGAGTCGCGCAGGTAGACCGCGCGCTCGCAGATCAGGCGCTGGTCGCCGTCCTGTCCGGTGACGCCGCCGGTCAGCACGGCGCGGCCGGTGCGGCGGTCGTAGGTGCCGGCCGGGGCGTGCAGGGTGCCGTTCTTGTCGTTGACCACCACGTTGCCGCTCAGGTCGAGCACGTCGGTGCTCTCGGCGTACGAGGCCCGGTCGCAGGTCACGGTCGCGGTGCTGTCCACCATCCGCACCCGGTTCTCGAGGTAGAGCATGCCCTGGGCGCGCACGTAGCGGCCGTCGTCGGCGGTGATCACGGTGCGCTCGCGCGTGATCTTGACGTTGCCGTGGAGCAGCACGATGTCGCCCTCCGGCTCGTGACTCCCCGAGACGTGGTCGGCGGCGATGTTGAGCGGCGGCCCCGGGGTGTCGGCGCGGCGCGCGGGGGCCGGGGTGGCGGTGGCGACCGCCAGCGCCAGGGCCGCGAGCGCCAGGACCGCGATCGCGGCTCTCACAGCCATTCCCCGGGCGCGCCGCCGAAGGCTTCCATCGCCTCGCCCACCGCGAACAGCGAGCCGGTGAGGAGGGCCGGCGCCGCGGCGGTGGCGCGCTCGAGCGCGCGGCGGCAGGCGCTCGCGACGTCGGGCGCCGTCTCGGCCTCGAAGCCGGCGGCGCGCGCGATCGCCGCCAGCTCGGCGGGGTCGCGGGCGCGCTCGCTGCGCGAGCGGGTGGCGATGACGCGCGGCACCGGCAGCGCCGGCGCCAGGGCGGCGAGGAAGGCGGCCGGGTCCTTGTCGCGGGACAGCGCCAGCACCAGCGTCGCGGGTGCCAGCGGCACCGCCCGGCACCACGCCGCCAGCGCCCGCGCGCCGTCAGGATTGTGCGCCCCGTCCCACCACAGCCGGGGCTCGCCCGCGCAGCGCTCGAAGCGCCCCGGCCAGCGTGCCGCCGCGAGCCCGTCCGCGATCGCCCGCGGCGGAATCGCCACCCCGCGCGCGGCGAGCGTCTCGAGCGCGGCGACCGCGAGGTCGAGGTTCGCGGACGGAACGCCGGGAGCGCCGAGCCCGCCGGCTTCGACCCGTGCCGGCCGCGGCGTGATGAGCGGCGCATGGCACTCGGCCGCGACCCGCGCCACCACCGACGCGGCCACCTGGCTCCCGGCGCCGTTCACGACCGGCACGCCGGGCTTGATGATGCCGGCCTTCTCGGCCGCGATGCGCTCGATGGTGTCGCCCAGGATCTCGGTGTGGTCGAGCCCGATCGAGGTGATGACGCACACCTCGGGGGTGATGACGTTGGTGCAGTCGAGCCGGCCGCCGAGCCCGACCTCGACCACCGCCCACTCCGCCCCGCGCGCCGCGAAGTCGTCGAACGCCAGCGCGGTGCACACCTCGAAGAAGGTGCGGTCCCTTCCCGCCGGCAGGCTCTGCAGGTGCTCGAGCCGGGCGGCGAGCCGGGCTTCGTCGGCCCAGCGCCCGTCGACGCGGATGCGCTCGCGGAAGTCCACCAGGTGGGGCGAGGTGAAGAGCCCGGTCCGGAGCCCGGCGGCGCGCAGCACGCTCGCGACCCGCGCGCACACCGATCCCTTGCCGTTGGTCCCGGCGACGGTTGCCGAGCGCCTCGAGCAGCGCCCGCGTGCCATCGAGCCCGAGCTTGTCCTTGCGCCGCTCGAGACCGTAGAGCGCTTCGAGGCGGGTGTGGAGCGCGAGGCTCACCGGTTCACGAGGCGGGCCGGGGATTGCCGTCGGTGGCGCGCTCGCGCCACGCGGCGTGGGGAGACGGCCGGCCGGCGCGCGCGAAGCCCGCGGTCGAGCGCCAGAAGAACTCGAGCAGCCGCGCCACCTCGTCGTGCATCTGCTTGCGGTGGACGATGCGGTCCACGAAGCCCTTCTCGAGCACGAACTCGGCGCGCTGGAACCCGGGCGGCAGGTCCTCGCCGATGGTCTGGCGGATGACGCGCGCCCCGGCGAACCCGACCAGCGCCTTGGGCTCGGCGAGGATGAGGTCGCCGAGCGAGGCGTACGAGGCCAGCACCCCGGCGGTCGAGGGGTCGGTGAGGATGGACACGAACGGCAGCCGCTCATCTTGAAGTCGCGCCAGCAACGCGGAGGTCTTGGCCATCTGCATGAGCGAGAGGATGCCCTCCTGCATGCGCGCGCCGCCGGTCGCCGAGACCACGATCAGCGCGCGCCGCTCTTCGATCGCGGCCTCGATCGAGCGCGCCACCTTCTCGCCCACCACCGAGCCCATGCTGCCGCCCATGAAGAAGAAGTCCATCACCGTGAGGCTCACCGGCTTGCCGCCCACGGTCGCGACCCCGGACAGCGCCGCGTCCTTCATGCCGGTGTCCGCCTGCGCCGCCTTGAGCCGGTCGGGGTAGCGCATCTTGGCGTCGCGGAACTCGAGCGGGTCCGCGGCCTCGAGGTCGGCGAAGCGCTCCTGGAACGAGTCGGGATCGACGAGGAAGCCGAGGTAGGTGCGCGCCGGGACCCGGAAGTGGTGGTCGCACTTGGGGCAGGTCCAGAGGTTCTCCTCGAGCACGGTCTGGAACAGCGCCTCGCCGCAGCTGTCGCACTTGGTCCACAGCCCCTCGGGAACCTCGGGCTTGGGCTCCTTGCGCCGCTTGATGCCGGTGCGCTCGCGCTTGAGCCAGGACATGGACGATCAGCTCTCCGGGTGGGGAAGCGTCTCGGGAGTACCCCGCGCGAGCGCCGGCGGGTCCTGCCACTGCATGATCAGCGCATCTTCTCCCGACTCACGATAATACCCGCGCCGCAACCCCGCCAGCCGGAAACCATGGCCGCGATAGAGCGCCTGCGCCGCGAAGTTCGACACCCGCACCTCGAGCGCGATGCGGCTCACGTCGGCGGCGCGGGCGCGCTCCAGCAGGTCCTCGAGCAGCAGGCGCGCGAGGCCGTGGCGGCGCGCCTCGGGGATCACCGCCAGGTTGCCGAGGTGGCCCTCGCCGGGGCCGAGCCACGCGACCAGGTAGCCGGCGATCCGGCCTTCGAGCTCGGCGACGCGCGCGTGCACCATCGGCAGCCCGAGCTCGGAGCGGAAGAACTCGGGCGTCCACGGGTCGGGGAACACGCGGCGCTCGATCGCCACCACCGCGTCCACGTCGGCGGGCGCGAGGGGGCGCAGCACGCGCGGCAGCCCGGCGAGCGCCTTGTGCCGCACCCGCTCCTCGGCCTGGGCGGCGCGCACGTAGAGCGGTGCCAACGGCTGGCCGGGCGCGGGCAGCCCGCCCGCCGGCCCGGCCGCGAGCGTCGCGGCGGCGGCGAGGTCGCGGGCCGAGAGCCCCTCGGCGCGCCACGCCGGCTCGGCGCTGCCGGGATGCGCGGCCTCGAGCGCCGCGTGCTCGCGCGCCGCCCCCGGCCCCACGAACCGCACCGGCTCGTCGCGCAGCAGCGTCAGGCACTCGGCGGTCGCCTCGAGCACCTGGGCGACGTCGCCGACGCGCGGGGCGGCGAGCAGCGTCACGCGCCCGCGCGGGTCGGCGCGGAAGAACCCGGCGTAGAGCTCGCGCCGGCCCGCGGGCACGAGCGGCACCACCAGCGCGCGCTTGGCCGCGGCACCGTGCGCCAGGCTCGCGAGCGACGAGGCGCCGAGCAGGCGCGCCCCCGAGGCCAGCGCCAGCGCCTCGGCGGTGGCGAGGCCGACGCGCACGCCGGTGAACGAGCCGGGGCCGAGATCGGCGGCGAGCCAGCCGAGATCGCGCGCCTCGACCTTCGCGCGCTTGAGCGCCTCGCCCACCAGCGGGGTGAGCCGCCGGGTGTGCCCGAGGCCGACGTCCTCGACCAGGTGGACGCGGACGGCGCCGTCGGCGCCGCACACCAGCACCTCGACGTGCGGGGTCGCCGACTCGATCGCGAGCCCGGCGCGGGCGGTGTCATCGCCGTTGGTCCCCTTCGCGCGGCCGGCGCCTTTCGCGCGCCCGCGGCGCGCCGGGCGCTTCACCCGTGCCGCCCGCGCGGGCGCGCACCGGCGGTGGCGCCGGCGCGCCACGCCTCGAGCAGCGTCTCGGCGCGCGCCCGGTCGCGCCCCGCCGCCACGCGCGGGGTGAGGGTGCGCTCGGTCTCCGAGACCACCTCGAACGTGACGATCAGCGCGCGCTCGCGCAGCGGGGCCGGCAGCCGCTCGCCCCACTCGACCACCAGCACGCCGCGCTCGGCCTGCTCCTCGATACCCAGCGTCTCGGCGCCGGGCGGCTCGACGCGGTAGAGGTCGAGGTGGATGAGGTAGAGCCGCCCGCGGTACTCGTTGATGAGCGTGAACGAGGGGCTGCGCACCCGCGCCTTGCAGCCCAGGCCGCGCGCCAGGCCGGCGACGAAGCGGGTCTTGCCGGCGCCGAGCGGGCCGCTCAGCACCACCACGTCGCCGGCCTCGAGAGCGGGGGCGAGCCCGGAGCCCAGCGCCTCGGTCTCGGCGACCGAGCCGGAGCGCCGCGTGTCGGCCGCGGCGCCCCCGATCGGGGGCGCGCTCACGGCCGGCGCGGCGTGAGCGTCACGAGCGGCAGGATCATCTCCTCGACCGAGATGCCGCCGTGCTGGAACGAGCCCTTGTACTGGCGCTCGAACTCGTGGAAGCGCGTCGGGTAGACGAAGTAGTAGTCCTCGCGCGCCAGCACGTAGTTCTTGTTGACGCCGTCGTCGGGCAGCATGTAGTCGCGCGGCCGGCGCACGATCACCGCCATCTTGGAATCGGTGTTGAGGTTGACGCCGAACTTGTAGCGCAGGCTGGTCGAGGTGTCGCGGTTGCCGTACACCAGCGCCGCGCGCCGCCCCAGCACCGCGCCGTGGTCGGTGGTGAGCACGATCGTGACGTCCTGGTTCGAGAGCGCGCGCAGGATGTCGTAGAGCGGGCTGTGGACGAACCACGCCTTCATCACCGAGCGGAACGCCGCCTCGTCGGGGGCTAATTCCTGAAGGATTTCGCTCTCCGAGCGCCCGTGGGCGAGGATGTCGAGGAAGTTGAACACCATGCTGACCAGCGACAGCCCGGCGAGCGAGTTGATCTGGCGCCGCGTGCTGTGGGCCTCGTCGGCATCGTAGATCTTGATGTACTTGGGCGGCTTCTCGGGGGTGGCCTTGAGGCGCTCGAGCTGGAAGTCGAGCAGCTGGCGCTCGAAGCGGTTCTTGGTCCGCTCGTCGTCGGTGTTCTCCTGCCACAGGTCGGGGTGGCGCTGGCGCAGCTGGGCGGGCAAGAGGCCTGAGAAGATGGCGTTGCGTGAGTAGGGCGTGGCGGTGGGCAGGATCGCGAGCAGTAGTACTCGCGCTTGACGTTGAACAGCTCCTCGAGCAGCGGTTCGAGCGTGAACCACTGGTCGAGCCGCATGCAGTCGATGACGATGAAGAACACGCGCCGCCCGGCCTTGAGCTGCGGCACCACCGCGTGGCGCACCACGTCGGTCGAGAGCATCGGGCGCCCGGTCGGGTCCTGGGCCTGGACCCAGTGCGGGTAGTGCTCCTCGATGTAGCGCCCGAAGTCGATGTTGAGGCTGCGGCGGAAGTCCTGGTGGGCCTGCTTGAGCCCGGCCTCGGGCACGTCGTCGAAGCGCACGTCCCAGCGCGCCACCTCGGCCGCCAGGTCCACCCACGCGCTCCAGTCGAGCCGGCGCAGGTCGAGCCCCTGCCAGCGCTGCATCTCGGCGACGTAGTCGCGCGAGCGCTGGGTGTCCTGGAGCTTCTGCGAGTCGAACACCCGCTTGCAGGCCAGGAACACCTGCGAGGGGTTGACCGGCTTGATCAGGTAGTCGGTGATCTGCTTGCCGATCGCCTGGTCCATGAGCGTCTCCTCCTCGCTCTTGGTGACGAGGATGACCGGCACCCCCAGGCCGCGGGACTGGATCTCGTTGAGGGTGCCGAGCCCGCCCAGCCCCGGCATCATCTCGTCGAGCAGCACCACGTCGTAGCGGCCGCGCGCGAGCTCGGCCAGCGCGTCCTCGCCGTTGGGGGTGGCGGTGACGGCGAAGCCCTTTTGTTCCAGGAACTTATCTCGTCGTCGGCCCACAGGATGCGGCGGCGGGGTTCGTCGGTCATCGGGGCGATGGTACCCGCTGGCCCCCGCCGGGCCAAGCCGGACCCCCGCGCGCGGGAGCGGGCCGGGCGGGCGGTGCGGGGCCCTTGCCGCGCAACTTGGGGGCCCGGGCGTGCGTAGCCTGTTGCGTCACGAGGAGGATACCGCCATGTCCCGCCATGCACGTGCCGCCTTCCCGCTCCTGCTCATCGCCGCACTCGCCTCACCCGCCGCGGCCGAGACCTGGGAGCGAAGCTTCGATGTCACCGGAGAGCCCACCCTGGCGCTTCGCACCAACGACGGCAACGTCGAGGTGGAGAGCTGGAACCGAAAGACGATCGGCATCCGCGTGGTGACGAGCGGGTGGCGTCTTGGCCCGCGCGGCGTGACCGTGGATGCCCGCCAGAGCGGCGACCGCGTCGACGTCGAGGTGCGCACGCCGCACTGGGGCTTCTGGATCGGAACCAGCAGCGAGGTGCACATCGTGGTTCAGATGCCTGCCCGGGCGACGCTCGACGTGCACACCGGCGACGGCTCCGTCTCGGTGCAACCCCGGGCCGGGGACATCCGGGTTCACACCGGCGACGGATCGATCACCGCCACCGGCCTCAAGGGCGAGATCTCGCTCGAGACCGCCGACGGCCGCGTGAGCGCGACCAACCTCGATGGCCGGGTGCGGGTCCACAGCGGCGACGGCCACCTGTCGGTGAGCGGCCGCTTCGACGGGCTCGAGCTGACGAGCGGCGACGGCGGCATCGAGGCGCGCGTGGAGCCCGGCTCGCGGGTGATGGGCGAGTGGCTGGTGCGCACCGGCGACGGGCGCGTCCACCTCGGCGTGCCGCGCGATCTCAAGGCCGACCTCGACGTCCACACCGGCGACGGCGGCATCACGCTCGACCTGCCGGTCGCGATCACCGGCCGGGTCACGCACTCGACCGTGGTCGGCGCGATGAACGGCGGCGGCCCGCCGATCATGATCCGGAGCGGGGATGGATCGATCACGATTGGGCCGGTGTAGGAGCTCCGCGCCCGCGGCCATGCTGCTGCGCTTGTGCGAGCGCGGCGCCGCTTGATGCAGAATTAACTTGACGGCTGATGCGGTGTGCGACGTCTGCACACCGCATGCCCCTCGTGCGACACACGCCCTCACGAGCATAGACGCGCGCCCGCCTGCACGCGCGATGCTCCGCTCCCGCGAAGTCGTGGAGCGGGGCGTTGCGCGCTCTGCGGGGCTCTACGAGCGTCGAAAACCCGCATGATAAAATTGAGCCAACCCGCCCCCGGGAAGGGCTCGCCATCATGCGCGCCTACTCGCTGTCCCATCTCAGCGACCCCGAGCTGATCCGTAGCCTCGCCACGCTCCTCGCCCAGGAGCGCACCGCCACCGCCGCCGTGCTCGCCCACATCGCCGAGGTCGATGACCGGCGACTCTACGTACCGGCGGGCTACCCCTCCATGTACGCCTACTGCGTCGGCGAGCTGCACATATCCGAAGATGCCGCCTACAAGCGGATCCGGGCGGCCCGTGCCGCGCGCGAGTTTCCGGTCATCTTCGAGGCCGTGGCCGACGGGCGACTCCACCTGACCGCCGTGAGCCGGCTGGCTCCCTACCTGACGCCCGAGAACGCCGCCGACCTGTTGGCCGAGGCCCGCGACCGGACCAAGGCCGAGATCGAGGAGCTGCTCGCCCGCCGCTTCCCAGGCTCGGAATCCCTGGGGCTCATGGTGGCACTCCCAACACCGTCTCCCCGAGGGGACGGCCAACTGGTTCCGGAACCAGTTGAGCAGGTCGATTCCGACACACCCCCCCTTGCGCCGGCGCAAGTGGGTCCGCCCTCGAAGGTCGCGCCGGTGGCCGCCGAGCGGTTCCTCATCCAGGCCACGGTCGGCCGGACGACGCAGGAGAAACTACATTACATCCAGGACCTACTCGGCCATGAGCTGCCCTCGGGCGACCTGGCCCAGGTGCTCGACCAGTCGTTCGACGCCATGATCGAGAAGCTCGAGAAGCGCAAGTTCGCCGCGACCTCCCGACCGCGCCGCGGTGGCCGCCCGAGCACGAACCCTCGCCATATCCCGGCGCACGTGAAGCGCGCTGTGTGGGCCCGCGACGGCGGGCAGTGCACGTTCGTGAGCGAGAGCGGGCACTGCTGCCAGGCGCGAAAGATGATCGAGTTCGATCACGTCGAGCCGGTGGCGCGCGGGGGCACGGCCACGGTGGCGGGGATCCGGCTGCGGTGCCGGGCGCACAACCAGTACGGGGCGGAGTGCGCGTTCGGGGCGGGGTTCATGCACGAGAAGCGCGAGGCGGCCCGGCACGCCGCCGAGGCGCGACGCAGCGCGGAGCAGGTCCGAGCCGCTACTGCCCGCGCCGCGGCGGAGGACGTGATTGCCCCGCTGCGCTCGCTCGGCTTCAGCGCCACGGAGGCCCGGCACGCGGCAAAGCTATGCGAAGCCATCCCCGACGCCCCGCTCGAGCACCGCGTGCGCCGGGCGCTCTCGTACTTCCATCTGCCGCGGACCCAAGCACAGCCCGCGGCGGGCCAGCGGACCGCGCCGTGAGGGGCGCCCGCGCGCGATGCGGGCTGCGCGGGCAAGCCCCCGCGCCGTGAGGGACGCCCGCACACGATGCGGGGAGCGCAGGCACGCCCCCGCCGCCCGTCCGCGTCTACCGCCCGGCCGCCAGCGGCTTCGTGATCTCCCCCAGCAGGTCGGGCTTGGACGGATCGCGCTCGAGGTCGGGGTAGCGGCCGCCGCCCTTGTAGTCGAGCTTGCAGGTTTTGAAGTTCACGCCGTTCTGGACCAGCAGCTCGAGCGGCTCGTTGAGCGTGCGCGTCGCCTTGATCGCGGCGCGCAGGATCTCCTTGGTCTCGCCGCGGCCGTTCACCGCGATCAGCTTCATCCCCGGGGCCACGCCTGCCTTGGCGGCGGACATGCCGGGCACGACGTCGCTGATCGCCCCGCCCTCGCCCAGCAGAAGCCCGATCGTGAAGCGCTCGTCCATGTTCTTGCGCGCGTTCTCCTGGGCGGCGTAGTACTCGGGGACGGTGTCACCGAACGCCATCCGCCAGCCGCCGCCGGTGATGCCGCCGAGCGGGCTCCGGCCGGTCGAGTTGAGCCGCTGGTCGAGGAACGCGCGCCAGTCGTAGGCGGCGACCTCGTTCAGCGTCGCGACCACGTCGTCGAGGGTGTAGGGCACGATCTTCGGATCGCCGCTCTCGCCGCCGTGGAACTTGCGGCAGAAGTCGTCGAGCGAGCGCTGGCCGCTCGTGAGCTGGCGGATCGTGACGTCGGCCTCGAGCCAGATGAGCACGGCCTCGTTGTAGTAGTCGTTGCTGCGCCGCCACTCGGTCCACTCGGGCGGCGTGCCGGTGAGAAGCTGCGCCCCCACGGCGGTGTCGAGCAGCGGCCGCCAGGTGCGGCCGGGACGCTGGTCGAGGTAGGCGCCGATCTGGGCCAGGCTCTGGCGCCACAGCGGCGGGCGCAGCAGCCCGGTGCGCCCCTGGAGCACCAGGCCCAGGTAGCTCGTGAGGCCCTCGTACACCCACAGCAGCTCGCCCTTCATGGGCTGCTGGTAGTCCGGGGTGGCGAGGCCGGCGGGGCGGCGGTACTTGCCGTTCCACGAGTGAACGAACTCGTGCGGCAGGAGGCCGGTCGAGGTCTTGCGCAGCGCCGGGTCGAGGAGGGTGCGCTCGAACACGCGGTTGTCGCTCGACTCGTGGTGCTCGAGACCGAAGTGCGCGACCTGGTCGCTCAGCGTGTAGAGGAAGTGGTAGCGCCGGTAGTGCTGGGCGCCGAACAGCGCGGCGGCCTCGGCGACCAGGCGCTGGTAGCCGGCGATCAGGTCGGCGGGCATCTCGAGCGCCTCGCGGCTGTCCGCGACCTCGTCGATGAAGTGCGCGGGCACCGCACTGGGCGTGAGCGGAATGCGGCGGAAGTAGAGTCCCGCGGCCACCGGCGAGTCCACGAGCCGGGTGAGCGAGACGGGCAGGAAGTCGACGCGGTCGCCGGCGTCCTGGGCCACCGGCAGCGCGGTGCCGTACTTCCAGCCGAGCGGGAGCCGCAGCCGCACCGTGTAGGTCCAGCTGTCGCTGGTGCCGCCCGCGGGGTAAAGCAGCAGCTGGTTCCAGCTCAGCACCACGAGGTTCGGAGTGGCCGAGGCACCGCCGGTGAAGCGCCCCTCGGGGCCGGGCGGCAGGAAGTCGAACGTCACCTCGACCGCCTTCGCCCCCGCCGGGACGTCGAGGTGGAACGCGAACATGTCCACGTCATCGCGCCGCCACGGGATCGGCTTGCCGGCGGCGGTGACGCGCAGGCCGGCGATGTCCATGACCGGACCCGTGGGGCCGTGCTCGCCCGGAATCCACTTGGGGTAGTAGAGCGTGAGCGGCCCGGGCGCGGCCGCTTGATCGGCGCCTCGCGCGCGTCCACCTCGAGCGTGATCGGGGCCGCGGCGTGAGCGCTCGGAAGCCAGGCGAGGACGGCGAGCAGCAGCGTGGCCAGGAACACGGGGCGTGAACGACCGTACGACATCGCGTCCTCCTTGGGGCTCGGGTTCCGCACCCGCGTTCGCATCGAGCGGGTCGGGATCGGCAGGGCGGCGGTGCCGCCCGGGTTCAGGTCGGGAAGCTGATGACGATGGTGGTGCCCTGTCCGGGCTCGCTGTGGCGGATGAACAGGCGCCCGGCATGGTAGTCCTCGACCACGCGGCGCGCGAGCGCGAGCCCGAGGCCCCAGCCGCGCGGCTTGGTGGTGTAGCCGGGCTCGAAGGCGCGGCGCTGCTCGGCGGCGCCCATGCCGCGCCCGTTGTCGCGCACCACGACCTCGACCGCCTCGGACTCCGCGCGCCGCTCGACCGTGACCTCGATCAGGCCCGGGCGCTTGTCGAGCGCCGTGTGGGCGTTCGAGAGCAGGTTCTCGAGCGCCCACTCGATCAGCTCGCGGTTGATGTTGATGGGCGGAACCTCCTCGTAGCGCTCGCGGATCTCGACCTCGCCCGCGGCCTGGGGCAGACGGCGGCGCACGTACTGGACCGCCTCGCGCACCACCGGGGTCACGTCCTGGAGCTGGAGCAGCGGCACCGAGCCGACGTGGCTGAAGCGCTGGGCCACCTTGTTGAGCCGGTCCACGTCGCGTTCCATCTCCTCCAGCGTCTCCTCGAGCTCGGCGCGCGCCAGCCGCACCTCGGGCGCTCCGGCGCCGGCGGCCTCGGCGTTCCCGCGCAAGAGCTCGACCCAGCCCATGAGCGAGGACAGCGGGGTGCCGAGCTGGTGGGCGGTCTCGCGCGCCATGCCCACCCAGATGGTGCGCTTCTCGGCCTGCTGGATGCCGCGCAGCCCGAGCAGGCCGAGCGCCAGCAGCATCACCACGCCGGCGACCGAGATGAACGGCATCCAGCGCAGCCGCTCGAGCACGTCGGGCTCGCCGTAGTGGACCGCGCCGAGCCGCTGGCGGG
>WNFL01413913.1_pt1 | contig 13608 bp, 11 predicted proteins | sample 5400361 | NCBI WGS metagenome assembly WNFL01 (sample SAMN13153351, study PRJNA577476) | soil metagenome | isolation source: 40 cm soil on Douglas fir-dominated hillslope | place: USA:California | collected 2013-09-17
CGGATGGTAATGTGCGGCGCGAACACCTGTTTACCCTGGCTGTCGAGAAGGAACGACGACTTGCGATAAAGACTGCCGCCGCTCGTCGCGTTGACGTAATGGCCGATGAGGCCGGTGGCGACGGGTGCTTCGTAGAGCACCGGACATTCGAGCGTCGACAGTTGGCGCGCTCCGAGGCGGCGGGCCGTGCGTTCGCCGGCAATGCGGCCGATCTTCACCGCGCCGTCCAGATCGCCCGGCGATCGCGCCACGGTGTACCAGTCGTCGCGCTGCATCGCGCCGTCCTCTTCACCAATGACCGAGCAGTAGATGCCGTGGCGCGAGCTGGCGTAGCCGCCCGAGAAGCCGTGGGTGTTGGCGTAGACGAATTGCGCCTCGTGCAGCGACACCGTCGCGCCGTCCGAGTTGGTCAGACGGCGGTCGACCGCCAGCGCTGCCGCTTCGCACTCGCGCCCAAGCTCAATTGCCGCTTCGACCGACAGGTCCCACGGGTGGTAAAGGTCGAGGTCGGTCCAGTCGCGGGCGAGGAGCTTCGGATCCGCCGGACCCGCGCAATCATCCTCGGCGGTGTACCGCGCGATCGCCAGCGCCTTGGCGACGGTGTCGCGGATCGCAGCGTCGGAGAAGTCCGCCGTGCTGGCGTGGCCGCGCCGCGCGCCAACATAGACGGTGACCCCGATGCCCTTGTCGCGGTTGTAGGCGATCGTTTCGGCATCACCCTTGCGCACCGTCACGGAAAGCCCGAAGGCCTGCGAGATCTCGGTTTCGGCGGCGCTCGCACCTCCGGTTCGCGCAGCGCTGAGGACGCCGTCGGCGACCGCGGAGAGCGCGTCTGAGGTCAGTGGGAATCGAGTGGCGGGCGCGGCGAGCGTCACGACAGCAGGATCGGTCATCGACGGACTCTGGTGGGCGGCGTGAGGCGACCCTGAACGCCTCCGACGGGGTGGCGCACTAGCTGCATCGGCATCTCGCGCCAACCGGTGAGGTTCCTAGTATGATAGCAAAGGCGCTCCACCCCCGACCGGCCGCCGTGCGACGATCCGACGAAACCGCCCACCTAGCCGACCAGGAGACCGGGCAGCCCTCGAAAACACAGCGCAAGGCCGAGATGGGCGCGCTCCAGGCCTTGGGTGAGGCGCTGCTCGACGTCGGCCCTGAGCGTCTGGCCGAGTTGGAGCTTCCGGAAAGGCTCGTCGAGGCGCTCGAGGCCGCGCGGCGGATCAAGCAACGCGAGGCACGTCGTCGGCAGCTCCAGTTCATCGGCCGGCTGATGCGCAACATCGATGCGGCGCCGGCTGCTTTCGGAAGGCGAGGCGCTCGAAGCGCTTTGCGCCGAACGGGCGACTGCCGACAAGCAGCGCCTGGCCGCATTGGTCGAAAGTGTGCACGCCGAGCGTGCGACCGGCCAACCGCCGCGCGCGTACCGCGAGCTGTTCCGCGTCTTGAACGCTCTGCTAGTGTGCTGAGTCAGGAGTTCCGACGATAAAGGAGCGCGCGGATTTGGCGGCCAGGCAAGGCGCGAGGCCGACAGCGTAGCTTGGGCTACGGTGAGGCCGAGCAACGCCGCATGGGCGTCAAGGCCGCCGCGAACTATCAAGCGAATTTCTGACTCAGCACACCAGGATTCTCGATGATCGACCTGCCATGACCGACTCACCTTCGCTCTCGATCGGACTCGTTTCGATCAGCGACCGCGCCTCCGCGGGCCTCTACGAGGACAAGGGCATCCCCGGCCTCAGGGAGTGGTTCGCCGCCGCGCTGCGTACGTCGTGGCGAATGGAAACGCGGCTCATCCCCGACGAGCAGCCATTGATCGAGCGCACCCTCATCGAGCTCGTCGATACGGTGGGTTGCGACCTGGTGCTGACCACCGGCGGCACCGGCCCGGCGCCGCGTGACGTCACCCCCGAAGCAACGCTCGCCGTCGCCCACAAGGTCCTGCCAGGTTTCGGCGAGCAGATGCGCCAGGTGAGCCTGCGGTATGTGCCCACCGCGATCCTCTCGCGGCAGGTCGGCGTCATCCGCGGTCGCGCGCTGATCCTCAATCTTCCGGGTCAGCCCAAGGCGATCAAGGAGACGCTCGACGGCGTGTTTCCCGCCGTGCCCTATTGCCTCGATCTTATCGGCGGGCCCTACGTCGAGACCCACGACGAAGTCTGCAAGGCGTTCCGCCCGAAATCGGCGCAGCGTCCGCCGCAGAGCTGACGCGCGTATGCACGCAACCGGCGCGAACCAGCCGCCGCCGTTCGAGGGCCGCAACCTCTACCTCGCCGATCGCGCGCTGCAGGATGCCGCGAGCCGCGAGGGCGCGCCCTGGGCGCACGAGCGCCTGACCGCGTGGGGCGAGTTGCTCGGCCGCGCGGAGACCTTCGCGCTGGCCACCCGCGCAAACCGCTACGCACCGGAGCTTCGCAGTCACGACCGCTTCGGCGAGCGCATCGACGAAGTCGCCTTCGACCCGGCGTGGCACGAGCTGATGCGCCTCGCGATGCGCGAGGGCGAGCACTGCGCCCCCTGGCTCGAGCCCCGCGATGGCGCGCAGGTGGCCCGTGCCGCCGCGTATCTCCTGCACGCCGAAGTCGAGAACGGCACGCAATGTCCGTTGACGATGACCTACGCGGCGGTTCCCGTGCTGCGGCGGCACGCCGCTGGCCTCGCGCCGCTCGCCGATCTGTGGCTGCCGCGCATCCTAGGGCGCGAGTACGATCCGCAATCGCTGCCCGTCGCCGCCAAGAGCTCCGCACTGATCGGCATGGGCATGACCGAGCGGCAAGGCGGCTCCGACGTTCGCGCCAACCTCACGCGCGGCGAACGCACCGCGGACGGCAGCTACCGGCTCACCGGACACAAGTGGTTCTTCTCGGCACCGATGTGCGACGCGCATATGGTGCTCGCCCAAGCCGCCGGCGGACTGTCGTGCTTCCTGCTGCCACGCATGCTGCCGGACGGTACGCGCAACGCCGTGCGCATCGTCCGCCTCAAGGACAAGCTCGGCAACCGCTCGAATGCGTCGTCCGAGGTCGAGTTCGACGGCGCTCACGCCTGGCTCCTCGGCGAGGAAGGTCGCGGCGTGCCGGTCATCATCGAGATGGTCCAGCACACGCGGCTCGATTGCGCGATCGGCAGCGCGGGTCTCATGCGGGGCGCCGCGGCCCAGGCGGTGCATCACGCAACGCATCGCCGCGCTTTCGGAAGACGGCTCGTCGAGCAGCCGTTGATGCAGAATGTGCTGGCGGATCTGATCCTCGAGGCGGAAGCGTCGACCGCGCTGGCGCTGCGGCTCGCGCGCGCGTTCGAAACCGGTGCGCAAGAGAATGAGCGGTCGCTGGCACGGCTCGCGACGCCGGCGGTCAAGTATTGGGTGTGCAAGCGCGCGCCAACCCTGATCGCCGAAGCGCTGGAAGTACTCGGCGGCAATGGCTATGTCGAGGAATCGGCGCTTCCACGCCTCTATCGCGAAGCGCCGCTCAATTCGATCTGGGAGGGCTCCGGAAACGTCATGTGCCTCGACGTGCTGCGCGCCGCCCGCCGCGAGAGCGCCGCGATCGAGGCCGTGCTCGCCGAGATGGCGCTCGCGCGCGGTGCCAATGCGATGCTGGACCGCCACACGGCGACCCTCGCCGCGGCATTGCGCCAGCCCGACACCCAGGAGCGCGACGCCCGGCGGATCGCGGGGGCGATCGCCGTCGGACTGGCGGCGGCACTTCTTGTGCGGCGCGCGCCGGCCGCGATCGGAGACGCGTACTGCGCCTCGCGTCTCGACAGCGGTTACGGAGGCGCGCTGGGAACGCTGCCCGCCAGCATTGACCTTCCGGCGATCGTCGCGCAAAAGTAAAAAAGCCGGCGCGGTTCGCCCGCGCCGGCGCTCGGTACCGATACGGCGATCGAGCTTACTGGATGCCGAGGGTCTTTTCGGCCTTGGCCAGCGCGTCGAGCGATTCCTGATGCTTGCCCGCCTTGTGCAGCGCTTCACCTTCGGCGCGATCCTTCTTGACCTGTTCCATCTGCGCGGCGGTCAGCGTCGGATTCTTGGCCAGGGCGTCGTCGATCTTCTTCATGTCCTGCGGGCAGTGAAACGCGAACGCGCTCCCTGCGAACATTAACGCGGTGGCAAACAGCGCGATGCGACTTTTCATGGCTTCTCCTTTTACCTTTTCGATGGTTTGATTCTTGGCGGCGGCCCCCTAGGCCGACGGCGGCTAGGATAGCGCAGACCGGTACATTTGCAACCCCTCGTCAGCCTTCCAGGAGGAGCTCCGTCCGGCTGGCCGGATCCTGCCGGTAGAACCAGGTAAACAGCTGATACACCTTCGGGTATTCCGTCTGGAGCAGCGTCGGTTCGGCGAAAAATACCTCCGACAGCACCGCGAAGAACTCGGCCGGGCTCTCCGCGGCATAGGGATCGATCGCGGTTTCCTCGCCTTTCTCCACCCGGCCGAGGAAGTCCTGGTAGGCCGCATTCATGGTCTGCTGCCAGGCCCGCGGCGGCATTTCTCCGGGCAACGGCGGGCAGCCGTTGGCCTCGCCGCTTCTCATGTCGATCTTGTGCGCGAACTCGTGAATCACCAGGTTCATGCCGGCGGCGGACCAGTCGGCGCTCGCTTCGACGTCGGGCCACGACAGGACGACCGGGCCGCCGGGCATCGCCTCGCCGGCGAGCGGCTCGCTGCGCCGGTGCACGACACCGGCTTCGTCCTCGTACTCGAGCCCGGTGATGAATTCATCCGGGTAGACGATGACGTTCTCCCAACCGTCATAGAAACGCGGATCGATGTTGAGCGTCAGCACGCAGGCCTGGATCGCGATCATCACGCGCATGAGCGGCGTGACTTCGAAGCCTTTCGCGGCCACGACGCTCTTTTCGGACAGGAAGAGTACGACGCGCTGACGCAAGCGAGCCAACTCGGAGTCGGTGTAGATGGCCAGGAACGGAAGCGCCTCGAGTGCCTCGCGCCACAGGAGCTCGGGAATCGCCGAGCTCGCGAGCACGCGTTTCTGCCTCCAGCGGCGCAGGGCTTCGAACATTGGGTCGATGCAACGTCCCGGCGCGTCAGGGCCCGTCGCCGGGGGCGCGCTCGGTTTCCCCCTCATGCAAGTCGTAAACGATGCCGGGCTCGCCCGTAAGCAGCCGGTCGGCCTCCGCTTCGGGCAGGGCCTCGACATCGCGGAGCTTCCGCGCGATCGTCGTGCTCTTGCGTCCGGCCTCGTCGAGCGTCTTGCCGACCGCGTCGAGGCGATCCTTCGTTTTCGCGAGAAGCTCGCCGAACCTTCCGAATTCGGTCTTGACTGCTCCGAGCACGCGCCATACCTCGCTCGAACGCTGTTCGATCGCCAATGTCCGGAACCCCATCTGCAGGCTATTGAGCATCGCCCCGAGCGTAGTCGGGCCGGCGACGCTGACGCGGTAGTCGCGCTGGATCGTCTCAGTGAGGCCTGGCCGGCGCAGCACCTCGGCGTAGAGGCCCTCGACCGGAAGATAGAGCAACGCGAAGTCGGTCGTGTAAGGCGGCGCCACGTACTTGGCATGGATATCGGCGGCCTGATCCTTGATCCGGCGCTCGAGCGCCTTGGCGAAGAGCTCGACCGCTACGGGGTCGGCGCGCTCTTGCGCATCGATGAGCTGCTGATAGTCCGCGAGTGGAAACTTGGCGTCGATAGGTAAAAAGCAGGGTACGCCATCGGCGTCCTTGCCCGGCAGCCGGATCGCGAACTCGACCCGCTCGTTACTGCCGGGACGCGTGGCGACGTTCTTGTCGTACTGAGCCGGCGTGAGTATCTGCTCGAGAAGATTCTCGAGCTGCACTTCGCCCCAGGTGCCGCGCGTCTTTACGTTGGTCAGCACTTTCTTGAGATCACCTACTCCGGTGGCGAGCGTTTGCATCTCGCCCAGGCCCTTGTGCACCTGCTCCAGGCGATCCGAGACCAGCTTGAACGACTCGCCGAGCCGCTGCTCGAGGGTGGCGTGCAGTTTCTCATCGACCGTCGTGCGGATCTGCTCGAGCTTCTGGGCGTTGTCGCTGCGCAGAACCTCGAGCCGCTGCTCGACGGTGGCGCGTACCGCCTCGAGTCGCTGCTCGTTGGTTTGCGTGAGCGTCGCGAGGCGCTCGTTCTGGACCCCGGCGATGGTCGCGAGCTGAGCCTGCAGAGTCTGCGTGAACTGGTTCAGGCTCGCGGAGAGCTCACCGCGAGCCGTCTGTGCCTGATGCGCATTCTCGGTTCGCGTCCGCACCAGCTCCGAGCGCAGCTCGCGCTCGAGCCGCTCGTTCTGCGCGGCGAGCGCTTCGAACCGCGACCGGATATCCGTGCCCTCGCCGGCGGCGCCGCCAAGCGCGCGCAACCGAAGCAGTACGATCAGCAGCAGTATGCCGAGCAGCACGAAGCCCGCTGCCAACACGATCGGCCAGAACGACGAATCCACGCGCGGAGTTTAGTGTGCCAGCGCGAGCACCGCAAATGTCGCGAGCCAGTGATCGCCAACGTATTCGCCGCTCGCCACTCCGCGCAACCCGGCTTCCTGATGCATGTCCGCCGCCGCCGCGGCGATGCCGACACGGGCGTCCCCCGCAGGCAGAGCGGCCGCGATCGCGCGCCAGCACCAGGCGCGCGAGAGGTTCAACCCGTCGAGATGCACGATATACGGATCACTGCGGTTGCTGACCAAGGCAGGAGTGAACAGCGTCGCCGGCTCGCGCTTTGCGATACCAGGCAGAAAGCGTGCGAACCAGTCGGCGAACGCAGCGGGCTCAAGAACGCGTCGCATCAGATCGGCTTCGATGAGGGTCGGCGAAAAAAAGTCCGCCCCGGAGGGCTCCCACGCGGCCGGAGCATCGACATCATCGAAGTACCACGCGCGAGCCTTCGCCTCGGCCGCGCCGCGCAGCACCTGGGCATCGCACCCCCCCGCGTAGTCGAGCGCGAAAGCCAGGGCGAAGGCCGTGTTGGTGTGCACGCCGTGCCGGATCGGGTACGTCGCTTCGGTGAGCCAGTCGACGTAGCGCTCACCGAACGCGTAGGCGAGCGGCATGAGATCGCGCGACCAGCGATGCGCATCGGCGTCGCTCCAGGAGGAGAGCTCCTGCGCGAGCTTCAGCAACCATGCCCACCCGTAGGAGCGCTCGAAGGCCCGGGCTTCGGGGCGACGCAGATACGCGGCCTCCGCCTCCAGGTTCGCCGAGGTCAAGGTCGTATCCAGCGCGGCGCGGATCGCGCCCGCTTCGGGAAGGTCGGGGTGGGTCTTGAGAACGCGGGCGAGCAGCCAATGCGCGTGCACGCACGAGTGCCAGTCGAAGCTGCCGAAAAATGCCGGATGCAGCTCGTGCGGCGCCGCGATGTCCCCCGGGCCGGCCATGACGTGATCGAGCTTGTTCGGATATTCGCGGGCGACGTTGGCCAGCGCCAGCCGGGCGAATTGCGACGCCAGCCCGTGGGTCAATGCCGAACGCATCGACATTCGGATCGATGACGCCGATGAGGAGGAAGCGACATGCGCGGTCCGAGCGAAAGGTGACGACGCAACGTTAGCCTATAATCGCGCGAGCGCACAACGAGGGTCCGCATGCAGGGCGGAATCATTCCGTTCGTAGCCGGCTGTCTTTTCCTGGGGTTCGGTGTGCTGGCGGTACAGGGCGTCGTAGGCACGCTGTGGCGCTCGCGCCGGTTTCGCGGCCACGCGAACGGAAAGCTCGTCGCGCTCGAGACGCTGGACGGCCGGAAATACGCCAAGGCGGCCGACGTGCCAACCGGCCCCGACGCGCCGCTGTCTTTCCGCCAAGTCGTCGATTTTTCGATCGGCGGGACGACCTACCAGGCGCGCGGACCGTTCCTCATGCGCGAGGTCACGAAGGTCTTCTCCCAGGCCGGCGGGCAAGGCACAGTCACGACCAGCGTGGCCCCGCTGGAATTCGAAGCCGGTTCCACAGTACCGGTTGCCTACAACCCATCCGATCCGCGCGACGCTATGGTGCGGGGTGGCGGAAATACGGCCTATTGGCTGGAGCTTTTCTCGATCCAGACCTTCATCGGCCTCATGTGCGTCGCCGTCGGGTTGCTCATCTTTTTCTTCAACGGCAATCTCGCCTGGCTCGGACCCGACTGGCACCGCTGACGTCAGATCAAGCCGCCTCGCGGCTCGCCCGCTTGCGCTCGTGAGCGACCAGGTGCCGCTTGCGAATCCGGATCGACTTGGGTGTGATCTCGACGAGTTCGTCGTCGGCGATGAATTCCACCGCGTATTCGAGCGTGAGCGGGATCGGTGGCGTGAGCATGATCGCTTCGTCCTTGCCCGCGGCGCGGATGTTGGTGAGTTGCTTGGTCTTGATCGGATTCACGACGAGATCGTTATCTCGGCTGTGGATACCGATCACCATGCCTTCGTAGACGCGCTCGCCCGGGCTGACGAACATCCGGCCGCGCTCCTGCAGCTTCCATAGCGCGTAGGCGACAGCTTCGCCCGGTTCTGCGGAAATCAACACGGAATCTCGCCCTTGAGCACGTCATAGCCATCGAACACATGGGAAAACAACCCCGTGCCGCGGGTCAGGTTCATGAATTCGCCCTGGAAGCCGATCAGCCCGCGCGCGGGGATGCGGTAGTCGAGCCGCGTGCGGCCGCGCGTGTCGGATTCCATGTTCGCAAGCTCTCCCCGCCGAACGCCGAGAGCCTCCATCACCGCGCCCTGATGCGCGTCTTCGACGTCGACGGTGAGCTGCTCGAAAGGCTCGCGGCGCTCGCCGCCGATTTCGCGATACACGACGTGCGGCCGCGACACGGCCAGCTCGTAACCTTCGCGACGCATGTTCTCGAGCAGGATCGTGAGATGCAGCTCGCCGCGCCCGTACACGGTGAACACGTCGGTGTCGCTCGTGTCCTCGACGCGCAGCGCGACGTTGGTCAGGATCTCCCGCGAGAGCCGGTCGCGCAAATTGCGGCTGGTGACGTACTTGCCGTCGCGTCCGGCCAGGGGCGAGGTGTTGACCTGGAATTGCATCGACAGCGTCGGCTCGTCGACGGCGATCATCGGTAGCGCCTCGGGAGCGTCGATCGCGGTGAGCGTCGTACCGATATGCAGATCTTCGATCCCCGTGACCAGGACGATATCGCCCGCCGCCGCCGAGTCGATCGGCACGCGTGTCAGCCCCGAGAAGCCCAGGATCTGGCCGACCTTGCCGCGCCCACCTTCGGCTGAGCCGTGCAGGGTCATCACGTCCTGGCCGGGGGCGATGCGCCCGCGGCGAATGCGCCCGATGCCCAGCCGCCCGACGTAGCTCGAATAGTCGAGCGCGCTGATTTGCAGCTGCAGCGGGCCTTCCGGATCGCCGGAGGGCGGCGGAACGCGGGAAAGTATCGTCTCGAACAAAGGTCGCATATCGGTTCCCGGCACCTTCGGGTCGAGCGATGCATAGCCGTGCAATGCGGACGCATACACGACCGGAAAGTCGAGCTGCTTTTCGGTGGCGTTGAGCTTGTCGAACAGGTCGAAGGTCTGATTGACGACCCATTGAGCGCGTGCGCCCGGGCGATCGACCTTGTTGACGACGACGATCGGCGTAAGACCGAGGGCAAGCGCCTTGCGCGTGACGAATCGCGTTTGCGGCATCGGGCCCTCGACCGCGTCGACCAGCAGCAGGACCCCATCAACCATCGACAACACGCGCTCGACTTCACCGCCGAAATCGGCGTGGCCAGGCGTGTCCACGATGTTGATATGCGTGCCCAGGTACTCGATGGCGCAGTTCTTGGCGAAGATCGTGATCCCGCGCTCACGCTCCAGGTCATTGCTGTCCATCATTCGCTCGGCCACGTGCTGGTGCGCGGCAAACGTCCCTGCCTGGACGAGCAGCTTGTCGACCAGGGTTGTCTTGCCGTGGTCGACGTGGGCAATGATTGCGATGTTGCGAAGAGGACGAACAGGTGCCATGAGACCGTTGCTGCGTTGCAGAAGGGAAACGTTAAAGTTTACCATTCGCGGCGGGTTGGCCGCAAAATAATTTGCAAAATCCGTGATTTACGGCTATCATGCACAGGACTCGGCGGCCCTTCCGGTTGTCGCCGATCCCACCGGGTGGTGGGCCTCGGGTTTTCTGAGGGCCCGCGCAATATCGCCACCTGTCCCAATGTAGTTTGCATTCGCCGCCTGGACCGGAGCTCGGCAACGAGCGGGCCGCGTCCAGGAGTCCTATTTGATGGGTAGTCCCTCGAGTTTTGCCGAGCTCGGCTTGCGTCCGGAGTTGTTGCGAGCCGTCACTGAAGCCGGTTACACCACGCCAACGCCGATCCAGGCGCAGGCCATTCCTCTGATTCTCGCCGGCAAGGACGTCATGGGCGGTGCCCAGACCGGCACGGGCAAGACGGCGGGCTTCGCCCTTCCCATCCTGCACAAGCTCGCGCCCACCGCGAACACGAGTCCGTCGCCAGCGCGGCATCCGGTGCGCGCGCTGATCCTCACCCCCACGCGCGAGCTGGCGATCCAGGTCGAGGAGGCGGTGCGCACCTATGGCAAGTACACCAAATTGCGCTCGACCGTCGTCTTCGGTGGCGTCGACATCAAGCAGCAGCTGCCGATCGTGCGCGGCGGCGTCGAAATCCTGGTCGCCACCCCGGGGAGGCTCCTCGACCACATCGAGCAGAAATCCATCAATCTGAGCCAGGTCGAGATCCTGGTGCTCGACGAAGCCGACCGAATGCTCGACATGGGGTTCATCCCCGACATCAAGCGGATCATGGCGCTATTGCCCGCGGTGGCGAAGCGGCAGAACCTCCTCTTCTCGGCGACCTTTTCCAACGAGATCAAGAAGCTCGCCGACGCGCTGTTGAACCAGCCGCAGCTCATCGAAGTAGCCCGACGCAACACGACGGCGGAGACCGTCGAGCAGAGCGTGTACAAGGTGGCGACCGATCAGAAGCGCGCTCTCCTTGCGCACATCGTGACTTCGCGCAACCTGTGGCAGGTGCTCTGCTTCGTGCGCACCAAGCACGGCGCCTCGAGGCTCGCGCGCGCCCTCGAGAAGGACGGGCTGAAGACCACCGCGATCCACGGCGACAAGACCCAGGTGGCCAGGCTGGAGGCGCTCGACGAGTTCAAGGCTGCGAAGGTGCAGGTCATGGTCGCGACCGATGTCGCGGCCCGCGGCCTGGACATCGACGATCTCCCGCTGGTCGTGAACTACGAGATGCCGCACGTACCCGAGGACTATATCCATCGCATCGGCCGCACGGGTCGTGCCGGCGCCGCGGGCGAGGCGATCTCGTTCTGCGCGCCCGAGGAAGCCAAGCACCTCGCCGAGATCGAACGGCTGCTCAAGCGCACGCTTTCGGTGGCTACCGTGGACCAACAAGTTGCCGCGCCGCGGCCGCGCGAAGCACGGTCAGCGCGCCCGTCCCGGCAGCCGCGCGACGCAGCCGCGGTGCATGCGCCGCGCGCAGCGCCTCCGGAAGCCGCCGATCGCAACCCCGACCAGCCGCCGCGTACTCGCGATTCGCAGCAGCCTCAGGCTGCCGCGGCATTGACAACGCCCTCCGCCGCGCCTTCGCGGCACTGGCATCACAAACCTCAGCCGATCCCGGCGCTGTTGATGAAACGGCGCATGCCCGAACCCGAAAACGCTTAGGAAATTACCGCAGGGGCAGCGTCGCGGCACGCCCGCGGCTCGAGCCGGCTACTGCGCGCGGGGCGATGCGTCCCCGAGTGCTCCGTTCCACGGCTCACGAGCGACTGCAGCGTCGAACGCCGCATGGTCGAAGTCGCGACGTCCGGGTGGACCCCCAGGCTCGTGCGACGTGTGGTCGGCCGGGTCCAGGTGTCGCGGCGACGCGTACATCCTCAACCCGAGAGCCGGCCAAGTTGCGGCCTCAGCTTTTCGAGCGTCGCATGAAAACCGGCGAGCCGTTCGCGAAACTGCTTGACCACGTGCGCCGGCGCGCGTGCGACGAAAGATTCGTTGGCGAGCTGCGCCTCTGCGCTGCGGATCTCGCTTTCCAGCCGCGCGATCTCTTTCGCGACGCGTTCGCGCTCGGCGACGACGTCGACCTTGATGTCGAGCATGAGCTGGAAGTGCTCGGCGATCCGAACCGGCGCATGGGTCGTCGGCAACGCATCGAGGTAGGTAACGTTCGACACGCGGGCGAGGGCGGTCACGTAATGCTCGACGCTTCGTGCAAAGTCGACCGCCCCGGCGACCAGCAGCGCGGCTTTCTGGCCCGGACCGATGCCCGCTTCGCTCCGCAGCTCGCGCACTGCGCCGATGAGTTCCTTGAGTAGCATCATCTCCTGCTCGGCCTCGGGATCATGTCTTTCCGGCCGCGCCTCGGGGAACGGTTGCACCGAGATGGTTTCGCCGGTCTTGCCCGCGAGCGCCGCGACTTGTTGCCACAGCTCCTCGGTTATGAAGGGCATGAACGGGTGGGCAAGCCGCAGCGTCGCTTCGAGCTCGCGCACCAGCGTGTAGCGCGTGCCCCGCGCCGAAGCGCTGTCGTTCGTGCCCTCGGCGCGCGCGAGTTGCACCTTGGCCAGCTCGACATACCAGTCGCAATACTCGTCCCAGACGAACTCGTACAGCGCTTTCGCCGCGAGATCGAACCGGTACGCCGCGAGGTTGTCGCTGATGTCGCGCTTGGCCTGCTGGAGCCTCCCGAGAAGCCAGCGGTCGACGAAGCTCTGCGCGCGAGGTTGCGATTCGTCGAGCCCGACATCCTTGTCGGCGACGTTCATCAGCACGAAGCGCGTCGCGTTCCAGAGCTTGTTGCAGAAGTTGCGATAGCCGTCGCAGCGATTCAGGTCGAAGTTGAGCGTGCGGCCGAAGGTGGCGAGGCTCGCGAACGTGAAGCGCACCGCGTCGGCGCCGAACGCGGGAATGCCTTGCGGAAACTGGCGGCGCGTGCGCTTTTCGATGGTTTCGCGCTGCTTCTCGAGCATCAGCCCCGAAATCTGCTTGGCAAGCAGGCTCGGGAGATCGGTACCGTCGATCAGATCGAGCGGGTCGAGGATATTGCCTTTGGACTTGGACATCTTCTGCCCGTCCTCGTCGCGCACGATCGAGTTGATGTACACGTCTCGAAATGGCAGCTTGCCGGTGAAGTAGGTCGTCATCATGATCATGCGCACGACCCAGAAGAAGATGATATCGAAACCGGTGATCAGCACCGACGAAGGAAGAAAGGTCCGCAACTCAGGCGTGTCCTCCGGCCAGCCCAGCGTCGAATGGCACCAGAGCGCCGAGGAAAACCAAGTGTCCAGCACGTCCTCGTCCTGGCGGAGCGCACCCGCAGGCTTGCCGGCCCTGCGCCCTGCTTCGTCGGCGTTGCGCGCCACGAAAACCTTCCCGGCCTCGTCGTACCACGCCGGAATCCGATGCCCCCACCAGAGCTGGCGCGAGATGCACCAGTCGTGCACATTCGCCAGCCAGTTGTTGTACCAGGAGGCCCAATGCTCGGGCACGAAACGCACGGATGCTTCATGACCCGGATGATCCCGGTCGGGCACGCTCGAATTCACTGTCGCAAGGCAGATCTCCTTGAACGACTTGCCCGGAAAATACGGATGATTCGCCGGCGCCGGCTTGGTCATCGCCACGAACCATTGATCGGTCAGCATCGGCTCGACGACCTCGCCCG
>WNFL01425566.1_pt1 | contig 13604 bp, 11 predicted proteins | sample 5400361 | NCBI WGS metagenome assembly WNFL01 (sample SAMN13153351, study PRJNA577476) | soil metagenome | isolation source: 40 cm soil on Douglas fir-dominated hillslope | place: USA:California | collected 2013-09-17
CGCTTTTCCTGGAACGCCTGGCCGCTCCACGAGAGCGTGTAGCCGGTGGGCAACGCCTTCGCTGCTACGCGCTCCACCGCTGCGATGGCCTGCCCCGACGACACGCCGGCCTTGCCGGAGCCCAGCACCTTCGCCGCGAGGAAGCCGTTGAAGCGGTCCACCTGCTCGGGGCCCACCGAAGTATTCGTGGTGATGAGCGCGCGGATCGGGACCATCTCGCCGGTGGTCAGCGATCGCACGTACGTGTTGCCGATCTGGTCCGGGTTGGCGCGGGACTGGCCCTCGGACTGCACCTGCACGCGATACGCGCGGCCGGCCATGTTGAAGTCGTTCACGTAGAGCACGCCGAAGGTGCTCTGCAACGCGTCGAACACATCGCTCACGGGAACGCCGAGCGAGATCGCCTGCTCGCGGTTGACCTCGACGCGCATCTGCGGCACGGTCGGGCGATAGAACGTGGTGATGCCGGTGAGCTCCGGATCCTTCGCGAGATCGCCGTTCAGCGCCGTGATGACCTGCCCGAGCGCCGCCGTGTCCGCCTTGCCGCGCGACTGGATGTAGAACTCGAAGCCGCCGGCCGAGCCCAGGCCGCGGATGGCGGGCGGATTGAACATGATCGCCATTCCGTCGGCGAAACCCATGCCGCGCTTGGTGAGGTCGGCCGCGATCTGCTGCGCGGTCTGCTTGCGCTCGTCCCAGTGCTTGAGCAGCACGAACGTGGTCCCGGCGCTGGTCTTGTTCGCGCCGCCGATGAAGTCGCGGCCCGGCACCACGAACGCGTGCGCGACGTCCTCGTTCTTCGAGAGCACGTCCCAGAGCTGCGCGCCGGTCTTCTGCGTGCGCTGCAGGGACGCGGCGTCGGGAAGGATGATGGAGCCAATGAGGTAGCCCTGGTCTTCGGAAGGCACGAAGCTCGTGGGCACGCGCCAGAAGAGGACGCCGGCCAGGACCACCACGATCGCGAAGGCGATGAGCGAAACGACCCGGCGCGCGAGCGCGAGGTCGACGCCGTGAAGGAAGAAGCGCGTCGTCTTCTCGAACGCCACGTTGAACGGGTGGAAGATCTTCGCCTCGTGGTGCTCGGACTTCAGCATGAGCGCGCACAGCGCCGGGGTGAGTGTCAGCGCCGTGAAGCCGGAGATCACCACGGCGACCGTGACGGTGACGGCGAACTGCTTGTAGAGCTGGCCCGCGATGCCGCCCAGGAACGCGACCGGGATGAACACCGAGCAGAGCACCAGGATGATCGCGATCAGCGCGCCGGACACTTCTTGCATGGCCTCGATGGACGCCTGCCTGGCGTTCATCTTCTCGGTGCGCATGAGGCGCTCGACGTTCTCCAGCACGACGATGGCGTCGTCCACGACGATGCCGATCGCGAGCACCATCGCGAAGAGCGTGAGCACGTTGATGGACAGGCCCAGCATGTAGAGGCCGGCGAACGTGCCGACAATGGACACCGGCACCGCGAGCATCGGGATCAGCGTCGCGCGCCAGGACTGCAGGAAGATGAACACAACCGCGAGCACGAGGAGCCCCGCCTCGAAGATGGTGATCTCGACCTCGTGGATCGACGCCTTCACCACGATCGTCGTGTCGAAGGGGATGAGGTAATCCATGTCCTGCGGGAACGCGGCCTTCAGGTCGACGAGCCGCGCCTTGATGGCCTCCGCGGTGTTGAGCGCGTTCGCCCCGGGCGCGAGGAAGATCGCCATGCCGACCGCGGGCTTGCCGTCCACCGTGGGCGCCGTGTCGTAGTTCAACGCGCCCAGCTCGACGGTCGCGACGTCCTTCATCCGCAGCACGCCGTTGGGTCCGCGCGCGCGCACGATGAGGTTCTCGAATTCCTCCACGCGCGCGAGGCGCCCGCGGGCCGTGACCGTGAAGGTGAGCGCCTGCCCCGGGGGTGCGGGCTCCGCTCCCACCTTGCCCGCGGCGAACTGCGTGTTCTGCCCGCGGATCACGTTGGCGATGTCGGTCGGCGTGACGCCCAGCTGCGCCATCTTCTCGGGCTTGAGCCAGATCCGCATGGACGACCCGGCGCCGAAGATGAACACGTCCCCCGTGCCGGAGATGCGTTTGAGATCGTCGACGATGTTGATGGCCGCATAGTCGCCGAGCTGCGTCGTGGCCAAGGTGGCCTTCGGGGAGGTGAGCGCCACCACCAGCAGGATGTCGGGCGAGCGCTTGGCGACGATGATGCCGTTGCGCCGGACCTCGTCGGGCAGGCGCGGGAGCGCCACCTGCACGCGGTTGTTCAGCTGCACCACCGCGCGGTCGACGTCGGTGCCGACTTCGAACGTGCAGGTGATGGTGATCGAGCCGTCCTGCGAGGAGCTCGACACGTAATAGATCATCCCTTCGGTGCCGGAGAGCTGCTCCTCGATGGGCGCGGCCACCGTCTGGGAGATCGTGTCCGCGCTGGCACCCGGGTATACCGTCGAGATCGTGATCGTCGGCGGCGAGATGTCGGGGTACTGCGAGACCGGCAGGTTGAACGAGGCGATGACGCCCGCGAGCGTGATGAGGATCGCGACGACGGTGGCGAAGATCGGCCGCTCGATGAAGAAGCGCGAGAAATTGCCCATGGGACTACTTCGCCGCGGCTTGCTTGGGGCCGGAAGGCTGCACCACCGCGCCGGCGCGCAGCTTCACGAGGTTGTCGACGATCACCATGTCGCCCTCGTTCAGTCCCGAGGTGATGACGGTGTCGCCGCCGATCCATCCGGCGGTCTGCACGTTCTTCGGGGTGACCTTGTTCTCCGGGCCCACGGTCATCACCAGGCGCGACTGGTCGCCCTGCATGATGGCCGCCTGCGGCACGAGCATGCCGGACTGCTCGCCGGCGAGGATGCGCAGCTTCGAGAACTGGCCCGGCATCCAGCGGTTGGCGGGATTGGCGAACTCCGCGCGCAGTTGCACCGCGCCCATCCTCGGATCGACGGTGCTGCCGGTGAAATTGAGCTTGCCGTTGTCGGCGGCGACCGATCCGTCTTCAGCGATGATCTGCACGCGGGCCACCTTCTCGTTGCCGCGCACGCGCGCATAGTCGTTCTCCGAAAGCGAGAAGCGGATCCACACCGGGTTCACCTGCGTGAGCGTGGTGAGGAGCGCCGCATCCGTGTTGGCGGTGATGAGGCTGCCCTCGGAGCGCTGCGCGCGGCCCGTAACGCCGCCGATGGGCGCGGTGATCTTCGTGTACGAAAGGTTGAGCTCGGCCTGCTTGAGATTGGCTTCCGCGGCCGCGATGGCGGCGGTGCCGGTGTTCACATTGGCGGTCGCGGTGTCGAGCTCGCGCTGTGCCACGGCCTTCTCTTCCGCGAGCGGTGCCAGGCGCTTGGCCTCGCTCACCGCGAGCTCGCGCTTCACGCGCTCCTGCTGAAGCGCCGCGCGAGCCTGCTGCACGGCGAGCTCGTAGGGCACCGCGTCGATCTCGAAGAGCGTGCGGCCGGCGGGCACGGGCGTGCCCTCGTCGAAGAGCCGACGCTCGAGGATGCCGGAAACCCGCGCGCGGATCTCCACCTCGCGCGATCCCTCGGCCTGCCCAACCGCTTCGACCGAGACGGGAACGCGCGCCTGCGCGACCTTCACCACCGTGACGGGCATCGGCGGCGGCGCCGTGCCCTGGGCCCCGTCCTTCTTCGCGCACGCGGAAACGAGGAGCAGGCAGGCGATAGCGAGGGCGATCTCTCGGCTCATGGGGATGCGGTGAACGGGGGGAAGCGTGTAGTATACATACGTTCCAGAACGTATGTAAATCAAACCTAGATGCGAAGAACGAAAGAAGATGCCGCCAAGACGCGCGCCGCGATCATCGATGCGGCGCTCGGATGCTTTGACCGCCACGGCATCGCGGGTTCCACGCTCGACCACATCGCGCAGGCGGCCAACTGCACCAAGGGCGCGATCTATCACTACTTCGACGGCAAGGCGGCGATCCTGCACGAGCTTCGCGACCAGGTTTCCGTGCCGATGCTGGACGAGGCCGACTGCGAGCTGCTGCACGAGCGCGAGGTGCCGGCACTCGAGCGCATCGAGCGATTGCTGCTGGGAATCCTCGACGCCGTCGAGACGAACGGGCGCACGCGCCAGGCGATCACGGTGATGCAATTGCGCTGCGAGTACGTGAACGGCCTCGAGAAGGAGCTCGAAGGCGCGGCGCGCAACCAGGTGCGGATGGCGCGCGCCTTCGAGACGGCCTATCGCGAAGCGCGCAAGGCCGGCCAGCTCGCGCCGGGCCTCTCGCCCGAAGTCGCGGCGGCCGAAACGACGATGTTCCTCTCGGGGCTGCTGCGCCTCTCGCTCATCCACGACGAGCACGGCGTGCTGCGAAAGAATGGGCGCGCGGCGGTCCGTGCACACGTCGCATCGAAAGGTGTCAGACACCAAACCCGAATGGTGTCTGACACCATTTAAGCGAAGCTGGCGCCCCCGTCCTCGAGCGGCAACGAGCGGATGCGCTTGCCGGTGAGGGCGAACACCGCGTTCGCCACCGCCGGCGCCACGAGCGGCACCCCGACCTCTCCCAGTCCCGCGGGCTTCGCGCCCTTGGTGATGAGCTCGACCTTGATCGGCGGCACGTCGAGCATGCGCGGCAGCGTGAACGTGTCGAAGTTCGCCTGCTCCACGCGCCCGTTCTTCAAGGTGATCTTGCTGCGAAGCGTGCCGATGAGCCCGGTGACGATGCCGCCTTCCAGTTGCGCCACGGCCTGGTCCGGGTGCACCGCGAGGCCGCAGTCGGCGACCACGGTGATGCGCTCGAGCTTCACCTTCCCGCCCTTGCCGGAAACCTCGCACACCAGCGCCGCGTGCGTGTCGTAGCACTCCATCGAGGCCACGCCGAAGCCGCGTCCCTTGCCCGGCGTCGCGCTGTAGCCCGATAGCGCGGCCACGCGCTCCAGCACGGCGCGCTGCGCCGGCATGTTCTCCAGCATCGCGATGCGGAACATGAGCGGATCACGCCCCGCGGCACGCGCGAGCTCGTCGACGAAGGATTCCGTCGCGAACGAGTTCAGCGCGTTGCTCACCGAGCGCCAGTAGCCCACGCGCACGCCGACCTCCTCGATCACCGTGCGCAGCTCGAAGTTCGGGATGTCGTAGGTGAAGTTGGCGAGTCCCTCGGTCATGAACGGGTCGTTGCCGTCCTTCACGAAGGGCGGGAACGCGCGCGAGGTGATCGACGGCGAGACCATCTTCGACGACAGCGCCACGATGCGCCCACCATCGACCGTGCCTTTCAGCACATGAAGGCTCGGCGGCCGGTAGAAGTCGTGCTGCATGTCGTCGGGCCGCATCCAGATGAGCTTCACCGGCGTGCCGGGCATTTCCTTCGCGATCAGCACCGCTTGAACGATGAAGTCGTTCTCGAGGCGGCGCCCGAACCCGCCGCCGATGAATTGCGGCCAGATGCGCACCTGCTCGGGCTTCACGCCTGCGGCCGCGGCCGCCGCGCCCTGCGCGCCCTGCGGGAATTGCGTGCTCGCCCAGACATCGACGCCATCGGGCGTCACGCGCGCCATGCAGTTCTGCGGCTCGAGCGTCGCATGCGAGAGCATCTGGCACATGTACGTGGCCTCGATCGTCTTGCCCTTCTTCGCGGCGGCGGCGACGTCGCCCACTTTCTTCGCCGTGAAGCCGTCGCGGCCCTTCGCGGCCTGCAGCTTCATCCAGATGCCGGCGCTGTCCACCCCGGCGCCGGGGCCTTCATCCCACGTGATCTTCACGTCGCCCAGGGCGGTGCGGGCGATCCAGAAGTGATCGGCGATGACCGCCACGCCCTCGCCGATGTTCACGACCTTGTGGACACCGGCGCGCTTGACCGGCGTCTGCACGAACGAGGCAACCTTGCCGCCGATCACCGGGCACTGCGCGAGCGCGGCATAGAGCATTCCGGACTGCGCGTAGTCGATGCCGAACACCGTCTTGCCGCGCGCCTTGTCGGCGCCATCGAGACGCGCCAGGTCCTTGCCGATCACCTTCCACTTGTCGGCAGGCTTGAGCGGGATTTCTTTCGGGAGGACTTGCTTCGACGCATCGCCCGCAAGCTCGCCGTAGGTCGCGCGATTGGAGCCCGCGGTCATGACGCCGTTCTCGGCACGGACGTCGCCCACGGGCACGTTCCACTTCGCCGCCGCCGCGGAGGCGAGCATCATGCGCGCGCCCGCGCCCGCTTGGCGAAGCGTGTCCCATCCGTCGCGGATGCTGGTGCTGCCGCCGGTAAGCTGGCCGCCCAGGAGCTTGTTGATGTAGACGGGATCGGCGCCCGCCTGAACGATCTTCACCGAGCGCGGATCGACCTCCAGCTCCTCGGCGAGCAACATCGCAAGCGACGTGTGCACGTCCTGGCCCATCTCGTTGCGCTGGCAGGTGAGCACGACCCTGCCGTCGGGCTGGATCGCGACCCACGCATTCATGTTCTGGCTCGCGGCGCCTTGCGCCAGTGCTTCGCCGCCGCCGAAGCGAAAACCGATGATGAGGCCGCCGCCGGCGACCGCCGAGACCTTCAGGAACTCACGGCGAGTGATGGCGTTCATGCGGCACCTCCCAGCTTCTTCGCCGCTTCCTTGATCGCGACGCGCACCCGGCCGTACGTTCCGCAGCGGCAGATGTTGCCGTTCATCGCGCTCTCGATCTGCGCGTCCGTCGGATTCGGCGTCGCGGTGAGCAACGCCGTGGCCGCCATGACCTGCCCCGACTGGCAGTAGCACGGCCTGCGCCACGCGGTTGCCGTCCAGGCCCTCGATCGTGGTCACCTTCTTTCCGTCCACCGCGGAGATCGGCGTCACGCACGAGCGCGTGGGCTTGCCGTCCACGTGCACGGTGCACGCGCCGCAGAGCGCCGCGCCGCAACCGAACTTGGTGCCGGTCATGGCGAGATGGTCGCGAAGGGCCCAGAGAAGCGGGGTATCGGGGGCGGCATCGACCTGGACGGTCTTGCCGTTGATGTTCAGGTTCGCCATGTGGAAATCTCCGAGGATGCGCGAGCGCGCAGGTGCACCCTGCTACTTCGCGCAAAGCGTGTCAACATCCCCAAAAGGCCACGGAGGGACCATGAGAATCTGGACGATCGTCGCCGCCGCGGCGCTATTGGCCTGCAACCCGGCGACCGCGAAGACGCTGCGGTGGGCCGCGCAGGCCGACTCCTCGACCGTCGATCCGCACGCGCAGAACGAAAGCTTCACCAACGCGCTGAATGGGCTCGTGTACGAGTACCTGGTGAGCTACGACAAGAAGGTGAACCTCACCGCGCAGCTCGCCGTTTCGTGGAAGAACACCAGCCCCACCACCTGGGTCTTCAACCTGCGCCGCGACGTGAAGTTCTCCGACGGGACGCCCTTCACCGCGGACGACGTCGTGTTCTCGTACAACCGCGCGCGCGAATCGGGCTCGACCTTCAAGCTCTACTCCAACCAGGTGGGCAGGCCGCGCAAGATCGACGACTACACGGTCGAGTTCACGCAGGATGCGCCCAATCCCGTCGTGCCCACGGTGGCGACCAACATCTTCATCATGAGCAAGGCGTGGGCCGAGAAGCACAACGTCACGCACCCGCAGGATTTCAAGAACAAGGAAGAAACCTACAGCTCCCGCAACGCCATGGGCACCGGTCCCTACACGCTCGTCTCGTACCAGGCCGGCGTGAAGACCCTGTACCGGAAGAACCCGGCGTGGTGGGGCATCCAGGCGGGATTGTTCGAGGGCAACGTCGATTCCATCGACTATCGTCCCATCTCGAACCAGGCCACGCGCATGGCGGCGCTGCGCTCGGGCGAGCTCGACTTCGTGCAGGACCCGCCGGTGCAGGACATCCCGAGCCTCAAGAAGGACCCCGCGATCAAGGTGTGGGAAGGCAGCGAGTTCCGCTTCATCATGGCGGGCTTCGACCAGGCACGCGACCAGCTCCTCTATTCCGATGTGAAGGGGAAGAATCCGTTCAAGGACCGGCGCGTGCGCCTCGCTCTGTACCAGGCGATCGACGTGAACGCGCTGAAGGCGCAGGTGATGCGCGGGCTTTCGATTCCCACCGGCATCCCGCTGCCGTCCCCCAAGGGCGCGGGCGTTCCCGACTCGTACGAGAAGCGCTATCCCTACGATCTCGCCGCTTCGAGGAAGCTCCTCGCCGAAGCGGGCTATCCCAACGGATTCTCGTTCACCATGCACTGCCCGAACGACCGCTACGTGAACGACGAGAAGATCTGCATCGCGCTCGCCGGCATGTGGGCGAAGGTGGGCGTCAACGTCCGCGTCGAGGCGATGCCCAAGACACAGTACTTCCAGAAGCTCCAGAAGCTGGACTGCACCGCGTTCCTCCTCGGATGGGGCGGCGGCAACCAGGATGCGCTCACAACGCTCAAGTCCGTCATGCACTCGCGCGACGAGCGCGGCTCGGGCGACGGCAACTATGGCGACTTCAGGAATGCCGAGCTCGACAAGTCCATCGACATCGTCGAGACGGAAATGGACCTCGCGAAGCGCCAGGAAGCGATCAACCAGTCGATCCGGATTCTCCAGGACGAAGTGCTGGTGATCCCGCTGCACCGGCAGGTCATCCCGTGGGTGTCGCGCGCCGGCATGACGGTGACCCACCGGGCGAACAACACGCTCCAGCCATTTACGGTGAAGATTCCGTAACTTAGACTGCGGGCATGGCCACCCTCGCCGGCCGCCCGACGTCGACCTACCGCCCGCGTCCCCCCAGGGCGGCCCCGCACCACTTGCACCTCGGGGAGCAGTGGCCCGAACGTCCCGGTGTCGCGCAGTTCGTCTATCTCTCGGCGCTCCTGCACGCGATCGCGATCCTCCTGTTCGGCGCGCCGCCCGGCGGCAGCCGCGAGGGACGCGCGATGTGGGGTTCGTTGAACGTCGTGATCCAGGGCCCCGCGCGCGACATCGTGATTCCCGAGCGCATGCAGCCCCTCGTCGCGGATCCATTGGCGAAGCTCGAGCGCGAGTTCCGTCCGTCGCCCACGATCGTCACGCCGCAGGTGGTCGTGCCGCCGAAGATGGAACGCATCGCCCCGCCCCAGGTGAAGCTCGAAAGGATGCTGCCTTCACCGAAGATCGAGGTGGTCCCGCTTCCCGCTCCCGCGCCACGCATCGCCGTGCCCGCGCCCATCGCGCCCCTCGTTCCCGAGCTGCCGCGCGTCGAGCGCACGATGGCCGAGCCACCAAAGATCACCGCGCCGGTCGCGCAACCGGTCGTGCCGCCCGTGAAGGAGCGCCCGCCGCCGCCTGCGGAAGTGCCACGCGTGGACACGACGCTCGTGCCGATGCTGCCCGCGGCGCCCGCGTTGCCCGCCATCGAACGCGCGCCCGACATCGCGCCGAAAGTCATCGCACCGCCCGCACCGCCCGTTCCCGAGCCGGTGGCGCCGAAGGTCGAGACGCCGCCCGCCGCGCCGCCCGCGGCGCCCACATCGCGCGAGGAGCTCTTCGCGCCGCGAGCTCCGGCGCCCGCGCGTCCCGCGCCCGCGCCCGCCGAGAAGCGCGCGAACGACGGCGCCTACGATCCCACCAAGCCTTCGATCGACCTCGAGGAGATGCGCCGCCGCGCGTCGCAGATGGCGCGCGAAGGCGTGGGCCAGCGGGCGCTGCTGCCGTTCCCGATGCCCGCTCCGCCGGAGCGCAAGTCGAAGACGGAGGAAGCGCTGGAGAAGGCGCGCAAGCCCGACTGCCGCACCGCGTACAAGGACCTGGGCCTTCTCGCCGCGGTGCCGCTCATCGCGAACGAATTCGGCGAGGGGACCTGCCGGTGGTAGACCACGATTCGAAGCACGATGCCCAGGCGCCGGATGCACCGCCGTCCATCGGCTTCGGCCGCGTCGTCAACGCGTGGCGCTATTCGATCGACGGCCTCGCGGGCGCGTGGCGCACCGAGGGCGCGTTCCGGCAGGAAGTGATCTGTGCGGCGATCCTCATCCCCATCGCCTGCGTGGTGCCCGTGCCGATCCTCGAGCGCGCGCTCCTCATCGGCGCGGTCCTCATGGTGATCGTCGTCGAGCTGCTCAATTCCGCGATGGAGGCGGCGATCGATCGCATCTCGCTCGACCGCCATCCGCTCTCGAAGAAGGCCAAGGACACGGGAAGCGCCGCGGTGCTCGTGGCGATCGTGATCGCGATGCTGGTGTGGGGCGCGGTGCTGTACCCGCACCTGCTCGCCTGACCGCGCCCCGCGCCCGCTTCAGCCGGACGCCATCTCCTTCATCGCCTTGCGCATCTCGTCGGGCGTCACATCGCGCACGTGCGTCGCGATCGACCAGCTGTGGCCGTACGGATCCTCGAGCACGGCGTAGCGGTCGCCCCAGAACATGTCCTGCAGCGGCATCGTCACCTTCGCGCCCGCCTTCTCGGCGCGCGTCACGGCCGCGTCGGCGTTTTCGACGTACAGGTGGATCGTCACCGGCGTGCCCTTCAGCGACTTCGGGCCGAGCGCATTCCACTGCGGGTTCTCTTCCACGAGCATGATCGGCGAGTCGCCGATGCGGATGCAGCCGTGCATCAGCTTCCCGTCAGGTCCGTCGAGTCGCGATTCGACGACAGCGCCGAACGCCTTCTTGTAGAAATCGAGCGCGGACGCCGCGCTGGCGCACACGAGGTGCGGCGTAACCGTATGGAATCCTTCGGGAATGGGTTTCACTTTCGCCATGGCAATCTCCTGGATGTGAGGGGCTACATCCCTGGTCGAACGGGCAGCCCCTATTTCGACACCGCCTCGCGCTCGATTCTCCGGTCCGGCACGATCCAGATGGCCGCGACGACGCAATAAAGCGCGAAAGCGATCCACCACTGCACGAAGGCGAGCGGGATGGCGACCACGTAGATCGCCGTGGAGATCATGCCCTTGACGTCGCGGCCCAACGAGCGCCCCAACGTCGATTTCTCTCCATGCACGCGGATCAACGCCCGCGAAAGGATGTAGTAGGCAATGCTCGCCATGAACAGCACGAAGCCGTACAGCGCAGTGGGCACGGCCGCGAAGTGGTTCTCGCTCATCCAGCCGGTGGCGAAGGGCACGAGCGAGAGCCAAAAAAGCAGGTGCAGGTTCGCCCAGAGGATGCCGCCGGTCACGTGGTCGATCGCGTGCAGCATGTGGTGATGGTTGCTCCAGTAGATGCCGGTGTAGACATAGCTCAGCACGTACGCGAGGACCACCGGCCACAGGGGCAGCAGCGCCTCGATGTCCGTGCCGTGCGGCACCTTCATCTCCAGGACCATGATGGTGATGATCACCGCGATCACGCCGTCGCTGAAGGCTTCCAGGCGCCCCTTGCCCATCAGGTGACGTTCGCTCACAGCGCCGGCCTGCGGAGCAACGTGACGATCGCGGGCATGTAAACCAGTTCGGCCGACATGCCCGCGATTCTACGGTTACTTCGTCAAACCCTCTTCCTTCATGGCCTGCTGGACGGAGGCGCGCGACTCGACGCGCTTCTGGAACGCCTGCAGGTTCGCGAACTGCGCGAGATCCAGGTTCACGAATGGCGCCCAACGCGTGAGGGTGAACAGATATGCGTCGGCCGGCCCGAACTTGTTGCCCACCAGGTACTCCCGCGTGGCGAGGATGCCTTCGAGGTAGGCGTAGCGCTTCTTCAGGTACGCGCGGCGCTCCTCGGCCGTCTCCGGCTGGATGTTCGAGTTGAAAAGCGGGCTGTACGTCTTGTGGATCTCGGAGTTGAGATAGCCCAGCATCTCCTGGAGCCGGTAGCGCTCCGCGGTGCCCGCCGGCGGCACGATGCCCGATTGCGGCTTCTGGTCGCCGATGTACTGCACGATGGCGGGACCTTCCGTCAGCACGTCGCCCGCCTTGATCTCGAGCGCGGGAACGTAGCCCTTGGGATTCACCTTGTAGTAGTCGGATCCGCCGTTGAAGGTGTGCGACTTGGTGTCCACCTTCTCGAGCTCGAGGTCGATGCCGGCCTCGCGGGCCACGATGTGCGGCGAGAGCGAGCAGGCGCCGGGAGAGTAATAGAGCTTCATGGTCTTGCCTCGGTTGTTCGGGTTGGGAGGATCGCAGCTTACCAAAGGTAACTTACCAATGTATAGTACCTATGCTATAGTGACCATCAAAATCCACTCACCAGCCGGTAACTGCCCATGGCCCTGAAGGTGCGCAAGAGCAAGGCTCCGCCCCCGCCGAAGGGCTGCCCCATGAGCACGTGCATGGCGCTGCTGGGCGGGGCGTGGACCACGAACGTCGTCTGGCAGCTCTCGGGCGGGGCGCGCCGCTTCGGCGAGCTGGCGAAGGATATCCCCGGCATCTCGCCGAAGATGCTCACCGCGCGCCTGCGGGAGCTGGAGGACAAGGGTGCGATCGAGCGTACCGTCGCGCCCACGTCGCCGCCCTCGGTCGAGTATTCGCTCTCCGACCTGGGACGCGAGCTGGTGCCCGTGATCGATTCGATCGTGCGCGTGGGAACACGCCTCATCGAAGGACGTCCCTCGCGCCGCGCCTAGGTCAGTCGGCCTGCACGTTGGCGCGCTGGATCACCGGGCGCCACATCTCGTAGTTGTTCCTGATCACCCGCGCGTAATCCTGCGCGCTCCCACCGGCGGGATCGGCGCCCTGCGACTCGAGGAAGTCCTGGACCCCCTTTTCCTTGAGGATCGCGTTCACCTGCGCATTGATCTTGTCCATGATGGGCTGCGGCGTTCCCTTCACGGCGAAGAGGCCGAACCACGAACCGTTCTCCATGGCCTGCACACCGAGCTCCTTCATGGTCGGAACATCGGGCAGCGTCTTGAAACGGCGCTGGGCGACCTGGCCCAGCGCCTTGAGCTTGCCCGCCTTGATCTGCCCCACCACGGAAGGCAGCGTGGCGAACATGAACTGCACGCGGCCCGTCATCACGTCGGTCACCGCACCGGCGCCCTTGTACGGCACGTGCACGGCATCGAACCCCATCATGTGGGAGAACTGCGCACCGCACAGATGCGCGACGGTGCCGACGCCGGTGGAGGCGTAGCTCGCCTCACCCGGCTTCTCTTTCGCGCGCCTGACCAGGTCCTCCATCGAATTGATGCCGAGCTCCGGCGAGACCACGAGCACATTGGCGACGTCGGCGACGAGGATGATCGGCACGATGTCGGTGAGCGGATCGGTGGCGAGCTTCTTCGGCAGCGACGGCGAGATGACGATCGGCCCCGGCGACGACATGAGCAGCGTGTAGCCGTCGGCCGGCTGGGTCGCCACATAGTCCGTGCCGAGCGTTCCGCCCGCACCGGGCTTGTTCTCCACGATCACCGGTTGCTTCCAGATCGCGGTGAGGCGCTCGGCAATCTTGCGCCCGATCACGTCGGTGGTGCCGCCGGCGGAATACGAGATGATGATGCGCACCGGCTTCGCGGGATAATCCTGCTGCCCGAAAGCGAACGTGGCCGCGGCGAAGGCCAACGTCCCTGCCAGCGCGCGGTACAGGTACATTAGCGCCTCCTCCTTGTCGTTCGATCGAAGCTTACATGAGACTTTTCGCCGCCATCGCGCTGGTTCTGCTCTCGGCAACGGTCGGGGCGAAGACGCTTCGCTACGCTTCGCAATTCGACCCGGGGACGATGGATCCGCACGCGCTCGCGTCCACCTACAACAACCGCGTGCTCTCCCAGGTCTA